>Ga0308389_1000066_pt1 | contig 81077 bp, 68 predicted proteins | sample Hotspr2Sample148_FD_202362 | JGI IMG/M metagenome (GOLD analysis project Ga0308389, IMG submission 202362) | Hot spring phototrophic mat microbial communities from Mushroom Spring, Yellowstone National Park, Wyoming, United States - 20040719_148 ... | reverse complement strand
GGCCACGATCTGGAGGCCCGGGCAGCGGGCGAACACCGTGGCGTCCACCGAATCGTTGACCAGCGGGATAAGGGCTACGGCGCTCCCCGTGAAGGCCGCCAACGCCTCCCCCCCCAGACGCTCCTCCCCCCGATACACCCGCACCTGGTGCTCCCGCGCCAGCCGCTCCAACCCGTCGCCCGGAAGAGGGTACGTCACCGCCACTTCACCCATCCTGCTCCTCCCTGCCCATCGTCGTCTCCACTGTACCCCACTCCCCCACCCCCGCGCCCCGTTGCCCTCACCGGTGTCCGGGATTCGTACTCCGTGGCCGGGATCAGGGACGGTGACGGGAACAGGGGAGCGTAGGGGTGTCGGTGGAGCCTGTGCGTGTCCGCCTCAGCGGCCGCCGGCAGGGTCGTCCAGCCCATCGGGCCACCCCTCCAGGGGGGCGAGCAGGCGCACCAAATCCCATTCCAGGGTGCCGGAGGCCGGGGTCTCCACGATGCGGCCAACCTCGCCGCCTTGGAAGGTCACCACGATGGTGGGCACCAGCTCCACCGCACCGTAGGGCCAGGCGAGCTCCTTGGAGCGATCCACGCCCCACAGACGGAGGGAGGTGAAGGGGGAGCGTTCCCCCAGTTCGGCCAGCACCTTCTGCAGCCGGGGGATCTGCTCGTGGGAGTCCGAGCACCAGGTGCCCATGGCCACCTCCAGCTCGTAGCGCAGCGATGCTGACGCCAGGCGCGCCAGGGCAGCGCCGTGGGGGGTGTACCGCTCCCTCTCCTCCCGCCACCCGGGCATCCCCTCGTCCAGGCGCGCCGGGGAAAGCTCGCCGTACCACACCGGCCAGCGCTGGGGAGGCTCCCCCTCCCCCGTGCGCGCCCGCAGGATGCGATCGCCGCGGCGCAACCGCTTGGCCACGTCCATCCCAGAGGTGAGGCGACCCAGCACCGGGTAGCGCCCATCCAGGTGGGGCTGCCGCGTCAGGGTGACGAACAGCTGCGACCCGGCGGTGTCCGGCCCGGCGAGGGCCAACCCCACCACCCCGGGGAGAAAGGGCGCCAGCGACAGTTCGTCCCGCAGCGACCACCCCGGCCCACCCCAGCCGTCGCCCCGCGGGTCGCCCCCCTGCACCACGAAGTTGGGTACCACGCGATGGAAGGTCAAGCCGTCGAAAAACTTCTCCTCCGCCAGCCGGGCCAGGCGGAAACTGGCCAGGGCTGCCTCGGCGGTGTTGAGGGCCACCACCAGCGAACCGCGCACCGTCACCAGCTCCAGCCAGCGCGGCTTTGCCGCCCACGCCGCCACCTCGCGGTAGAACTGGGGCGACTGGGAGACCGCCACCGGCGGCGGCGCCCCCGGGCGGCCCAGCGCCTCCCAAGCGGCGCGCGCCACCACCGGATCCCCCCCGCCTTGGGCCAGGCCCTCCAGCTCCCTGCGAACCTCCTCGCGGGGCAGCGCCGCCGCCACCGCGCGCACCAGCGCCACCGCCGCGTCGGGCGACGTTTCCCCCTCGCGGCGCAGCAACCCCAACAGCTCCTCCACCGGTGGCAGCGCGCGGTGCTTCTCCAGCGCCCCCACGGCGGCAGCGCGCACCGCCGCGTCGGGGTCGTGCAGGCGCCCGCGCAGCGCTGCCAGCGCCTCCTCGCCGCCCAGCACCGCCAGCTCCTCCACCGCCGCCAGACGCACCGCCGCCTCTTCATCGGCACACGCCGCGCGTACTGCGCTGGCGCCGTCGGGTAGATGGCGCGCGGCGCGCACCCCGGCCCGCCGGCGCCACCCCTGGGCTGCCTGAAGCGCCCCCCGCACCGCATCGTCCGCCCCCAAGCGACCCAGGGCCACCAGCGCCTCCTCCGCCGGCCACGGGTCGCTCCCCCCCGCCAGCGCAGCGAGCTCGGCGGCACAGCAGCCGGCCAGCCCCGCCAGACGGATAGCCAGTACCCGCTCGTGCACCAACTCCGCATCGCGGGAGGTCACCAGCTCCCTCACCCGCCGCGCCACCGCCTCGGGCAGCACCCGGCCCCGGCCCTCCCGCTCCAGCACCGCCGCCAGGGAGTCCAGCGCCGCCAGGCGCACCTGGGCCTCGGCGTCCAGGGCCCCAGCGGTCAGAAGGTCCCACAGGTCCGCCCTCGCCCCGCGGCGAGGCGCCGCCAACGCCGCGGCGCGCACCGTGGGGTCGGGATCGGCCGCCGCCCGGCGCAGCCCCACCGCCGCCGGCGACCCCTCGGGGGCCGGCGAGCGGGCCAGCGACCACGCCGCCGCAAAACGCTCCACGGCCGGTCGGGCGCGGTCCAGCGCCGCCACCGCCACCGCCACCCACTGGGCAGAGGGCAGGCGCCACAGCTCTTGCAGCACGGCGACGCGTACGGCGCTGCTGCCGTCCCGGACCAGGGCACGCAGCAGTTCCCCCGCCGCCTCGTCACCGCCAGCAGCGGCCAAACCCCACGCCGCCGCGGCGCGCACCCCGGGGTCTTTATCCTTTCGCAGCGCCTCCCGCACCGCCTTGGACAAGCTGCCCCGCGCCGCCTCCGCGGCCGGTAGGTCCCGCAGTAGCCGCCCCGCAGCCATGGCCGCCGCCCCGCGGACGGATGGGTCGCGGTCGGCCAGCAGACGTACCACCACCGGCGCACCGCCGGGGAAGGGCACGCTCCCCAAATGGGCCGCCACCGCCGCCCGCACCGCCCCATCGGGATGACCGGCCAGGGGCACCACGTGGGCCAGATCGGCCGACCGCCCGTCCCGCAGCGCCAGCAGTTCTGCCCGCGCTGCCAGGTCCGGCTCACCGGGACGCGGCAGCGCACCCGCGGCCACCGCGAAAACCAGAGTGGCTACAAAGATACCCACGATGCTCACACCTCACCTCCTCACCCTGTCCATCCCCGAGGCGGGACACCGGCCCAAGCACTGGACGCCCGCGCTGACAGGGGCACGGCCACGGTGGGGCGCTGTCACCGTCCCGCCCTTGCGCCCTGCTAGGCGCCGTGCAGCAGCCGATCCCCCAGAACCTGGGGCAGACCCGCAGCGATGATACGGCGGCGCGCGCCATTCACGTCGTAGGGCACGCGAAACAGCGACAGGCGCCGCTCCCCACTGTCGTACAGGGCGTACGAAGCGCGGGGATCGCGGTCCCGGGGCTGGCCCACCGAGCCGGGGTTGATGAGATAGCGCCGGTCCGGATGGAGGTCGAGGATGACCCGCGAACCGCGCAGGGGGTAGCCCGACAGCGACAGGCGATCCCCTTCCCGGGCCAGCTCGAAGACCGAAGGGACGTGGGAATGACCAAAGAAGGTGACGAAGGCGGAGGTGGCGCGGAACCCCTCCAGCGCCTCCATCTCGGTGAGCAAGTACTCGTCCTCGTCGGCCGGGGAGCCGTGGCAAATGGCGATGCCGTCCCCCACCGCCAGCGGTCCCTGGGGGAGGCGCTTGAGGAAGGAGCGGTTCGCCGGCGTCAGCACGCTGGCCGCCCACTCCACCGCCCGCCGGGCGTGGTAGTTGAAGAACACCGCGCCCGTGGACATGTCCAGGGTGACCCGGTCGTGGTTACCCCGCACTGACACCACTCGCCCTTTGAGTGCCCGCAGTCGCTCCAACACCTGGTTTGGAGCCCCTCCGTACCCCACCGCGTCGCCCAAAAACAGCACCGCGTCTCGCTTCTTGCGCGCGGCATGGGCGAGCACCGCGCGCAACGCCTCCACGTTGGCGTGCACGTCGGAGATGATCAAATACCTCACGTTGTTCCCTGCAACTGTAACGCGATACGAGCGGCCAGTAGTTCCGCGGTTTCGCCCGGCGCTGCCCGCACCCGGAGGTCTGCTTGGCGATAGGCGGGCAGACGCTCCAGATACAACTGGTGGGCCTGCTGAGGGTTGGCAAAGAGCGGCCGCTCCGCCCGCTTGCCGGGGAGACGGCGCAGCACCTCGCCCCAGGTAACGTCCAGGTGCACCGACACCCCCAAGCGGCGGATCAGCGCCCGATTGGCCTCACTCACGAAGGTTCCTCCCCCCGTGGCCACCACCACATGGGAGAACCCACCGCAGCGCGCCAGCTGCCTGGACTCCTCGGCCCGAAAAGCGGCTTCGCCGTGGCGGGCGAAGATCTCCGCCACCGACGCCTGAAAGACCGCCTCCAGGCGTGCATCCAGATCGATGAACAGGGCGCGCAGCTGCGCCGCCAGCGCCCGTCCCACGCTGGACTTGCCGGCGCCCATGAAGCCCACGAGAAACACCCGCATGGCCGCGTCGCCATGACCTCCCTTGGGTCAGGACGCCGGTGGTGCAAACCGCTCCATAAAGCGGGTCGACAATCGCCCCTCCTGAAAGTCCGGGTCCTGAAGGATGCGCTGATGCAAAGGGATGGACGTCTTGATACCCCCCACGCGGAACATCGACAAGGCCCGCCGGGAACGGGTGATCGCCTCAGCGCGGTCGCGCCCGCGCACGATGAGTTTGGCCACCAGGGAGTCGTAGTAGGGCGGCACCCGGTAGCCGGCGTAGATATGCGTCTCCAAGCGCACCCCGGGGCCCACCGGCAGGGCTAGCTCGGTGATCTGACCCGGCGACGGCGCAAAGGTCACTGGATCCTCGGCGTTGATACGGAATTCGATGGCGTGGCCCGAAATCTTCGGCCGCCTGCGGAACGACAACGGTTGGCCGCTGGCCACCGCCAGTTGCTCCACCACCAGGTCCAGTCCCGTCACCTCTTCGGTCACCGGGTGCTCCACCTGAATGCGGGTATTCATCTCCATGAAGTAGAACTTGCCGTCGTCGTAGAGAAACTCCACGGTGCCGGCGCTGCGGTACCCCACCGCCTCGGCCGCCGCGGCGGCGGCATCGCACATCTGGCGGCGCAGCTCCTCGGTGACCACCGGCGAGGGCGCCTCCTCGATGAGCTTCTGGTGGCGGCGCTGGATCGAGCACTCGCGCTCACCCAGGGCGATAACCCGGCCAAAGGAGTCGGCCATCACCTGGATCTCGATGTGGCGCGGGGCGGTCAGGTACTTCTCCAAGTACACGTCGGCCACCCCGAAAGCCCGCTCCGCCTCGTGGCGGGCCGTGTCGAAGCAGTGACGCAGCTCCCGCTCGTCGGCGGCGACGCGCATCCCTTTGCCGCCGCCCCCGGCCGAAGCCTTGAGGATCACCGGAAACCCCACCTCGTACGCCAGGCGCACCGCCTCCTCGCGGGAGGTCAGGGGTGTCGCCGAGCCGGGCAGCACCGGCACTCCCCGCTGCGCCACCGTGCGCCGCGCCGTGGCCTTGTCCCCCATCAGGCGAATGGCGGAAGGTGGCGGCCCCACCCAGGTGAGCCCGCACTCCTCCACCACTTCGGCGAAGGCGGCGTTTTCCGCCAGGAAGCCATAGCCGGGGTGAATGGCGTCGGCCCCGGTGATCTCCGCCGCCGAAATCACCGCCGTGACGTTGAGGTACGACGCCTTGGAGAAGGGCGGACCGATGCACACCGCCTCGTCGGCCATGCGCACGTGCTGGCTGTCCCGGTCCGCCTCCGAGAACACCGCCACCGTCGAAAGGCCCAACTCCCGGCAGGCGGCAATGATACGCAGGGCGATCTCGCCGCGGTTGGCAATCAAGACCTTCTGAATCATGGCAGCGGCGGCCCCGTCACGGCCGGATGGCAAACAGCCGCTCCCCGAACTCCACGGGCTGCCCGTTCTCGGGGTAGATCTTCGCCACCGTGCCTGACACGTCCGACTCGATCTCGTTCATCAGCTTCATGGCCTCCACGATGCACAGCACCTGCCCCTTCTCCACGTGGTCGCCCACCTTCACGTAGGGTTCCGCGTCGGGGTTGGGGGCGCGGTAGAAGGTGCCCACGATGGGGGAGGTCACAAAGGTCAACGAGCTGTCGTCCTCCTCGGCTTCGGAGGTGGACCGGGGGGCGGCGGCCGGTGCAGGGGACGCCACCGTGGGGGCCAGAGCCGGGAACGCCAGGGGCGGCGCCGCCGCCACGCTGGGAGGCAACAGCGGCGTGCCGGTCACCGCCGGCGGCATTGGCACCCCGTCGATGCGCAGCCGCGACCCGTCGCGCTCCAGCTCCACCCCGCCGACGCGGGATTCCGACACCACACGGATGAGTTGGCACAGCTCCTCAAAGGTAAACATACTCGCTCTCCGTCCCTTTCCTCACGCTGGGGCGGCCTTCCCCTCCGCAGCAGGCCTGCTTCTCCCGGCTCCGCCCAACCGCCGCAACTGCTAGACAAACTCGCTGCGCAGTCGGTGGGCGGCCACGCGACTGGCGAAACGCGCCTTGCCCGGGTTGCCGTCGTTGTCCACGATGGTGATGAGGAAGTAGTCCTCGGCGATCATTGTCACCATCACTTGACGCTGGGATCCCACCACGTGGAGCTGTTCCAGCGTTCCCATGTGCAGCTCGCGATTGGCCGACCGAACCTCCCCTAAGAACGTTGAAAGCTGGGCCACCACTTCTTCGATCTGTTCCTCGTCCCCCCACAACTGGACGGGGATACCGTCGCGATCGGCGATCGCCGTCCCCACCACCCCCGCACAGGAGGTCACACCCTGCACCGCCTCGCTAAAGCTCATAACGCCGTCCGCTCTCGCGCCAGTGTAAGGGAGGCGAGCCAGCGCTGCAAGGCCGCGATCTTGCGCTCGCGCAGCGACAGCGGTGGCACCTCCACTGGCATCGGTTCCAGCATATCCCGTACCAAATCCAAAAGGTCCCGCGCCTCGGTGTCCTCGCCGTGCTCCCGCAGCACCCCCTCCAGCACCTCCGCCGCCTCGGCCAGCCGCTCGGCGTGAATCAAGGCCCGCGCCCTCTCCACGCTGGCCGCCGGTGTGGGCGCTGCCGCCGGCGGCGGCGGTGCTTGCTCCACCGGGGCCGGCGGCCACAGCGCCTCCACCCTTGGCTCGACCAGCGGCGCTTCCTGGCTGGCCAACCCCTGGGCGGGCAGCACCTCATCCCCCGGCCGTGGGGCCTCGGCCGGCGGCTCCCCCATGGCCAGGGGCGCCTGGTGGACGGACGGGGTGGCAGCGGTGGGCGGCGGAATCGGCAGCACGGCCCGGACTTGGGTCACCCAGGGAGCTGGCTCTTCGGGCGCCGGCAACGGCTCCGGGACGGGTGGCGCGGGCGCTGGGGGTAGCGGCAACGGCTCCTGCTCCTGGAAAAGTGCAGTTGGCTCTTCGGGCGCCGCCAATGGCTCCTGCTCCTGGAGAAGTGCAGTTGGCTTTTGGGGCGCCGCCAACGGCTCCGGGAGGGGTGGCGCGGGCGCTGGGGGTAGCGGCAACGCTGCGGGGGCCATCGCTGGCGGCCCTGGCGCCAAGCCGAAGACATCGTCCAGCGCCGCCGCGGGCGGGGGCACCGCCACGGCGAACACATCCTCTAGCCCTTCCCAAGCTGCCGCCAGGGGCGGTGGCGCCATCTCCCCCAAGGGCGCTGGCGGCGCCGCGGTGGGCGGCTGCGCCTGTGGGGGGGCAAAAGGTACCTCGGTGGGCGGTACCACCGGGGGCTGGGCAGCGGCGGCAGCGTCGGCCCCCGCCACCGGCAGCTCCCCCCCTTGCCCAGGTGCCTCTCCCCCCAGCTGCGGGGGTGGCTCCACCAGCGGGAAGGGCCCCAGCAGGTCCGCGGCGGGCGGCTCCTCCCCCAGCGCCGGGAAGACGGCGGGCGCAGCTACCGGCACTGCTGCTGCGGGTGGTGGCTCCGTGGGGGCCCCCCCCACCTCCAGCTGGGCCACCCCCGCCGACGGCGCGCTGGGCATCGACGCTGGCGCCGGCACTTCGGCGAAGGGCTCCGGCAGCGGCAACGCCGCCCGGGGCATCACCGCCCTCTCCTCCACCTCGACTCCCGCGTCGGCCACCGCTGGCGCCGGCATGGCCGCCGCTGCCGGCGCCGCTGGCTCCGGCTCGGGGGGAGCCGCCACCGGCTGCGCCGGCGCCGCCGCCAAGGCCTCCAGCCGTTGCACCGCCGCCAGCAACGTATCGTCCCCGGGGACCAAGGCCGCGGCGCGCCGCATCGCCGCCGCCGCCGCGACGATCTCCCCCGCCAGCTCCCGCCCCTCGGCCAGCAGCCGCCACGCCACGGGATTTTCCGGGTCGAGCTCCAGCGCCTTCTCCAACGCGGCGAGGGCCCCCACCGCAGAGCGGCGCTCCAACTCCGCCCGTCCCAGGGACACCCACGCCGCCACGTACTTGGGCCAGTGCTGCAACCCCCGCGCGAGGACGGCGCAGGCCTCCTGGGCGCGCCCCTCGCGGCGCAGCAACTCGCCCAACTGGTAGAACTGGCGGGAGTGGGGGTTGGCCTCCATCTCCCGCGTGAGTTCCGCGATGCGCTCGCTTTCTCGGCCCATGGCGCCATTGTAGCGCGTTGGAGCCGCAACACCTACGGGTTCGGCGTCGGTGGTAGGGACCGGTGACCGTCCGTGGTTGTGACCGTGGCCGTGACCGACCACGGTCAAGGGGCGGGCTTGCCCCGAGGACCGCCGGGCCGTAGCCCCGCAGGGTGGGGCGCTGCCTGGTCGATCGCGCTCAAGGGGCGGGCCTGCGGGCCCGCGCTCCAATTGTCTGTGCCAGTGACCGCGACCGTGACAGTGACCGTGACTGGGCGGGCTTGCCCCGAGGACCGCCGGGCCGCCTGCGTGGGCACGGCCGTAGCGGGGTCGGCGCCGTGGCCCCCTACGGCGGTCCGCTTCTGATCCTCGTGGATCACCCCACAAACCACCCAAAAAAGCTGCGGGCCGCAGCGCGACGGCTGCGGCCCGCGGGAGGGATGGGCAAAAATGGACTAGGTGACGTTCACAACCACCGTGTCATGGGGAGGAGCATTGGGGTTCAAACTTCCCGCCACGCTCGCTCCCACGGTCGTGACGCCAGGCGCCACTTTGGTGACCTGGAAGGTGGCCGAGTTGCTCCCTGCTGGCACCGTCACCGAGGCCGGGACGGTCGCTACTGCAGTATTGCTGGAGGTCAGGGTGACCGTGATGGGGGCGGCCGCCGCAGCTCCGAGGGTCACGGTCACGGTGAGGGTACTGCCTGGCGGCCCGGACAACGCCAAAGGTCCGCTCGGCAGGTCCACCGTCATGGGGTTCACCGTGAGGGTCCCGGAGACGGGGCTCACCGAGGGGATCGCCGGGATCGATGCGGTGATGCTCACGGAGGGGGCCGGGTTTGCAGTGGCCACCCCGGTCACCGGGAACGTCGCCGACGTTGTGCCGGCCGGGATCGTCACCGTGGCCGGCACCGAGGCCCAGCTGGGGTTGGAGGACGTGAGCTGTACCACGGTGTTGGTGGTTTGTGGGTTGGTCAGACTCACCGTTGCCTGAACCGAGGAGCCCGCGATGACCGCCGAGGGTAGCGTGAGGTTCAGCGCCAGAAGGGGAACATTGACAGTGGCTGAGGCGGACTGCCCGCCCAAAGCTGCGGGCAGAGTGGCCGCAACGTTTACAGCGGTGGTGGAGCTGCCGGTCTTGGTGACCTGGAAGGTGGCGGAGTTGGTGTTGGCGGCGATGGTCACCGAGGAGGGGACGCTGGCCAACGCCGGGTTGGAGGAGTTCAAACTCACCGTGACCGGGCTGATGACGGTGGCGCCCAGCACCACCGAGAGGTTGGCGGTGCTCCCCACCGGCCCGCCCATGGTCAGCGACGCCGGCGAGAAGGCGATGGTCATCGGGTTGACGGTGACGTTGGCGTTGGCGGGGGTGACCCCCGGCAGGGTGACGCTGGCGGTGATGCTCACCCCCGAACCGGGCGACACGCCGGTCACCTTGAAGGTGGCCGTGGTGAGTCCGGCGGGGATCGACACGCTCGCCGGCACACTCGCCACCGCCGGCGCCGAGGAGGTCAGAGTGACGGTGGTGGGCACCTGCTGCGGCACGGACAACGTCACCGTCATGGTCGCGTCGGTGCCGGCCAGAAGGGTGAGCGAGGCCGGCGACAGGGTGAGGGTGGGAGGCGTGACGATGCGGCACGAGGTGTCGCAGGGGATCAAGACAAAGGCGTCGTTTAAGGTGTCGCTGCAGCTGTTGGCCACGTTGGTGATGGTGAGGCTGATTGGGGTGGGCACGAAGCGCTGGCCGTTGGCGCCGCCGTCCACGCAGGGGATCTGGTTGAACTGGAAGGCGGACATATCGGGGAAGGTGAACTGCAGCTTGTTCTCGCTCAGCCAGGTGGTGCCGAACTCCAGGGGTGGGATGGTACCCAGCCGCGCCCGCATGGCGGAGAGGCCGCCGTTGAGCTTTTCGAACTCGAAGCCGTTGACGGTGGCCACGTAGGTGCCGGGCCCGCACGGCGTGCCGGGGGCCGGCAGGGTGTTGCCGGAAGCCCCCGTGCCGGTGACGCTCACCGAGGTGATGAAGGGGGTCGCCGGCTGGTAGGTGAAGTTGGGGCCGGTGGCCTTGAGGTTGGAGTTGATGTTGACCACTTGGGTGGGCCCGGTGACCGGCGTGCACGCCCGGTTGGCCACCTGCCCGGTGCGAACCACGATGAGCGTGCCGCCCACGGTGAGAGGCTCGGCCGGCACGTTGGCCAGAGTTACCGCCACCGGGGCGGAGAACCCCTGGCCATAGATGGTGACCTGGTCACCGCCCCGGTCGCTGCCTTGGGCGGGCGAGATGGCGGAGATGAACATGGCCTCGCCGTAGCGGAAGGGCAGGGTGTTGGACTGCTTGCCGGTGGTGACGTTGGTCACCCGCACGTTGGCAATGGCCGGGGTGGTGGGCTGGCTGGGGGCTACAGAGGGGGAGATGCACACCACGGTGGTGAAGTTCACCGACACCACCTGGGCCTGGCGGAACTGACCCTGGGGGTACTCGAAGGTGACTTCCACCGGGTACTGGAAGCCACGCCCGGTGATGGTCACCCGGGTACCGCCCTCGATGGGCCCGGAGTTGGGGGTCAAGGAGTAGATCTCGGGGGTGGGCTGCTCGGCGATGTAGAGGAAGCCGTTGGTCAGCGTCACCTGAGCGTCGCGGCCGGTGCCGTACTGGCTGGTAACGGTGATGTTGGCCGGGGTGTCCTGCTGCAGGGGCTGCACCGACACCTGGGGGGTGATGATGGTCACCCGCTCGCCGTCGGCGGACACGTCGGTCACCACGGCGGCGCCGCCGGGACTGAAGACGACGTTGACGGGGGGCAGGAGGAAGCGCCCGTGGATCACCACCTCCTCGCCGCCCCGGGCAGAGCCGCGGTCGGGTTGCAGGTAGTAGATCAGGGGCGGCCGCGACTCGCCGATGTAGGTGAAGACGTTGGCAAAGGTGGCGGTGCGGCTGTTGGCCGAACCCACCTGGTTGGTGATTCTGATGCTCACCGGCACGTCGGTGGTCACCGGGGTGGGGGAGGCTTGGGGGGTGCGCAGGGTGATCTGGGTGCCCGCTTGGTTGACGGTCACCGCCTCGGCCGGCAGGGTTTTCGGTTGGCCGTCCACCGAGAACAGGAACTCCACCAGCACCGGGGCGGTAAAGTTTTGACCCGTGAGGATCACCTGTTCTCCACCTCGGGGTGAGCCGCGCGGCGGCAACACCGAGTAGAGCACCGGGTCGCCGCCTTCCGCCAGGTAGGTGAAGACGTTGCTGGCGATGAAGGAGCCGCTCCGGTTACGAACCACGATGGAGGCCAGGGCGTCCTGGGGCAGGGGCTGGGGGGAGGCTTCGGGGGTACGCACGGTCATGCTGCGCCCGTCGGCCGAGCGCGTCAGCACCGTGGCGGCGCGCTGAGCGTTGACGGGCGCGCCGATGTCGAAGAACACTTCGGGGACGCCGCTACAGGCGCCCGTGGCGGTCACGATCTCGGCGCAGAAGTTCTGACCGTAGATGGAGATGGTCTGGCCACCGCGGGCGGAGCCAGAGTTGGGTTGCACCAGCACCACCACCGGCGCACCGGGCTCGATGGAGGCAGGGGCCCAGGTGAAGCCGTTGGTGCGCGTGATGCTCTGCTCTTGGGAGGTGCCCGCCCGGGTGATGACCTTGACATCCCGCGGCCCGCTGCCCAGCGCGGTGGGCCCGGCCAGGATGTCGATCTGGGTGCCGGCGGCGTTGACCGCCACCACTTGCTGGTTCTCAGTGCCGCCGCCGCCGATCATCTCCACGCGCACCGGGGTGACGAAGCCAGCCCCGTAAATGGACACCGACACAGGTCCCGGAACCACGCCAGCGCTGGGGGTGATGGCGTAGATCATGGGACCGGAGAACGGCCGCTCAAAGACGAAGGCCCCCACCATGGTTTCCTTCGCCTCCGCGGTAGTACCCGCCGCGGCGATGACCACCAGGTCGGCGATGCGCTCCTCGGTGGTGCCCTGGGGCAGGGCCGGGGTGACCGCCTGGATCTGCGACCCGTCGGCGCTCACCGACAGCACCTGGGCGTGGTACTCGGCACTGCCAAGGGCGAAGTTCACGGCGACCGGGGTGGCGAAGCCCCGCCCCCGGATGGTCACCTGCTCGCCCCCCTCCGGCCGCCCGCGGTTGGGCGTGATGGAGTAAATGGCCAAGTCCCGGGGGCTGGTGGGATGGGAGAAGGTGACGATGGTGGAAGCTTCCTTCTGGGGCACCCGCGCCACCACTTGAAAGCTGCCGGCGGTGTTGGAAGTCAAGGTCGCCGTCGCCCGGCCTGCGACGGTGGTGCGGACGATCTCGCAGGTGCCGTTCTCGAACGCCGGGTCGCTGGCGCCGCTGGGCACACACCCGGAGACGGTGAACGTCACCGAGGTGCCGTCCGCCACCACGCCACTGCCCGTGGAGACGGTGGCCTGAAAGACGATGCTGCTCCCCACCAACGCCTGCCCCGGCGTGGCGGTGAGCACCAAGGTGTAGGCCGTTGGGGTAGGCGTGGCGGGCGGTGCGGTGGGGCTGTCGGAGTTACAAGCTGCCAGAACCCCCACGCTGGCCAGGATCAACCCAAAGAGAAGAGGCTGTCGCTTCATGGTCGTCTCCCGCATCTCACGCCTCACGGAGTTGCATAGTAGAAGTTGACGGTTACCGGGAACTGCACCGACAGGCGCCTGCCTGACACGGTCTTGCCGAACACCTCCACGTCCAGCCGCTGGCGAATGGTGCGCTTACCGGTCTCCACGTCGATGCCGCCGTTCTCGGGGAAGAGTTGAAGGAGGGGCATCTGGCGGAAGTAGTCCGACGGGAAGATGCGGTAGTTCTGCAGAGTCGCCTGTCCCCCAGCGGGCACCGTGACGTTGTAGTACCAGCGCCACTGGGGCGACGCCTTGGTGCCCCCGTCGGTACGCGACGGAGTGACCACCCAGTCGGTGAGGATGGCGTCCTGCTGCCCCGAGAGGATCGCCCCCGGCGCCTTGGATTGGGAGCGGAAGGTCATGTTGCCGATGGCCACATCCACCGGCAGAGCGATGTTCACATCCGCCACTCCCTCCTGGATCTCCACGGTGATGAAGACGTCGGCCTCGGTGTCGGCGGAGTGGTTGCTGGAGCAGCCGGCGAGCCCCCCAGCGAGGGCCAGGATTGCCAGAGCCGAGAGCGTCCTTGTCGTCATGTGCGCCCCCTCGTTCCTTCCTTAGTACTTCACGATGCGCGGCGTGATGAAGATGAGCAGCTCTTCATGAATGCGCCGCACATCTCGGTTCTTGAACAGGTGACCCACCACGGGCAGCTTGGAGAGGCCCGGCACACCGGCGGTCCCGTCGTTGTCCTGGAATTTGTAAATACCGCCGATGACCGTGGTGCCACCGTCGCGCACCAACAGGCGCGTCTGGGCGTCCCGCGTGAGGATCGGCACGTTTTGCCCACCCTGGAGGTTGGCACCGGGCAAGGGTTCGCGCTTCTGCAGGATGATGTCCAGGATAACCGTCCCCTCGGCGGTGATCTGCGGCGTCACGTCGAGGCTCAAGGTGGCGTTGACGTACTGCACCGTCACCGTGTTGTTGGCCACCGTCTGCACCGGCAGCTGCACACCGCTTTGGATGTTGGCCTTCTGATTGTTCTGGGCCTGCACCTTGGGGGTAGAGACGATTTTTACCAGGTTGTTGGCCTCCGCCGCCTGCAGCGCGAAGTCCAGGTTGAAGGCGTCCAAGATATCCGAAAAGCCGATGGCGATGGTGGCATTGCCCGGCTTGGTGAGGTCCACCCTGCCCCCGGCGTCGTAGGAGTGGGGGAAGCGCCAGCCGGTGGTGGTGCCGTGCCTGGCGTCACCCAGCGCCGAGAACCCCCACGCCACCCCCAGCGCGCGGGAGAAGTCGCGGGTCGTCTCGACGATGCGCGCCTCGATCATCACCTGGGGCACCGGGGTGTCCAGGGAGTCGATGAGCGCCAACAGACCGTCCACCCGATCCACGGCGTCCCGGATGATCATGGTGTTGGTACGTTCGTCCACCACCACCTCGCCCATCTCGGAGAGCAGGAATTTTTTCTGCTGCAACAGCTGCGCGACGGTGGAGGCTTTAGCGTAGGAGAGCACCTTGGTGACCGTGCGCATGGGCTTGGCCCGCTCCTCCTCGCGCTTGAACTCGGCGAGGGCGCGCTTTTCCTGCATCAGCTTGGTCATGCGCGCGACGCGCAGCACGTTGTTCTCCACCACATAGTCGAGGCCGTTGATCTTCAAGACGATGTCCAACGCCTGGTCCCACGGCACGTTGGTCAGATTCACCGTCACCGAGCCTGACACATCCGGATCGACGACGATGTTGAGGCCGGTGATGCCGGCAAAGGTCTTGAGCACGTCCTTGACGTCGGCGTCCTTGAGTTCCAGGGAGATGAGTTCGCCGGTGAAGCGGCGCTCCTGGGACTCCACCTCGGTGATCGAGCCGGCCATGGCGGTCACCGGCGGCGAGGACTCCACCAGGGCGGTGCGGGTGGTGGTCCAGGGTGACTCGCTGGGCACTTCGCGGGCGGCCGCCGCTGGTGCCGGGTGGCTGGTGGGCAGCGGCGGCTCGGTGAGGGCCCCAGAGGTCGCCGAGGCCGCCTTGGTCTCTACCACCGGTGGCGCAGCGGCCACTCCCAAGGCCTCTCTCCGGGGCGGCGGCAGGGGCGCGTCGACGATCACCACCGGCGGCGGCGTGGCCGCCTGTGGGGGGCGGGGCGGCTCCGCCGCTGGTGCGGGCCCCGGCGGCACCGGGGCGGCCGCGGCGGCGGGCGCCGCTACCGGCTCCACGGGGAACGCCGCCACTTCCACCGTCGGCGCCGGCCATATGGGCTCGGCGGGAATTGGCGTCGGGGGCACCGGCTCGGCCGCGGCGAGCACTTCCGGCCCGCGCGGGGCGGGCGCCGGCGAGGAGGCGACCACGGGGGGCGCTTGCCCCACCCTCAGGACGCCACCCCGGGCCGTGCTCTCGAAGGTAAAGGGGAGCGGGCGCTCCAGATCCACCACGATGCGCACCACCGCGTCGGGCTCCAGCTGGTTTTGGGAGACGCGCACGCGGCGAATCCCGGCGGCGTCCACGGGATGCATGCGACGGCTGACCCGGTTGACCACGCCGGGCAGATCGATCACCACTCGGTCCGGGTCAGGCAGCGTAAACGCCTTGGCCTGCAGGGGCCCGCTGGCCGCCAGCAGCACCGAGACCCCTGTCTCGTCCGCCACCGCCATGAGGTCGTCCAGATCCACAAAGGTCGGGCGGCGTTTTGCCGTACCCTCTACCGGCAGCAGTCGCACTTCGAGGCCGGCCGGCAGAGGCGCCACCGCCACCTCGTGGCCGGCGGCCACCTCCAGCCGCAGCGCGCTGCCCTGCCCCCCTTGCCCGGGCGAGAGCGTGGCGCTTAGCAGCCCCTCGCCTGCGGCCGCGACGGGGCTGATGCGCGCCGCCAGCGCGGCCTGCGGGAAAGACAGCATCACCACACCGGGTTCACCTGCCGACCGGGTGTAGGCCAAAGGGCCGGAGGCGCTCACCACCAGCGCCGGCACCGGCTTCGGGGTCCACGCCATCCCCAGGATGGTGACCCCTTCCTCGCCGCGCGCCGCCACCGGCACCACCATGAGTGCGACGGCTGCCACCGCCACAATCGCGCGAAAACCTGTCGCCTTCATCGCAACCCCCTGAGAACTCATTGCAGCGTCCGGACGATCTCGCGGTAGGGCTTGAGACTCTGTGGATCCGCCACTTGAACCTTGAAAATCACCCGCCCGGGCTCGATTCGTTCCACGGTACCGTCCCACAGGACGGCCCCGGCGTGCAGCAGGTAGCTGTTGTTGTCGGTGCCCTGAATCAACGCCACGTAGCCGTCGGGCAGCCGCATGATCCCCTGCAGCTTAATCTCCTCCACCGCCATGCCGCGCAGGCCCGGCGGGCGATCGCCGAGGTCCTCGCGCAAGCGGCCGGACAGCAGCGAGCGGAAAGGATCGCGTCGCCCGGCCGGGTCATAGCTGAAGGCGCCCAACGCGTCCGCCGCCTCCTCGCCGCGCAAAATGCGCTCCACGGTGGAGGTGTCGATGGGCTCCTCGGCGGGCACCGCCGGTGCTTGCGCCAGGGCTGGGGCGGTGACCGCCAAAACCATGAGGGGAGCGAGTACGCGGATCATTGTCCTCCTCCCTTCGGTTCGTCGTAAATAAACGTCTTCATGGTGAACGTTGCCGACATGGTGTACGCCCCCGAGCGCTCACCTGTCAACGCCATGCTCTCGATGTTGATGATGCGCGAAAAACGTGACAGACGGTCGAAGAACATCGCCAGTTCGTGGTAGGAACCTTGCAACTGGACGTTGATAGGCCAGGCGAGGTAGAACTCTTGGCGTTGGAACGCCTGGGGCTGGAAGGAGACGAAGCGGAAGGACCCGCGCTCCATCAGCGATTTCAGTTTCTTGATGATCTCGTCGGTCTGTTTCGCGGTGGGCAGGATGCGCAACAGACGCTGCAACTCAGCGTCGAGCCGCTCGAACTCCTCGCGAAACTGGGCGAGGCGCGCCTCCGCCGCCTTGCCCTCGCGAATTTTCTTGTTGAGCTCCTCCAACTCGTTGGTGCGCGCCGTGATGTCCTGACGGATGCCCTTAAGCCAGTACGATTCGGAGGCCCAGATGAGGCCCCCAGCGATGAGAGCGCCAACGATGGCTGCGAAGTACCAGGGACGGGTTTCGAGGTCGAGACCGGCCATGCGCGCCCCCTACCCCTGCCGGCCGGCCGGCTTGGGCGCCGCCGGCGCGTAGGTGAAGTTGCAAGTCAAACTGAACGAGAACAAGTTGGCGCGATCTTGCTGCATGATCTGCAGACTGGGCTCCTGAAAGAACGGACTTCCCGCCAAGTTGGCAATGAAATTGGCCACCGCGTTCTCGTTGAAAGCCTGGCCGCGGATGGTCAAGGTGGTATCCTTGAGGTCCATATTGGTCAGCCAGAGCAGGTCGGGCAGCGCTTTGGACACCTCGTCCATGATCCGCACCGGGCCATATTGATCGGCCTTCAGCTTCTCAATGATCTCGATCTTACGCTTCAAATCGGCGTTCTTTTTCTTGAAAAGCTCCACCTCAGCGATGATCGGCTTTAAACGTTCGAACTCCCGGTTCGCCTCGTTGACCTCGGCTTGCAATCGCGATAACGTGGAGCTGAGTTTCCAGTAGGTGATGCCCACGTAGCCGATCGCCACGAACAGCAGCGCCAGCACAATATAATTGTTGATACTGCCGGTTCCCAGGGAGACGAGCGGCGGCCGCGCCACCTTCTCGGCACGGGCCTCGGCGAGGAGATTGATCTTGATCATGGTCGCTTACTCCCCGACCGCCCGCAGGGCCATGCCCACGGCGATAGCCATGGCCGGCGCGTGGCGGTTCAACCACTCCGGCGGGAAATCGCTGTCCGAGTAGGCGATTTCGCGGAACGGGTTCATCACTTCCACCCGCGCCCCCAGGCGCTCCTTCAACATGACGTCCAGGTTGAGCACCTGGCAGGACCCCCCGGCCAGGTAGATCTGGTCCACCTTGTCGAAGTTGGAGGTGGTGTAGAAGAACTCGATGGTCTTCTCCAGCTCGGCAGCCAGGTCCTCGCTGACCCCGTTGAGCACGCCCAGGATGGTTTGCGGCGTGTGGTCACCCAGCTGCTCGCCGGTCTTCACCGCTTCCGCCTGCTCGCGGGTGAGGTTGAGTTCCCGCTGAATCGCCTCGGTGTAGGCGTTTCCGCCGAAGACGATGTCGCGCCAGAACACCGACTGCCCGTGCGCCAAAATGTTGACGTTCATGATGTGAGCGCCAATGTTGACGAGGGCGATGACCTTGTCGGTGGCCGCACCGTAGTTGTACTCGAAGGCGTTCTGGAGTGCGAACACGTCCACGTCCACCAGTTTAGGTTCCCGACCCAGTTGGGAAATGATACCGGTGTAGTCGGCGATCCGGTCTTTCTTGGCGGCGACCAGCAGAACCTCCATGGTTTCAGCGTCGCCGCCCAGAACCGCGTAGTCCAGGTTGATCTCGTTGATATCGAAGGGGAGGTACTGTTCGGCTTCCCACTGAATCGACTCAGCGAGCTCAGCCTCGGGCATGGCCGGGATCTGGATCTTGCGGATCGCCACCGATAGGCCCGACAACGACACTCCGAAGGCCGTCGACCGAACTCCCTGCTCTTGGATGAGTCGCTGCGCCACTTCTACGACCAGCGACGAGTCCATGACAGTGCCCTCGACGATGGCCTCGGGGGAGAGGGTCGCGTGCCCGGCGTGCAGAAGGGCGTATCGACCACCTTTGGCGGGCTTGAGTTCGACTAGTTTTATCGCCGAGGAGCCCACATCCAGTCCGACGATCTGCTTCTTCTTACGTAGCAGCACGGTTCACCGCCTTCGCCGTTGGTTTCTTCCCGCCCGGGATTGGCGATCCAAACTCAGCGTCCCCTTTTGCCGCTAATCTAGCGAGGGATTTCTGGCTTGTCAAGCAAGGGTTGCCGCTGGGACGCTCTTGGCAAAGCGAAAGAGCTGCGCTACACTCTCCGCTCCCCGCGCGCGGGGTGGAGGATTCCGTGGCTCGGATGTGTGAAGTTTGCGGCAAGGGGATCATGGTGGGACATCGCATCTCGCATGCCCATAACGTGTCTAAACGCACCTGGAGACCCAACTTGCGCACCGTGCGGGCGAACCTCGATGGCCGTACGGTGAGGCTGAAGGTGTGCACCCGCTGCCTGCGCAGCGGCCGCGTCGTCAAGGCCGTCCGCTAGCTGACGCGCCTGCGTCACGGCTTTATTTTCCACGACTCAAAACCGCCGTAGCCGTCCTTGGCTCGCCCCTGCTGGCCCGGTTTGTGACTCTCGTCACACCCGTGACGCCGCGCAGGGACGCTACCACGCGCTCCAGGTGGTCCCGGCCGCGCACTTCAATGAGCAAATCGATGGTGCCGAAGCTTTCGTCGTGCGTCGCCAAATGACAGCTCCGCACATTGGCGCCCTGGTCGGCGACCACCTTGGAGATGGCAGCCAACATACCGGTGCGATCCTCGAAGGAAACATGCACCGGAACCGAATAGGAGCCCGTCTCTCCCTCCCACGCCACCTCCACCTCGCGCTCGGCGGCAAACAGCAGGCGGCGCACGTTGGGACAGTTGGCGGCGTGCACGGCGACCCCCTTGCCGCGCGTGATATAGCCGACGATCTCGTCACCAGGTAAGGGATTGCAGCACTTAGCGCGGTAGACCAAAAAATCCCGCGCCCCTTTGACGACGATCACCGCGTCGCCGGCAGGTACCGGCCGCAACTTGACGGGCGCGGGCGCCTCCTCCGCCGGCCGCACCAGCGGCGCCAGGACGTCCCGGGGAGCGATCCGACCGTAGCCGACGGCGGCGAGGAGGTCCTCTTCCTTGGCCACCCCATGATCGCTCAGCACCTTCTGTAAAACGCCCTGTTCGCGCAGATGCTTGAGGGTGACGCCCAGTTTGCGCCCCTCGCGTTCCAGCAGGCGGCGGCCGGCGTCCACCGCCTGCTCCTTTTCCTGGCGGTTGAGCCAGGCGCGGATCTTGTTCTTGGCCTTGGCGGTAACTGCCCATTCCAACCAGTCGCGACGCGGCACCTGGGTGGGGGAGGTGACGATCTCGACGATGTCGCCGTTCTTCAGGGGGGTGCGCAGTGGCACCAGACGCCCGTTGATACGTGCCCCGGCGCAGCGGTGCCCCACCTCGGTGTGCACCCGAAAGGCGAAGTCGATGGCGGTGGCGCCCCGGGGAAAGGCCAGCACTTCGCCGCGCGGCGTGAAGGTGTACACCTCCTCGGGGTACAGGTCCAAGCGCAGCGAGTTGAGGAAGTCACGGGGGTTGTCCAGCTGCCCCTCCACCAGGCTCTTCAGCCACGCGATGCGCTCGCTCTCCTGGCGCGCGCCCCGGCCCTCCTTGTAGTGCCAGTGGGCGGCGATCCCCCGTTCGGCGATTTCGTCCATCTCCCGGGTGCGAATCTGCACTTCGAAGGGCTGCCCCTGGGGGCCAATCACCGAGGTGTGCAGCGACTGGTAGGCGTTGGGCTTGGGCATGGCGATGTAGTCCTTAATGCGCCCGGGCACCGGCCGCCAGAGCTGGTGAATGAGGCCCAACACCGCATAGCAGGAGGGAACGTTGTCGACGATGACGCGAAAGGCCAGGAAGTCGTAGACCCGGTCTAGGCCGATCCCCTGCCTCTCCAGTTTGCTCCAGATGGAGTAGAGGTGTTTAACGCGCCAGTGCACCGTGCCCGGAATGGAGTGCTCCTCCAGCAGACGCTGGAGGACCTGCCGGACCTCGGCGATGAGCGGCGCTGCCAGCTTCTTCCGCTGTTCCAGCTGCTCTTTCAGGCGTGCGTACTCGCTGGGGTGGAGCTGGGCGAAGGCCAAGTCCTCCAGGCGCGCCTTGAGGTTGCCCATGCCCAAGCGGTGCGCGATGGGCGCGTAGATCTCCAACGTCTCGGTGGCGATGCGGCGTCGCCGGGGTTCGGGCAGCGCGTCCAGCGTCGCCATATTGTGTGCGCGATCTGCCAGCTTAACCAGAATGACGCGCACGTCGTCCACAGAGGCTAACAGCATGCGCCGAAACGTCTCCGCCTGCGCCGCCTGGCGCGCGGCGAAGGACCGCTCCATGGTGGTGATCTTGGTGAGCGCCTTCACAAGGGAGGTGATGTGTTGGCCGAACTGCCCTTCCAGCTCCTCCTCGCTGACCCAGGTGTCTTCCAGCAAGTCGTGCAACAAGCCGGTGGCGATGGCCACCTCGTCCAGGTGCATCTCGGCCAGCAGCCGCGCCACCTCCAGCGGGTGCACCAGGTAGGGCTCGCCGGAAACCCGCCGCTGCCCCTTGTGGGCCATGGCCGAGAAAACGTAGGCGCGGCGCAGCAGCACCTCGTCGCAGTCGGGGTGGTAGGCCTGGACCGTCTCCAGGATGTCCTCGAAGCGGGGCAGCGGCTCGCTCACTGAAAATATTGTATAGCCGCGCCCAAACCACAGATCGGCGCCAGATTGTCACCGCCGCGCCGGGCAAGGGCAGGGCAGTGTCATGACCAAAGCCTCCACTGCGCCTGCCGCCCTTGCCGCCAGCGCCAGCTCCACCGGGGTGGGCCAGTCCAACATCGCCGACGCCATGGCCCGGGTGGGGGAGCAGTGGGCGCGGCTGCTGCGCTCCCAGACCGTGGTCGACGTGGTGTTCGCCGGCTCGCCCCGCCGCCCACCGGCCGGCTCCGCCGAGGTGGCGCTGACCTTGGATTCCGGCAGCGCGAGTTGGGAGGAGAGCAACGGCACCCTGGAGATCTCCCGCCGGGTGTTGCGCGACGGCACCTCCGACTATCGGCTCGGCGGCCAGCGCGTGCGCCTCAAAGACATCACCGACAAGCTCCTGGACGCCGGACTCGGCACCCGCGCCTACGCGATCATCGAGCAGGGGCGCATTGGGCAGGTGCTGTCAGCGCGCGCCACCGACCGCCGGGCGTTGTTCCGTGAGACCGTTGGGGAGGTGGAGTGCTGGGAAATCCCAGCGGCGGCCGCGGCCTGGCCCGGGCAGGTGCCAGAAGGAAGGAAACGGTAAGGCTCTTCCACCGGGTGCGCGGGCTCGCCACCATGAGGCCGAGCCGGCTCTTGCCGAAACCCGTGCGCACCTCCGAGAAGGATGGCCGCGTACACGAGCCTCGACCAACTCGGCTCTGCTGGGAAGCCGAGCGTCTCCAAGAGTCGATCTTGCTTTTAAGGACGCATCCCATTGCAATTCTCCTCCTTGAGGGCTTGACAAGAGAGAGAGAGAGAGAGATAAACTTTGCCGCAACACCTTAGAAGAGGAGGCGGTACTGAGAACAATGCACTGGACGTGGCCAACCGACGGGCACCGGTCCATTGTATTCTTGAGCGGCGGTCAATGCCCGCATCCCTGAGAGCCGCAGTCGGGATCCTGGCAGGGATGCTCATCCTCTCGGCCACATTCCCGGCTCGGCTCTCCGCCCAGCTAGACTGCAGGCTGGTGATGGGGCAGACACCCTGCATTTCTTGCTGTAACGGCTGCTGCGCACAATGGCAAGAGGCGTCGGCCACGTGTCGATCGTGGTGGTATCGGATCTTGCTCTGCCTCGGGAGCCCGACATGCGTGTTGGCCTGCCTTGAGGCGGCTCGCTGGCAGTGGGAGCGTTGCGTCGTAGATTGTGAGATCGGCCATCCTCCCTGCGACTGTATACGGCTCTGACGTCTCGTTACGAAACCGAGGCGCTTATGACGATACTCCTGTTGGCTCTGCTAGCCGCCCAGAGTTCGGCGACAGTCCTTCCGTACCCAGGCGTGTGGGCTCGGGGCGAGCTTGGGCTCATCGACGGCCGTCGTTGCTCTCTCTTCCTGTGGGATGGGGCAGCTGTCGCTGCGTCGCTGCTTGACACCAACGAGCGCGAGGTGTTGGCGCAGCTCCGCCAAGAAATCGCACAGCAATGGCAGGAGGGCGACCGGCCAGCGCAGGCAGGTTTGCTGCGGCGCTACCTCGACCTCATGCAGGCGCCGAATCAGCGCTCCTTTGCTCCCCTGCAACTGCGCAGGCTGACCTACCAACACCTGCGCGTCGCCTGCGGGGAGACTGTTGTCCGCAGCGGCTTCGTCCTCTTCCCCCACGCCGCAGGCTACGCCCTGGTGGCCTACTACTCGCCCACCAACGCCCACCTCATCCTCGTGGACTATGCGCCGAAAGCGAAGGAGGTGGCCGAGGACGCCACGGCGTTCCTGGAGGCGTATCGGTCAGAGCTGGAGCAGGCCAGCAGCGAAGAGGAGTTGCCGCGGGCCGTCCGGGGTGCCTGGGCGGAGCACCAGAAGCGGCAGCAGCGGCTCGAGAAGGGGCGCATCCGCTTTACCGACTTCAACGGCATCTACCTGCCAGGCTGCCCAGGGAAGTGCCCGCCGGGAACTCTCGCCGACGCTTGGTCGCGGCTGGCCGCCGAGGAGCGCCTCGCCTTCGCCCCCCTCCTCGGGCTTCTGGCCCGCGCAGCGGCCAACCCAGGCGAGCTCTCCGGCCGCCCGGGGCTCGTTCTCTTTGGCACAGAGGCCGCCTGGCCCGAGGAGTTTGGCGACAACCCCGTTCGACCCCTGGAAGGAAGTCTCGCCAGGCTCACCCCCGGACCGCTACCCAGCACCTTCACCCGCCCTGACGCCGCCGTGGCGCGGGACCTGTTCGGGCGGGAGGACTGGGAGCCACCCTCCCTCGACGGAAAGCTCCACGACGTCATCAAGGCCATGCGCAGGGCGCTTCGCTAACCAGCCCACCACGTCGCCTCCCCGAGAGCGGAGGCATTCCCTCGTCGCGGCCGCCGCGGCCGCCGCGCCGCCGCACTGTGGGGCATCCCTGAGCAGCTCCCTCTGACCGCGCTCTGGCCAGTGCCCTTTGCGTGTCGATGTCCATCTCCGCGCGCCCTTGCGTCGGGCCACCCTACCGCGGTGTACCATTCGCTCTCCGGAATGAGCGGGCCCTTTCGCCTTGCCGCACTGCGCCTTCATGGCTTCAAGTCGTTCGCCGACGCGGTGGAGCTGCGCTTTCCCGGTGCCATCGCCGCCATCGTCGGCCCCAACGGGGTGGGCAAGTCCAACATCGCCGACGCCATCGCTTGGGTGCTGGGGGAGCAGTCGGCGCGGCTGCTGCGCTCCCAGACCATGGTCGACGTGGTGTTCGCTGGCTCGCCCCGCCGCCCACCGGCCGGCTCCGCCGAGGTGGTGCTGACCCTACGCAGCGCCGGAGGGGGGTGGGAGGAGAGCAACGGCACGTTGGAGATCTCCCGCCGGGTGTTGCGCGACGGCACCTCCGACTATCGGCTCGGCGGCAAGCGGGTGCGCCTCAAAGACATCACCGACAAGCTCCTGGACGCCGGACTCGGCACCCGCGCCTACGCGATCATCGAGCAGGGGCGCATTGGGCAGGTGCTGTCAGTGCGCGCCACCGACCGCCGGGCGCTGTTCGAGGAGGCTGCCGGCATCAGCAAGTACCGCGTACGGCGCCACGAGGCCGAGCTGAAGCTCGCCGAGACACGGGCCAATCTGCTGCGCATCAACGATGTCGCCGCCGAGGTGCGGCGCGCCCTGGAAGCCGCGCGCCGCCAGGCGCGGCGCGCCGAGCGCCACCGCCGCCTGCGCCAGGAACTCACCGGGGTGCGTGCCGCGCTCTTTGCCGCTCGCCTCCACGACGTGACGGCAAGCTTGACACAACGGCAGGCCGCGCTGCAGAGGGCAAGTATCGCCGACGCCGAGGCGACAGCCGCCCTCGCCCGGGCCGAGGCGGAGCTGGCGGCGGTCCGCCAAGCCCTAGAGACAGCGCAGGAGCACCTGGCCTCCCGGCAGCGCGAGCTGGCCACCCTGGACGCGGCGGCGCAGCGCCGGGAAGCGGAGGAGCGGGCGGCGCGCCGCGAGCTGGAGGACGCCACCCTGCGGCGCGACGCCGCGGTGGCTGAGGCGCGGCGCCTCGCCGCCGCCGCCGCCGAACTGGGCGCCCGCGGCAGCTCGGTGGAGGGCGCGGTGACGGAAGCGCAGCGCGCTGCCGCCGCCGCCCGCGACGAGGCGGCCCAGCGCACCGCCGAGGCGGACAGATTGGAGCAGGCGATGCGCGCTTCGGTGAGCGCCGCCGAGGACGGCCGACGGCGGTTGCTGGCCGCCGTGGCGGCTGCCGCCGAGGCGCGTAACCGGCTGCACCGATTGGAGGTAGAGGGCGAACAGACGGCCTACCAGCGGCAGCGGCTAGCCAAGGAGGAAGAACGCCTGCGCGCCCACCTGGCCGCCGCCGCCGCCCGCGAAGCGGAGGCGCACGGGCAAGAGCGCGCCACGGCCGAGCGGGCGGCGGCCGCCGAGGAGGGGGTGCGCGCCGTGCAGCGCGACCTGGAGCAGGAGGCCGGGCTCATCGCCGCCGCCGAGGCAACCCGCGATGGTGCCGCCCACCGCCGGCGGGAGCTGCAGCACGAGTGCGATCACCTCCAGCGGGCGCTGGCCCAGGCGCGAGCTCTCCCCCCAGCGCTGGCCCGCGGCGTCGCCGACGAGGACGTGCTGGGGGTGGTCTCGGACTTCCTCGAGCCGGCGCCGGAGGTGGCAGCGCTGCTGGATCGCGCCTGGGGTGCGGCGCTGTCGCTGCCAGTGGTGAGCTCACGCCAGGCCCTGGCCGGCCTTAAACGACACCCGGGTGCGGGAGAGGGTACCGTGGAGGCCGTGGTGGCCGATCCCACGCTCCCACCCCGCCCCTCGCCCCTGCTGCAGGGCGCCGGCGCCGCCGCCGACCACCTGGGGTGGCTTAGCCACGCCCTGCCCCGCGCCGCCACTGCCGCCAGCCAGGAGGAGGCCCAGGCGTTGGTGCGCCACGACCCGGATCTGGTGGTTCTGCTGCCCGACGGGGCGCGCTGGCGGGGGGCCACGGTGGAGCTGCCGGGCGCGCGGCGGGTCGTTGCCGGCGTTCTGGAGCTGCGGGCGCGGCTGGAGGCGGCGCGCAGCGAACTGGAGGCGGCGCGGCGGGCTGAAGAGGAGGCGACGGCGCAGGTGCACGGGGCCCGGGCACGGCACGCCCAAAAGGCCGCCGCCCTCCTCCAAGCCGAAGAGGTGGCCCGCCAGGCGGCCCAGGCCCACGCCACCGCCGTCTCCACCCGCGACGGCCTGCACCGCGAGCACGTTCGCCTGGAGAAGGAACTGGAGGCGCTGCGCCTGGAGCTCGCCCGGCTGGCCGACGAGGAGGAGGCGATGGGACAGCGGCGCGCCGCCGCCGCCGCCGAGGCGGAGCGCCTGGGGGAGCGCAGCCGCGCGGTGGAAATGGAGGTAGACACCCTGGTGACCGCCGCGGAGCGGGAGAGGGAGCGGGCAGCCGCCGCCCGCGCCGCGGCCGAGCGAGCCGCCGGCGTGGCGGCACTGGCCGCCGAACGGCTGCAGGCGGCACGCCGCGAGTTGGAGCACCACCGGCGCCAGCTGGAAGCGCTGGCGGCCCGGGGCGAGGAGGCGCGGAGGGAGGCCGAGGTGCAGCGCCAGCGCGCCGAGGAGGCCGCCACCGCCACCGCCCGGGCCCGGGCCGAGCTGGAGGAGCTGCTGGCCCGTGCCGCCGTCGCCCGCCAGGAAGTCGCCCGGGCGGCGGCCGAGGTGGAGCAGCGCCGCACCGCTGCCGGCGAGGCGGAGCGTGCCGCCGCCGCCTGCCGGCAGCGGCAGGCAGAGGCCCGTGAGCAGCTGCACGCCGCGCGCCTGGCGTGCGCGGAGGTCCAGGGCGCCCTCGCCCACCTGCACGAAAACATGGCGGCCACCCTGGGCGATGGGGTGGCGCTGCCGGAGGAGGCACCACCTGCCCAACAGCGCGCCGAACTGGAAGCGCAGGAGCAACACCTGCGGCGCGAGCTGGAGGAGCTGGGGCCAGTCAACGAGCTGGCGGTCGCCGAGCGCGACGAGCTGGAGGCGCGGCACGCCTTTCTCACCGAGCAGCGGCGCGACCTGGAGCGCTCCTTGGCCAGGCTCGCCGAGACCGTCCGCGAACTGGACGCCACCTGCGCCACGCGCTTCGTCGCCACCGTGCAGGAGGTGGCGGCGGCGTTCGCGGCGGTGTTCGCCGAGCTGTTTGGCGGCGGCGAGGCGCAGGTGGAGTTGTCCGACCCGGACAACCCCTTGGACAGCGGGGTGGAGATCCGCGTGCGCCCCCCCGGCAAGCACACCCAGTCGGTGTTGCTGCTCTCCGGCGGGGAGAAGGCGCTGGCGGCGGTGGCGCTGCTTATTGCCCTGTTCCGCGTGCGGCCGGCGCCGTTTTGCGTGCTGGACGAAGTCGACGCGCCCCTGGACGACGCCAACGTGGAGCGCCTGTGCCACCTGCTGCGCCACATGAGCCGCGATACTCAGTTCGTGCTCATCACCCACAACCGCCGCACCATGGCCCACGCCGATGTGCTCTACGGCGTGACCATGGAGGAGCCGGGCGTGTCGCGCCTGGTCTCGGTGCGGCTGGAGGAGTAGCCATGGTGCGCCGCAGCATCGCCGAACCCCTGCCCGGTCGTGTGCTCACCAACGCCACCTGGCTGGCCGCTCTGGCCCTGGTCCTGCTCGTACCCCTGCTGTGGAGCACCGCCGCCCAGGAGACCTTCCGCGCCCCCAAGGCGCACGTGGCGCTGGTGCTGTGGGTGGTGCTCGCCGCCGCCTTCGCGGTGCGTGCGCCGGCGGCGGCATGGCGGGACGGTTGGTGGCTGGCCTGGGCCGGGGTGCTGGCCGGCGGCGCCGCCAGTGCCGCCCTGGCTGCCCCGCCGGGGCGTGCCTTCGGCGCCCTCCTTCCCCTCGCCGTCACAGCCCTCGGCTGGGGGGCCCTGCGCCAGCTGGCCGACCATCGCCGCCGCCGCCTGCTGCGCGCCGTCGGTCTGGCCGGGGTGGTACAGGCAGTGCTGACCCTACTCTTTCTCTCCCGCGCCTGGCGGCCCAGGAGTTTCGGGCTGCTGGACGAGCTGGGGCAGCTGCACGACCGCTTTGCGTGGATCGGCACCATGGGCAACCCGGCGGACGTAGCGGTGTTCCTGGTGCTGCCGGCGCTGGTGGCAGCGCAGTTTGCCCTGCGCCCCGGCCACCGCCCGTGGGCGTGGTGGGGGGCGGCGCTGTTGCAGGCCGGCGTGGTGGTGGGCACTCGCACTCTCACTGCGCTGCTGGCCCTGGCCAGCGGGGCGGCTTTCCTCGCCTGGCACCACCTGCCCCGCCGCCGGCGCTTGCCCGCCCTGGTCAGCGCCGCGGCGGGGCTGGCAGTGTTGGTCGCCGTCACCCCCCTGGGGCAGCGCATCGCCGTCAACGTGCGCGAAGTGCGGGAGTACGGCTGGGCCGGCCTGGGTAGCTTCCGTGGCGCCGGCATGGGGGCTGCCCTGGGCATGTTCGCCGCACACCCCCTGGCCGGCGTCGGCCCTGGGGGGTTTGAAGCCCACTCCTTCCGTTTCGTGCCGGAACGCACCCTGGCCGAGCGCGGCCGCTACCTGGGACTGGAGACCGCCTTCGGAGAGGCCCACAACGAGGTGCTGCAGTACACCGCCGAGACCGGGCTCGCAGGGGTGATCCTGGCGCTGGTGGGGTTCGCCCTGGCGTGGCGATGGCGCCCCCGGGGTCGGGGGGTGATCGCTCACATCCCCTCCCTCGCAGCGGCGGCGGGGGTGCTGGCCCTCACCCAGTTTCCCCTGCATCTGGCCGCCATCGCCACCCAGTGGGCGGTGCTGGCGGCGTTGGCAGCGCCGCCCCTGCCAACCCAGCGGGGGGAGCGCCCCGGGGCCGCTTGGGTCTCACTGCTTGTGGTGGTTGTCTGCGTGGCGCTGGCCGCCGGGGTGGTGTGGCAGCGCCACCGGGCCGGCGCCGCCCTGCAACAGGCGCGCCTGCTCACCCAGGTGTTGCGCGCCTCCGCCACCCCCCAGGCGAAGGCGGAGGCTTCCCGCCGTGCCCTGCAGGTGGTGGAGCAACGCCTGCCCTGGCTGCCGTACTCTTGGCGGGGCCACGTCATCGCCGGCAACTTGGCGGTGGACGCCGGCCGTCTGGACGCTGCCCTCGCCCACTTTGCCGCCGCCCTACGTCTCGCCGAGCGGCCCGAGATTCGGTTCAACGTCGGCGTGGCGCTCTACCTGGCCGGCGAAGAAGACACCGGCCTTACCCACCTGGTCCAGGCGGTCAAACTCAACCCGGCGGTCCTCCAAGAGATCGCCCCGGGCGAGCTGCGCCGGCGGCTGCTGGAGCGCCTGGCGGCCGACGGCTACACCCAGCGCTACCCGTGGGTCGCGGAGCAGTGAAGGGGAAAACGTGAGCCCCACGACGTCCCCCACCCAACCTGGGAAAGGGGGGCGGACCGGCGGGCCTCCACTCTCCGCGACCGTATCGGTGGTTGGTGTCCGGGTCCGTACTCCCGACTCACCGCCCCAGCGGGCGCAACACCAGCACCTCGGCGGCGAAACCCCTGCGCCCGGGCACGGCCAGCGGGTAACCCAGCGACAGCTCCACGAACGTGGACCAAGGACCGGGCAAGCTTGCCGACACCCCCACCCCCGCCAGCGGCTGCGCCCGGTAGCCGGAGCGCTCCTCCCGCACCCAGGCGGCGTCGAAGCCCACCTCGGCGCGCAGCCTGGAGTGCACGGGCAGCGCCAACGCCCCCCGCACGACTCCCAGGCGGTCCGGCGTCACCCGATGGGAAGGCACACCCCGCAGCCGCAGCGGCCCGAAGCGACCCGGCGCTGGGGCCGAGAAGCGATCCAGGTGGCGCCCTCCCCACAACTCCGCAGCGAGGGTGGCGCGGGCCAGCACCCCTAGCGTCGCCTCGTGCACGATGGAGGCGTGGTAGCGCTGCCAGCGGCGCGCTCCCCACTCAGCCCAGCGGGCGCGCTGGCCAACTTCCCACAACGCGGACAGCGACGTGCCCGCCAGCGTCCCGTGGACGCCGCCGCGCACCACCCCTTCCCAGGTGTCAGGGGGGACGTCGAAGTGCGGGGCGGTGCGGTGGGTGCGCCCGAAGTCCCAGCGGTGCAGCTCCAAATCCAGCGCGAAACGGGTGCGGCCCAGCGCCCGCGCCGCCCCCACGTTGAGGCGTTGGCGCTGCACCTTGAGCTCTTCCTCCGCAACCTCGTCGCCCCTGCGATAGGCCGGCGTAGCGAAGGGCAGCAGCTGGGTGAAGGCCCCGGCGCTCACCTCCGTGGCGCCGCGCGGGCGAGACCACGCCAGGTCGTTGACCACGCCGGCGGCGAACACGCGCACCTGCTCCCCGCGCCCGCGAAAGTTGAAGTCGGCCAACTGCACGCCGCCGAAGGGCAGGGGCGTGTCGAGCCCCGGGTCCACGGCCACGCCGGCCAACAGCAGCCGCACCGGCGCCGCCAGACCGCCCTCTGGCACGCGACCACCGGCGCCGTCGGGTACCAGGCGCACCACCCCCGCCGGAGCGTCGCGCACCATGCGGCGTTTGCCGCCGTAGGCCGCCACCCGCTCGGCGGCGAACCCCGGCGGGTCGAGGCGATGGCCGGTGACGGTGAGCTCGCGGTGCACGCTGGTGCCCGTCCCGAAGGCGGTCACCAAGTCATCGGCGACCACCCGCTCCGGCAGCCATACCACCTCGTCCCCAATGGCCAGGGGAGTATTGACGGTCACCTGGGTGGTGGCGCGCACTTCCCCGGGCAGACCACTGGCCCGCTCCCTCAGCTCCACCAGACCGAAGGTGTGGCGGTGGATGCACGCTTCCCCCACCCGCGTTTCGCTCCCCGCCGTCCGGTGGAAGCTCAGCAGGTAACACTCCTGGCCCTGCCGGTCAGCGAGCCCGGTCAGGGCGTACCGCCAACTGGGTTCCAGCCGCACCGCCAGCGGCGGCACCTGGGGCCGCTGGGCCTCCAGCAGCGGCAGATCCGGCAGTCGCTCCGGCGGCCACTCCACCCCCCCCAGCCAGGCGCGGGCGATCTCCCAGTCAGCCCCCACGCCGCCCTCCACATACACCGGCCCCTCCAGCGCCAGCTCCAAAGAGCGCCCCAGCTCCCCCACCCGCACCCGCAGCAGCAAGCGCTGGGTGGCGGTCCAACGGGGTAGCAGGCGCTGCTGACGCGCCGCGGCGCGTTGGTGCCGGGCCAGCACCTCGGCCACCTCGGGCAGCCGCTGTCCGGTCACCGTGAGCGACTCCAGCTGCCCCACCTGGCCCGGCGGGCGGTGCACCACCACGATGCCGCCGGCGGCCAGCTGGGGGACCTGGACGGTGGCGCCGCCCGGCTGCCGCGCCAGCCCCAGCTGGCCCCCTTCACCCCCCAGGAGCACGGCGCTGTCTACCCAGTGGTCGCCCAGCTGGAGGGTGCCGCCCGCAAACCCCGCCGGCAGACCCACCACCAGCGCCAGGTCGCCGCCCCGCAAGGCCGTGGGCAGCGGCATCGCGTCGTGGAAGGCCGCTTGCGGCGCTGGCAGCAGGTCGACCAGTTCAGCGGTCCAGGAGGGCTCGGGGCGAGCCGCCAAGACGGCAGCGGCACCGGCCGCCAGGGCGGCAACGGCGCCGGCTCCGTCCCGCGCCGCCATCACCAGGGGGAGTCCCAGCGCCCCCTGCCGCAGCTCCAGCGGCACCTCCGTATCCAGATTTTCGACCACGAGGCCATCCAGGTAGGGCCGCACGACGGCCGGTACCTCTCCACCCAGGGCCAGCAGCGGGGCGCCGCAGGCGGACAGCGCTACCACCTCTTGCAGCCACTCCTGGCTCACCTCCGCTGGCAGCGGCAGCAAGAAACCGGTGGGCCCGCACTCTTGCTTTGCCGGCGAGCCCTCCACCACCACCCACGGCGATGGTCCCTGCCTCGGGTCCTCAATAACCACCGGCAGGCCGGCCACCAACGCCACCATGATTGTCCAGAGCGTTGCCAAGAAAGCAGTTCCCTCTCTCCTGTTGGCGGTCAGTGTGCCGGCGGGAGGCGCTCCCCCACCGGAACCGCAAAGGGCAGGGTGTTCTCCTCCGGCGTGAGGGGACAGCGGGCAGTGATACCGTAGGCGCAGTCGGGGTTGTAGGCGCGGTTAAAGTCCACCTGCACCACCCCGGCGCCCAGCGCCACCACCTCCACGTAGCGGCCGGCGCCGTAGGTCTCGCCACCGGCCAAGGCGTCGCGGAACGGCAAGAAGTAGTGATCGGGGGAGGCGTCGCGGATGTCTTGAAGCTGGAAGACCGTCAGCACCGCCTCACCGGCTGGAAAGCCCAGGCGCAGCCGCCCCACCCGCATCGCCGGACGGGTGCTGCCGTCACTGGCCGCGAGGTGCAGCGGTTGGGGCGGAACCACCGGCTCCAGCATGGCGCGGAACCGGTAGGCCGGATCGTAGGGGAAGAATGCCAGCCCGGCGAAGGCGGCGCGACGCCCCTCGGGCAGCGCCTGGCGCACCGCCTCCGTACGTTCGGACCGCCAGCGCACCTCGGTGGCGGGCAGCGGCGGCCGGCAGGCGTAGAGCCCAAGCACGCCCAGGCAAAGTACGGCCAACCCGGCGCTCCACCCAGCCGGCAGGGGCGGACGTTTAAAAGATGACATGCCTCTGGAAGAACTCGACGGCGGTGACTTTACCGGTGGCCAACTCGGCCGCCTCCTCCGGCGCCAGGCGGAACAGCCCCGCCTCCCGGCCAGACTCGTTGAGCATGCGCACCTCGACGCGCTCCGGCGCGCGCTCGGGGGCGGTGGTGGCGAGGATGTGATAGACCTCGCAGATGGCTTCAAGCCCCTTGTTCACCTCGGGCTTGCCGTTGACCTGCAACTCCACCACCAGGTACGACGGGAGCGTGCCCCGGCCGATCCGGTACAGGTACAGGCGCGAGCGCTCCAGCCCCTCTTCGAACGCCCGGACCACGCGGGCATCGCTGTACTCCTTGCCGGTGAAGCCGATGCCGGGGGTCGGCGTGGGTCGCGCCGCCTCGTTGATGGGTCTCCCGACCCCGCCGCGAATCCGCCCCAGGGAGGTGAGGCTAGGCGTCGGTGTCGGCGTCGCTATAGGGCGATCCTCTTCTTGTACGTCGGCCCAATCCAGCGGCACGGCGTCCCCTAAGTTGCGCGCGTTGAGCTTGTCAGTGGCGGCGATGTCAATATGATCCAGGGGGATCGCTACCAGGGTGCCGTTTTTCAAAGTTAGCAGGGCGTTGCTCCCCTTGACGGTGTACTTCTCCCGCCCCACCACCCGCGAACCGTCGCGCAGGATCACCACATAGGCGCTTTGGCCAGCCGCGGCGGCGGCCGCAACCAGGATGGCGAGAAGAATGAATCTCTTCACGTTGACAACCTCCCTGCCTCAGCTAGTATAGCGCCGTCTGGAGGGGGGTGAGCCATGCTTGTCGTGATGACCACTGGCGCGACCCACGATGACATCGCGCGGGTCGTGGCCACCATCGAGGGCCAGGGGCTCAAGGCTCACCCCATACCCGGCGCCCAGCGCGTCGCCATTGGCATCACCGGCAATCGGGACGTGCTCAACCCGGCGCTCTTTGAGAACCTCCCCGGGGTGTTGGAGGTCATCACCGTCTCCCACCCCTACAAGCTGGTCAGCCGCGAGGCCAAGGCCGAAGACACGGTGGTGCGCGTCGGTGGCGTGCCGGTGGGCGGCGGTCACTTCGCGGTGATGGCCGGCCCGTGCTCCGTAGAAACCGAAGAGCAGACCCTGACCATCGCCCGCGCCGTGCGCGCCGCCGGCGCCCAGATCCTGCGCGGCGGCGCTTTCAAACCGCGCACCTCGCCCTACTCGTTCCAGGGGCTGGGCAAGCGGGGGCTGGAGATCCTGCGCCAGGTGTCCCGCGAGGTGGGGTTGCCCATCGTCACGGAGGCGTTGGACGAGCGTTCGCTGGAGCTGGTGGTGGAGTACGCCGACATGATCCAGATCGGCACTCGCAACATGCAGAACTACTCGTTGCTGCGCCGCTGCGGCGAGGCGCGCAAGCCGGTGCTCATCAAGCGCGGCATGGCGGCCACCGTGGAGGAGTTCCTCATGGCTGCCGAATACGTGCTGTCCGAGGGCAACTATCAAGTGGTGTTGTGCGAGCGTGGCATCCGCACCTTCACCGACCACACCCGCAATACCCTGGATTTGGCGGCGGTGGTGGCTGTGCAGCGCCTCTCCCATCTGCCCATCATCGTCGACCCCTCCCACGCCACCGGCCGCCGTCACAAGGTCGTGCCCCTCGCGCGCGCCGCCGCCGCCGTAGGCGCCGACGGGGTGATGGTGGAGGTTCACCACCACCCGGCGCGCGCCCTCTCCGACGGTAGCCAAGCGATTTTGCCCGATGAGTTGGGGCAATTGATGCGGCAGCTGCCGATCATCCTGCCGCTCACCGGCCGCGCCCTGGCGCAGCCGCTGGCGGTGTCGGCCTAGCCCCCTCGCCATGCTACTGCTCTCCCTGCTTCTGGCCGCTCCCGCTGCCACCTTGCCGTTGGAGGTGGCCGAGGTGAAGGCCGGGCTGCGCGGCGTCTGCGTCACCGAATGGACCGACGGGGAGCGCTGGGAGATCCCCGTGGAAGTCATGGGGGTCCTGGAGGGCGCCGGGCCGGAGCGCACCGCGGTGCTGGTGCGCTTCGACGACCCCCGCTTCGCCGGGTCAGGGGTGCCCGCCGGTATGAGCGGCTCGCCGGTGTACGTGGAGGGAAGGCTGCTGGGAGCCGTCGCCTTTGGCTGGGCGTTCGCTCGCGAACCGCTGGCCGGCGTGACGCCCTTCACGGCAATGCGCCGCATCGACGCCGCGCTGGCCCCCGCCGGCTCGCCGCCACCCCCCACCCTCCAGCAACTGGCGGCCCTGGCACGGGGGGAAGGCGCGCCGCTGTCGGCCCTGCCCACCCTACCCCGCCCACCCGGCTGGGTGCCCCAGCCGGTGGCGGTGGCCGGACTGCCCGCCGCCGGCGGCTTTGCCAGCGAGCTGCTGGACCGGGCGGGACTGGTGGCCATGCCTGGCGCTGCCACCGGTGGGGGGGGTGGCGTGCCGGCGGCGGGGGAGATGGCCGCCGCGCTGCTGGTCTGGGGGGACGCCACCTTGGCGGCTGGCGGCACTGTCACCGCTCGCGATGGCGACACCCTGTACGCCTTCGGGCACCCCCTGCTGGGCCTGGGCGCCGTGCAACTGCCCGCTGCCCGCGCCCGCGTGCTGGCGGTACAGAACAGTTTCCAAAACCCCTTCAAGCTTTTCGCGGTGGGCGAGCGCTTCGGGGCCTTCGTGGCCGACCGGCCCGCCGGCATGGTGGCCCGGGTCGGTGGGGTCCCCTCCGGTTTGCCGGTGTCCGTGACGATCCGGCGAGGCGACGAGGAGATGCGCTGGAATTTCCAGGTCGCCCGCCTGCCGCTGCTGGAACCGTTGCTCGCCGCTTTCCTGGTCAACGGGGCGTTCACCGCCCGCGGCGCCGCCCTGGGTGACGCCACGGTGCGACTGGCGCTGACCGCCACCCTCGGCGATGGCACCACCTCCGCCGTCACCCAAGACTTCACCGGCACCGACGCCCTCGCCCGCACCGCCGCCTTTACCGGCGCGTTCTTGGGGTTCCTCAGCAACTCCCCCTTCCCCCACCCGCCTGTGACCCGGCTGGAGGTGCGGGCCGAACACATCGAGGCGCCTCGCCGGGCGGCCATCTCCCAGGCCTACCCGCGGCGCCAAAGGGTGCGGCCGGGCGACCAGCTGACCGTCACTGTCGAGCTGCACCCCGAAGGAGGAGCGCCCACGCGCCTACCGCTGCGGGTGAGGGTACCCGCCGACACCCCGCCGGGGCGGCTGGACCTGGTGGTGGCGGACGGCGCCGCGTGGAGCGCCTACGCTTTGCGAGCCAACGCCATAGCCCCCACCTCGTTCGCCCAGCAGCTGGCCCAAGTGGCGCTCTTGGACACCGCCTCCACACTAGTGGTGGCGTTGGAGGCGTTCGAGCCGGGGATCGCTGCGCCGGGGGCGTCCCTGCCCGGTCTGCCGCCGTCGTGGGCGGCAACGCTGGCGGCGGGGTTGTCACCCGCCCAGGCCACCCGCCTGCGCACCACGGCGCGGGCGGTGACGCGCTGGCAGGCGCCCTACCCACTGGCGGGAGCGGTCCGTATTCCACTCACCGTCGAAGAGTTCCGGGAGCGACCATGACCCGAACCGCGTGCCTGCTGGTAGCGGCAGCGCTGGCCAGCGGGGCCAGCGCCCAGACTCGCCACTTCGTCCTAGACACCCCCAAGGCCATGGCCGGCAGCCTCTCCAGCGGCGTGGCGATCTCCCCCGACGGGGTGCTGCGCCCCTTGCCACCCCTTGCAAAGGTGGTGGAGCTGGACGAACCGCTGGGCCTGGCGCTGGCGGTGGCCGGCGACGGTTCGGCGTACCTCGGGACGGGGCGCCCAGCCCGGGTGTACCGGGTTCGGGGGAGCAACGCCACGCTCCTCGCCGAGTTGGAAGCGGACCAAGTCACGGCGCTGGTGCTCGCACCCGGTGGCGATGTGTACGCCGCCACTGCGGTGCCGGCACTGCTGGTGCGCCTGGCGGCGGCGGGCGGAGCTCCCCAGGTGGTGTCGCGCCTCGCCGAAGGCAACCTGTGGGACCTGGCGTGGTTCGACGGCACCTTGGTGGCGGCCGCCGGCAACCCGGGACGGCTGCTGCGGCTGGGCCGTGGCGGCCTCGAGCTGGCGGCGACCATCCCTGACCGCCACGCGCGGTGTCTTGCCACCACCGGCTCGACGCTGTGGATCGGCACCTCAGGCAAAGGGTTGGTGCTGCGTTGGAACGGCCAAGGGCCCGTGGGGATGGTGTACGACTCAGCGTTCACCGAGATTGCCGCCCTCGCCGCCGCCCCCGACGGCACCGTGTACGCCGCCGGCCTCACCGGCGACCCAACCCTGGGCGCGCCGCCCTCGGCCCAGGGGGGGGAGGTGACCATCGCCAGCGGCGGCGACACCCCGCCGCCCAAGACCGACAGCGGCGCTACCGCCACCTCGGAGCTGGTGCGCATTCACCCCTCGGGTGCCGCCACCCCGGTCCACCGCTTCGCCAAGCAGCTGGCCGGCGCCGTCGTCTGGGGACGGGACGGACTCATGGTGGGCACTGGTCTCGAAGGGGAGCTGTGGCACCTGGTGGAGGGGGCGCCGGTGCGCCTGGACAGTGTCGACGCGGCGCAGGTGGTGCGCCTGGCAGCGGGTGGCGACGCCGTGCTCACCCAGGGGCCGGTGGCGCTCCTCACCCGCTCGGGTCCGCCCCGCGGTACCTTCACCTCCCCGGTCCAAGACGCCGGGCAACCCGCCACCTGGGGCGAGGTGCGGGCGCGGGGCCGCGGTACCTGCAGCATCCGCTTTCGCTCCGGCAACGGCGCCACGGTGGACGACACCTGGTCGCCGTGGAGCGCCGCGCAGCCGTGCCTTGCCGCCCGCGCCAGTGCCCCGCCGGGGCGCTACCTGCAGTGGCAAGTGGCCCTAGAGGGCGACGCCGTGCTGGAGACCGCGACGGTGGCCTACCGGCAGTTCAACTTGCCGCCGCAAATCGACGAGATCACCGTCCACGCCCCAGCCGAGGTGTTCCTCAAGGGGCCTCCCCCTTCGGACCGCGCCGTGTCGGTGTCCCACCCCACCAAGGCGGGGATCTTCACCACCTTAGACAGCGAGGCCAACGACACCTCCGCCCGCCTGGGCAAGAAGTACTACCTGGTGGGGTATCAGACGGTGTCGTGGAAGGCCTCCGACCCCAACAACGACCCCTTGCTGTTCGACGTGGAGCTGCAGCGGGCCGGGCAAACCCGTTTCTGGCCAGTGGCCAGCCGGCTGGAATCGCCCTCGGTGTCGCTGGATACCCACGCCCTGGCCGACGGCAGTTACCGGGTCCGCATTACCGCCAGCGACGCCGGCGCCAACCCCGAAGCGCCGGCCACCGCCTCGGCGCTGTCCCGTTGGTTCGTGGTGGACAACACCCCGCCCCGCATCCAGCTGGCCCGCCAGGGCGACGTCTGGGAAATCACCGTGGAGGACGCCGGTTCGCCCCTGGCCATCGTGGAGTGGAACCGGGACGCCGAGCGCTGGGTCGCCCTGCTGCCCGAGGATGGGTTGCTGGATGGGCGCCGGGAAACCTTCCGCCTCCCCGCCGCCAAGGGTCCCCACGTGCTGGCGGTGCGCGCCATCGACACCCATCACAACCGTGCTACCGTGGCGGTCGACGAACACCCATGAGCGACCAGCGCACCGCTGCCGTCTACCCAGGGAGCTTCGATCCCCTCCACCTCGGACACCTGGACATCATCCACCGCGCCTTGACCATCTTTCCCCGGGTCATCGTGGCGGTGCTGGAGAACCCTGAGAAGAAGGCGTTGCTGGACATGCCGGTGCGCGTGCGGCTGATCAAGGAGTGTTTGGCGGGCGTTCCAGGTGTGGAGGTGGCGTCCTTCTCCGGCCTGCTGGTGGACTTTCTCCAAGCCACCGGCGCGCGGGTGGTGTTGCGGGGTATGCGCGCCGTCTCCGACTTCGAGTTCGAGTTCCAACTGTCCCTCTTCAACCGCCGCCTGTGGGCCGAGGCGGAAACGGTGTTCTTAACCCCCAACGAGGAGTTCGTCTACCTTTCCTCTCGGGTGATCCGGGAGATCTGGGCGTTCGGCGGTGACGTCTCCAGCTTCGTACCGGCCCCGGTTCACACCGAGCTGAGCCGCCGCCGCGCCACCCGCTGACCACCGACAAGCCCAGCGTCACTCCAGGGGCACGACCTCCCGGCGCCACGGCTGGAGCCCAGCCACCGCCTCCCCCACCCACATGCCCAGGTGCATCCCCACCACCATGCCGATCACCATGGCCACGTGGTGCCCCACCTTGGGCGAGGCGGCCAGCGCCCCCAGCGCCGCCCCCCACAGCCGGCCGCCGGCGATCATGCCGGCAATCATGGCGGCGTTGCCCACCAGGTGCGTGGTCACCCAGCGCCGGCGGCTCTGCCGGGCCAGCCGCGCGCAGCGCGTCCAGCGCACGCTGGCCGGCACCGCGGCAGCGAGCATGAGCAGAGTCATGAGCGAAAAGACGGCGTGCCACACGCTCGGGTAGAGTCGCTCACCCGGCGCCGGCATGCGGCGTAGGTGATCCAGCCACCACCCCAGCTGCATGCCCAAACCCCCAAAGGACGCCATGATCAACGCCATATCCACCCGGTGGTCCAGCTGCCCCCGCACCCGCCAGGCCCACATGGCTGCACCGCCCAACGCCGCGGCCACGGCCAGCAGCTGTACCACCCCCCGCGCCCCCGGCTTGGTCATGAGGGCCAGCACCACCCCTTGCGCGAACACCGTCCCACCCACCAGCCACCCCACCACCCGATCCTCGCCCCGTCGCATCACGCCACCTCCCCGGCTGGAGTCAGCCCCGGGGCGGACCGCTCTTCGCCCTGCGGCGAGTCCTCCCACTCGCGGCCGGCGGCGCGCCACGTCACCATCAGCGACGAGCAGGTCATGAGCAGTGCCGCCGTCACCGGGTGCAGCAACCCCGCCGCCGCCAGCCCCACCCCGGCGAGGTTGTACGCGGCGGCAAAGGCCAGGTTGGAACGGATGAGCTGGACCGTCGCTCGGGCCTGCTCCAGCGCCGCCGGCAGGGCGGTGAGATCGCCGCCGGACCAGCTGGCCGCTCCCACCTCCACGGCCAGCTCAGCTCCGCCGGCCACGGCGATGGACACGTGGGCCGCCGCCATGGCGGCGGCGTCGTTTACCCCGTCCCCGACGAACAGCACGCGCCGGCCGGCAGACTGCAACGCACGCACTCGCTGTAACTTCTCTTCGGGGGACAGCGCTGCCAGCACCTCGTCGGCGGCCACCAGCCGGGCCCGCGCCGCCCCATCCCCGGTCATCACCACGGTGCGCACGCCGAGGCGCGCGAACTGGGCAAGGGCGGCGGGCCAAGAGGCGCGCAGACGCTCGGCCAGGCGCGCCAGTGCCACCAGGTGCCCATCCACCAGCAACGCCACCTCCCGCCCCTCGCCGCGCAGGCGCCCCCGCAGGTTAGCCAGCACCCCCCCCTGCCCTTGGTCCACCAGCACCTCGGGCCGCCCCACGCGCACCAGCAGCTCCTGGGCCGCCGCGGCGACGCGCACCCGCGCCTCCACCCCCACCGCCGGCAGGAGGCGCGCCGAGATCACCACCATGCCGGTCGACGATCCCGCCTCCCCGCCCCCAAACGCCGACGCCAGGGGGTGGCCGCTGGCCCGCTCCACCGCCGCCAGCAGCGCCAGCGCCCGCCCCCGGGCCGCCCCGGTGTCGCCCTCCACCACCAGGTCCACCAGGGTGGCGGTGGCCTCGGTGAGGGTGCCGGTCTTGTCCAGCACAGCGGTGTCCACCCCCGCCAGGCGCTCCACCACCTCCCCCGCGCGCACCACCACCCCGCGGGCCGCCATGCGCCCCAGCGCCACCCACACGGCCAGGGGCGTGGCCAGGCCCAGGGCGCAGGGGCACGCCACCAGCAGCACCGCCATGGCGTTGAACAGCCCCACGTCCCAGGAGGCCAGGTGGCTCCAGGCCACCAAGGTGCCCACCGCGACCACCACCACCGCCGGCAACAGCCAGCGGATAGCCCGGTCGGCGGCCCGCTCCAGGCGGGTGGGGAGGGCCCGTGCCTGCTCCACCGCGCCGACGATGGCGTCCAGACGGCGGGCGGTGCCGGGGGCGGTGGCGCGTACCTTCAGGGTGGCGTCTAGGCAGTGGGTGCCGGCAAACACCCGATCGCCCACGCGGCGCACCACGGCCAGCGGCTCGCCGGTCAGCTCCGCCTCCCGCACGAACGCCTCGCCAGCCACCACTTCGCCGTCCACCGGAATTGCCGCCCCGGGGGGAACCAGCACCACGTCCCCCGGCTGGACCTCGGCCACCGCCACGGTGCGGTATGTTCCGCCGGCGGTCTCTACCTGGCAGGTGACCGCCGCCGGCGCCCACGCCGCGGCGGCGGCCAGCGCCCGCTGCTGCGCCACCCCGGCCACCATCTGACCCAGGGAGTACACCACCAGCAAGATCGACACGATCTCGTAGTACACCGCCCCTTCCCCCCGCAGGGTGGCCAGCAGCGAGGCTCCCAAGGCGCCGCCGATGCCCAGCAGGAACATCGCCTCTAGGGTCAGCCGGCCGGCGCGCAGCTCCCGCCCGGCGGCGCGCAGCAAGGGCCACCCCAGCAGGACCACGGTCACCAGCGTAGCCGCCAGGATCAGCAGGTGGCCAGCCAGGCGCGCCCGCGGGGTCACCTCCGACAGGTTGAAGGCCAGCGACGCGGTCATGGTGTTGGCGGCGATGAACGCCCCCACCGCCAGGCGCACCCAGGCGCCACGGTTGGCGGGGTTGCGGGAGGGAGCGCAGCAGCTCACCCCGACGGCCGGGCAGGAACTCATCGCGCTGTCGCCGCCTCCGTCGGGGCCGAGGCGGCCCAGGCGGCGGCGAAGGTGGCCAGACTCGCCGCCCGCCACGGCTGCCGCTGGCCGGCGCTGCGCTGGCGCACCTGCGCCACCAACGCCGCGTCCACCGGCGGGGCGACGTTCCCCCACGCGGCGCGGGCGAAGGTGAGCACCGCCGCCACCTGCTCGTCGGAAAGCTTGGCCTCCCAGCCCGGCATGGCGTTGTTGTAGCTGCGCCCGCCCGCCTGCCACGGCCCCTCCAGCCCGTGCAGCACGATGGCCGCGGGCACCTGCGGCGGCCCCAGCAACACCGCCGAGCCGGCCAGTGGCGGGTAAACCCCGGCCACGCCGGCGCCGTCCCGCTGGTGGCAGGGGGCGCAGTGGTTGTACACGCGCTTGCCCAACGCCACGGGGTCCAGCGCCGCGGGCGTCGTCGCGGCTGGCGCCGCAGCCGGCAGGCCGCCCATGTCCAAGACGTCGGCGCGGAAGTCGAAGCTCAACGTGCCCAGGTAATAGCCGCCCCACCCCAACAGCAGCATGCAGGCGAACACCAGCCACATGGGCGTCGGCTCGTAGCCGTCGCGGGGTTCGGTCATCTCGCGCCAGATGGGCTCGTGCAGCGGCACCGGGTCCACGTCGGACTCGCGTTCCCCCATGGGGGGATCCTGCTCGAGGGTGGTCATGGCACCTCCGGCACGGCGTAGCCGTGGTCGAGGCTCTTGAGATACGCCACCAGCGCCTTGGCCTCCGGGCGCGGCACGATGATCCGCGCTGCCCCTTCCCCGCGGGCCGGCAGCTCCAGGGCATCCGCCGGGCGCCCCAGCACCTGCTCCCGCTCCTGGAAAAGGAAGCGGAACGGCGGCATGGTGGACCCCGGCGAGGTCAAGGTGGGCTCATAGAGGTGGAGGTAGTGCCAGCTTTCGGAGGGCTGGCGGGCGCCGATGTTGGCGAGATCCGGCCCGGTGCGCATGGTGCCCAGCAGCGGCGGGCGGTCGAAGATGTGATCCCGCGCCACGGTGCGGCGCTCCCCCCAGCCGCGCTCCAGGTCGGCGCCGAACCCTTGCGGTCGCACCTGCTGGGAGTGGCAGTACAGGCACCCCAACGCCCGGTACAGCTCCCGCCCCTCGGCCACCGCCCCACCCGGCTCCACCGGCCTCGCCACGCCGTTGTCGTCCACCACCGGCTCGAGCCCCACCAGCTGCTTCTCGGGCAGGGTGATCAACCCCAGGGAGGAGGCAATGACGGTAAAGAGAATACCCACGTAGAGCAGCGGTGCGCGGCTCATGGCGCCACCTCCACGGGGCGTTGCCGCCCGAATAGCGCCGGTCCGCGCACCCGCCGCCGCCCTGGCAGCAGCACCTGCAGCACCTGCCAGGCAAAAACCAGGTGCCCAACGGTCATCAGCACCCCCGCCAGGGAGCGCGACCACAGGTACGGAACCGTGTACCGCACCACGTCCAGAAACGCCACGTCGGCGTCGTTCATCAGCATCCCCTGTCGCACCCCGGCCCAGGTCAGCCCCACCCAGTAGATCGCCATGCCCACCGCGGCGCACCAGAAGTGCACGGCAATCAGGCGCGCCGACGGCCATTCCCGGCCGGCGAGGCGCGGGATGGCGTAGTACATCACCGCCCACATCACCATGGAGTAAAACGCGTACACCCCCAGGTGGGCGTGGGCCACCGTGTAGTGGGTGAAGTGGGTGACCTCGTTGACGCTGCGCAGGGCGGTGAGCGACCCCTGCACCGACACGGCGGTGTAGCTCATCGCCCCGAACACCGTGAAGCGCAGCGTCGGGCTTTCCCGGAGGCGGGCGAAGTGGCCGCGGGTGGTCATGTGGTGGTTCAAGGCCACGGTGGCCACCGGGATGAGCATCATCACGCTGCCCACCACCCCCACGGTGACCAACCAGGCGGGCAGCGGCCCGCCGATGAGGTGGTGGGTGCCGGCCCAGTTGTAGAACAGCGCCAACGTCCAAAACCCCAGCAGCGACAAATGATACGAGTAGATGGGCACGCCCAAGATCTTGGGCAGCAGGTAGTACACCACCGCCAAGCCGATGGGGGTCAGCCACAGCCCCAGTACATTGTGGGCGAACCACCAGTTGGTGGCCGCCTGCGTCACCCCCCGCACCACGTTCATGTGGATCAGCCAGTTGGCCATCACGTACAGGAACGGGAACCACAGTACGGCGCCGAACAAGTACCACTGGGACACGTAAATGTGGGACACCCGCCGAGCTGCGAACATCATCATCGACACCACGGTGATGAGCAGGAACACCACCACCAAAAGCCCCGCCCAAAAGGGCGGGATCTCCAGCCACTCCACGCTGGTACCGCGCCCGGCCAGGATGTCCATGGTGCCCCCCGCCACCGCCACGTTCCACAGGGCGCAGCCGCCCAACAGCAGCCCCTTGAGCGGCAGCGTCACCCGGCACAGGCGCGCCTCCAGCCACAGCAGCGCCCCGATCCCCGCCATGGACGCCCAGCCGTAGGCCACCACCGTCAGGTGCGCCGGCCGCACCCGCCCGAAGGTGAGCCACGACCAGTCGGCCAGGAACTGCGGCGAGTGCAGCTTCCACGAAGCCAGCAGGGCCAGCGCCGAGCCCACCAGCAGCCACACCACCGAACTGGCGAAAAACGCCATCGCCGGCAGGCGGCACGACGCGTCGATCTCGGCCCGCCGCAGCACCTCCTGTCGATCCACCGCCGCCGCCTGCGTCGTCTCGTCCATGCTCACCTCCCCTGCCGCCGTCCGTCCCCAGCGACCCCCCCGCCACCGGCGCGGCCGGCGCTCCGGCCCGGGCTGGGCGCCGCCGGCGGGAGCGCCTCACCGGGGGGCACCTGCCGCACCAGAGCGTCGGTGGGCACCCCCACCGGCTCCTCGTCGTCGAAGATGCTCCGCGCCCCCGCCCGGAACTGTCCAAGCTGCCCGTGCTGGATCGCCCACACCAGGCCGTAGATGGCGCTGGCGGCAAACACCAGCATCAACGCCCACACCGCCAGGTAGGTGATGCTCATTGCGCGACCTCACCGTGACGCAACCCCGCAATCCTCACCACTGGGTGATTGTAGCACGCACCAGCCCGCCATCATCGCCGGGGCCGGCCCTGCGGCCGGCCCCGGAGGCGGTGACGCGGTTGTCGGGTCTCATGCCTCCCTGCAGAGGTGTGAGCGGCCGCCCACAGGGGCTACCAGCGCGGCGACTCGGGGCAGTAGCCGGGGAAGCCCCGGGCGTTTTCGCGGCGCTCCAGCGGCGAGCGAAGCGGCAGCAGTACCCCTAAGCGCTCCAGCTCGGGGCGGAACTCGTAGCGCAGCCGCACCACCGCCGCAGGGTCGCGCTCTAGGCGCAGGTGCACCCGCCGTACCCGGTGCTCTTGGCGACTTCCCATCCCGGTGGCGGCGTAGGCGTCGTCCAGCGCCTCGGCGCCGGCCGCAGCCTGGGGTGCCGGCGCTTTCTGGGCCGCCCCGGGTGTTGGCCGTCGCTCCATGAGCGGATCGATCCCACCCCAGCCCCTTTGCTCCCGGAAGAACACCGCCTCGATCACCCCCAAATTCTCGGTCTGTCCCAGCCACGCCCCGTAGGAAGAGCGCTCGCCGGTGAAGACGAAGCGCCGCGCCGCCTCGCCGCTCACCTGCCAGCCGGGGATCTCCACCACCTCGTAGGGGTCCAGCACCCACTTGGAAGCCTTCCAGGGCGTGGTCACCTCCGCGTCGATGGTGTTGAGCCCGTCCACCGACAGGGCCACGGCGACGCGCACCGGGAGCGGGTTGGCGAGGCGGATGGTGTACTCCCGCCCGCGCAGCGCCTCCAGGTAGACCGTCCCCCGCGCCGGGTACTGGGGCCGCGGCACCCCGTCCACCAGCACGTCCACGGCAAACCGGCGCACCGGCGGGCGCAGCGCCGACTCCTGGGCTGGCGCCCCCGCCGCCGCCAGCAGCACCGCCGCCGCTGCCGCCGCCCTCGTCCAGGTGGTTCGAAGAGTGGTTTTGGTCCCCATGGCAGCCTCCCTGTCCTCGACCTCTTGTGACCGGAGACCGCCCACCAGGTTCCCTAGGGCCGCGGGCGCACGACGCGGTAGCGGCCAGGGGGGAGGTGGGCGTCGGCCAGGGCGCGCTCCCAGACCGGTTGCAACTCGCCCAGCGCGTTGGGGGGTGGTCCCTCCAGGGCCACTCGCCCGTCCTCCCCCACCACCACGGACCAGAGCTGCGCCGGCGGCGGCGCCATCGCCTCCGCCAGCCAGAGGGCCAACGCCTCCTCCCCCGACGCCGCCAGCAGCACCACGCGAATCTTGGTGGGGGGCGGGGGGGCAGCCGCCATCTCCTGCAGGCGCCACGGTGGCGCCGCCGCCTTCCCCTCCCGGACGCCGGCGGGGCGCGCTCCCTCCCGCCCCACCGGGGCCGCCGCGGCCACTGCAGCCACCTCGGCCACTGGCTGGGTGTCCACCCCCACCACCCCCTGGCTGGGGGGCGTGGGCACCAGCACCACCTGGGCGAGCTGTTCCCTCCCACCACTCCCGCCCTGCGTCGTCGCTGGGAGCTTCACCGCCGGTCCGGAAACCTCAGGGGCCGGCGCCACCGGCGCAGAGGCGGTGGCCTCCGCCCCAGCCGAGTCCTCCCCTGGTCGGGCCACCGTCTTCGCCACCGGTTCCAGCCATGGCTGCTCCCTGGGCTCCGCTACCACGTGCGCCGGTGGCGCCACTTGGGGTGTGAGTTCCTCCCGCGCCCAGCGCTGGACGCCGCCCGGGCGCAGCACCCCCTGGGTGGCCAGCACCCCCACCACCAGGGCCACCGCCACCCCGGCCGACGCCCAGGCGGCGCGAGGGACGCGGCGCCACCACGGCAGCGGCTGCGCCGCCGCCTGGCGCACCGCCGCCATGATGCGTTGGTGCAGGAATGGCGGCTCGGGCTCTGCCGCGAACGCCGCAAACTCCCGCCGCAGCGCCGCCCAGCGCTGCGCCGCCGCCCGGCACTTTTGGCACGCCGCCAGATGCGCCGCGGCTTCCGGCGGCAACTGCGACCCTTCCGCCAGCAGCGCCCGCACCTCCTCGCAGGTCATGGCCACACCCCCTCCAGGCGTCCCAACAGCGCCGGCCGCGCCCGGGCCAGACGCGACTTCACCGTCCCGAGGCGACACCCCAGCACCGCTGCCATCTCCTCATACTCCAGCCCCTCCACCTCGCGCAGCACCAACACCTCGCGGTGCTCCGGCGACAGTGCGGCCAGCGCCTGCTCCAGCGCTCGCCCCAACTGGCGGCCGTAGGCCACCGCCTCGGGGTCGGCGCGCCCGTCGGCCAGGGAGAGGGGCGCCCCACCGTCGCCCGCCTCCCCGTCCACCGGCACCGCACGGGCCGCGGCGCGGCGCGGGGCGCTGGCCAGCACGTTGCGGCAGACGTTCAGGGCGATGCCGTACACCCAGGTGCGGAAGGCGGCCTCGCCGCGAAACCGCGGCAGGCCGCGCACCACCCGCACGAAGGTGTCCTGCGCCGCGTCCATGGCGTCCTCCCGACTCCCCAGCATGCGCCGGCACAGGCGGAACACCTCGCCCTGGTGGCGGCGCACCAGCTCCTCCAGCGCCGCCTCGTCCCCGCCCTGGGCGCGCCACACCAGCGCCTCCTCCTCGTCGCCGCCGCCCGTGCTGAGCCGTCGTGGCCACCCCCACACCCCACCACGATACCCCACCAGCGGTGCGCCGTAGGTCTGCACTCCTCACCGTTCTAGACCCGCCGCGGCTGCAAAAGTTCCGCCGGCGGGCGGATCAGCCGTTAGCGCGGGCGCGCTCGATGCGGTTGACGCGGGAGGCGAACTGGCGCTGGGCGTAGTCGGTGAACTCCGCGAGATCGAGGCCGAAGGGCATCGTGTCGTAGGCCGCAAACAGCTCGCCGATGACCCCGATGGCGGCCGGCAGCAGCTCGCTTAGGCGCCGCTGAATCGCCGCCCACACCTCCTCCCCCCCCTCCGCGGCCAGCCGCGACAGCAGGTGCACACCGTAGGCGATGTGCCGCGACTCATCCCGCTTGATCAGCGACACCAGCTCCTGCATCCCGGGCAGAATGCCGTTCCGCCCCAGGGTGGCGTGGTAGCCGTGGTAGCCGGTCTCGGCCAGCACCCCCTCGACGATCATGTTGTAGGTGGCGGAGGCCTCGGCCTGAGCCAGCGGCGACGGGTCGTGGCGCAAGCGCCCCATGGCCCGGGGCAGCTCCTCGTGGAAGATCACCCGCCAGGATGGCGAGTGGTAGCGCGACAGGTCGCTGCGCTCCTGGGCCACCTCCACGAGGAAGCGATGGAAGGCGTCCACGTGCTTGGCCTCCTCGAACAGGAAGGCGGTGAGGAACATCTCCTCCTCCAGCCGCCCCTCGGCGGCGATGACCTGCACCAGCGGCAGCAAGTGCACCGTCACCGCCTCCTCACCCCCCACGAACAGGGAGGTGAGGCGCAGAAGCACGTCGCGCTCACCCTCGTCAAGCCGCTGCCAGTCCTCCCGGTCGCGGGCGAGATCCACCGCCGCCGGGTTCCACACCCCCAACTCTTTGGCCTTTTCCCACAGCTTCCACGCCGGTGACTGCGCGTCCAACCCCCCACTGCTGGTGCTCCGCCAGCTCCCACTCGCCGCCATGACGCCCTCCTCGTTTCATTGTGCCTGATCCCAGGGCCGGCCTGCGGCCCCAAAGCGCCCCAACGACCCGGCCACCCACGCCGCGCCACCGCCGGAGCCGACGCGGGACGCCGGCCCGACGCCTGGAGACGGCCACGAGCCGGTTAGGCACCGTGCTTGCAATTCAATTCCTTATTTTGTGGGGTACATATTCCTCTCAGTGTGTCCGACCGGGAGCTCCGTCGCTCCCTGGCGCCCACCACCACTCGGAGGCGTATACGCGCGCTGAGCCCACTGGCCGCCGACGCTGCCTACTTTCGGCTCCCCCCTCTCCCGCCCGGAGGTCCCGTCCGCCCGCTCCCGGGGTCTTTCCCGTGCAAGGGCAGAGGCAATCCCGTGGCTCTGTCGACAGCCGTGGTCGTGGCACCTACGACCCGCCCCTCGCTATCGACCAGTGGAGCCCCAGTGGCAGAGATCAGCGTTCGGTGGCCGCTCCACCGCCACGCCCCACGGGTTGCGACCACCTAGGCGGCCACCGGGTTGAGGTGGACGTAGCTAACACCTGGCCAAAGAACGTCTGGCTAGCGGTGATTTTCGCCTCGTTGCGCTCCTGCCACAGACCGCCGAGGCTGCCGTGGCGGTTGTAGTCCTGGGCGAAACGTCCCTGGATGAGCCCCCTACTGCGCCAAAGAGGCATCTCGCCTGTACGCAGCATCAGGCGGCAGCGGGTCGGCATGTGGCACCAGGGGAGGACGGCAAAACCGTCCCGTTGTTGGACGTCTCGCTGGACGGTAAGAAGATGCTCGGCCTCCCGGTCCCTCGCCAAGACCCGCTCGCGGTGTGCCATTCGGCACTCCACGTGGTAAACCGCACCCTCGAGAAAAAGGCGTGCTCGGCGGGCCATAGCTGGCTCTGGCCACGACCCTCCGAGCAGCCCTTGTCAACAATGGTGGACGTGGTACCGCACTGGTCCCGAACGTGGTGGCAAATCCAAGGCCAGCGCGGCCTACCCACCCGCGTTGGTGCCGGGCGCGGCGCCGGGATCGCCATGGCTACCCGACCCCACCGCGCCGTGGGTGTGCCCCGCCTCGGCGCCTGGGATGCGGCGGACCGTGCGGCTAACCGGTGGCGTGTCCTCCTCCCTGAGGGCTTCCAAGTGCGCGGCCAACTGGTCTGGAGGGCCCTCCTTGGGGTCGCTGGGCGGCCGCACCCCGCCGCATCCCACTTTCGAGGGATTGACAAGAGAGTTCCCATGCGCGGGCGCACCCGGATAGATGAAACAGGCGTAGACTTGGCGACGCGCTGTCGGCACGCAGGTCGGAGTGTTCCTGGTGCGGGCGAGCCTGTGACAGTGCACATCCAGCAGAAGGCGGCCTGATCGCCGTCACCAGTCCAATTGAGCGGGCGCAGTCTCTTGAAAGGACAGCGGCTCCCAAGCCGCCTTCCGACACTCTCGCGCTGACGAATATCCCACTTTTGAGGGATTGACACACGAGAGAGTTTCTTGAGAGTTTCTTGAGAGAATTCGCTCAATGCCGATGGGCAGGCGGAAAGAAGGAGGGATAAAAAAACATAAGGCTCTCAACCGGGTTGTACGGGCGCTGCCTCCTGCTGGCCGCCGCGGTGATGATTGCCGCGGCCCAACCGGCGCTGGCGTGGAACTGCTGGGGTGGCTGGGACCCCCACCAAACGTGGAGCGCCCAGGCTTCCAGCTGCGGCTCGTGCGGAAGCTGCTGTATGATCATCTTCGAGTGCCGGATTGTGCGCGGCAAGGAGTACCGTATCGCCATGACCGAGTACAGCGCCTGTCAGGGTCACTGCGTGACTGACTGGTGTTCATGACGAAAGGAGGATCAGCATGCACGCCTGGGTCCTGAGTGCGGCGGTCGCGACGGTCTTGACCACGGCAACGGAGGCGCCCAAGCCAAAAACGGAGACGCCCAAGCCAAAGGTCGACAAGACCCAGCCGGCGCGCATGGAGCAGCTGTTCTCCCTGCGCGAGGGGGACAGGGAGGTAGCGCACATTTTGACCTCCAGCCTCGTCACTCTGGATGATCACGCGCGGGCCCGCTCGCCCATGGATTTTGACCGCTACCTGGTGCGCTTTGCCGACGGCAGCCGAATCGCCATGTACTCCACCGGCGACTACCGCCAGGAGGGGGCTTACCTCATTCAGGCGTTGGTGGTGGATGCCCACGAGGGGGAATGGGTGTTGCTCACCATCAAGGGGAAGACGGCGCGGGGCCAGAAAGGCTACGGCGCCGCCAAGGCCGCCATCGAAGACGACGACGAGCGGGCGCTGGTGGGGTTTGAAACCCGCCGCCTGCGCATCACCCCCGAGTACGAGCAAGCCCTGGACAAGGGCAACACCGGCGAGGTCTTCCGCACCGCCGAGCCGCGCCTGGTGGAGCTCATTCAAAGGATCCGCGAGTCGGTGCCGCGGCGAGGGGATCCAAGCATCACCCGTACCATTCCGGAGATGTTCGCCGACTACCTGGGCTTACCCGAGGTGAGGGAGTGCTCCAAGTGTACGGTGGAAACCCTGCGGCGCAGCATCGCCAACGACGAGCCCCAGCGCGCCGCCCCCCTGGATCCCCACTTCGAGGCCGAGTTCGGCAAGTGGGCCAGCTGGCGTGACCTGCCCCGTCTGAAGGGGAACTGACGCGGGTGGACAGCTGCCAGTGCCCGGGACGTCAGCTCCTCGCGTGGATCACTGGCACTCCCGTGTCGACGGAGCGACCCTGCCCCGATGATACGCACCCACCCTAGCCGATCCTCCGACCACAGCTCTCTTGTGCGGCCGTAAAGGCTCTTTCACGGCCACAACCCCGGCTGGGACCCAGCCAGGCGGCCCACACCTTGGAAAAGGCGGGAAATGACGCCCACGCCTACCGGTTTCACAGGGACGAGCTACCCCTCGACCCCCACGGCACCTGGGGACAGCGGCGGGTGCACTGGTGTCGGCGCGAGCAGGGCGCTAGGGGAGCACAGTGCGTCGGGGCGGTGTGGGTACGGCGAGTGCTGGAGTACGACCCTTGAGCGGGAAGGCGCCCACCTCCAGGGCTGGACCACCTGGCCCCCTGGCGCAGCGCGCCAACGTTTCCGGCCAGTTTCCCGGCCGCCGTACTGGGGTGGCGTCGCGCACGGCTACCGCGCCGCCGATGGGCCCGGTTACGACGCCTGGGGTGCGGTGGGTCGGCGGGGGTAGTGGGTGGTGACGTACTCCTCGATCAAGGCTTGAAACTGCGCCGCCAGCTGGTCGGGGGTACCCTTGAAGGTGGCGTACTTGACGCCGTCCACGTACACCGGGCAGGCGGGGGCCTCGCCGGTGCCGGGCAGGGAGATGCCGATGTTGGCGGCGCGGGACTCCCCGGGGCCGTTGACCACGCACCCCATCACCGCCAGGGTCAACGTCTCCACCCCCTCAAAGCTGGCCTTCCACGCCGGCAGGCGCTCCCGCACGTAGGCCTGCACCCGCTCGGCCAGCTCCTGAAAGGTCGTCGAGGTGGTGCGCCCGCACCCAGGGCAGGCCGTTACCGACGGCGCGAAGGCGCGCAAGCCCAACGCCTGCAGCACCTCGCAGGCGGCGTACACCTCCTCGCGGCGGTCGCCCCCCGGGCGCGGGGTGAGGGAAACGCGGATGGTGTCGCCGATCCCCTCCGCCAGCAGCACCCCCATGGCCGCCGCACCCCCTCCCCACGCACCCCCATGCAGAGGGTCGTTGGCCCCGCCTGCCCCGCCGCATCCCACGTTCGAGGGATTGACAAGAGAGAGAGAGAGAGAGAGAGAGAATCGCCGCCCGAGCAGAGGGTCGGCCGCGGATGGCCCCACACGGCGCTGCGGACAGGTGAGTGAGAGAAAAGGAGGTGAGTATGCGGGGAGTACGTCAAGCTGTGGTGAAGGTTGTGCCCATGGTGGTGCTTTTCCTGGCGCTGGTCGCAGCTGCAGAACCAGCGTCGGCGGCGTTGCCGTGCCTGCAACAGCTGGAGCAGGACATGGACGCGTGCGATCAACTCGATGGTTGGTTCAGGCGGCAGCTTTGCTACTTTGAAGCCGGTCTTAGATGGGAAGCTTGTTTGGCCAGGTATTTTTTGTAATAATCGAAATTAGAAGCGAAAAGCCATGAGCTGGCGCCTTCTGCTCGGGATGTACCTCCTCTGCGCCGCTGGGGACGTGGCAGAGCCACAAACCCCAGTGCTGGCGCCGGGGAGCACTGCGGTGACTCCACAGGGTGCCTGTGGACGGGGGGGCACGCTCTTCGTCGTCTCCAAGCAAGGGCAGCTCCACCGACTGGGCGTCGCCCAGGGCACAAGAGAGATCATCGAGGCCCCCGAACCCCTCGCCGATATCGCCTGCAGCAAAGAGGCGCTGTGGGCGCTCGACCAGTTGGGCCGCACTCTTTACCGGCTCGACGATGGGGGCCGAGTTTTGGCAAGGGCTCCATCTCCGGCGATACTCGGTGCCATGGCCAGCAACGGCGAGGAGCTGGTGGCCGCTGTGCGGCCGCTCGCCGGTGGGGAGACACTCCTGTGGCGAGGCACTCCCCCCAAACTCTCGCCCTGGGCGCTGCAGCCACGCCAATACCCCGACCTCGACCCCCGGCTCGCCGCCTTCGCGAACTCCGTGGTGGTGTCGGCCGTGGGCGATCGGGCAGCGGCCGCCTTTCATTTCGGGCCCCCTGATCTTTACCTTTGGGCCGGGGGCGCTCCCATGCGGTCGGTCGCACTGCCCACCTTCGGCCAGCGTCCGTCCCCGTCCACTTTTGGCCCTGACCCCGCTGGGTGGCCGCGACCGTACCGGGATGTGCTGGCCCTCCCGGACGGGGTGTGGGTGCTCTCCGGGTGGGAGGGCCCGTGGGCCCAAGACCCAGAACAGATGCTGCAGGGCCGGCACGTCACCCACGTGAGCTGGCAGGGAGAGGTGCTGGCAACGTACCAGTTGCCGCGAAACGGGTACCGCCTGGCCAGCGACGATGGCAAGCGGGCGTTGGTGCTGGACGCCTTCCTCGGCGTGTGGCGGGTGACAGATTTCCCCAAGGTGCCATGAGCTGCCTCCTCTTCGACCTCAGACGCTGGCTGCGCCACCCCGGGTTGGTGGCCACCTGGCTGAGCCTGGTGGTTTTGGGTGGGGTGCTGTCGTGGTTGGACCCTGAGTCGGCGATGCCTTTTTTCGCACCACTCCTGGCGGTGTTCCTGGCCGCTGCCGACACCGCCGAGGGGCTGCGGCGAGGTGCGTGGGATTTTCTCGTCTCCCGCGGCCCTGCCATCGAACGCTGGCTTACCGCCCGCTTCGGTTTTGCGGTGGCTGCCTCCGCCGTGGTGCTGGCTGCCCACCTGGGGGCCAACGTTGCTGCCGGCGGCACCTCGCCCAAGGAGGTTTTCGCCTGGGTGGCTACGATGGTCTACTGGGCGGGGGTAGGGGTGGCGGTGAGCTTCTGGTTGCCCGCTGCGGCGGCCGTGACCCTGGCCGTGCTCACCACGGTGCTGGGCTCGTGGTGGGTGCTCTCGGGGTGCCTCTGGCTCACCGGCCTGCCGGCCCAGGAGGTGCCGTGGCTGAGCAAGGGAATCATGACAGCGCTCACGGTTTGGCCGGTGGGCGGGGTCCCCGAACTGCTGGGGACAACCAGTTGGGGTTGGGAGGCGGTGCGGCTGCTGGGGGGGTTGGCGCTTCTGGCGCTGGCGGCCCGCCACGCCGCACGACGTCCCCTCCTCCCGAGGGAGGAGGGATGAGCGCCACCCTGGCGGCTCGGGCGGTGAGTTTTTCTTACCCCAAGGGGTTTCAGGTGGGGCCGGTGGACCTCTCCCTGGCCCCCGGTCGCATCGTCGCCCTGGTGGGCAACAACGGCGCTGGTAAAACCACCTTGATCCGACTGCTGGCGGGCCTCTTGCCACCGGCGCAGGGAGAGATTCACCTCAATGGCCGCCCAGCCACCCGGGCGACGCTGCGACAAGAGGTGGCGCTTGCCCCCACCGAGCCGGCGTTCCCGGCCCGGGCGACAGTGCTGGACCTCCTGCGGCTGCGTAGCCACCACCTCCGTGTGGACCCTCAAGACGCCGCCGCGCGCCTAGAGGCCCAGCTGGGGAGGCCCTTAGCGACGCTCCCTGCGCGGCTCTCCCGCGGGCAGAGGATACAGGTGGCCCTCCACCTGGCCTTCCTGGGCGATCCGCCGGTGGTTCTCGCCGACGAACCGTGGAGCGGACTCGACCCCCTGGCGCAAGACGACACGGTAAAGCTGCTGGCCGAGCGCGGAGAAACATCCGCGGTGTTGATCTCTTCCCACGATCTCGGAAACCTGGCCGAGGTGGCTCACGAGTTCATCTTTCTTCACCACGGCACGGTCCGCTTCCGCGGGTCGCTGGAGGCTGCGGTGGCCGCCGCTGGTGCCCAACTCCAGCCTCCTGCGGCCCTCAAGGTGCTGTTCCGTCAAATCCAGGGGGGGGCGTTGGGGTGACCACCGCAGTGTGGGCGGTACTCGCCGCGCTGTTGGCGGCACACCTGGACGCCCCCGCGACGGGGGGCCTGGAGGTCCGCGGGCCGCAGGATATGACCCTGCTCGGCACCACCCCAGTGCTGCCCGCAGGTTGCGCGACGAAGACCAGTCCGGGGTTGTTTTCCTTTTCCTGTGGCTTGCCGCAGGACGCACAGCTCACCTTCGGGCGCCCTGGCTGGGAGCTCAGGGAGGTGCGGCCGGCAGCGGGGGTCGTAGACCTGCGCGACAACGCCTGGGTGCCCACGCCCTGGCGGCTCGAGCTTTTCCCTCCCGAGCTGGCGGCTGGCGCGCGGCTGGTGTGGCTGGCCGGGGAGGCCGTGGAGTGGAGCACGCCCACCGGAGAGGGCGTGGCCGGGGGTCCGCGGGTCGTACCCGGAGAGGTGGGGGTTGTGGCAGTGGTGGGCCCCAACACAGCCGGCACCTTGCTGAAGGTACCGCGACAACCCGATGAGGAGCCGCTGCCCGTAACCCTGGCCCCGGGCCGGTCGTTGGCGCTCATCTGCCGCGAACCGTGGACCTGGTCGGTGGTGGCCAACTGCCAGGTGGTCGTTGGAAAGCCCTCTCCACTGCTGCAACGGTTCGGTCTCGGGTGGCTGCGACCCCAGGCGCACGTAGAGCGCGAGGGGGGCTTGTTCCTGGTGGCGAACTACGGGGACGACGCGCTGTTCTTGGCGCAGGCGCCCGACCTGCCCTCCGCCCTCGGTGCGCTGGCAGGAAACGATGGCGTGGTGGAGATCGTCTTTCCACGCCCCCGCCGGTTGCACCTCACCCTGACCGACAAGAAGACGGGAAAACCAGTAACCGACGGCCTCATTCGGATCGTCGCCCTGCCCCACGAACTGTTGCTGGTAGAAACCACCAGCGACACCAAAGGGCGCGCCGAGGTGGCGGTGGGCCCAGGCCGCGTGCGGGTGGTGGCGGAGGCGCGCGGCTTCCGCCGGGGCGAGGTTGAACTGGACATCGATCAGCCCACCGAGCAGGCAAACCTGGCGCTGAAGGCGGCGACGGTGCTGCGCGGCCAAGTGTGGGATGAGCGGGGGCAACCGGTGGAGGGAGCGCTGGTCATGGCAGCTGGGCAAGGGATGAGCGTGGATGGCACCGAAAATCTCGCCGCCACCGGCGACGATGGCTCCTTTGAGGTGACCGCGCCAGGCGCGGGACCGTGGCTGGTGTGGGCCCAGGCTGAGGGAGCAAGGTCCGCCACAACGCCCGTCCACAGCGCCGATGCACCGGTGAGCTTGCGGCTTACCCGCGACTGCAGCATGTCGATCCTGCCCATCGATAACGGCGGCAACGTGGTACCAGTGCGTCGACTGGTCTTCACCGGCCTCGACCGCACGGCGATCCGCCTGCCCGATGACGTGGAAGCCAGCGGGGCCATTGGCGTTCGCCTGAGCCCCGGCCGCTGGCGCGCCTGGGGGGAGGAGGAGAAGGTGGCCGGCCACTTCGAGGTGCCCAGTGTCTGCGAGGGGCTGCTGCTGCCCGTGGTCCTCACGCCGCAGGTGGGTCGGCCGTGACCGCCGGGCCCTCACGATACTGGAGTACGCGCCGTAGTACCGGATGACGTGCCCGCGCGGCCCGGGGGCGTGCATCAGCACGCGCGCGAGGAACTCCTTCGGGTCGAGGGGAGTCGAAGACACCTGCGGCTCGTGGCCTGCGCCGCCCCGCCTGCGGCCCGCGTCGGCGATCGCCTGCGCCTTATCGAGGCCTAGAGCCTGCGCATTATGGACGTCGAGCTCAAACGCGGCGAAGTCACACTCCGCGACGCCCAGGGCCGGCAGGACCGCGTGGCCACGGTGCCGCAGCGCGCCGCCGCTCCCCCGGCCGCGCAGCGCCAAACCGCCCTGAACCTGCACGCAGCCGACCTGGCCGACGGTCACGGCAACGTCGCCCTGCCGGCCTCACCCGCGCAGAAGTATCCGCGCACACTGTGGGAGCCGGCCTGGCAGTGGGTGTTCCCGGCGACGAGCCTGGACCGGGAGCAGGCAACGGGCCGCCGGCCCCGTCACCCTCTGTACGAGTCGCTCGTCCAGACGGCGACGCGCCTGGCAGTCCCGCTGTCGGGAATCGCCAAACCGGTCAGCTGCCACACGCTGCGGCACACGTTCGCGACGCATCTGCGCGAGAGCGGGTACGACATCCGCATGATCCAGGAGCTGCTCCGACACCGCCACGTGAGCACGACGATGATCTCCACCCACGTGCTGAATCGCGTCGGACGCGGGGGTCAGAAGCCCGCTAAATGAGGCCTAGCAAGGGGCTTTCCGGCCCGTTACCCAGGCCCCATCGCTGCCGAGTCGGTCCCGCTACACCGACCCTGATATCCCGTCCAGCAGCAGCTTCGCCCACGTGCCAGCTGTAGAGTGCGGGCGACACATTTGGCTACAATGGGTGGGACAGCACGCGCGCCGGGCACGTAGGGGGAAACAGAGACTTCGCGTTAGACGCTCCCGAACCCTAACCATGGACCAACGTCTGATGAGGTAGACCTTGGCCAAGCGAAAGAACAACGCGAAGGCAGCCGATACCAACGGCGCAACCGTCGGGTACGAGCGCCACCTTTGGGAGATGGCCGACGCGCTGCGTGGCTCGATGGACGCGGCTGAGTACAAGCACGTGGTCTTGGGTTTGATCTTCCTCAAATACATTTCCGATGCCTTTGAGGAGCATCACGCGAAGCTCGTCGCCGAGCAGGCGCAGGGTGCCGACCCCGAAGACCCCGACGAGTACCGCGCCCAGAACATCTTCTGGGTCCCGCCCGAGGCGCGCTGGGCGCACCTGAAGGCGCAGGCCCGCCAGCCCACCATCGGCCAGCTCGTGGACGACGCCATGGCCGGCATCGAGCGCGACAACCCGGCCCTGAAGGGCGTGCTGCCGAAGGACTATGCCCGCCCCGCGCTCGACAAGACGCGCCTCGGCCAGCTCATCGATCTCATCAGCAACATCCAGGTCGGCGACGAGGTCAGCCGCGCCAAGGACGTACTCGGCCGCGTCTACGAGTACTTCCTCTCGCAGTTCGCCAGCAGAGAGGGCAAGAAGGGCGGCGAGTTCTACACGCCGCGTTGCGTGGTCAAGCTGCTGGTCGAAATGCTCGAGCCCTACCGCGGCCGGGTGTACGACCCCTGCTGCGGCTCTGCCGGCATGTTCGTGCAGTCGGTGGAGTTCATCCGCGCGCACGCGAGCGGAAACGGCAACGGCGGCCGCGCCCGCGCCGACATCTCGATCTACGGCCAGGAGTCCAACTACACCACCTGGCGGCTCGCCAAGATGAACCTCGCCATCCGCGGCATCGAGGGCCAGATCGCCCACGGCGACACCTTCCACAACGACCGTTTCCCCGACCTCAAGGCCGACTTCATCCTCGCCAATCCCCCGTTCAACGTCTCCGACTGGGGCGGCGAACGCCTGCGTGACGACCAGCGCTGGAAGTTCGGCACACCACCGGTCGGCAACGCCAACTTTGCCTGGGTGCAGCACATCGTGCACCACCTGGCGCCCAGGGGTGTGGCCGGCTTCGTGCTCGCCAACGGCTCGATGTCGTCCAACCAGTCCGGCGAGGGCGAAATCCGCAAGAACCTGATCGAGGCCGACCTGGTGGACTGCATGGTGGGGCTGCCGGGGCAGCTCTTCTACTCGACGCAGATCCCGGCGTGCCTCTGGTTCCTCGCGCGGGATCGTAGGGGCGGGTCAGCGACCCGCCCGATGCGCGACCGCCGCGGCGAGATCCTCTTCATCGACGCCCGCAAGATGGGCCGCATGGTGGACCGCACCCACCGCGAGCTCACCGACGAGGACATCGCCCGTATCGCCAACACCTACCACGCCTGGCGTAGGGGCGGGTTCCCAACCCGCCCCTGCGACAACCCAACCCGCCCCTGCGACAACCCAACCCGCCCCTACCAGGACATCCCTGGTTTCTGCAAATCGGCCACGCTGGAGGAGGTGCGCAAGCACGGCCACGTCCTCACCCCCGGCCGCTACGTCGGCGCCGAGGCGCAGGCCGACGACGGCGAGCCGTTCGAGGAGAAGATGAAGCGGCTCGTGGCGCAGCTTCGCGAACAGCAGGCCGAGGCCGCGAAGCTGGATGCCGCCATCGCCGCCAACCTGAAGGAGCTGGGGTATGGCGGGTGAGCTTCGCTGCGTTGAATATGGACCGGCCTTCAGCGCCTTGGTAAACGCTGCGTTTAACATGAAGCAAAAACCGACCCATGATTAACGCAGGAGACAACAAGCAATCCCGCGCCGGCCGTTACGTTCAGCAGCCCGCCGGCTACCGCGCCTTCATCCCGGCGCCGTTGCCGCCCGACCCGCCGGTGGATTTGGCGGGTTCGCTACGGGCGCTGCTGTCCGAGGCCGATTACGCGCTGGCTCGGCTGGACGGGTCCATCCTTACCCTGCCCAATCCCGACCTCTTCGTTTTCATGTACGTCCGGAAAGAAGCCGTGCTTTCCAGCCAGATCGAAGGCACCCAAAGCTCTCTGCAAAACCTCCTGATGGCGGAAGCGCGGCTGCACGATCCGGATGCGCCGGCCGACGTCTCGGAAGTCGTCAACTACGTCAAGGCCATGAACCACGGCTTGGCCCGCCTGGCTGAATTGCCCGTCTCGCTGCGGCTGATCCGCGAGATTCACGCCGAGCTCATGCGCGGCGTGCGCGGCGGCCGGCTCACGCCGGGCGAACTGCGCACCTCGCAGAACTGGATCGGCCCGGCCGGCTGCACGTTGCGGGAAGCGACCTTCGTGCCCCCGCCGCCGCATGAAGTTCCGCAGGCACTCTCCGACCTCGAACGCTTTTTGCATTCAGAAAGCCCCCTGCCGGTCCTCGTGCAGGTGGGTCTGGCGCACGCCCAGTTCGAGACCATCCACCCCTTCCTCGACGGCAATGGGCGTCTCGGCCGTTTGCTGATTACCTTTCTGCTGACCGAGCGCAAACGACTCGCCCGTCCGGTCCTCTACCTCTCACACTACTTCAAGCGCCATCGCGCCGAATACTACGACCGTCTCCAGGCCGTGCGCGACACGGGCGACTGGGAGGGCTGGCTTGCCTTCTTCCTGCGTGGCGTGGCCGAGGTCGCGGGCCAGGCGACGCAGACCGTCGCGGCCATCCTGCGCATGCGCGAGGACCATCGCGCCCGCATCACGGAAAGACTCGGCCGCGCTGCGGGCAACGGTCACCGCATTCTGGAAAAACTCTTCGATCATCCCATCGTGACCGTGGCCACGGTGCGCACATGGCTCGACATCACGCCCGCCGGCGCGAACCAGCTCGTCAGCCGCCTCGTGGACGTCGGTGTCCTGAGCGAGATCACCGGCTACGCGCGCAACCGGCGCTTCCGCTTCGAGCCGTATGTGCAGCTCTTCGAGGAATCCGAAGAGGGGCGGGCATGAGACCGAAGGGACGAATTGCCATGACGCGCGAGCAGCAGGCTGAGCCCGCCAAACTCGACGCCGACCTCGCTAAAACTTCCCCTCTCCTAATGGGAGAGGGGCTGGGGGTGAGGGTTGAGCCTCACCGAGGCTCAATGAAGGAGCTGGGGTATGGCGGGTGAGGCACGTCTTGGCGAAGTCGCCGAGATTATCATGGGACAGTCGCCTCCCGGCGAGACGTACAACGAGAGCGGCGACGGTCTGCCGTTCTTCCAGGGCGTGGCGGACTTCAACTACCGCCATCCGGCACCCCGAGTGTTCTGCTCCGCACCCTCCCGCATCGCAGTCCCGGGAGATATCTTGCTTAGCGTTCGCGCTCCGATTGGTCGGGTGAACGTCGCGGACCGCAAGTGTGCGATAGGTCGTGGCTTGTCGATCATCCGACCGAGAACACCAGAAGACGGCCGGTATTTGGAGTTCGCGCTCCGTATGGAGGAGCCCAACTGGGACGCGATCGAGGGCAGCGGCTCCGTGTTCGGCAACGCAACACGCCGCGACTTGGAGGCCTTGTGCTTGCCATGGCCAGAGGGGGCCAATGACCGCCGCGCCATCGCCCACATCCTTGGCACGCTGGACGACAAGATCGAGCTGAACCGGCGGATGAGCGAGACGCTGGAGGCGATGGCGCGGGCCCTCTTCAAATCGTGGTTCGTGGACTTCGACCCCGTCCGCGCCAAGGCCGAAGGCCGCGATCCCGGCCTGCCCCAGCCGCTGGCCGACCTCTTCCCGGATTCCTTCGAGGACTCGGAGCTGGGGGAGATTCCGAGGGGGTGGGAGGTGGGGTGCGTTGACGACGAGTTCGAGCTGACGATGGGACAGTCGCCGCCGGGCCATACATACAACGAAGTTGGCGACGGATTGCCGTTTTACCAAGGCCGAGCAGATTTCGGCTTTCGCTTCCCGACCCGCCGTGTGTACTGCACGGCTCCAACGAGGCTCGCTAAGAAGGACGACACGCTCATCAGCGTGCGAGCTCCTGTCGGCGATATCAACATGGCAGCCGAGGACTGCGCAATCGGGCGCGGCCTGGCAGCCGCTCGCCACAAGACAGGAAGCCGCTCCTACACGTTCCAATTTATGTGCGGCTTGGATGAGGTGTTCGGCCGTTTCGAGGCCGAGGGCACCGTCTTCGGCTCTATCGGAAAGAAGGATTTCCACGCGATTCCTTGCGTGATTCCTCCAAGGATCGTGGTATCCGCATTCGAGCGCCTCTGTTCGGCGCTGGACAGTCGTATAGAGACCAACGAGCGCGAATCCCGCACGCTCGCCTCCCTGCGCGACGCGCTGCTGCCCAAGCTCATCTCCGGCAAGCTGCGGGTGAAGGATGCGGAAAAGTTCATCGGAGAGAACACGTGAGCATGGTCACGAAAATCTCCCGCCTGAAGCACCCGGGCGTACTGCGAGACTTTAGCTGGCCTGCCGACCTCCCTAGCTTTGGCCGCTTTAACTTGATCTACGGCTGGAACGGCTCCGGGAAGACGACTATCAGCAGAATGTTTCGAGCACTGGAAACGAGGACGGCTCCCGCTGCCGGTGAGGTCGTTTTCACGATCAACGGGACCGATGTACACAGTCGTGATTTCAGCCAGGCAACCCTCCCCGTTCGCGTATTTAATCGGGACTTCGTGACGGAAAGCGTCTTCCGTGTCGGCGGCAGCGACGTGCCGCCCATTCTCGTCTTGGGGAAGGAGAGCGTCGAGAAGCAGAAGCAGGTCGATCAGCTCAAGAGGAGTCTCGCTGATGCCCAGACCGCGTTGCAATCCGCGCAGTCGAAGATGGAGGATGATGAGAAGGCGCTTGACAAGTATTGCATCGACCAGGCCAAGAACATTAAGGACACGTTGCGCTCAAGCGGGTCGAACCCGTACAACAACTATGACAAGTCCAGCTTCCGGGATCGCGCCCAGCGCATGGTTACGGCCGGCGACAAAGAGACGCATCGGCTCAGCGAGACGGATCGAGACAAGTTACTCGCACAGCAGCGCGCCAATGCAAAGCCGAAGCTGCAGCCGATCGCGTGCCAATTGCCGGATCTGAAGGCACTGGCCAAGACGGCGTCCGAGTTGCTCTCGGCGACGGTGGTCTCAGCGACGATCCGGACACTCAAGGAGGACCCAGCTTTGTCCGCCTGGGTGCGTCAGGGCCTTGGCTTGCATCAGGAACGGCACGTGAATCAATGCTTGTTCTGTGAGCAGGAATTGCCGCACGAACGTCTGTCGGCACTCGAAGCGCACTTCAACGCCGAGTATGAGCAGTTAATGCAGCGGATCGATACTGAAATTAGAAAGCTCAATGTTGCAGCGAAAGAAGGGGCAGCACTCAGACTTCCGAATCGCGCCGAGTTCTACGACGATCTTGCTGTCGAGTACGACGCTGCCGAAGCTGGTCTCCTCAGGGCGATCGAGTCAACGAAAAAGTTCCTGCACTCGCTGGTACAGCTCCTGACGGACAAAAAGGCAAAGGCGTTTGAGCGGCTCGAACTAACAGTCAGTCCGCCGTGTGTGGACTATGAAGCCGTTACGCACTTGAACGCCATCGTGCATAAGCACAACCAAGCGTGCGACAATTTCCAAAGCCGGGTCAGCACGGCGAGAAAGCGACTTGAGGACCACTTGGTCTCGACCGCTCTCGACGAGTTTCAGCGTTTGAAGGATTCCGTTTCTGCCGCGAAATCCGCTGCCAGAAAAGCCGATGTTGAGGTACAGCGTATAGCCCAGGAGATCGCAAACCTGGAGCGTGAGATTGTCGAACACCGCCAGCCAGCCGAAGAGCTCAACGATGATCTACGCAAGTATCTGGGTCACAACGAACTGTGCCTTGAGATCAAGGACACCGGGTACACGATCACGCGAAATGGCACTCCGGCGCAGGCGCTAAGCGAGGGTGAAATGACCGCCATCGCCTTGCTCTACTTTCTCAAGTCGCTCAAGGACCGACGCTTTGACCTTGCGAAGGGCGTGGTCGTGCTTGACGACCCGGTATCAAGTCTTGACGCCAACGCGCTGTATCTTGCGTTCGGGTTCATCCGTGAGCGCACGAAGGATGCCGCCCAGCTGTTCATTCTCACTCACAACTTTGTGTTTTTCCGCCAGGTGCGGAACTGGTTCCACCATCTCAAAGGGCAGAACAAGAAGGACATTGGCCAGCGGCCAGCGCGCTTTTACATGCTCGACTGCGAACATGCCGATGACGGTGATCAGCGATGCTCGAGTCTTCGTCGGCTTGATCCGCTGCTTGAGCAGTTCGAGTCGGAGTACCACTATCTCTTCGCCCGGATTTATCGGGGCGCGACGGCTCCTGCCCTGAGGGGACTCGAGGACAATTACGTTCTCCCGAACATGGCGCGTCGATTGCTGGAGGCCTTTCTCGCCTTCCGGCAACCTGGCAAGTCCGCAGAGCTCTGGCAGAAGATGCAGGGCGCCGAGTTCGACGAAACGAAAAAGGTCCGCATCCTTCGTCTCCTGCACACGCACTCGCACGGCGACGCCGTCGTTGAGCCGCAGCACGACCCGTCTCTTCTTGGCGAGGTCGGTTCTGTCCTGAAGGACCTGTTGGAGTTCCTCAAGGTGCAGGATCCGCGGCACTACGAAGCGATGGCGGAGCTTGTGAGTCAGCCCACCGCGGAAGGGGATGACGGATGACCGCGCGGTTCACCGAATCCGTCGTCGAATCCGCCGCCCCCTCCTGGCTCGAAGGCGCAGGCTGGCGGCCCCACGGCTTTCGATCAGCCGGCCCGTACGCTTTCAATCAGCCGAGCCATAACCTTGCAATCAGCCGAACCCAAAGGTTACGATCAGCCGATGCCCGAGACGGACTTTTATCCCCGCTTTGCCGCCGATCGGCTGACCGAGGCGCTCCACGATTCGCCGGCGGTGCTGATTCACGGTCCGCGCCAGAGCGGCAAGACCACGCTCGCACAGCGCATCGGCGCGCACGCGGGATACGCGTACCTGAGCTTCGATGACGAAGCAATCCGCAGCGTCGCGACGACCGACCCGGTGGGCTTCGTCGCCGATCTGCCGCCGCGGGTGATCCTGGACGAGGTGCAGCACGTCCCGCAGTTGTTCGCGACGCTCAAGGTGGCGATCGACCGCGACCGGCGCCCCGGGCGGTTCGTGCTGACCGGTTCGACCAACGTGCTGCTGCTGCCGAAGCTCTCCGATTCGCTGGCCGGCCGCATGGCGATCGTGCACCTGCATCCGCTTTCGCAGTGTGAAATCGAGGGCACGCGGCCGTCGTTTCTCGAACGGCTGTTCGACGCCGGCTTCAAGATGCGCCCCTTCGAGCGCCTCGGAGCGGGCTTGGCGGAGCGCATCGTGGCCGGGGGGTACCCTGCCGCGCTCAAGCTTCCCCCCGGCCGACGGCGTGCACGCTGGTACGAGGCCTATCTGGACGCGATCGTGCAACGGGACGTACGCGACCTTGCCCGCATCGCATCCCTCGATGCCGTGCCGCGCTTGCTAGCTGCGGCGGCCGCGCGGACGGCACGGCTCGTCAACGTCTCGGATCTGGCCGCGCCCTTTGCGCTCAGCCGGCCGACGATCCGCGATTACCTGACGCTGCTGTCGCGCGTGTTTCTGCTGGAAGAACTGCCACCGTGGCACGCGAACCGCTTAAGCCGGCTCGTCAAGACGCCGAAGCTACATCTGGGCGATACGGGGCTCGCCTGCGCGCTGCTCGGTGCCGACGCGGCGGCGCTGACGGCGGACCGCGCGCTGCTGGGGCAACTGCTCGAGACCTTCGTGTTTCAGGAGCTCAAACGGCAGGCGAGCTGGCATGAACGGGCGCTCGCGTTTCACCATTTTCGCGATCGCGACGGCTATGAAGTGGACATCGTGCTCGAACAGGGCGCGCAGGCGGTGGCGGGGATCGAGGTCAAGGCGGCGGCCACGGTAACGGCCGCCGATTTCCGCGGCCTGCGCAAACTCAAGGCCGCCGCCGGCCGGCGCTTTGCCTGCGGCGTGGTGCTCTACGACGGGGCGATGAGCGTGCGGTTCGGAGAAGGTTTCTTTGCCGTGCCGATCCGCGCGCTGTGGGAGGCGCCGTGACGAGCGCCTTCACCGAATCCACCGTCGAAGACGCCGCCCTCGCCTGGTTCGAGAGTCTCGGCTACACCGTGAAGGCCGGCCCCGACATTGCGCCGGACATGCCGGCAGCCGAGCGGCGCGACTACGGGGAGGTGGTGCTGGCCCAGCGGCTGCGCGACGCGCTGGCGCGGCTCAATCCCGATCTCCCCGCCGAAGCGCTGGAGGACGCCTTCCGCAAGCTCACGCAGCCGGAAGGCGCGGACCTGATGCAGCGCAACCGCGCGCTGCACCGCTTGCTGGCGGACGGCGTGACCGTCGAGTACCGCACGCGCGAGGGCGAGGTTCGCGGCGCGCAGGCGCGGGTGCTGGACTTCGACGATCCCGCAGGCAACGACTGGCTTGCCGTGAATCAGTTCAGCGTCACGGACCTGCCTGCCGGTCAGGCAGGGAACAAGCACAGCCGCCGGCCGGACATCGTGCTGTTCGTGAACGGTCTGCCGCTCGCGGTGCTGGAGCTCAAGAACGCCGCCGACGAGGATGCGACGATCTGGACCGCATTCCAGCAGCTCCAGACGTACCAGGCCGAGATCCCCTCGCTCTTCGCGCCGAACGGCGTGCTGGTCGTCTCCGATGGCGTCGAGGCGCGCGTCGGCGCGCTCGGCGCAGGGCGCGAGTGGTTCAAGCCGTGGCGCACGATCGCCGGCGAGGCTCTCGCCGATCCCCACATTCCCGAGCTGCAAGTTGTGAGCGAGGGCGTGTTCGCGCCGCGACGCTTCCTCGACCTGGTGCGCGACTTCATCGTCTTCGAGGACGACGGGAGCGGGCGCCTGGTCAAGAAGATGGCGGGCTACCACCAGTTCCACGCGGTCCAGGTGGCCGTCGGCGAGACGCTGCGCGCGGCGGAGCTTGCCCGTGCGGATCGCGTGGCCGAGCCAACGGGCGGCTACCAGGCAGGCCGCAAGCCCGGCGGCAAGCCCGGTGATCGCCGCGTGGGCGTCGTCTGGCACACGCAGGGATCGGGCAAGAGCCTGACCATGGCCTTCTACGCCGGCCGCATCATCCGCGAACCGGCGATGGGCAACCCGACCATCGTCGTGCTCACCGACCGCAACGACCTCGACGACCAGCTCTTCGGCACGTTCTCGCGTTGCCAGGACCTCTTGCGCCAGCCGCCGGTGCAGGCGGAAAGCCGCGCGCACCTGCGCCAGCTCCTCTCGGTCGCCGCGGGCGGCGTGGTCTTCACCACCATCCACAAGTTCTTTCCCGAGGAGAAGGGCGACCGCCATCCGGTGCTCTCGGACCGGCGGAACATCGTGGTCATCGCCGACGAAGCGCACAGAAGCCAGTACGATTTCATCGACGGCTTCGCGCGCCACATGCGGGACGCGTTACCGAATGCCTCGTTCATCGGCTTTACCGGCACGCCGATCGAGCTTGCCGACGCGAACACGCGCGCGGTGTTCGGCGACTACATCAGCGTGTACGACATCCAGCGCGCGGTGCAGGATGGCGCGACCGTGCCCATCTACTACGAGAGCCGGCTCGCCAAGCTGGCGCTCGACGAGGCGGAGCGCCCGAACATCGACCCGGACTTCGAGGAGGCCACCGAAGGCGAGGAGGTCGAACGCAAGGAGAAGCTCAAGACCAAGTGGGCGCAGCTCGAGGCCATCGTCGGTGCGGAGAAACGGCTCAGGCTGGTGGCGCGCGACATCGTCGAGCACTTCGAGAAGCGGCTCGAGGCACTGGACGGCAAGGCGATGATCGTGTGCATGAGCCGGCGCATCTGCGTCGAGCTCTACCGCGAACTGGTCCGGCTCCGTCCCGACTGGCCGCACGACGACGATGACAAGGGCGCGATCAAGGTCGTGATGACCGGCTCTGCATCCGATCCGACGGACTGGCAGCCGCACATCCGCGACAAGCGCCGGCGCGAGGCGCTGGCCAACCGTTTCCGCGACCCGCGCGACCCGTTCCGCATCGTCATCGTGCGCGACATGTGGCTGACCGGCTTCGACGCGCCGAGCTTGCACACGATGTATGTGGACAAGCCGATGCGCGGCCACGGGCTGATGCAGGCCATCGCGCGCGTGAACCGGGTGTTCCGCGACAAGCCCGGCGGGCTGGTGGTGGACTACCTGGGCCTTGCCCACGAGCTGAAGGCCGCGCTCGCCACCTACACCGAGAGCGGGGGCACCGGGCGGACGGCCCTGGATCAGGAGGAAGCGGTCGCGCTCATGCTGGAGAAGTACGAGGTCTGCTGCGGCCTCTTCCACGGTTTCGACCGGACGAAATGGGCGACCGGAACGCCGCAGGAGCGGCTGGGCCTCCTGCCACCTGCGCAGGAACACATCCTCGCCCAGGAGAACGGCAAGGAGCGCTGCATCCGTGCGGTGCGCGAGCTGTCCCAGGCCTTCGCGCTCGCGGTGCCGCACGAGGAGGCGCTCCGCGTCCGCGACGACGTGGCCTTCTTCCAGGCGGTGCAGGCGGTCCTCGCCAAGCGCGCCCCGGGCGAGGCCAGGCCCGAAGAAGAGCTCGACCACGCGGTGCGGCAGATCATTTCCCGCGCGATCGCCCCCGAAGGCGTGGTGGACATCTTCGCCGCGGCGGGGCTGGCCAAGCCCGACATCTCGATCCTCTCCGACGAGTTCCTCACGGAAGTGCGCGGCATGCCCCAGCGCAACCTCGCGTTGGAGCTGCTGCAGAAGCTGCTGAAAGGAGAAATCCGCAGCCACCAGCGCAAGAATGTGGTCCAGGCCCGCTCGTTCGCCGAGATGCTGGAGCAAACCATCCGCCGCTACCAGAACCGGGCCATGGAGGCGGCGCAGGTGATCGAGGAGCTGATCGCGCTGGCGAGGGAGATGCGTGCAGCGAACGCCCGCGGCGAGGCGCTGGGGCTTTCCGAGGACGAGCTCGCGTTCTACGACGCGCTGGAGACCAACGACAGCGCGGTGCAGGTGCTGGGCGACGAGACGCTGCGGGGGATCGCCCGCGAGTTGGTCCAGACGGTGCGCAACAACGTGACGATCGACTGGACGCTGCGCGAGAACGTGCGCGCGCAACTCCGGGTGCTGGTCAAGCGTATCCTGCGCAAGCACGGCTACCCGCCGGACAAGCAGGAAAAGGCCACCCAGACGGTGCTGGAGCAGGCGGAGGTGCTTTCGGAAGAATGGGCGACGGCATGACAGGGGCGTCTTTCAACCGGTTGCAGCGGCAGCTCCGCTGCGCGGCCTGCCGCTAAAACGGGGCGTTGGGCGCGCACCATGTATGAAGAAAGTCCCCCGCCCCCCAGTTTCTTTGGACACCTGATTGGGGCAGGATAGCCCTGGAAGGAGTCTTAGAACGATGACAGACAAGCACGGTGCAGGCTCCCCGGAGGGGGCCCGGAAGGCCACCGGAGGGGAGCCTGCGAGCGCGACCGGCGAGCGGGGGCGGTTTTCGTCGCGGCGCAAGCTGGAGGCGGTCCTGCGGGTACTGCGCGGGGAGTCGCTGGACGCGGTGTCGCGGGAGATTGGGGTCACGGCGAGCAGTTTCGCGTCGTGGCGGGACGACTTCCTGGTCGGGGGACAGGCCAACCTGAAGAGCCGGCCGGCCGACGCGCGGGATGACGAGCTGGCTCGGCTGCGCGGCAAGGTCGACGAGCTGACGATGGACAACGAGCTGCTCCTGGCGCGCTGCCACCGCCTCGAGGGCCACCTCCCTTTAGCCGTCAAGAGGTCGAGACGATGAGGCAGGTCGTCTCGCCCTCCACCGGTGCGACCTACGGCCTGGCCAGAGTCCGCCGCGTGTGGGAGCTGGCGCGCTCGACGGTCTATGCGCAGCGGCGGCGCGCTGCTCGCCACTCGAGGGAGGCCGGCTCGTGCTCAACCGAGGGCGGCGCCGCCGCGCCACCGGCGCGTGTCGCCGCTGGCCGGGTGCAGGCCGATCAGGGTGCGGTGGGTCGGCGGGGGTAGTGGGTGGTGACGTACTCCTCCATCAAGGCTTGAAACTGCGCCGCCAGCTGGTCGGGGGTACCCTTAAAGGTGGCGTACTTGACGCCGTCCACGTACACCGGGCAGGCGGGGGCCTCGCCGGTGCCGGGCAGGGAGATGCCGATGTTGGCGGCGCGGGACTCCCCGGGGCCGTTGACCACGCACCCCATCACCGCCAGGGTCAACGTCTCCACCCCCTCAAAGCTGGCCTTCCACGCCGGCAGGCGCTCCCGCACGTAGGCCTGCACCCGCTCGGCCAGCTCCTGAAAGGTCGTCGAGGTGGTGCGCCCGCACCCAGGGCAGGCCGTTACCGACGGCGCGAAGGCGCGCAAGCCCAACGCCTGCAGCACCTCGCAGGCGGCGTACACCTCCTCGCGGCGGTCGCCCCCCGGGCGCGGGGTGAGGGAAACGCGGATGGTGTCGCCGATCCCCTCCGCCAGCAGCACCCCCATGGCCGCCGCCGACCAGATCAGCCCTTTGGCTCCCATCCCCGCCTCGGTGAGCCCCAGGTGCAGGGGCTGGCGGGTGCGCCGGGCCAGCTCCCGGTACACGGCGATGAGCTCGGGGGGGCGGGAAAGCTTGGCGGAGATGACGATGCGGTCCTCCCCCAACCCCGCCGCCAGGGCCAACTCGGTGGACTCCAGCGCCGAGATGATCATGCATTGGTTGATGATCTCGTCCGAGGAGCGGCCCAGGTTGTGCTCGGTGTTCTCGGCCATCTTGGCCATCACCAGCTCCTGGTTGAGGGACCCCACGTTGACGCCGATGCGCACCGCCTTGCCGTGGTCTCGAGCGATCTTGCAGATGGTGGTGAAGTTCTCGTCACGCTTGGGGCCGTGGCCGACGTTGCCGGGGTTGATGCGGTACTTGTCCAGGGCGGCGGCGCAGGCGGGGTGGGAGCGCAGCAGCAGGTGGCCGTTGAAGTGGAAGTCGCCCACCAGCGGTACGGTGCAGCCGTCGCCCCGCAGCCTCCGCACTATCTCCGGCACCGCGGCGGCGGCCTCGGCGGTGTTCACGGTCACCCGCACCAGCTCCGAACCCGCCTCGGCCAGCTCCCGCACCTGCCGGGTGGTGGCGGCCACGTCGGCGGTGTCGGTGGAGGTCATGGACTGCACCACCACCGGGGCCCCGCCGCCCACCTGCACGTGCCCGATCCTCACTGCCACTGAGTCACGCCGCTGCATCACCTTCATTGCCTCACCTCCCCAGACACACCAACACCTGCCGGCCGTCACTCATGCCTGATCGTGGGGGAGCGAGCCGCGGTGGGCGCGCAGGTAGGCGAAGGGGGTGGCGAAGAGAAAGTTGGACACCCGCGACGTGTAGACGTCGGCGGAGCGCTCCACCTGGCGGGCAAACAAGCTCTTGTCGCTGCCCGCCCGCATGAGGGTTCCCCAGTGGGGGTTGAGCATGTGCGCGGCGGCCTGGGCGAGGGGGGAGATGCGGGCATCCAGCGCCTCGCCCTCCTCCCGCAGCGCCGCCAAGCGCGCCTTGAGGTCCTCCACCGACTCCCGCACCGGCGGTCCGTACCCGCCTTGGCGGCGCTGCAGCGCCAGGCGAGCCGCGCACTGTTGCGCCTCGACGCGCTCTTTGGCGGCCATGAGGGCGGCCAGCTCCCGCGCCCACGGGTCGAAGGCCGCCTGGGCCGCCAGCTCCTCCTCCAGCTCCCGCAGCACCAGGGCAGTGCGCCAGCGCAGCACGTCCTTGGAGGCGTGGACGTCGGCAAAGACGTGGTCGCCCACGTAGAGGATCTCCTCCCCCGAAAGGCCCAGATACTCCTCCACCTGAGTGGCGTCGCCGCCCACGTACACGCCCGGCCCCCGGATCCCCAACGGTGAGGGGCGCAGCAGCCCGGAGGCGTGGTCCACCTGCAGCGTCGGCATGCTGCGGCTGAAGAACTCCGGCTTGCGCGCCGAGGTGATCACCAGCTCGAACAGCTCGCGCCAGCCGCCGGCCCCCGGGAGGAAGCGGTCCAGGGCGAAGCTCATGAGGGGCTGGACGTACTCCCACTCGGAGTTGGAGACCAGCAGCAAGCGCTTGCCGGCGGCGCGCTGGTCGGCGAGGGCCAGGGCGAGCTCCTCGTCCACCTCCACGAAGCGCTGCGGGTCGGCCAGAATCGCCGCCTTGAGGGTGCCCTCCACGTGCGCTTCGTCGATAGCGCGGCGCACCCGCCGGTGCAGATCTTCATAGCCCAGCACACCGGGAAGCCGGCCGGCGTCCAGGAGCTCCACCAGCTGCGCCCACATGCACCCCTCCGACAGCGAGAACAGGGTATTGAGGAAGTACCAGCGGCGCTCCTCGAGATCGACGAGGGTGCGGGCGTAGGTCCGGCGCTGCACGTCGAACTCCAGCGGCGCGGTGCCATGAAAAGCTTTAACCACGTACCCGAAGCGGTTGGCCTTGACGGTGTTGCCCAGTTCGGTGTCGATCACCAAGCCGCGCGCCGACAGCGAGACGTCGAATTGGAGCTCCGCCACCGGCCACCCCTGCGCCGCCAAGCGGTCCCGCAGGCTCTCCCAGGCGCGCCGCTCCCACTCCTCCACGCGGTAGTGGATGAGGGTGTAGTCCATGTCGTAGCCGATCGCCCTGATGGAGCGCAGGTTCAAGGTGCGGTTGGCGAAGATGCGGCGGGTGCGGGGCACCTCCGGAAGCGGCGGAAACGGGTCTTCCATGGGACGACATGCTAGCGCAGCGTGCGCGCTTGCCGGAAAGCCGTCCGCTGGCGTGGGGTAAACTGCTGGCCTTCGCGAGCGCCGCCGACGCCCGAGAAGCGGCGGCCGTACACTGGAACACGAGGGGTGAAAGAGAATGACCGCCATTGACGACGGCGTGCCGCGCCAGGAAAACCTCCGCGATGTGCGCCACATCAAACCCATAGAAATCTTCAAGGAGCTGAGCAAGGGGGTGTTGGGACAGGAACGGGCCTTGGAGTTCGTCTCCGTGTCGGTGTACAAGCACGCCACCGGCGAGGTGCCCGGGAACATCCTCCTGATCGGCAACTCCGGCACCGGCAAAACCACTATCATGAACAACATCCAGCGCCTGTACAACGACGTGCCGGAGTACCGCGGGCTGCGCGCCATGACCATCATCAACGCCAACCTGCTGGTGGACTCCGATCGCATGGAGTTTCGCCCCGATCGCTTGCTCCAGGCGGTGGAGCAGCGGGCCCGCGCGGTCATCGGTCACGACCCCAGCGCCGCCGAGCTTACCGCCGTGATGGAGCGGGCCACCATCTGCGTGGACGAGATCGACAAGATGTCCGCGGTGGTGGCGGGCAAGCCCAACCCCATCGGCGTGGTCCTGCAGCAGGGGCTGCTCACCCTCATGGAGGGGGAGAACGTCGCCTACCGTACACACGTCCTGGAGGGCGGGGAGGAGAAGCAACGCACTTTGGATATCTCCACCCGCGGCATGATGTTCATCTGCGGCGGTGCCTTCGAGGGGCTTTATGACCAGGTGTATTTCCGCGTCACCAACCCCGGATCCGGCGAGAAGCTGAAGTCCACCGCCATCCGCACCGCCGACGGCCAGGTGCGTATCGAGGCGCGCTTCACCTTGGCCGACTTCTTCAAAATCGAGGACCTCTTCGTCTACGGCATGGTCCCCCAGTTCATCGCCCGCTTCGACAACGTCGTGATCTTGAACGACCTCACCATGGAGGTCCTCAAGGAGATCCTCCTGCGCTCCTACGACTCGCCCTTCCTCCGCTCGAAAAAATTTTTCGAAATCATGGGTATCCGTTTAGAACTTGAAGACCTGGCGGCGGCGCTCATCGCTGAACAGGCGGAAAAGCAAACCCGCACGGGGGCCCGGGCGTTGCGGGGGATCTTCGGCAAGATCATCAACCGCATCGAGTTTGACCCTGAAGGCTGCGACGCCCTGGTGGCTGCAGAGGACGGCGGGCGCACCCTCACCATCACCGCCGCCATGGTGCGCCGGGCGCTAGGGCTGTAGCGCCGCTGAGAAGAGGTGAAAACGCCCGCCGGCGGTGGCCGCCACCACGACGCTGCCATCGCTGGAAACCGCGAGGGCCACAAAGGGGTCGTCCGGAACCCCCGGCAGCACCGACGGCGCGTCGGGGCGGCGGTAATCCCAGATGACCACCGAGTCCTCCCCCGCTACGCTCGCCACCTGAGCGTTACCGGGCAGGAGGAGCACCTCGGTGACGGCGCGGGCGTGTTCCTGGTGCAGACCCAGAAGTTCCCGGGTGTCCAGATCGTGGAGGCGTACCGCGCCGTCGCGGCCGCCGCTGGCCACCAGACCACCACGGGCTGACACCGCTGCGACGGGCGCGCGGTGGCCGTGCAGGGTGGCCACCAGGCGGCAGTCCGCGGTGTCGTGGACGCGCAGTGCCCGGTTGGCGTGCCCGGTAATCACCACCCGACCGGCCTTGCCCAGGGCCAGACAGGTGGCGGCGTCGGGCTGCCGCCGCAGCACGCGGCGGGCGTCGCGGCGCAGCAGCGCTGGCAGCTCGTAAAAGCGCACCGTGGCGTCGGCGCCGGCGGTAATCAACGTCTGCCCACCCGGCACGAACGCCAGCCCGGTCACTGCGCCGTCGTGGTGCAGGCGCACGTCCAGCTCTAGCCCTGCCGCCACGTCCCACAGGTACACCGCGCCGTCCAAGTGCCCCGCCGCCAGCCACGCCCCGTCCTCGGAAAATGCCAGCGCGCCGGTGAGCGAGCCGTGACCGGTGCGCAGGTGCTCCCGGTTGCGCAGGGTCGCCACCTTGAAGCGGCTGGCCACATCCCACAGATAGATCGCCCCATCGAGGCCGCCAGCGGCCAGCACAGCATCGTCGGGGGACAGCGCCACCTTGTGCACGCGCCGTGCCTCGCCGAAGCTGCCAAGCGGCAGGAGGCCGGCCGGGCTCGCACTGGGGGTGGCCAGCGCCGGGCGCGGCGGCGCGGCGGCCGGGCCACCACGGCCCAGCAGTCCGCCGCGCGCCTCGGGGTGGATGGCACTCGCCACGCCGCCGCTGCCGCCGGGGCGGGAGCTGGGCGGCGGCGCTGCGGGCCGCAGCTGGGCGAGGGAGGGCGCGGTTGGGAGCTCGTCCCGCGCCGCGACCAGCGCCGCCCGCATCTCCTCCAGGCTGGCGTAGCGGTCCCCCGGTCGCTTAGACAGCGCCTTGGCCGCCACCCGCTCCAGCACCGGATCCCGCGCCCGGTACACACACCCCATGCCGCCGCGGCCCACCTCGCTGAGCACCTGGTAGCGACCGATCGTCTCTGGCTGCGAAGGCACGTCCCATGCTACCGCACCGGCACGCCGCCGCAGCCCTTGACACGGGGTGTCGCAGGCCCCATCTTAGAGTCAACAGTGGGCAGGGGCTCGGTAACTGCAGTACGGGAAACGCCTGGGACCGAAGTGGATGGCGGCCGGGCGAGCAGTACGAGGCGGTGGTAGCCTCACAGGAGTTGCAGTGCAGCAGTTCGTGAGCCCTGGGTGAGGTAAGACAGGAACCGACAGCAGTAACGTTTTTGGGGCGGTACCCCTGCCCACTGACCACGACTTCTACAGGCCGCCCGTGGGGCGGCCTTGCCCTTACTGCCATGTTGCAGTCCCGCCGCCGCCACCCTGTGCGAGCCACCACAGCCAAGGGCCAAAGGGAAGGGCACAGGCTGCGCGCCTAGGTTGGCGACGCGGCGCCGCGCGGACCCCCCCACGCCTTCAGCGCCAAGGCACAGCCCGAGATACTCTCCCCCCTTCGCCCCTGGCGGAAAGGCGTGGAGTGGCTAGACGTTGCCGGCGCCGACCTCTGGCTCCTGGTCCTCCGAGAGCACCGCCGCCCCCTGCTCGGCCTGCTGGAGCAGTTCCCGTGCCATAACAGCATGCTCCGGCGGCACCGCCAGCACCGTCTCACTGGCCACCACCCGATGAATCGGGAAGATGCGCCGCTCCGGCGACACCACCTCGGCGTCGATCCCCTGCTCCTGCAGGAAGCCGCGGGCCAGCGCGGCGTCCTCGGGCGACGGGAAGGCCGCCACCGGGATCCAGGGGGGGCCGTACACGTCGGGCGGGAGGGGGCCCTCCTCCAGCGGTGCGCCGCAGTCGGAACAGCGCAGCACTCCCTCCCGGTACTCGACGCCACACTCTCCACAGTAGGGCATCGCCCACCCCCTTTGCTCGGAGGGGTTCCCTAAAACTCGAATACCTCCGTCTCCAGCACGTCCGAAAGCTGGCGCATGACGGCGGCGGTGAGGGCGTTGGAGACCCCGGCGACAATGGCCGAACCTTTGGAGCGGCCGATTAGGAAACCGATTGCCGCCGCCGCGCCCACCGCCAGCAGGGGGTGCCGGCGCACCGTCTCCCGCCAGTCCACCTCCCGGGGGACCAACTTGTCCAGGAGGAAGTCGGCGCTCAGCCGGCGCGGCTCACCAGCCTCCTCCTCGCCCACCTCCTCATCGCCGATGTCGAACAACTCCTTCTCTTCCACCTCGGGGGCGTCGTTCTCATCGCTTTCGCGCATGAAACTCAAGCCTCCCGCCGCCGCACCAAGAAGCCGATGGCAAACCCCACGGCCAGGGCGATGAGCACCGCCTTGCCGGGGTTGCGCCGCACATAGTCCACCACGTCGTCGCGTATCTCCTTTACGTCCACCTCTTGCACCTTGGCTTTGATCTTGGCGTACAGTTTCTTAAGCTCGGCGGCCAGTTTTTCGTACTGCGCCTTGGCGGCGGCGTACGCCTCTTCCACGATCTCCCGGGCGCGCCCGTACAGTTCGCCCATGCGCTGGCGGGCGTGGTCAAGGGCCTCCCGGGCCTCCGCCAGGTACCCTTTAGCCCGCTCCAGGGCCTCCGCAGAGCGCACCTTCAGCGCCCCAGCCCCTTCCCCCAGAACCTCCCGGGCCTTTTCCATGGCGCTTTCGGCGCGGGCGATGGACTCTTTGGCGGCCTGCGCTACATCCTCCACAGCCTCATGAACCACCCCGGCGGCCTTTTCGATCTTCTCTTCCACGTCGGCGGTTCGCTTGTTTCCGCTCATGGCAACCTTCCTTTCCCCATCCTCACTCATGGTAGGTCCCTTGGCCAGCTTCTTCAAGGACCCTGCGGGCCACGATCCCCCCTTTGCCGAAATCCCCACCTGTGCCTGGCTTCCCTGTGACCTAACACACCGCGACCCGCCTCGCGAAGGCGGGTCGGATGCGGTCGCCGCCGCTGCGGCGCGCCAGCACCCCATGGCGGCGGGGCGCGCTGCCGGGCGTCACCAGCCAGTGCCGGCGCGGTCCCAAAGAGGGTCTACTTACCCAAGATGATGAAGGCGATGACCAGGGCGTAAATCACCAGGGACTCGATGAACGCGAGACCCAGCAGCATGGTGATGCGGACCGGCCCCGCCGCGCCGGGGTTGCGCCCCATCGACGTGCAGGCGGACGCCACCGCCCGAGCTTGTCCGAAGGCGCCTCCAAAGGCCGCAAAGGCAATGGCGAACGCCGCGGCGGCAAACTTCGCCACGTCCCGCGTGGAGGACGCCCCACCCGCTTCGACGCCCTCGGACGCCAGCGCCGGCGCCGCCATGCCCAACAGCACCAGTCCCAACACCACCAGCAGTACCTGCTTCTTCATCGACCGTATCCTCCTTCCTCCTGCGAGGTCCTTTCGCGCTTTCCTAGTGCTCCTGCGCCGCCGCTTCCGAGAGGTACACGGAAGTCAGCATAATGAAAATAAACGTCTGGATGGTCGTTCCAACGATCCCCAAACCCATGATTGGCCAGGGGATAATGAACGGCACGAGGGCGAAAAAAATCCCTTTGGCGGTGTGCTCTCCAAAGATGTTGCCAAACAGACGCAGCGCCAGGGAGAGGACGCGGGCCAGGTGGGAGATGATCTCCACCGGCAGCATCAAAGGCGCCAGCCACCACACCGGGCCGGCGAAGTGCTTGAGCCAACCCAGCAAACCGTGGTTGCCCACGGCGACGATGTTATAGAAGAGAAAGGCAGTTATGGAGAGGGCGAAGGTGGTGCTGGTGTTGGCCGTCGGTGGTTGCAAGAAAAAGATCAGCCCGAAAAAGTTGGAGATAAAGATGAAGAAGGTCAACGCTGCAATAAACGGTACGAAACGGGCGCCGGCGTGGTGACCGATGACGTCATTGCACATGTTGCGCAGTGCGGCCACTAGCACTTCGAGGATCTGCTGCAAGGTGGACGGCTTCTCCAACGACAGGTGCCGCCTGGCCATCCCCAGCAGCACCGCAATGGTGGCCACCACTAGCAGCGCCATGACCACGTGGTCAGGCAGCCAAATGCCCTCCTCGCCGGCCACCCCCATGGCCTCCTGCCACCACTGGGGAGGAGCCCCGAAGAGCAACGAGATCAGCGCGTTGACCGGATGAAACAGGAAGGAGACGTGATGTTCCACCTCACCCTTGCCTTTCCGCGGGTCCCTCGCCCGCCCCCTCGGACAACCCCGCGCTTGCGAGTGCGATCACATAACACCCCACGCCAAGCGCCACCGCCCAAACATCCACGTACCTCTTGAGGCTGACCAGCACACCGAAGAGGACCGCCCACAGCGCCCATCGCCCTGCCAGTTGCAGTACCGCCGACAGCGAGAAGCGGGGTCGCCCAGGTTGCAGCACCCTTGCGAGCGCCCCCTCCAACCAAAGTCCGTTGATGATACCCACGGCAGCAGTGGCGGTCAAGACGACGGCGGCAGCTGCGTGACCCAGCGCCCAGACGGCGATCGCCGCGGTGACCGTGAGCGCCACCCCGATGACCGCCGCACGCCGCGCCACCATCTCTATGTCCCACCCCTTCCGGCGTTGCGATCCTCTTCCTCGCCCACCCGCGCGGCGATCCGGAAGGCGTTAAGAAAACCTGCAATCACCCCAAAGCCTGAGAAGACCCACGTGAGCCAAGGTTTGGTGCCGAGAGCGTCGTCCAAGAACTTGCCCCACAGGTAGCCGATGCCGATGGCGATGGGAAAGGCCAACCCCACCGACGAAGCGTCTGCAACGCGGCGCAGCGCGGCGGCTCGGCGGCGGCGCTCCTCGCTCACGGCAACGCCACGCCCACCAGCGCCGCCGTCGCCCGCGCCACCGCCGCGAAAGGTGTGGGGTAGACGCCGATCAGCAGCACGAACACCCCGCAGGCGCCGATCGCCCGGGCTGTCCACCGCGCCTTCACCACCTCCGCCCCCTCCCCCTCAACCGGCTCCCGCAGGTACATCTGCATGGCGATGCGCAGGTAGTAGTAGAGCGACACCGCCGACATCAACACCGCCACCACCACCAACCAGACGTAGCCGGCGTTGACCGCGGCGGCGAACACGTACAACTTGCCCATGAACCCAGCAGTGGGCGGAATCCCACCCAACGACAGTAGGAACAGCAACATGCCGAAGGCCGCCAGGGGCTGCCGGCGGGCCAGGCCGGCGTAGTCGGCCACCGTCTCACCGGCGTAGCCCCGGGACTCCAACAGGATGACGAAACCGAACGCCCCCAGGTTGGACACCAGGTAGACGAGCATGTAGAACAGCACGCTCTGCACCCCCAGCTCGCTGCCCGCTAACAGCCCCAGCAGCGCATACCCGGCGTGGGCGATGGAGGAGTAGGCCAGCATGCGCTTGACGTTGTCCTGGGTAAGCGCCGCCAGGTTGCCCCAGATCATGGTGGCCGCCGCCGAGCCACCCACCAGCCACACCCAGTAAGGCGCCAAAGACTCCAGGCCGCCCAGGAAGACCCGCAGGAAAATGGCGAAGGCCGCTGCCTTGGGGCCTACCGACATGAACGCCGTGATGGGCGTCGGGGCGCCTTCGTACACGTCGGGCGTCCACATGTGGAAGGGCACCGCCGCCACCTTGAAGAGGAAGCCGCAGGCGAGCAGCGCCACGCCAGTGAGCAGAGCCGGGGTCGCTTCGGCGCCCCGCAGGGCAGTCGCCATGGCGGCCAGGTCCAGCGTCCCTAGCTCCCCGTACAACAGCGACAGGCCGTACACCAGCACCCCCGACGAAAGGGCACCCAGCACGAAGTACTTGCTCGCCGCCTCGTGGGACTTCACCTCCCGCCGAAAGTAGCCAGCCAGGACGTAGGTGGACAGCGCCATGAGCTCCAGGCCCACGTACATGGACGCCAGGTTGGTCCCGGAGGCCATCACCATCATCCCCACGGTGGCCAACAGCACCAAGGCGTGGTACTCCCCCGGCCGGTAGTCGTGGCGCTGGAGGTAATCCAGCGACATCAGTACGGCCAGCGCGGCGGTCGCCAAAAACAGCACCTTGAAGAACACCGCAAAGTGGTCCAGTACGAACATCCCGGAGAAGAACACCCGGCCCGGCTCGCTGGCGTCCACGGCCACCTTCAAGGCGATGGCCGTGGCCCCCACCGACGCCAGGGCCAGCACGGCGAGCCCGCCGTGACGGCGCCCACCGCCGCCCACGCCGGCCAGCAGCACCGCCAGGGCGGCCGCGGTCAGGGTGAGTTCCGGCAACAGGGCAACAAGGTCGGCGGTGATGTCCATGCTCAGTGCTCCTCGCCGTGTCCCTCGTGCCCCTCCCGCGCCTCAGTCGGCTCAGTGGGCAGCGCCGGCAAGGCCGCCATCGCGCGGCCCTCCAAGTACTCCGGGTCCACCACCCGCACCACCCGCTGGATGGAGGGCTCCATGATGCGGAAGAACGGCTTGGGGTACAGCCCGATCCAGAAACACAGTACGATGAGTGGGATGAGCGTCCACTGCTCGCGCAGACTGAGGTCCGCAAGCCCCTTGTTCTCTTCGTGGGTGACCTCGCCGAAGAACACCCGTTGGTACATCCACAGCATGTACGCGGCGCCCAGCACGATGCCGGTGGCGGCCAGTACCGCCCACCACACCGAGCGGTTGAACGCCCCCACCAGAATCGTCAGCTCGCCGATGAAGCCGTTTAAGGTGGGCAGCCCGATGGAGGCCATGGTGATGATCATGAACATCATGGCGTAGATGGGCATGATCCTGGCGAGACCGCCGTAGTCGGCGATCATGCGGGTGTGCCGGCGCTCGTAGACGATCCCCACGAGCAAGAAGAGGGCGCCGGTGGACAGGCCGTGGTTGATCATCTGCAGCACCGACCCCGAAAGTCCGTGGGGGTTGAGGGCGAACATCCCCAGCATCACGAACCCCAGGTGCGACACCGACGAGTACGCCACCAGCTTCTTCATGTCCTTCTGGGCCATAGCCACCAAGGCGCCGTAGATAATGCCGATGATGGACAGCGCCACCATCCAAGGCACCGCCTCGCGGGTAGCGTTGGGCAGCAGCGGTAGCGAGAAGCGGATGAATCCGTAAGTCCCCATCTTTAGGAGCACGCCGGCCAGGATCACGGAGCCGGCGGTGGGAGCTTCCACGTGGGCGTCGGGCAACCAGGTGTGGAACGGGAACATGGGCACCTTGATGGCGAACCCCACGAAGAAGGCCAAGAACACCCAGAACTGCAAGGCGTGGGGAATACCGGGGGCGATTTCGAACAGCACCCGCACATCGAAGGTGGGCGGGTTGCCCAGGCCAGGCAGGCCGATGGCCGCGAGCCCTCCGGCGTTGTAGAAATAGAGGGCCAAAATACCCACCAACATGAGCACCGAGCCGACCAGGGTGTACAGGAAGAACTTGATCGCCGCATAAAGCTTACGCGGGCCGCCCCACACCCCAATCAAGAAGTACATGGGCACCAGCATGACTTCCCAGAAAACGTAGAAGAGCACGAAATCCAGCGCCATGAACACGCCCAACATGCCCGTCTGCAGCAGCAACAGGAAGACGTAGTACTCCTTCTCCCGGTGGGTGATGGCGGTGAACGAGCTGTACACCGCGATGAAGCCCAGTAAGGTGGTGAGCAGGATCAGCAGCACCGAGATGCCGTCCACACCGAAGATGTACTGGGCGCCGATGGCGGGGATCCACTTCGCCTCGTACAGGAACTGGAACTGCTCGCCGTCGGGGACGTAGCGGAACCACAGCGGCACGGAGATGAGAAAGTCGAGCCCGGCCGTCACTGTGGCTATCACCTTGATCGCCCGCGTCTGTTCCGACGTGCAGAAAAAGATGATGACCAGCGCTCCCAGCAGCGGCAGGTAGCAGATCTGATTCAGGGGGTTGGACAGGAACTCCATCATCGCTCTCGCCTCCGCCTCACCTACCTACCGGCCCAACCACAGGGCCGCCGCAACCATCAGCACGAACCCCACGGCCATGGCCAGCGCGTACGACTGCACCACGCCCCACTGCAGGCGCCGCAGCCCGCGACTGGCCACCTGGTTGATGTGGGCCAACAGGTTTACCGCGCCGTCCACCACGTTGAGATCGAACAGTCCAGAGAAGAACGACGTCCCCACCGTGAGGTGGCGGGTGCCGTTGACCGCCCCGTCCACCACGTGGGCGTCCACGTCCCAGCAGGCGCGGGCCAGCTTCACCGTGCCGGCCACCACGGTCGCCTCATACGCTTCATCCACGTAGTACTTATTGGCCACGGCGCGGTAGAGGGCGGGCAAGCGCTGGGCCAGGCGCTGGGGTTTGGTAAACGCCTGGGGGCCGTAGTAGAAGCTGCGGGCCAGGGCAATCCCCGCCAGCG
>Ga0308389_1000064_pt1 | contig 84373 bp, 87 predicted proteins | sample Hotspr2Sample148_FD_202362 | JGI IMG/M metagenome (GOLD analysis project Ga0308389, IMG submission 202362) | Hot spring phototrophic mat microbial communities from Mushroom Spring, Yellowstone National Park, Wyoming, United States - 20040719_148 ... | reverse complement strand
GGCGCTGGTCCTTTCAGGGAGTCTCAGGGTAGGCTACAAAGCAGGTCCCCTCACGGTCATAGGTCATGGAGTTCTGGAATTGGGTATGGTTATTGCCCTGGTATTGGGATTAGGCAAGATCCTTTCCAACCATGTGGTCTATCAGGTCGTTGGTCTTGTTGGAGGACTCATTCTCATATACTTTGGCATTGATATGCTTCGTACCATGCGTCATTTAAAGGTGGAGACAGAAAAAGGAGCCGAAACCGGCAAACGCGAGAATCTGGTTCTTCGTGGTCTTGTTGCCAGTGTTTCCAATCCTTACTGGTTGATGTGGTGGGTAACCGTGGGGTTGGCGCTTCTTGTTTCGGCAAGCCGTTTCCGGATTTTGGGTATAGTGGCTTTCTTTGGGGGACATATTCTCTCAGACCTTGTCTGGTACAGCTCGGTCTCATTCACCATGGACAGAGGTAAGAATATTTTCTCCCACAGCTTTTACAGGGGTTTGGTGGGAGTATGTGGTGTTTTATTACTCTTTTTCGGAACCTACTTTGCCCTTGGGGTGATGCGATGATCCGGCTTAAACTGGAGCCGGTGCCCTACCGTTACGAAGAAACGGTATATCTCTACTGGGAATATGAGTTGGATAGTCCTTACGAGCTTTATTTCATGCCTTTCAACATCCTCAACAATTTCCTCCAGGAATCGGTTAAAAGAGAAACCGAAACCGCAGAAAGCATTAACATCGTTTTTGAAGACGGAAGAATCAAGGTATGGCTCCCGGTTTCCACGTACTCGGAATGGTTATTCCGCAAAGTCGAGGAAGTCCTGCGAGAGCGAATCAAAATACTCCTGGAAGAAGTCCTGTTTTGAAGAGGAGCAAAAGGAGAAGTATGGCGGCGCCCACCCCCAGACGGTAATAACCAAAAGGTCGGAGCCCCTTTTCTTTTACCGTCCTCAGAAGGAAGAAGCAGGCGAGTATCCCAAACCCGAAAGAAGAGAGAAATCCGCTCCAGAGATTCGTTGATGAAAGTTCCCCAACTACCCTCGCTTCGTAAATTCCCTTCAAGAAAGCCCCTCCAATGGTGGTAACAGAGAGGAGAAAGGAAAAGAGCACCGCCTCTTCCCTTTTGAAGCGTAATGAAAGTAAAACCAGCAACGTGATTCCCGAACGCGAGACCCCTGGGAAAAGTGCCAGTGCCTGTGCGCAACCTACGAGGAAAGATTCCCAAAAGGTAAGGTTTCCGAGAGTCCTGGTTCCTTCCGGTTTCATCAGGAGAAATGGTATCCCCAAAAGGAGAAGAATGAGCGAAATCAAAGGGAGTTGCAGGCGAAAATAATTTTCTATGCGTTCTTCCAAAAGATATCCCAGCAACCCAGCCGGTATGGTAGCTAGAAGAACGTTAACGATGAGGACGGGTTCGCGAAAAAGGCGGCGATAAAAAGGACCGAGGTAGAAAAGGACTGCGACCCATGTTCCTCCGTGCAGAATCACATCGAACCAGAGATTCGATGGTTCCCGGAAAAAGAAGTGATGGAAAAAGATCAGATGTGCTGAGGACGAAATGGGGAAAAACTCGGTAAGACCCTGAACGCTTCCCAGAATGATGGATTTCCAGTCCATTTGTTCCTCCGGTTTTTCCGGTATTCTACAATAAAGAAATTATCGTGTAAACCACAGGGATCAAAGTTGACTTCATTCCTGAACGGATTCTTCTTCGAAATATTTTTGGAGCGCCTTTTCAGGTGAATTTTGCTTTCTATTTGGTGATGTATACGGAATATGCTATGCTTATATACGTTTTTAAGCTCTGGAATGGGGGTAGAAAGGCATTCATGACTCAGATTTTACCGGCTTCACCACAAAATATCGAGCTTGGTGCCAGGGTCTTAAAAAGCGGAGGGTTGGTAGCTTTTCCGACCGAAACGGTTTATGGGCTGGGGGCGGTGGTCTTTTTTCCTGAGGCGGTAGCTCGGATCTTTGAGGTCAAAGGTCGACCTCGTTTTGATCCGCTCATCGTCCACATTGCTTCTCCGGAGACGGTCTTTTCTCTATGGCAGAGGCTTCCCTCCAGGGTAGAGGTGTTGATGGAGAAATTCTGGCCCGGACCGCTCACCCTGGTATTACCCAAGAAAGAAACGGTTCCCGATATTGTTACAGCCGGACTTCCCACCGTCGCCGTACGGATGCCTGCCCATCCTGTAGCGCTTTCCCTCATCGAAATGACCGGCCTTCCGGTGGCCGCTCCCAGTGCTAATCTGTTCGGCCGGGTGAGCCCCACCAGCGCCGAGGAAGTAGCCAGAGATTTAGGGAACAAAGTCGATCTCATTTTAGACGGAGGAAGCTGCGAATGGGGCATCGAGTCCACCGTGATACTCGTGGAAGAGGAGCGTTTCTTTTTGCTTCGGCCGGGAGCCCTGAGTATAGAGGATTTGGAGACGGTGGTGGGTAAAGTAGAGGTTACCCATCCCTCTCCTAAAATTCTGGCGCCGGGAATGACTCGAAAACACTATGCACCGAATTTACCGCTTTATCTCTTTGAAGGAAGGGCAGAGGAACTGCTCGCCTTAAAACTCGCTGACTTTGCCATCCTCAGCCCTTTTCCCTTGACCGACAACCCAGAAAACCTCTTTGTCCTCAGCTCAAGAGGAGACTTCAGAGAAGCGGCCAGCAATCTCTTCGCACTCCTCAGGAAGCTGGAAAATTCTTCTTTCAGGGGGATCATTGCCCTTCCGGTTGAAAAGAGGGGTTTAGGAAGGGCTATCATGGACCGGTTGAAGCGGGCTTCTTCGGGAACAGTGAAAATAGAGGAAGGCAGAGTAGTCTTTGTTGACAAACGAGTTTAAAGTGTGTTAGGTTTTTAAAGAGGGAGGTGAGTTCATGAAAAAGTTTTTGCTCTTTTTATCCCTTCTGGTTCTGATTCTGGTGATTGCTGGATGCAGTGGTGTGGTTATCGTGGGTCCTGAAGTACCGGTTATGGGAGACGTGAGAATATGTACCCATGATACCCATATCTATGGGTATGTCTATATCGATGGTTGGGATACCGGGTACCGGATCGATGGATGGGGTGGCCCGTACTGTACTGGATATATCCGGGTAGAGCTTGATCGCCGTCACACCGTAGAGGTGTGGAGTTCGGCCGATGGTACCACATACTCCGGCTCTTTCCGTCCCACTTACAGTGGTCAAACCATAAATCTGCCATTGCTATAAATCTCTACCCTTAAACGGGAGCGTTATGCCGAAGAGAGTTCTTCTTGCCGTTATCGTGCTCCTGCTTTCGACTTTTTTCTCTGCAGGATGCAGGATAGGGTTGGGAATAGGGGTGGAGACAAGGGTGGGAGTCATTTATTTCCTCTCCACCCGGGATGATGTATTCGGGCAATTATACCTGGACGGAGAAGCATTGGGTTACATCGCTCCTCATGAGTACCTGGGGAAGTGGATATTTTTAGATTTCAAACATCAAATAGAACTCCATTGTGGGTACTGTGGCACCGTCCATTCCATGATCCTAAACCCGCCTCTTTATGCCGGTCAGGTGGTCACCTTAGACTTCAATCATCAGGACTGATGGTCGTTAAGAAGATTGCCCATCCCTTTTGAGGGAAGCGGGTTTCGTAAAATTGGGAGTTGTTGCTGCGACCGTGAAATACCATTGCCTCTCCAGTCAACACGGAGACAATGAGAAGGGTGTTTTTTCCTCTAAAAAGAATTTCAAGAAGAACATGATGGAAGAGCACGGATTCAACTCGCTTTTCCATCTCCGGGAACCTGGGCCAGGGTTTGATGATCTTTTCCTGATGGTGGATGGAATTCCAGAATTCTTCCGGATGTTTCCCGAATCGCCGGTAAGTAGAAAAGTAATCTTTGCCCGAGATACCTGAAAGTAACGAATCCCACGATAAGGAGAGGCAGTAAGAGACTCACCGGAGTACCTAAGGGAGCCCCGAAGCGAATCCACCCATCCAGAACAAAACCCCAAAACAGGATAAACATAGCAAGGGGAATGAATTCTATCACGTTCACTGAAAGACCTGCGGGAAGCAAAGAAGGGTTTTCTGTGAGACGACAGAAAGGCCATCAGTTTCAGCGCTGAACATCGAGGAACCTCTGATCTATCCAGACTTTATGGGGATTCTTGTTTCTGAACCCCAACTTTCGGACAGTATTTTTCCACCGGACAGGCAAGGCATCGGGGCCGAAGGGGAAGGCACACGTTCTGTCCGAAAACCACCAGCAGGTGATTCAGGGGTATCCAGTAGGCAACCGGTAGTTTTTCCCGCAGAGCCTTTTCGGTTTCTTCCGGGTTTTTCGTCTGCACGTAGCCCCAGCGGTTTACGATGCGGTGAACATGGGTATCGACACAGATGGCCGGTTTATTGAAGGCAACGGAGAGCACGAGATTTGCCGTTTTTCTGCCCACTCCCGGTAAACTCAGGAGCTCTTCTAGACTCTGGGGCACCTGACCGTGGTACTTTTCCACCAGAATTTGGGCGACATGGCGAAGAGTTACGGCTTTCCTACGATAGAAACCTACCGGATAGATAAGTTCTACTAACCTTTCCTCGGGTATTGCCAGAAGCGATTCAGGGTTCGGAGCAATCTGGGAGAGCTTCTCCAGAATTGCTCTCGTGGTTTTGTCTTTCGTGCGATGGCTCAGGATGCCCCCAATCAAAATCAGAAAGGGAGTTTTTTGAAAAACATTCAGGGTATCATCTTGCCACTTACTCTTTTCTTCCTGTAGAATGGTTAAAATCCTTTCGATTTCCATGGCACAAATATTACTGATGAGGGGGGAAAATTCAAGTGAAACTCGTGGCACTTTTTGTTTACATTTTCATTATGGTACTCATCGGTTACTATAGCATGCGTCGAACCAGAACGGTGGGAGATTTTTTCCTGGCGAATCGTAGTTTAGGGCCATGGCTTTCGGCCTTCGCTTACGGAACCGCCTACTTCAGTGCGGTACTCTTTGTGGGGTACGCCGGACGGATCGGCTGGGGATTTGGACTGTCGAGTCTCTGGATCGTGGTTGGTAATGCTCTCGTTGGGTCACTTCTGGCGTGGATAGTCCTGGCCAGAAAGACCAGGCGTGTCACCGAAGAGCTGGGAACCATGACCATGCCTGAATTCCTCGAAAAACGTTACCACAGCCATTTCCTGAAAGTCTTCTCGGCGTTCATCATTTTTATCTTCCTGATGCCCTACTCAGCTTCGGTCTACATGGGGTTGAGCTATCTTTTTGATGCGGTGGTAGGAATCCCTTACTTTTACGCTCTTCTTCTCATGGCCGCTTTAACTGGGACCTATCTCATCATGGGGGGATACTTTGCAGTTACCGTCAATGGACTGGTGCAGGGAATCATCATGCTCTTCGGTGCGCTCCTTCTGGTCTTTTTTGTTCTGAGCCGCCCTGAAGTCGGAGGCTTCGCACAGGCGATAGAAAACCTGAGAAACATCGACCTCAGGTTGGTGAGTGCGGTTGGGGCACCGGGTTTCTGGCCTCTTTTTGGACTGGTAGTTCTCACCAGCCTCGGTGCCTGGGGATTACCCCAGATGGTTCAGAAATTCTACTCCATCAAAAGTGAGAAGGTTATTGTCGCTACCACGATCATTGCCACCGTCTTCGCTCTGGTTTGCGCATTCAGTGCTTACTTTTCTGGGGCGTTGACTCACCTTTTCTTCAATAAGCTTCCCGAAATGGGTGGAAAACCCAACCCGGAACTCCTCATGCCTCAGCTTGTTGCGCAGTTTATGCCTACCTCCTTTGCTATAATTCTGCTCTTACTCATTTTCTCTGCTTCTATGTCCACCCTCTCGTCACTGGTGCTGGTATCTTCCTCAGCAATTGCCATTGATCTCCTTTCGTTGCGCTCCAAGAAGGAATCGGTCCTTTTAATGCGCATCCTCTGTGGCGTGTTTATATTCTTCTCGCTCCTCATCGCTTTTTACCGTCCTACTTTCATCGTTAACCTCATGTCGATTTCCTGGGGGACTACCGCAGGTGCATTCCTCGCTCCTTACCTTTACGGTCTTTACTGGAAGAGAGCTAACGCCGCCGGAGCCATCGTCAGCATGGTGTGTGGCCTGGTCATAGGATTTGGGGTTTCCTGGTACTATGGTTTTAGCTCGCAATTTGTTCCTCTCATTGGCTCTTTTGCCATGCTCATCCCCCTGGGGGTCTTCCCCCTGGTATCTCTTCTGTCGGCCGGCGTTAACAAAATTTAGATGGGAGGAGTAAAAAATGAAAAAAGGCATCAATCAGTGGGCTTTTCCTCCTTCTTTGTCTCTGCGAGAAGTGTTCCAGTTGGCTCAAAAATACGGTTTCCATGGGGTGGAATTGTGTCCCGATGAAGAAGGACCCGCATCACTTTCTCTTCCTCTTTCCGGATGGCGAGAAATCGCAGCTATTGCCGAAGAGGTGGGCGTAGAAATCCGGAGTCTGGCCTGCGGGCTTTTCTGGAAATACAACCTGGTTTCAGGGGAAGAGAAAGTAAGGCTGAAAGCTCGGGAAATCGTAAAACGGCTCATCGAAATAGCCCAGGTGGTGAGAGCGAAATCGGTCCTTGTGATCCCCGGTTATGTGAACGTTCCCTGGGATCCGCAGTCGGAAATCGTCTCTTACGACTTCGCTATGGAGCGGGCCAGGGAAGCACTCTCTGAACTTGCTCCTCTGGCACAGGGTACCCAGGTCTTCCTGGGGGTAGAAAACGTCTGGAATAAGTTTCTCTTATCACCTCTTGAGTTTCGCGATTTCATCGACAGCATCGGAAACCCTTTCGTAAAAGCCCACTTTGACACCGGCAATGTCCTTATCTCTGGCTATCCGGAGCAATGGATCCACATTCTCAAGGAACGCATCGTTACCGTCCATGTGAAGGATTTTAAAATTTCGGTGGGCAACATCAATGGTTTCTGTTTGCCCCTCGAAGGGGATGTAGACTGGTCCCAGGTAATGAGCGCGCTCAAAAGTATAGGGTATGGGGATTACCTGATTGCCGAGTTTATCCCTCCCTATCGTCATTCCTTTGAAGCACTCCTTGCAAACCTTTCTTCAAATCTTGATTGTATTATGGAGATGGGCTAAAATGAAAAACAGTTAAGAGGAAAGAAGGTGATAGGTGAAAAGAGCAACGGGGTTCAAAGTTTTGGTGTGTGGATCATCATTATCACAACTGGTAGGAGGGATGAGCAATGAGGAAAGTTTTAGTAGTCGGTTTGGTGGTTGTGTTTCTCCTGGGTGTGGTAATGGGGGCATCGGCTCAGAAAAAGAAGGTAAGTGTCCTGTGGGCAGAATACGATGGTCTCACCCCTGACTATGCAGCAAACTTGGAATCGGCTTTTGAAAAAGAATACCCTGATATTGACCTTGACATTATCTCCACTCCCTGGGACAAAATGCATGACCGACTCATCGCCTTTGTGGCCGGCAAGCAACCACCTGATCTTTCGGTAATCGGAACCCGGTGGCTTCTGGAACTCCTGGACATGGGCGTGGTCGAACCGATTGAAAAATGGATAAGCAAAGAACTCTTCAACAATATCGATCCGGCGCTCATGGAGGGGAAAATAAAGGGCGTGCTTTATGGTTTGCCGGTAGCAGCGGGGACACGGCTAATGTACTATCGTTCCGACATTATCGACAAAGCCCCGGAAACGTTTGAAGAAATGCTCCAGATTGCTCAGAAAATTAACAAGCCTGAAGAGAAATTCTATGCGGTGGGAATGAGTGGAAAGAAGTATGTAGAATTAACCGAATACGCTTATTACCTTTTCGGTAACGATGGTTATTTCTTTGAAATTCTTCCCGACGGTAGTTACGGCAAGTGCACCGTCAACAACGAAGCCGGAGTTGGGGCACTCACCTTTATGAACGACCTGGTGAACACTCATAAAGTAACCCAGCCGGGAGTGACTGCCTACCGTCGAGATGAGCTCCAGGATCTCTTCATCTCGGGAAATTTGGGAATATTCATGAGCGGTGGATTTACAGCTACGCTTTTAGAGCAGCGGGGTGCTCAATTCTCGTGGAGCGTTGCCCCCATGCCTCACTTTGAGGGTAAGCCCCAGAGCACCATCATCATTACCGATTCGATCGTGCTTTTCAAAGATTCTCAGGCAAAAGAAGAAGCAGGGAAATTCCTGGATTTCTTCTACTCCGATCCCTGGAGACTGGAGTTTGATAAGCTGGTTGGTTTCCCACCAGTCACCAAATCCCTGGCCAATGACCCTGCTTTCCAGAAGCCGGTCTACCAGGTTATGATCCAGCAGATACCAGGTGCGAAGGGATGGCCTCTCATGCCGGAGTGGCCAGAATGTAACGATATCATCTGGGACAACATTGTGGCCACCTTCTTAGGAGAGAAGACTCCTCAGAAGGCTATGGATGATGCTGCTCAGGAAATCGATTCAATAAGAGGGATGTAACCCATGAAGGGGGGCTTCCCCCCTTCATGACCCTAAAGAGGAGACCACGGTTGGTCAAAGGAAAATTCTGGAGAACTGAATCGGCGGTTGCTTACCTCTTTATGATACCTGCTTCCGTCTTCCTTCTGGTGTTTATGTTTTACCCCATTGTCTATGTGATCCTCATGTCCTTCTTCCGGGTTAATAAATTAGGGGATCTGGTTTCCTTCTTTGGATGGGGAAATTTTCGATTTATGTTCGATAAGCCTGAATTCTGGCAGATTATTCTGCGTTCCTGTCTCTGGACAGCCATAGCGGTAGTGGTCAAAACTGCTCTGGGATTGGTGATCGCACTTCTTCTGAATGTTGAATTTACCGGTAAAAAACTTGCTCGGACTCTGGTCATTATTCCCTGGGCGAGTTCGGTGCCGATCAGTGCCATGATCTGGCAGTGGACCTACAACAGTGATTTCGGCCTCCTCAATCACACCCTGCGCACACTGGGCATCTGGAAGAACCCGCCTATATGGTTAGCCGAACCACGATCGGCTTTTATGGCCAACCTCTGGGTAGATATCTGGTGTGGAATTCCCTTTATGGCCCTGGTGTTCCTGGCGGGTTTGCAGGCTATTCCCCAGGAGCTCTATGAAGCAGCCGAAGTGGACGGTGCCACTTCTTGGAACAAGTTCCGGTATATCACGCTCCCCCTTTTGAGTGGAGTTCTCACCGTAGCAACTTTACTTTCCACCCTATGGACCTTCAATGACTTTAACGTCATTTACGTCCTCACCGCAGGCGGTCCCGGTACTTCCACCGATATCCTGATCACGTATATTTACAAATATGCTTTCCAGTACCTGCGTTTCGGTCCGGCGGCAGCAATGGCGGTTATTACCTTTGGTATCCTTCTTTTGGTAAGCATTATCTACGCTCGCAGCTACTTCAGAGAGGGGGTGCTGTGAAGTGAAGCGGAGAGGGCTGTACGTGGTTTATCCCCTCATTATTTTCATTCTGGTCATTCTCCTTTTCCCCTTCTTTGTTATGGTTTCTACTGCATTCAAACCCATCAGTGAAGTTTATGCCAATCCTCCTCACTGGATTCCTCGGGAGCTTTACCTCAAAAACTTTTCCGACATCTGGTACAAATATCCTCTCGGTTCCTATTTCAAAAATAGTTTCATTATTTCGATAGGAACCACGCTCCTGAACATGGTTATCTGTATTCCTGCAGCCTATGCTGTGGCCCGGCTCAGATTTCGAGCCAAAAGTTTCCTGATGTATCTTTTCCTGGTAGTTCAGATGTTTTCTCCCATCATCGTGGTTATTTCTCTTTTTAAGATTATCGCCCTTCTGGGACTTTTAGATACCCTTATGTCCCTGGTTCTTACCAATAGCGTCTTTACTCTGACCTTTGCCATCTGGCTTTTGAGTGGTTACTTTCGGAACATCCCCAAGGAAATCGAAGAAGCCGCCCTCATCGATGGATGTTCCCGTATCCAATCTATCATCCGGATTCTCCTTCCGGTGGCCATGCCTGGAGTGGTGACTACCATTATCTATACTTTTATCTCCGCCTGGAACGAGTTCATGTTCGCTTTGACCTTTATTACTTCCATGGATAAAAGGCCGTTGACGCTGGGACTTTACAACTTCATCGGACGATGGACGGTTCAGTGGCAGTACCTTATGGCAGCGGCAATTTTGGCCCTCATTCCGGTAGTTATTCTTTTCATGTTCATTGAACGGGAATTGGTGCAGGGTTTAGCAGGAGGAGCCGTCAAGGGATAAGTGAAAACTCTCGATTTTCAGTGGCATCTGACCAACCGCTGCAACCTTCGTTGCCTACATTGCTATCAGTCTCAGTTTAGCGATGATGTTTCTGCAGAACATATCCTGAACGTTGCTTTTTGTCTTTTGAGAGAACTCAAGGAGAGAGGTTACCACACTACCCTCAACCTTACCGGAGGAGAACCATTTCTTTTAGGGGAGACACTTTTTTTGTTGCTCCGTTTGCTTGATGATTCCGATGTGGTGCAGGAAATGACCATTATCACCAATGGTCTTTCTCTCGACCGGGAAATCATTCGGAAGCTTGGTGTTTATAAAAAATTGACTGCTCTTAAGGTTTCCCTGGAGGGAGCAAGCGCCGAGACTAACGATTCTATCCGGGGTAGGGGGGTTTTCGAAAGAGTAACGAGAATGCTGCGGGAATTACGAGAAGAGAGTTCCTTCAAAATTCTCATTATGTTCACCGTCAGTAAGAAAAACCTTTCCGAACTCGAGGGAATGTTTACGCTGGGTCAGGATCTCCACCTTGATGGGTTGATGATAGAACGTTTTATTCCTGAGGGGAGAGGGAAAGAGATGTCCGGTGAAATTCTGAGCTCTCAGGACTGGAAAAATCTGGTTCGAAGAATCATCTCCTTTTGCGGTGCTGATGTAGACCCCATGGAACTTGTCCCTTACAGAGCCTTTCTGGTGGAGTTTGGTCAAGAAGTGGAACTCTGGGGTGCGCCCTGTAACCTGCAAGAGGCATTCTGCATCATGCCCGATGGGACTATCCTGCCATGCCGCCGTTTCCTGTATCCTCTGGGAAATATCATCACAGATGGGCTTTTCCGGTCCATCGAAAATTCTTCCCTTCTCAAGAGGGTAACTGGGAAATCTTTTTTGGAAGGTAAGTGTAAAAGATGTTCTCGTGCGGATTGCTTTGGGTGCCGGGCCCTTGGGTATGCTTTGTCCCGGAATCCTTTTGCCGAGGACATACAGTGTTTTATGCTGGACTAAGTGCGAATTTCCACCACGTCCCGGTCAAAGAGGACATATTCCGGGGGAACCAGTTGTCCTTCAAAGCGAGTTGAACCCCACACCCTCGCCCCTTTCAGATTTTTCGAAAGGTCATGGTGAATATATCCCGCCAGATCTTTCACCGTCTCACCCCTCTTGAGAATGAAGGGATGATGCAAATCCGGGGGCTTTCCGGGAGGCTTACTGTATACTCTCAGAATGTGAGTGATGTCAAAGATCTTCCTTTTGATGGTGTTTTTCTCTTCCTCATTGAGAGAGTGGAGCGAAGTTCCCAATACCAGGAAGCGCTTCTCGTAAAGTTCACGGATGATTTCCACCACCTCCCGGTGGGCCTTGCTTTCTACTTTGTTCACCAAGACAAAGGCATGAAGGAAAAACCAGTTTGCCGGAGTCTCGATCGTTGCGGTCCCCGTTTCGATTTTACTTCTCCACAGAGCTGCAAGGACCATTTCCATTTCTTCCAGAACCTTTTCACTTTGTGCGTCAAGGAGAATAATTCCTCCATCGGCCCGGCGTAATGCACTGGCAAAATTTCCCCCGATTTCCTTTTCGCCTATAGGTGGGAGATCCACCAGTTGAATCTGGATATCTTCGTAGACCATCATTCCCGGAGTAGGGTAAAAGGTGGTATAGGGATAATCGGCGATCTCAGGATGAGCATTTGTGAAAGTGCAAAGCAGGGTTGATTTGCCACTGTTGGGAGGGCCGAGAATGACAACCTGTGCGGCACCACTTTTTTCTACCAGAAAGGGGTCAAAAGATTTACCCCGTTTTTCCTTTTCTGCAGCAGCTTTCTTTAGCTTTGAAATTTTTTGCTTGATTTCTGCCTGGAGTTTTTCGGTGCCTTTGTGTTTGGGAATAACCGCCAGCATTTCTTCCAGGGCTTCCAGCTTTTCTTCCACCGTCTTCGCCCGGTGATATTTGTCTTCTACCTCAAAATACTGAGGGGGTAAATTCGCCGGCACGAGAATCCTCTCCTAAAAACTTCTTTTCATATTTATCATTTTACCTTAAAAGGTTGCCTTTGGGCTCCAAGAAACAGCCAAAAGACCCTGTAAACTTTATCAACAAAAGGTGAAAACATTTCTTGACGCTTGGCCATTTTACCGTTAACATTAATTAAAGCGGAGGCGTTTGGCACCGGGGAGGGTTTATGCGTATCATTGCTATTGCCAACCAAAAAGGGGGGGTGGCGAAAACTACAACCTGCATCAATCTGGGAGCTGCTCTGGCATATCATGCCCGGCAGGTTCTCATTATTGATATGGATCCCCAGGCGCATTCAACGCTGGGTCTGGGTTTTGAACCGAACGAGTTTGAGAAAACCATCCTCAATGCTCTCGAACCACCGAAAAGTCCGTATCGGATGGAATTGAAGGAAGTCATCATTCCCACACGAACGCCGAATCTCTACCTTGCTCCGGCAAACATCGACCTGGCAGGTGCAGAGTATCGTCTGGTAGACAAGATAGGCAGGGAAGATTTTTTAAACGGGAGCATTCAGAGATCGAATTTGACTTTTGACTACATATTGATCGATTGTCCTCCATCACTGGGCATCCTTACTATTAATGCTCTCAAGGCCTGTCGGGAGATCATCGTCACCATTCAACCTCACTATTTCGCTATGCGTGGGATCGAAGAATTCATGGAAACTGTTGAACTGATGCGGGAGAACCTGAGACATAGTCCGGAAATCTACGTTCTTATCACCATTGCCGATACTCGAACCAATCTGTACCGCGAGGTGATAAGTGAAATACGGGAGTACTTTGGGGATCGTCTCTTCGATACCATCATTCATCGTAATATCTCCTTGGCCGAAGCAACGAGCCACGGAGTACCGGTCATAGAATATGAACCTGGTTCCAGCGGGGCACAAAACTATATTTCCCTGGCGAAAGAGGTGATTAAACTTGAAAAAGAAAAGCCTAAAAAGAGGCTTTTCCGAACGCATTGATTTTAAGCGGGAATTAATTCGCGATACCACAAAAGATATAGAGGAAGAACCATCTTCACTTCATGAGGTAAAGCCGACCGAAAAACCCAAGGTACCCAAAAAGAAGGCTTCGAGTAAGCCGGAAGAGAAAAAAACGGAAGAAAAAGCGGGAATCATCAAGGTTATCGGAATCGGAGGGGGTGGGAATAACGCCATAAATCATATGGTGGAATCCGGGCTTGAGGGGGTAGAGTTGATAGCGGTCAATACTGATATCCAGTCCCTCAAAAAATCTCTGGCTCCCCACAAGTTGCAGATTGGATTTAATCTCACCCGTGGTTTAGGAACCGGAGGGGATCCACGTATCGGGGAAGAGGCGGCCAAACAGGACCGGGAAAAACTCGTCCAGCTCATTGACAGCTCTGACCTGGTTTTCGTCACCGCCTGCATGGGAGGAGGTACAGGAACCGGTGCCGCTCCGGTGGTTGCTTCTCTGGCCAAAGAGGCCGGGGCACTCACCCTGGGTGTGGTAACCAAGCCTTTTGGTTTCGAAGGTTGGAAGAGGAAATCTCAGGCCGAAGAGGGTATCCGTCGCCTTCAGCAAGTCGTTGATGCGCTCATTGTTATTCCCAATGAGCGACTCTTTCAGATTTCCAAAAAGGATACTTCTTTAGCCGAGGCCTTTAAATTTGCTGACCACGTTCTTTATCAGGCAGTAAGGGGCATCACCGATCTTATCACTTTTCCTCAGGATATTAATCTGGATCTTGCCGATTTGCGAACTGTGCTGAGTGGAGCCGGAATGGTATGGATCGGCATCGGCCATGGAAGAGGAAGGGAAAAGGCAAAACAGGCCGTAGAAGAGGCTACCTCCAGTCCCCTTCTGGAAATATCAGTGAAAGGAGCCAAATCGGTTATCCTGAATATCACCGGAGGACCGGATATGACCCTGGGGGAAATCAACGAAATCGTCGAAATCATCACCAACAGTGCCGGCACCGACACCGACATTCTCTGGGGTTATAAGGTAGAAGATACTATCTCCAATGAACTCACCGTGACCGTTATTGCGACCCGCTTTGAAGAAGAAACTAAAGAGGAGGAATCTTTTGAAGAAACCTTCAGGAGCGAAATAGAAGAAAAAATTATCATAGAAGATGAACTTGATATACCGCCCTTCCTGAGGGAGCTCCAGAAAAAAAAGAATATACCTCCGGAAAAACCGAAAACGAATGACAGTTTTTCATTTTTTAAGAGAATGAGAGGTGAATGACGGATGGCTCTTATCTTCGGAAAGGAAATGACTCGAGAGGAAATCTTAAGGAGGGTAGGAAATATTTCTCAAATCGGAGGGGTAAGAGTTGCCGAGCTCCAGGATGGCCTTGAGCGAGGAGTCCGGGTTGTCGACGTTACCACCGGTAGCGGTCTACAGTACACGGTGCTGGTCGACAGGGGCATGGATATAGCCTGGACGAGTTACAAAGGGATAAGCGTCGGATGGCGTTCTCATACCGAGAATCTCTCTCCTTTCTTCTTTGAACCAGAGGGATTGGGCTGGTTAAGAGGCTTTCACGGAGGGCTCATGAATACCTGTGGATTAACCTATGCCGGGGCACCCTGCCAGGATATTTCTACCCATCCTTTCATGAAAGAGGAAAATCTGGGACTTCATGGAAGAGTTTCATATCTTCCGGCTTCGAATCTCATCGCTACCGGTAACTGGCAGGGCGATGACTACATCATCCAGGTCAGCGGTAAGGTCCGGGAAGCAATCGTTTTCGGTGATAAACTGGTCCTGCACAGAAAGATTTCCAGTCGTCTGGGAGAAAAAGTCATTCACATTGAAGACGAAGTCACCAACGAAGGTTGGCAGGAAAGTCCCTTTATGATTCTTTACCATATTAACATAGGCTATCCGATTCTTGATGAGGGAAGCATGCTTTTCTTACCGGTAACCAAAACCGTACCCCGGGATGCGCAGGCGGAGGAGGGGAAGGAACACTGGAATACTTTTCAGGGTCCCCAGAAGGGTTACTACGAGAAGGTTTACCTTCACTATCCTAGGGCGTTAGAGGACGGATGTGGAGCGTCTCTACTTCTCAACGAGAAGATGAAAGTCGGTGTTTATGTAAAATTCGATATTCAAAGCCTCCCCTACTTTACCGAGTGGAAGATGATTGGTGAGGGCGAATACGTGTTGGGTATGGAACCTGGAAATTGTTTCCCTTTGGGTAGAAGAAGAGAGCGAGAAGAAGGACGTTTACGCTTCCTGAAACCTCAGGAGACCCAGAAAATTAAATTAGAAATCGGCATCGTGGAGGGAGATCAGGAAATATCCCAGTTTAAGAAGTACCTGGGGGTCGCGTAAACTTTCATATCATCCACCCCCAGAAGATACCATGGGGGTGGATGATATGACCGAAATCACTAAGGTTGTTTCTTCTCAAAAGCCTCTGACGTTTACCTTTTCTGTGCTTCTCGTTTTATCCGCAAGATTAGAAGATATGTGCTCAAATGTTATACGGTTACCAGAAGAGAAATCCTAACTCTCTGAATAGGGTGTATCATGATGGCCTGGTAATTTATGATGCAGATAACTTTGTGCACCATAATAGAGGATGCTTGAACGAGAAGGTTTACAAGACGATGAGAAATTTAGCGAAAGTCCCCTCGGTAAAGAAGAGAATAGAAGAAGTGGTTGGTTATCACGCGCCTTAGGTAGTTCTGGGTTTCTCGAAAAGGTATATATTCTACAAAGGCATCTGGATCCCGGGGGAGTTCTTCTATCCATCGGCTTACCCTTCCAGGACCGGCGTTATAAGCACAGATGGCCAGGTAGGCGTTCCCCTGAAAACGTTCCAGAAGGTAGGCAAAATAAGCTGCTCCGATGGAAAGATTCACTTCCGGACGGATGAGAAAAGCAGTAAGAGCGCCGGAGCTATCCGTGGAGGGTACTTTTTCGCCGTCCAGGTCAACCCATCCTTTTTCAATAACCCAGAGAGCGGTGGAGGGGAGAACCTGCGCCAGGCCTACGGCTCCGGCAGAGGAAACGGCGTCGACCTGAAAAAAACTTTCAGCCCTGACAAGTGCCAGAAAAAGATAGGGGTCGAATTTCTGAGTGGGTGGAAGTTGCTTTACGAGCTCCAGAAAATGTCGGGGGTAGACTCTTTCTTCTATCTTCCGGAAAGATTCCGGCTGATCATTTTGAAGCCGACTTCTAAGGTAAAGCGCATAGAGGATGCTTTTTCGGTAGTCTCCTTTACGTTCATAGAAGTAACTGAGCTCCAGATAAAGGTACGGAGAGGAATTAGAACGATGCAGGGCCAGAAGCTCAATCTCGGCATTCTCCCACAGGTGAATATCTTGCAAAAATCGGTACCTTCGCCAGCGGTCTGAGGAAAAAATGGTTTCGTCCATGCTGAGTGCCGGTCCACCGTCTCTGAAAGGAATTGCCGGCGAATGCGGTTCCAGTTTTTTCAGTTCCTGCCAAGCTCGCACGTAATAGTAGTCGATGTCCTTACTTTTCAATATTTCCCGGAGGTAGATTTTCTTTTCCGAAGAATCACCCAGTTTATAGAGCCAGAAGAGTGCCCGATTTCTCTCTTCGGTGTTAGCTTCGATTAATTTTTTCATCAGGTCTTTTGCTTCCGAAAACCGGTTGTGCCGGTAGAGGAATCGAAACAATTCCCACCAGGGAGACGCTTCCTGGGGGAAGATGATGGTCATCTTCTTCAGAGTATCCGCATATTCTCGCTCCTTTCCCCAGGCAAGATAGCAGGAAGCAATATTTTGATAGGCCTGGAAAACGTATTCTCCCTGTGGAGAGAGCTGTAGCAACTTTTCATAGTTCTGGATTGCCTGCGGGTATCGGCCCCTTCTCTGTTCCAGAACGCCTTGATAGAAGAGGATTCCCTCCCTCTCTGGCTCTTTCGTTTGCCGAATCAAACTCTCCAGTTTTCCAAGGTCTTCAGAACGAAGAGCGCTCTTTGCTCGGATTATAAACAACCGCTCTTGCAAAGGCGGAGGAAACATGTCACCTTCCATCTGAGCTACCAGGGCTTCTACTTCATCATGAAAACCCAGAGTAGAGAGAAATTCTAAGAGAGTGACGCTCGCTTCCGGCGATAAACCCTGAAGGGTGATATTGGTCACAACTGGCTGCAGCAGGGATTTTATTTCGGGGACCCATTGGGAATAATCACGGTAGGTTTTCCGGAAAAGCCAGAGCGCTTCCTGGATGTGGCCCAACTTCAGGATGGCCCGGGAGAGTGTAAAGAGAGTTTCTCGCTTTTCCTCTGGGGAAAGAGAAAATTCTAGAGTTTTCGTAATCACCGGGATAGTCTCTGAAAAAAGGTTTTCGCCGAGAAGGGCCTTTGCGCCTAAAAGATACCCTCGAGGAAGAAGGGGAGAAGTAGGGAACTCGCTCTCCAGCTTCTGCAACCAGGGAAGTATTTTAGAAGCTTCCCTTTCCTGAATCAAATGCTTAAGATACAGGTAATAAATGTGGTCCAGAATAAAGGGAGAGGAGTCTCTGTGGAAGGAGAGAATTTCCTGTTCTGCTTCTGAGCTTCTTTTTAGCTTCAGCAGGGAAATAATTCTCAGGCTCGCTACATCTTCATTTCCGAACCATTTACTCCACCCAGAAAGTCGGACCACCTGTTCATACCGGCCTTGCCGAAAAAGTTCAACGGCCCTGTCGCTGAACTTCGAGGAGACTTCTTCCAGGCGGGAAAACCCGAGAAACAGCAGAATACCCAGAGTAAAAGCGATTATTTTCTTCATCTTCATTTGGGTAGAATGATACCATATTGATAAAAAGACCAAAAGGGGGTGGAAAAATGAGGAATCAGGAAATCGCAAAATTGCTCCATGATATTGCTCTACTTTTGGAGATGAAGAGCGAAAGTCGCTTTAAAGTGGTTGCCTATGAAGAAGCTGCACGACGTATAGAGACCTGGCCTGAAGCCATTGAAGAAGTGTGGTCAAAAGGGAAACTCCGGGAAATACCGGGAATAGGCGAAAGCATCGCCACCAAAATCGGTGAGTATCTCTCCACCGGAAAGATGAAGTATCTGGAAGAACTTACTCAAGATATTCCTATCGAGGTGGTTGGACTTACCGAAATTCCGGGGGTCGGTCCGAAGATCGCCAAACTCCTCTATGACGAACTGGGCATCAAAACTATCGAGGAACTGGAAAAGGCAATCCAGGAGAAGAAACTGCGTGCGCTACCCCGTCTGGGAGAAAAAAGCGAAGAGAAAATCGCCAAAGGAATAGAAATGTTCAGAAAGAGAAGTGGAAGGATGCTGCTCGGACAGGCGTTGCCATTGGTGCGCGAAATCATAAAAACCCTGGCAGAAAAAACCGGGATAGAGAAGTTGAGTCCGGCAGGGAGCGTACGCCGGATGAAGGAAACCATTGGGGATATTGATATCCTGGTGGCTTCTTCCTCGCCGGTTCAAATTATGAGCGTCTTTGTCTCTCTTCCTCAGGTGAGAGAGATTCTGGCGCAGGGTGACACCAAATCCAGCATCGTCACTCACGAAGGTATCCAGGTGGACTTAAGGGTGGTGGAGGGACAGAGCTTTGGGGCTGCCCTGCAGTACTTCACCGGTTCCAAGGCCCATAATGTCAAGTTACGGGAAATAGCTTTGAAGAAGGGTTTTAAGGTTAACGAGTACGGAATCTTCCGGATGGATACAGGCGAAAAAGTCGGCGGAGAGAACGAAGAAGAAATCTATGAAGTTCTGGGAATGGAATGGATTCCTCCGGAGTTACGGGAAGACCAAGGGGAAATAGAGATGGCTCTGGAAAAAAGATTACCTGTTCTGGTAGAAATGAACGATATCCGGGGTGACCTTCATGTCCATTCCTCCTGGAGTGACGGAATGGTGTCCATCGAGGAGATGGCTGAAGCCGCTCTTCAAAAAGGGTATGAGTATCTGGCGATTTGCGATCACACTCAGTCTCTGGCGGTGGCTTCCGGACTCACTCCGGAAGAGGTCCGGGAGCGACAGAAGGAAATAGAGCGCTGGAATCGAAAGAAGAAAAGTCTATATCTTCTCAATGGGGTCGAGGCCAATATCTTGAGCGATGGTTCCATCGATTTTCCGGATTCTGAGCTCGCGGACCTGGAATTGGTCGTTGCCGGCCTTCACTCCGGATTGAATCAGAAAGAGGAAAAAATCCTGCAACGTCTGGAACTGGCTATGAGAAATAAATACGTTCAGATTCTCAGTCATCCTACCGGACGCATTATCAATAGGCGAAGTTCTTATGAAGTTCACTGCGATGCTCTCTTTGCCATTGCTCAAAGGACCGGTACGTTTCTTGAAATCAACGCTCAGCCCGAGCGTCTGGACCTCAAGGATGTCGATGCTCGAAAGGCCAGGGACGAATACGGCATTCTTCTCGCTATCTCCACCGATGCGCACGACCCAAATTCTCTGGACTATATGCAATACGGCATCGCCCAGGCTCGCAGAGCATGGCTCAGAAAAGAGGATGTTCTCAACACCAGAACCCTCCAGGAACTCCGGGAATTGCTTCTTGCGAAGAGAAAGCGAGATTATTGAGGAGAAAGGGTGAGAGGAGGTTTTATTTTGTGCCTGCTTCTTTCATACATGAGCTGAATGCGAGAGCGATAGGGTTCTTCGGCCTCTCCCTGACTGATAAAACGGTCAATCTGCTCGTAGGGGACACCCATCTCTCCTTCATCGGTTTGACCGGGCCAGAGTCCGGCTGAGGGGGGTTTGGCGATGATTCGTTCCGGGATTTCCAGGAACTTTGCCAGCGACCTTACTTCGCTCTTTGTAAGATGCGCAATGGGGGCAATATCCACCGCACCATCTCCATACTTGGTGAAATATCCTACGGTTATTTCGCTCCGGTTTGAGGAACCACATACCAGGTAATTGAGTTTGTTGGCAAAATAGTACAGGGTGCACATACGCAACCTGGGCTTGAGATTCGAAACGGCGAGTGTACGGCTCTCTTTTTCTTCGCCCAGAAGTTCCAGGAAACTCTCAAAAGGTTTCTCCAGAGGCACAATCCGATAGGGAATGGAGAAACGTTGCGCCACTTCCAGGGCATCTTCCAGGTCTTGAGGTATACTGTGGCAGGGCATAGCAAGACCGAGGATATCTTGCCCACAGGCTTTTTGAGCTAAAACTGCCACCACCGAGGAATCAATTCCTCCACTCATGCCGAACACCAGACCTTGAGCGTTTGCTTCCCTGACCCGATCCTGCATCCAGGAGGTAATACGTTCTACTTCCTCCTTCCAATTTTCCATCTTATCCTCCTCGATTGACTTTTTTTGATAGATTAATATATTATGATGCCAATATAAAGTCAAGCAGAGTAAGGGGCGTCCAGGTATGGGAAAAACAATGGCAGAAAAAATCTTTGGGAAAAAGGTGGGGAAAGAAGTCCAGGCCGGAGATCTGGTCATTGCCTCTATTGACTGTGCTATGGGGCAGGATGGGACCACGCCTCTGGCAATCCAATCATTTGAAGAGATGAATGCCCAGAGCGTTTTTGACCCCGGGAGAATTTTTTTCGTTATCGATCATAATGCTCCCAGCCCTATGGAATCCGTGTCACGTCTCCATGACCGGATGAGAGCCTTTGCTCAGAAATTCGGTATCCAGGTCTTCGATGTGGGAGAGGGGGTTTGTCATGAACTGATGGTTGCCCGGGGGCTGGTGGTACCCGGAGACCTGGTTATCGGAGCAGATTCACATACCTGCACATACGGAGCTCTGGGGGCCTTTTCTACCGGTGTGGGTAGTACAGAATTAGCGGTAGCGATGGCCTCGGGGAAATTGTGGTTCAAGGTGCCGGAGACGATCCGCATTAATCTCCAGGGAAAACTTGGGATAGGTGTTTTTTCAAAGGATGTTATTCTCTTTATTGCCTCTTACCTTGGAGCCGATGGAGCGACCTACAAAGCGATAGAATTCCATGGTCCGGTCATCGAGCGTCTGGAGGTCGAAGAGCGGTTCACCATTTCCAATATGGCCGTAGAAGTAGGTGCGAAGGCAGGGCTCATGATTCCCGATTCCAAGGTCATTTCCTGGGTCCAGAAGCGCAGTCGACGAACCTTTGAACCGGTATTTCCGGATGATGACGCCCACTACGCAGAAGTGATCGATATCGATTGTTCATTGCTTGTCCCTCAGGTGGCTTTACCCCACAGAGTGGATACCGTCAAATCGGTGGAGGAGATCGGCGAAATACCCATCCAGGAAGCCTTCATCGGCACCTGTACCAATGGAAGGGCAAAGGACCTGGAAGTGGCCGCAAAAGTTCTGGCAGGAAAGAAAGTAGCCACGGGAGTGAGGTTAATTGTGGCTCCCGCTTCCCGAGAGGTGTTTCTGCAGGCGCTCCAGATGGGGTGGGTAGAAGAAATCATAAAAGCTGGAGGCGTGTTTGTCACTCCTGGCTGTGGTCCCTGCGTGGGGACGCACCAGGGTGTTCCCGGAGATGGATGGAATGTTATTTCCACCGCCAACCGGAATTTCAAGGGTCGGATGGGCAACAAAGAGGCATTCATTTACCTGGCTTCACCAGCTACCGTGGCTGCTTCCGCCATCGAAGGGAAAATTGCTGACCCAAGAAAATATCTCTGAGGTGATGACCGTGGAGTTAAAAGGGACTGCTCATAAATTTGGCGACGATATCAACACCGATTACATCATATCCGGCAAATATAAGTTCAAAACCCTGGACATGAATGAACTGGCGAAGCACGTCATGGAGGATATCGACCCGGAGTTTTATCAGAAAATCAAACCCGGTGATTTCATCGTAGCCGGGAAGAATTTTGGTTGTGGTTCTTCTCGAGAACAGGCCCCCCGAGCTCTTCTGGCCGCCGGTATACGGGGTATCCTGGCACAATCTTTCGCTCGGATTTTTTTCCGTAACGCCATCAACTGTGGTCTTTTAGTTCTGGAATGCGATACCAGTGGCATTCAGGACAAAGATGAGCTCGAGGTCGACCCCCTGGCGGGAAAGGTGATCGATGTAACCCGGGGGAAAGTTATCGAGGTCAGGCCCCTTCCGCAAGTTATGATCGATATTCTGAGTGAAGGGGGTCTCGTCAACTATTTCAAAAAGTATGGTGCCTTTCGGGGGGTGTAGCGAAAATCCATGTGGGACTACTTGGCAAGGGAGGACCCGGAAATCTACCGGTGGGTTATACGGGAACTGGAACGAGAACGGAATACCCTGGAGCTCATTGCTTCGGAGAATTTTACCAGCCCTGCCGTTATGCAAGCTCAGGGTTCCATTCTCACCAATAAGTATGCGGAAGGGTATCCATCAAGGCGCTACTATGGGGGATGCGAATTCGTCGATAAAGTCGAAGAAATCGCTATAGAAAGGGCCAAAGAAATCTATGGGGCGGAACACGTCAACGTCCAGCCCCATTCCGGTTCTCAGGCCAATATGGCGGTGTACTTTTCGATTCTACAGCCCAATGATGTGGTTATGGGGATGGATCTTGCCCATGGGGGGCACCTGACCCATGGAAGCAAAGTCAACTTTTCCGGAATCCTGTATCACTTCATTCCTTACGGTGTTGATCCTGAAACCGAGACGATTGACTATGAAGCTCTGGAGGAAAAAGCCAGGGAGTACCGTCCCCGGCTCATCGTTGCCGGAGCAAGCGCTTATCCCCGCTTCATCGATTTTGAACGGATCCGTGCCATTTGTGACCAGGTGGGAGCACTCTTTATGGTAGACATGGCCCATATTGCCGGTCTTGTGGCCGCGAAAATTCATCCCTCCCCGGTTCCTTATGCACATTTTGTGACCACCACGACGCATAAAACCTTACGGGGGCCGAGAGGGGGAATGATTCTTTGCAAACAGGAGTTTGCTCGAGCCATCGACAAGACCATTTTCCCGGGGGTCCAGGGGGGGCCGCTGGTTCACGTGATTGCCGCCAAGGCAGTAGCCCTTAAGGAAGCGGCTTCTGCGGAGTTCATCGATTACCAGAAAAGGGTGGTTCGGAATGCCAGAGCTTTAGCCGAAAACCTCAAAAGCCGCGGATATCGTCTGGTTTCCGGAGGAACCGATACCCATCTCCTGCTCGTAGACCTGCGCAACAAAGGGCTGAATGGAAAAGAAGCGGAAATTACTCTGGACAGCGTGGGCATAACGGTCAACAAGAATGCCGTTCCTTTTGATCCCGAAAAGCCTACCGTAACCAGCGGAATCCGGATCGGTACACCTGCCTGTACCACGAGGGGTATGGGGGAATCAGAAATGGAAATCATAGCGTCGTTGATCGATGTAACCCTTACGGAGAGAAATAACCCCCAGACTCTGGAAATGGTTCGGAAGGAAGTGCAAAAATTATGCGTCCAGTTCCCCCTTTACCCTGAAATAGGAATAAAAGTATAGCCAGTGGTTTTTATGAAGTAATTACTCTGAATGGGGGTTATCTCAATGAGAGAACAGGTGGAAAAGGCTTTAGAGAAGGTAAGAGGGTATCTCCGGTTTGAGGGAGGAGACGTGGAACTGGTGGATGTCGTCGATGGCGTGGTGAAAGTACGACTCAAGGGTATGTGCAGTGCCTGCCCGATGTCCATGATTACCCTCAAGGACGGTATTGAACGAATCGTTAAAGAAGAAGTTCCAGGAGTCAAATCGGTGGAGCAAGTTTTCTAAAAGTAAGGGAGGATAAGCTTCCTCCCTTACTTTTCCTTACCGAAGAGGAGAAAGTACAAAAATCCTACGAAGAAACTTCCTCCCACAATGTTACCCAGAGTTACCGGAAGGAGATTGGCAAAAAAGATTTTTCCCCAGGTGATGGATGGTGCTTCTTGCAGATATTTTTGAGCCATCATGCCTATGGGGAGAAGGTACATGTTGGCCACACTGTGCTCATAGCCCAAGGCTACGAAGGTGGCAATGGGTCCAGGGATGGCCAGAATGCGGTTCAGGTTGTTTTCCGCCATGATGCAGAAAAGAACCGCCAGACCTACCAACCAGTTACAGAGTATTCCCCGTACCAAGGCTTCTTGAAAGGTAAGGTTGACCTTGGCCTGTGCAATTGTGACAATGCGCTCAGCAATAATCCCTCCTCCCATTTTAAAGAATCCGGAATGGGCATAGAGAAACACAAGAAGTAGAGATCCACCTAGATTTCCCAGATATACCAGTAACCAGTTATACAGAGTGGTTTTCAGATGGCGGTATCCTTCAAGACATCGAGCAAAAAGAAGGCAATTCCCAGTGAAAAGGTCGGCTTTTCCCAGAACTACCATGACGAGTCCTACCGAGAAAGAAAGACCGCCCAGAAGCTGCGTGAAGCCAAAAGAAGCAAGCGGTGTGGCGGTTACCAGGGTAAAAAGCTGGCTGGCAAAACCAATATAGACTCCTGCCAGTATTCCACCGATGAGAAGACCGAAACTGTCTTTCCTGCTTTTCGCTTCGCACCATCCCACGAAATTTTCTTTGAGAGACAAATTTTTCTCCTCCTTCCTCATTTTAAAAAAATTATATATCTTTTTCTGGATTTTTTTCTCACTTTTTGCTAAAATTCTTTTCAAATAATGTGAGAGGGAGGGTTTTCATATGGCAGAAGTGTTGGAGCAGATTGCTCAGGAACTTTTCTCAGGGAACGCCAAGGCAGTGGCGGAGCTGGTTCAGCGGGCGCTCGACGAAGGCATTACTCCAGGGGAAGTTCTAACCGGGGGGCTCATCAAGGGTATGAACGAAGTAGGGATCAAATTCAAAAACAACGAGATTTATGTTCCTGAAGTGCTGATTGCCGCCAGAGCCATGAAAGCTGGCATGGAGATCTTAAAGCCAAGGCTGGCGGAGACCGGTGCGAAACCCATGGCCAAGATGGTTATCGGTACGGTCAAAGGAGACCTGCATGATATCGGAAAGAATCTGGTATCCATGATGATGGAAGGGGCGGGATTTGAGGTCATCGACCTGGGGATCGATGTACCGGCCGAAAAATTTATCCAGGCTGTTAAGGAAAATAATCCCCAGATCGTGGGAATGTCTGCATTGCTCACCACCACCATGGTGCAGATTCGAGAAAACATTAAAGCTTTTAATGAAGCCGGTATCCGGAATCAGGTGAAAATTATGATCGGCGGAGCACCGGTGACGCAGAAGTTTGCCGATGAAGTAGGGGCAGATGGTTATGCGCCAGATGCGGCTTCTGCGGTAGATAAAGCCAAAGAACTTTTGCACTTTAACTAATCAAAAGGGGTGGTTTCACCCCTTTTTTCGTTCCAATTAGTTAATTAACTTAATTAATTCTTAATTAAAATACCAAATTTTTGGGAGGGAAAAATATGTTAAGTGACCTCGAAATTGCCCAAAAAGCCGATATGCAACCGATCACCGAAATTGCCCAAAAATTAGGTTTGGAAGAAGACGACATCGAACTGTACGGAAAGTACAAAGCCAAGGTATCCCTGGAAGTTCTCAAAAAATTTAAAGACCGACCCCTGGGAAAGTATATCGATGTGACGGCCATTACCCCTACCCCCCTGGGAGAAGGAAAGACGGTCACCACCATCGGGCTTTCCATGGCCTTGAACAAAATCGGGGAAAAGAGCATTGTCTGTATCAGACAACCATCCCTTGGACCGGTATTCGGTATCAAGGGAGGGGCAGCCGGGGGAGGATATTCCCAGGTGGTTCCCATGGAGGATTTCAACCTCCACCTCACCGGTGATACCCACGCTGTTGCGGCAGCCCATAATCTCCTTTCGGCTTTCATCGACAATCATCTTTTCCATGGCAACAAATTGGGTCTTGATCCTTTCAGCGTGAGCTGGCCTCGAGTGGTGGACATAAGCGACCGGGCTCTGCGAAAAATTGTCATCGGCCTGGGGGGAAAAGACAACGGAGTTCCCCGGGAAAGTGGTTTCGATATTGCGGTAGCTTCAGAAGTTATGGCCATACTGGCTCTTACCACCGACATCTTTGACCTTCGTCGTCGCTTGGGAAGAATTGTGGTAGGTTATGCCAAGGATAAAAAACCCATCACCGCAGAGGACCTCCAGTGTGCCGGAGCCATGACCGTGCTCTTGAAGGATGCCATCAAACCTAACCTCTTACAGACTCTGGAAAATACTCCCTGTTTTGTCCATGCCGGGCCTTTTGCCAATATCGCCCATGGCAACAGTTCCATCATCGCCGACCAGATTGCGCTGCGGTTAAGCGACTACGTGGTTACCGAGAGCGGTTTCGGAGCCGATTGCGGCATGGAGAAATTCATGAACATCAAATGCCGTTACAGTAACCTCAAGCCCGATTGCGTGGTGATGGTCTGCTCCATAAGGGCCTTGAAAATGCACAGTGGGAAGTATAAAGTAGTTCCTGGTAAGCCCTTAGATGCAGAAATCGTCAAGGAGGACGTTGAGGCGCTGGTGAAGGGTTCCGAAAACCTGGTGAAACAGATCGAGAATGCTCGCCTTTTTGGGGTGCCGGTGGTGGTGGCTATCAATGTCTTTTCTACCGATACCGAGCGAGAAATTGAGACGGTACGCAAGATTGCTCTGGATAACGGCGCTTTTGCTGCTACCGTTTCGGAAGTATGGGCCAAAGGGGGAGAGGGTGGTAGAGAACTCGCTGAAGCGGTAGTTCAAGCCTGTGAAGAGCCGCATAACTTTCAGTTCCTCTATCCTCTGGATATCCCTATCAAAGAGAAAATTGAAACCATTGCTACCAAAATCTATGGGGCAGATGGGGTGGTCTATGAACCGTTGGCCGAAGAGAAAATAAAACAGTTCACCGATCTTGGCTGGAGCAATCTTCCCATTTGCATGGCCAAAACTCACCTTTCTCTCTCCCACGACCCCAAATTGAAGGGGAGACCAAAGAATTTCAAGCTTCCCATCCGGGATATCCGCCCCTCCATCGGTGCCGGATTTCTCTACCCGCTGTGTGGAGAAATGCGTACCATGCCCGGGTTGCCCTCCGAGCCGGCAGGAAACCGAGTGGACATTGACGCCGAAGGAAGAGTGGTCGGGTTATTCTAAAAAAGGAGGAGACGGTTTGGATTTTGACGTGGTGATCTTCGGAAGCGGAATCTCAGGATTAGCGGTGGCTCAGAACCTGCAGAGTGATTTCAGGGTAGTGGTTCTGGAGGAAAACGCCACTGCAGGGGGCCTTGCCCTCCAGTTAGGGTGTAAGGCCACTTCAGAATGTCTTTACTGCGGAGTGTGTAGAGCGCTCGCTCTGAAAAGAGATACACCCGGGTTCCCCATTTTGCTCCAGCGGAAGGTTCGAAGCATTGCCAAACAGGGGGAAACCTTTGTTGTTGAAACAGACCAGGAAATTGTGAGAGGAGAATCCTTGGTCATTGCTACCGGTGCCATTCCTTTCGATGCCAGAAAAGTCCCCAATCTGGGGTGGAAAAGATTCCCGAATATCTATACCGGTTTTGAAGTTGAGGCCGCTCTGAACCAGGGGTTCCTTCAGGAGTTCAGACTTTTCAAGCGGGTGGCCTTCATCCAGTGCGTCGGTTCCAGGAACTTTAAGGAACAGCGTGGTTACTGCTCCCAGGTGTGCTGCCGTTATGCCCTGCGCCTGGCAGAAAATTTGGCCTTTCTCTATCCCCAGCTGATGATTGATTTCTACTATATGGATCTCCAGATTCTGGGTAAGAAAACTGAAAAACTCTGGGAGATAACCCGGAAAATTCAGCTCATACGGCAGATACCTTTTGAGGTCCGCGAGAAAGATGGAAGGATGGTGCTCCTTTTTGAGAGCACACGGGTCGCAGAAAGTCAACCTTACGATGCCCTCATTCTCTCGGTGGGTATGGTCCCCTCACCGGGAACCCGGCAGATTGGGGAGATGCTGCAGCTCAATTTTACCCCTGAAGGATTTGTGCGCCATTACGGTGAGGTGAAGACTTCCCGGGAAGGAGTCTGGGTGTGTGGTACTGCCTGTGGTCCCAAAGACATCGAAACGAGTCTGGAAGAAGCCTACCGGGTAAGTCAAGCGATTCGTAGGGAAAAAGGAGGACGTAAAGTTGAAGAAGGTACTCTGGCTCTACGAGGGTGAGGACAATGTTCCCTTGCCCCAAATTCAGGCCGTCGAAGAGAAGATCGGTGTGCATGTCGAGGTCAGGTCGCTGGGGGAGGATTTCTCTTCAGAGAATCTGGAACAGGTACTCATTTTGGGTAGCAGTTTCTCATGGCATAGAGAACGTCTCCTGGAGTTTGCCCTGCAGCGGAGTATCAATCCGCTGCAGGTTCGGTTTTTCCCCTGGCAGGAAGTGCAGCGCATTTTTCCCACCACCGCCTCGAAACTCTTGGAACATTTCCTGGTGGAGACCTTGAAGCGGAGAGAGTCATATCCGGCGCAGGTAGTAAAACTTTTGCCGGAACGGAAGGTCCTGGTCCTTCCCCGGCCAGAGAAAGCTCTCCAGGAAGTATTTTCCCGGTTTGGCATTCCGGTTTACTCTCCTCAACCGCCTTTTCTGGTGGAACGGGATGGGGTGAATTTTGTGCTTTCCGGAGAATCCTTCCATGAAAAGGTAGGCTCGGTGGTGCTTTTTCCCGAGTGGCAGGAAGAACCACCGCTTCGTATTCCCATGGAGGTTGAGGAAACCGGAAAAATTCTTCCCCTTGCTCGCTTTCGGAATCTTCTTTCGCAGAAGAAATTCCGGGAAAAGACCGTCGTTTTTGTGGTTCCTCCCCAAAGTCATTCTCTGAAGGATTGGGAAGAGGTCTTCGCCCTTGCTCGAGACTTGTCCCGGTCTCAAAAGGCAAAAATATGGGTTCTCGCTGAGGAAATCATGGTAGCAGCACCGCAGTTTGAGCGGCTCTACCGGGAAACGCGTAGTGAAGGAGCCCTTTTTGAGAAAACCAAAATCAGTACCATCGTCCTTCAGCCTACCCTGGACATGCAGGGGCTCTGGGTGGAATTCGAAACTGAGCGAGACCGCTACCATCAGAGATTCCGAGCCGACTGGGTGGTGTACGTTCCAAAGCGATCTCCCTTACCATTTGGAGCATCGTCCTGGTGGAGAGGCGATGCACCCATCGAGGTGTTTTTTGATCTTGAGAATCCGAACCTCCCCAGATTTTCGACTTCGCTACAGGGTGTATTCATTGCTTCCCAGTTCGATGAAGAATACTTCCTGGAGCTTGCTCAGACTGTAGATACCTATCTTACTCAGGGGAAAATTGCCGTATCGGATTGCACTTCGGTGGAAGAAGAGAAATGTGTGCTGTGCCTCACCTGCCTTCGAACCTGTCCCTGGAAAGCGATTGAAATCGAGGGAAAAAGCAAAAGGAAAAGGGCTCACATTAACTGGGAACAATGCCACCTCTGTGGAATCTGTATGGCCTTCTGTCCTGCTTCTGCCATCGGCGTCAATAGCCTTTATCCGGAAGATTTCTTCATGATAACGACGACCGGGAGTGGTGAAAAATGAGAATTGCATCCGTCGGGTGTGACCGGCAGGGGTTTCCAGCTCTGCTCCGCTTCTTAGAAACTTTTCCCGAGTACCGTATGGACGTTACTGCCGTTCCCTGCCTTGGGACGGTTCATGAAAGCATGATGCTTCATATCCTGGAGGATGGTTACCAGTTATTACTTTTAGCTGGTTGTCCTCTGGATAGTTGCTTCAATCAGAAGGGAAGCGAGTTTGCTTTTCGCAAAGCCCAGCGGGTGAATGCCCTGCTTACTGAAGCCGGTATTCCCAAAAGGGTAGCCTGTGCCTTTGTCACCGCTGACAAGATAGGAGAGATCAAAAGGGTTCTGGAAAGTATTGTTTCTGGGCAAAAAGGAGAAGAGCCATGATTGTCGGGGAACGGAAACCAGTTACTGAGATCATCGATAACCTGAAAGGATACCGGAAAGTCCTGGTTCTCGCCTGTGGGACCTGTGTCACGGTGTGTATGTCAGGGGGAGAGAAGGAAGCCCAGGAACTGGCCAGTCTCCTTCGTCTCAAGGGGTTTCAGGCTCAGGCCCAGACTGTGGAACGGCAGTGTGAAAAAGAGTTCAACCTCCAGTTGCAAACCGGGATTTGCGCCTGCGAAGCCGTGGTCTCTCTGGCCTGCGGGATAGGAGTGCAGGTTCTTGCGGATTGTTTCCCCCGGGTTCCGGTTTTTCCGGGACTGAACACCACCTTCATGGGAGCTCCGGTAGAGCAGGGAATATGGGAAGAGCGCTGTTCCGGTTGCGGCGAGTGTTTGGTGCATCTTTTCGGAAATGTGTGCCCGATCACTCGCTGTGCCAAGAGCCTCCTGAACGGCCCCTGTGGGGGTTCCAGAGGAGGAAAGTGCGAAGTGAAGCCGGAGCGAGACTGTGCCTGGCAACTCATCTATGATCGGATGAAAAGTCAGGGAAAACTGGAGAGCCTCCTTGAGGTGCAACCTCCCAAAAACTGGTCTTTTTCCCGATACGGAGGACAGCGAAAAATGATTCGTGAGGATGTGAAGCTATGAGTTTTTTAGAGAGTGTGCTCCAGCGGGGAATCTTCGCCGTTACCGCGGAGGTAGGACCTCCAAAGGGAACCGAACGGAGTGTCATTGAAAAAAAGTGTCTGCAACTCAGGGATTACGTTGATGCGGTGAACATTACTGATAACCAGACTGCCATTGTTCGCCTGAGTAGTTTTGCCAGCTGCCTCATTGCCAGAGAGTGCGGTGTGGAGCCGGTGATGCAGATGGTCTGTCGGGACCGGAATCGGATTGCGCTCCAGAGTGACTTCCTGGGAGCCTGTGCCCTGGGAATAGAAAATTTCCTCTGTCTCACCGGTGACCACCAGAGTATGGGGAACCACCCCCAGGCCAAGAACGTTTTTGACATTGATTCGGTGCAGCTACTTAGCATTCTCAATGACATGAAAGAAAAGAAGATTTTCCAATGCGGAGAGACCTTAAAGGGTGAGGTGAAGGCTTTCCTGGGCGCTGGAGAAAATCCCTTTGCTGACCCTGTAGAATTTCGGGTGTACCGCCTGGCGAAGAAGGTGAGCGCCGGTGCCCGGTTCGTTCAGACTCAGGCGGTGTTTGATGTGGAAATGTTTGCCCGATTTATGGAGGAAGTGAGGAAGATGGGCCTCCACGAGAAAACCCATATTCTTGCCGGAGTTATACCGGTCAAGTCGCCCCAGGCCCTCCGTTACATGCAGAACGAAGTGCCGGGACTTTCCATTCCCGCATCCCTTCTTGAACGGATGGAAAGGACCAAGGACCCCAAAGAAGAAGGGGTACGAATCTGTGTGGAGATCATCGAGAAATTGAAAACCATAGAGGGGGTACGAGGAGTTCACATCATGGCCATTGCCTGGGAAAGCATTGTGCCCGAAATTGTGCAGCGCAGTAATCTCTATCCTCGTCCCCGGAAAGAGGTTGGATGACCATGATCGAAGAGAAAGTGATGGATCCCCAGTTCAAGTATCAGGTGGCGTCCCGAACCGGCGGCGAGGGACTGCTGGTGTGCTTTTCCTGTGGAGTGTGTACGGCAGGGTGTCCGGTCTCGGAGGTGGAAGAAGGTTTCAATCCCCGGCGTATCATCCACCAAATTCTTTTGGGGCAAAAGGAAGAACTCCTTACTTCCAAATACATCTGGATGTGTGTGGGGTGTTATCGCTGCACTGCCCACTGCCCCCAGGATGTGGAATTTACCAACATCCTGAAGGTACTGCGGGAAATCGCCGTGGAAGAAGGATACGTGAGTAAAGAATGGAAGGCCATCGTGGAAGACCTGGATCGTCGAACCCAGAAGCTCCGTCGCGATTGCCTGAACTATCTCTTTGAGAATGCCGTTTTTTCGCTCCCGCAGTATCTCGACTTTTACAAAAAGGAAACGGGGAAACTCTCCTTTGCAAGTGGAGGAGATACCGATGAAAAGTAACGATCTTAAAGGAGCGGTCATGGTAATAGGAGGGGGGATTGGTGGTATCCAAGCTTCTCTGGATTTAGCCAATGCCGGATTCAAAGTGTATCTGGTGGAAAAGTCCTTTTCCATCGGTGGAACTATGGCTCGGCTGGATAAAACTTTCCCCACCAATGATTGTGCCATGTGCATTCTCTCCCCAAAACTGGTAGAATGCGGCAGGCATCTCAACATCGAGATCCTCTCCAATGCCGAGGTGGAATCCATCCAGGGATCTCCTGGACACTTTACCGTGTCGGTGCGCAAGAAGAGCCGGTTTGTGGATGTATCCAGGTGTACCGGCTGCGGTGACTGTGCGCAGGTTTGTCCCATCTTGGTTTCGAACGAGTTTGAAGGTGGTCTTGCGAAACGAAAGGCTATTTATCGCCCCTTTCCTCAGGCTTTTCCCAGTGCTTTTGGAATTCAGAAAAAAGGAGTGCCAAATTGCCAGGCTGCCTGCCCTTTAGAGCAAAAAGCCGAAGGCTACGTGGCGCTCATCCGGGAGGGGCGTTTCCGCGAAGCCATGCAGGTGGTGCGGATGGACAATCCTTTTCCGGGTATCTGTGGCCGGGCCTGTCACCATCCCTGTATGGAAGCATGCCAGCGCGGGCTTCTTGACGAAGCCATAGGGATTCCGTACCTCAAAAGGTTTCTGGCCGACTATGAAGTGGAACAAGGTTTTGATACCCTCCCTCGGAGAGCCGAAGAAAAGGGTATAAAAGTGGCCGTCGTGGGTGGGGGACCAAGTGGCTTAAGCTGTGCCTACTTTCTGCGACTCCTTGGCTACCAGGTGACCATCTTCGAAGCGCAGGATCGTCTGGGGGGCATGATGACCCTGGGTATTCCTGCCTATCGACTCCCCCGCGAAGTGGTAGAGAGGGAGATTGCTCTGGTGGAAAGCCTGGGAGTGGAGGTTGTTCTTCAAAAACGGTGGGGCAAAGATTTCACCCTTGAGGACCTCTTTAAAGAGGGATTCCAGGCCGTCTATCTTGCCTGTGGTGCCTGGAAAGGCATGAAAGCAGGGGTAGAGGGTGAAGACCATCCCCGGGTGATGGATGGCCTGAGTTACCTGACCAGAGTAAATAAAGGCGAAGCAGTTCCTGAAGCGGAAACCGTAGTGGTGATTGGGGGAGGAAATGTAGCCATTGATTGCGCTCGGAGTGCCCTGCGCAAAGGAGTCAGGAAAGTAGCCATATACTATCGCCGGGCTCGAGAGGAAATGCCGGCTCGAGAGGAAGAAATCGAAGAAGCCCAGGAAGAGGGTGTCGAATTCTACTTTTGCGCTGCTCCTAAGAGGTTTGTAGAAAAAAATGGGAAGCTGGTAATGGAAACCCATGTAATGCGGTTATGTGCTCCCGATGAGTCCGGGCGCCGTCGGCCTGAAGTCATCCCGGGAATGGAGTACGACGTCGAAGCCGACCTTTTTATTATTGCCATCGGGCAGAAAATCGATCTTCCGGAAAAAGACCTGGGGTGTACCCGCTGGGGAACGGTGGCGGTGGACGAAAACCTGGAAACGGTGAAAAAGGGCGTTTTTGCCGGGGGAGATCTGGTGTTAGGACCGGCTACCCTGGTAGAGGCCATTGCTCATGGTAAAAGAGCTGCTTTTTCCATCGATCGGTATTTTTCTGGAAAAGAGAACCAGGAGATCCAACGCTTCCCTGCACCGCTTTCTGTGCCTTGGCAAGAGGCTAGAAAACCCAGGGTTCCCTTGAGGAAGTTTTCTGTGACGGAACGGCTGAAAGGGTTTCTAGAGGTGAGCCAGGGATACACCGTTGAAGAGGCACAAAAAGAAGCGCAACGGTGCCTTTCCTGTGGGGAATGTTCCGAGTGCATGCGCTGTGTCGAAGTCTGCCAGCGCCGGGCCATCCAGCACGACCAGCAGGATGAAACACAGACCATTGAAGTCGGCGCCGTGGTGGTGGCTACCGGGGCCGAGGTTTTCGATCCCACCACCGCCTACCGAGAACTAGGATACCGGAAGTACCCCAACGTCGTTACCAGCCTCGATTTTGAGCGGATTCTCAATGCTTCTGGACCGTTCCAGGGGAAGGTCGTTCGTCCCTCCGACCAGAAAGTCCCCCGGAAGATTGCTTTCGTGCAATGTGTTGGTTCTCGAGACGAAGAGCGAGGCAAACCCTACTGTTCTTCGGTGTGCTGTATGTACGCTATCAAGGAAGCTCTGGTAGCCAGGGAACACCTTGCGGTGGAGAAGAAGGCCGAACAGGTGGCATGCGTTACCTGTGGTTCTACCTGTGAGCCATCTCCTGAATCTTCCTTTGAAGATGGAGAGGAACCGCTCCTTGACGTCACCGTTTTTGCCATCGATGTGCGGGCCTACGGAAAGGACTTTGAACGCTACTATGAACGGGCCAAAAGCGAGGGCATCCGTTTCATAAAAGGGAAGGTAGGCGGTATCCGGGAACTTGAAAACCGAGATTTAGAAGTGACCTATGTGAACGAACGTGGAAAGGTAGAAAAAGAGGTTTTTGATCTGGTGGTTCTCTCGGTAGGATTAGCCGTTCCGGAGAAAGAACAGGAAAAATTGGCGGAACTCGGTCTTCCCCTGGCTCCCTGGGGGCTCCTCTATACCGATGCGCTGGTTCCCATCCGTTCCTTCCGGGAAGGAATCTTTTTCTGCGGTACGGTAGCGGCGCCCAAGGATATCCCCGACACCGTCCAGGAGGCCAGTGCCTGTGCCTGCGAAGTTGCCTCTTTTCTCCATCCAGCGCGTTTCACCGAAGTCCGGGAAAAAGAGTACCCCGTAGAGAGAGATGTGAGCACCGAACCGGTTCGCATCGGGGTGTTCGTGTGCCGTTGTGGAATCAACATCGCCGGGGTGGTCGATGTCCAGAAAGTAGCAGAATGGGCGCGCAAGTTCCCCGGAGTGGTTTACGTGGAGGAAAATCTGTACACCTGTTCCCAGGACACCCAGGAACGGATCAAGGAAAAAATTCGCGAATACGGCCTCAACCGGGTGATCGTGGCCTCCTGTTCGCCCCGAACCCATGAGGGGCTTTTCCGGGAAACACTGCGGGAAGCAGGTCTCAATCCCTATCTCTTTGAAATGGCCAACATCCGCGATCAGTGTTCCTGGGTCCACCGGGAATGGCCAGAGGAAGCTACCGAGAAGGCCAAAGACCTGGTAGCCATGGCCGTTGCCAAGGCTTCCCTCCTTGAACCCTTAAAACCTACGCTTTTACCCCTGGAAAAATCGGTTCTCGTTATCGGGGGAGGTCTCTCCGGAATGGTCGCTGCCTGGGAGGCCGCGGAGCAAGGATTGAAAGTATACCTTGTGGAACGGGAGAAAGAACTGGGTGGTCAACTCCGGGGGTTTGAGAGACGTTTCACGGCGGAAGGCGTAGATCTGGTGCAATTCGCAAGAAGCCTCCTGCGAAAAATTATGACCCATCCCCAGATCGAAGTCCTGACCGGTAGTAGAGTGCTCTCAAGCAGTGGTTTTGTGGGGAACTTCGAAACGGTGGTGGTACAGGATGGTTCTGAGAGAACCATCAAACACGGTGGGGTAATCATCGCTACCGGCGCCAGAGAATATCGCCCTTGGGAATTCCTCTATGGAATGGACCACCGGGTCATCACCCAGGTGGAACTGGAGAGAATACTTCAGAATCCGGTTTCTTTCTCCCCTCGAAAGGTGGTTATGATTCAGTGTGTCGGTTCACGCAATGCCGAGCATCCTTACTGTAGCCGAGTATGTTGCATTACGGCAGTTAAAAATGCGCTGCGGGTCAAAGATCTGTACCCCGAAGCAGAAGTCTTCATCCTTTACCGGGATATCCGCACCTACGGTCTTACCGAGCGTTTCTATCGGGAGGCGCGTCGGAGAGGGGTGGTTTTCATTCCTTTCCGGGATGACGAGCCGCCGGAGGTATCCAGCCGGGGAGAGGCACTCCTCGTGCAGGTAAGAAGCGCGCTTCTTGATGGGGAAATCACCATCCCTGCCGATTGGGTGGTTCTCAGTGCCGGTATCGAAGCAGAAAAAGAAAATCGGGACATTGCCCAGCTTTTTAAGGTTCCCCTCAATCAGGATGGCTTTTTCCTGGAAGCTCATGTGAAACTTCGTCCGGTGGACTTTGCTACCGAAGGTGTGTTTGTCTGTGGGCTGGCTCACGGTCCTAAGTTAGCCCAGGAAAGCATCCTGCAGGCCAAAGCCTGTGTATCAAGGCTCATGACCATCCTGAGCAAGGACACCATCCATGCTGAAGCCCAGATTGCCACGGTAGAAGAGAGCCGTTGTACCGCCTGTGGTGATTGTGAGCGCGTCTGTCAGTACCGGGCCATCCGGGTAAACTCTGAAAGGAATGTGGCTGAAGTCAACCCGGCTCTCTGCAAGGGTTGTGGTCTGTGCAGTGCGACCTGTAAAAGTGGAGCCATACGGGTTCAGGGTTTTGCTCCTGAACAAATCATCTCGGAGGTGGAGTACCTTCCATGGTAAACGAAGAGAACTGGGAACCGAAAATCGTGGCTTTTCTCTGTCACTGGTGTAGCTATGCCGGGGCGGATCTTGCCGGGGTAAGCCGGATTCAGTACCCACCAAACATTCGGGTTGTTCGGGTGCCGTGTTCGGGAGCAGTGAATCCCCTCTATATTTTAAAAGCTCTGCGGGAAGGGGCCGATGGCGTTCTGGTCTCCGGCTGTCATCCAGGAGATTGTCACTATTTAAGCGGAAACTATTTTGCCCGTCGTAAGTTCTTCCTGCTCAAAGAGCTCCTGCGCTTTCTGGGTATTGAGGAAGAACGGGTACAGTTTTCCTGGGTCTCAGCCTCCGAAGGGCAGCGTTTCTCTCAGGTGGTTCAGGAAGTGGTGGAGAGTGTGAAGAGAATCGGCCCCTCCAGAAAAAATATAAAGGAGTTTGTCTTCCATGTATGAAGAAGAGCTTCACCGGTTGAGCGTCAAGCTTTTGGATGAAGTGGAGTGCATTATCGGGTATACTTCTGGAACACTTCCCTTTCGTTCCCGCCCTTTTTTGTGCCGGAAAAAGGAGGACGTCGAACTTCTTACCTTTAACCACTTTTCGGGAAGTAACCTCACCAGGTATCTTTTGGGTAAAGATCTCCAGAAGAAGAAGGTGGCCGTCCTTGCGAAGGGTTGTGACGCACGAACCATTACGGTACTACTCCGAGAGGGACAGATCAAGCGGGACAATGTCGTGGTGGTGGGACTTCCCTGCTACGGTATGGTGAGCCTCCGGAAACTGGAAAAGCACTTCGGTTCCCTCCGGCCTCAGGATTTCACCTGGCATCTCGATACCTTCACTTTCCAGGGGAAGAACCAGAGCATTGGGCCTTTCTTAGAGGATACCTGTCAGCGTTGTCTTTATCCCAACCCCCCGCTCTTCGATTATCTGGCGGGTCCCAGGGTGGAATACGTTCCTCGAGAACGGTGGAAAGAAGACAGCCTGAGGAAACTGGAAGAGATTTCCCCGGAAAAGCGGTGGGAACTCTTTGCTCAGGAATTTCAGCGCTGCATCCGCTGTTATGCCTGCCGTAATGCCTGCCCTCTCTGTTACTGCAAAGAGTGCTTTGCCGAAGCCCAGCGCCCTTACTGGTTGAGTCCGGCAGCTACCCGAAGTGAGAACCTGTTTTTCCATGCAGGAAGGGCCCTGCATATGGCTGGACGATGTGTGGAATGCGGCGCCTGTGAAAGGGCCTGTCCTCTGGAGATTCCGATTGCGCTTTTGCCGCTCAAGGTGGAAGAATTAATTCGGGAACATTTTGCCTTTGAAGCAGGCGTTTCTCCGGATAGGGAGCCACCTCTTCTCACCTATCGAGAGAACGACCCTAACGAGTTCATCAAATGAGGGAAATAACCATGTCGAAAAAATGGATTTCTCAAGAACAATTTCGGAAACGATTGGCCGAAAAAGAGAATCATCTGGCGATTACCGAGAAGGCGCAAAAGGTACACCGCCAGTTTCTCTCTCTGGGGATAAAAATGGTGAAAACTCCCAAAGAAATTCTTTTCCCTTCCTGGAAAGAGATCTACCGTTTCTTTTTCAAGGAGCGGAGCTGGGAAATTCAGGAAGTGGAGGAGAAAGCATTTTCGGATCCTACCTTCCTGCTCCTTCTCCCCTGCGAAGCTCGGGCCGTGGTGGAAGTGCTCGATACCAATTTCTTGCGAGAGGACTATAGAGACACCGACTATGCTCGAAGAAGAGCGGGTTTAAAACTCGTGATTTTGGGGTGTCCTACCCAACATCCAACCTGTTTCTGTCATCTGGTGGGCGGAAGTCCGGTATGGCGGGATGGAAAGAGCATCTTCGTCCTTCCTTGGAAAGAACGATTTTACGTGGAAAACGACGAAACACTCTTCGGAGAAGGATATCCGGTGAGCACCGAAGAAGAACGGGAAATCGAATCATGGGAAAAGGCTCTTCTGGAAAAACTTCCCTCTCCCTTACCGCCTGATTTTCCGGAAAAGCTTTACGCACATTTTGAGGATCCGGAATGGCAGGATATCGCTTTCCGGTGCATCAACTGTGGTGCCTGTACCTTCCTCTGTCCCACCTGTTACTGTTTCGATCTCACGGTGGATGGAAAATTACGGGGTTCCATGCTCAGAACCTGGGATAGTTGTATGTTTCCCAAATTCACCCTGCACGCTTCATCCCATAACCCCCGTCCCACTGGAAAAGAGCGGGTACGACAGAGGGTGATGCACAAATTCTCCTATTTTCCGCTTCGCGAAAAGCACTACGGTTGTGTAGGCTGTGGTATCTGTCGAGAAATTTGCCCGGTGAACTGGGATATCAAAGAAGCGGTGGAAAGGATGGTGAAGCGGATTGATTCCCGCTGCGACATCAACTGAGCGAAACATTTATCTTCCGGAACTCGTTTCCATCGAAGAGATTCTCGAAGAGACCCGAGACATCAAAACCTTCCGCCTGAAGAGGCCTGGAAATTTCCATTACCGTCCCGGCCAATTTGCTGAAGTTTTTGTTCCTGGAAGGGGAGAAGCCCCCTTTTCCATCACCTCTTCGCCGACTGAAGAACTTTATCTGGAATTCAGTATTAAAAAAACCGGTACCGTCACCGAAGCGCTTCACCGGTTGAACCCCGGAGAAATGGTAGGAGTAAGGGGGCCCTATGGGAACGGTTTTCCGATTGAATCACTGCAGGGATGGAATCTCCTGTTCATCGGTGGAGGGATTGGTCTGGCGCCGCTCCGTTCGCTCATCAATTACGTCTTGAGCCCCCCCTATCGAAAAGATTTCGGTGCTGTCTCCATCCTCTATGGTGCTCGAACGCCTCAGGACCTGGTTTTCCGCTGGGAGCTCCAGAAATGGGGGGAAAGGACCGATCTTTTTCTTCTCACCACCGTGGATCGGGGAGAACCTTCTTGGGAGGGGAGAGTGGGGCTTGTACCGGAGGTATTGAAAGGAATGCCCGGCCTCAATGCCCAAACCCTTAAAGCCATCGTCTGCGGCCCCCCCATTATGATAAAATTTACCATCAAAGCGCTTCTGGAAATGGGTTTTCAGCCGAGCAACATTATTACTACCCTGGAGATGCGTATGAAATGCGGTTTAGGAAAGTGTGGACGGTGTAACATCGGTCCATACTACGTTTGTAAGGATGGACCGGTTTTCACCTATGAGGAGTTGCAGACCATGCCCGAAGAGTATTAATGTCGAAGGGAGAAAAAAATGAATTACCAGGAAGCCGTTCAGTATCTTTACGGTCTCATTGACTACGAAAAAACGCCCCTCTCTTATTCGGACTTAAAGTTGGAACGCATGCGAGAACTCGTGGAACGGATAGGAAACCCTCAGAAAAAATACCCGGTGATTCTGGTGGCCGGAACCAAGGGGAAAGGGAGCACCGCCTATCTTTTGATGCGTTTACTTTCTTCCTGGGGATTGAAGTGTGGACTGCACTCCAAACCCCATCTCTTTACCTTTCGAGAACGTATCCGGGTGGGAGAAAAACTCATCTCTCCCCAGGACGTAGCACTGCTTCTCGAGTACCTCATCCCCATCATCGAGGATATGGAACGAAATTCCCCCTTTGGGAAACCCACCTACTTTGAAGTGTCGGTAGCCATGGCCTTCCTTTACTTCTATTTTCAGGGAGTTCAGGTAGGGGTGGTGGAAGTGGGCCTGGGAGGGAGGCTGGATGCCACCAACGTTTCCGACCCGGTGCTCACCGTTATCACCCCTATCAGTTTCGATCACATGGAAATTCTTGGCGATACTCTTTCTCAGATCGCCCGGGAAAAAGCCGGGATTTTACGACCGGGGGTAAAACTCATCCTGGCTCCCCAACAAGAAGAAGCACGAAAGACTTTGCTCGGTGAAGCTTCTTTGAGAGGTGTGCCGGTGTGCCCGGTGGAAGAACTCTGCCATTACCGGGTTTTGTCCAGGAATCCTCAGGGGTCGCATTTCCGGTGGGAAATACCGGGCTGGGGAAGCGGAGAAACTTCTCTTCCTCTTCTTGGTGACCACCAGATCACGAATTTCATGACTGCCCTTCTGGCCGGAAAGGAGTGGGGTTTACCGTTTATCGAGGAGAACCTGAAGGAGGCTTTGCGGGGAACGAGCTGGCCGGGACGGATCGAGGTACTCTCCCACCAACCCCTGGTGGTGTTCGATGTTGCCCATAACCAGGCTTCCTTTGAGCAGCTTTTGAGAACCCTGAAAGACTTTTTGAGGGTGGAGAAGAGCGTTTTTCTTCTTGGTTTTCTGAAGGGAAAAGAGTACCAGAAAATAGCCGACGAAGTGCTACCCCACGCCCAGTGTGTCATCCTTACCCAGCCACTGAATCCCAAAGCCATCAATCCCTTCGAAGTGGCCCCGGCCTTTGAGAGAAGGGGGGTGCCGGTGGAAATCGTGGAGGACCCTTTTGAGGCCAGGGAAAAAGCTTTTCGCTATATCGGAGAGTATCACCTTCCCCTGGTGATCGCCGGTTCCTTTTACTTAGCCCGACCCTTCATGAGAGAATTTTCCTTATCCTGCGAAGAGGAGGTAGAAATATGTTAATCGTGGCCGAGCGGATCAATGCAACCCGTAAACCCATAAGGGAAGCCCTGGAGCGGAAAGACAGGGCATTTTTTGTCGAGGAAGCGCGCAAGCAGGAAATGGCGGGAGCGCACTTCATCGATATCAACGCCGGGACCGAAGCAGCCCAGGAAGTGGAGAATCTCCCCTGGCTGGTGGAGTGTATCCAGAACGAAGTTCAGGTCCCCCTGTGTCTTGATTCGGCAAACGATGTGGCTCTGGAAAAGGCTCTCCAGGTATACCGGAAAGACCAGGTCATGATCAATTCCTTTACGGTGGAGGAAGAGCGAATCCGGGCGGTGCTTCCTAAGGCCAGAGATTACCATGCTCTGGTGGTGGGATTAGCCATGGGCAAAGGAAGTATTCCCCAGTCGGTGGAGGAACGAATGAAACTGGTGGCGCAACTGGTAGAGGCGGTTCAGGACTACGGGATAGGAAAAGATAAACTTTTCATCGATCCCCTGGTGGTCCCCATTGGAACCGATCAGAACCAGGGCAGGATGTTTTTGGAAACCATCAAAAAGATTAAGGAAACGTATCCGGAAGTCCGGACCATTTGTGGCCTGAGTAACATCTCTTTCGGTATGCCCGGCCGTCGTCTCCTCAACCGGGCTTTCATGGCTTTATGTGTAGGCTATGGGCTGGATGCTGCGATTATCGACCCGCTTGATGAGGAACTCATGTCTATTCTCTTTGCTTCTCAAGCACTCATGGGCTGCGATGAATTCTGTATGGACTATATCTCGGCTTTCCGGAGTGGCAAATTGAAGGTATAATAAAGGAGGTGGGTGAGGGATTTTGCGAAAAGGTGGATTATTGCAGATAGTGATTACTCTGGTTTTCCTGGGGGTACTGGTTTCTTTTACCTTTGCCCAGGAGGAAAGTATCCTTGATTGGAGCCTCTGCCGGGGGCTCGACAAAGACGGTCTTCCCCTGGAGAGGGTGGATAAATTCACCACCGAAGACGAGAAAGTGGTCTTCTGGGTTTTCCTTCAGGAGGTTCGAAAAGGCGAAGAGGTGAAATGGGAATTCGTCGGGCCTGCGAGCGAATTCTATGAGAGTACCCTGATCTTTGAAGAAGACCAGAAGTACGTTGGTGTTAAGGGGGAGCTGAATCTTGCTCAAAACAAGGAACGCCTCACCCCTGGAAAGTGGAAAGCTCGCTTCTACCTCCGGGAAGAGAAACTCCTGGAAGTCCCCTTCACCCTGCTTGAGAGTACCATTGCCGAGAGTAAAAGCCTGGAAGAAGCCGTTAAAAAGACCGTTTCGCTTCTATCTGAATTCGGATACCAGGTGCTGGAGGTCAATGTTACCGAAGACGACCAGGCCTACATTCGAATGACCATGACTTCGCAGTCGGTGGATCAGGGTTTCTGGAATCAAATTGGGCTGGGTTTTGAGGCTCTGAAGCGTATTTTCCCCGAAGTTCCCTGGCTTCTGGTTCAACTGGTGTCAAAAGAAGAGTATCTTCTCAGCTTCCAGGTCAAGGCTTCGGATTTTGATTACTGGCGGAGAGGGTATCTGAACAGTGATGATTTCTGGAAGAAAAAGGTGTATCGCTACGTTTATAATATCAAAGAGAGAAAGGACGTGAACGCCCAGAATTTCTACATGGAGAAGTTTAAAGTGGTATATTAGGAAGTGAAGGAAACGATGCGGAGAATATTTGGAAAGTTTTCTCCGGCCGATTTTCAATTTCTGGCCGATTCCCTGTGCGAAGAAGAAAACCAGAAATCGCAATTTCTGGCTCTGGTTCAGAAAGACCTCGAGTCACTGGATCAACTCCTCAACCATGAGAGGCTTTTTCGGCAAGTTCTCCAGAGAGAAGACCTTTTCGTCAGAATTAGTCCGTATCTCTATTTCGAATTGTTGCTCCGTCGAGCCATCCTCGATATCCAGAGAGAAGCCTACACCCTGGAAACCATCGGTTATAAGACCAGGGTGCCAGTCTTTGATCAGAAAAAGATTCTGGAAGTCTTTTCTCGAGAAGCACTGCGAGACTACCTGGTGGAGATGCTTACTTCCTTTATCCGGGCGAATAACTTCACCATCTATATACGACGGGGTAAGGGTATCTATTTCAAGAAGACTTTTTCCGACTTCGATCTGGATTTACTCTCTGAAATGGGCAAGAATGCCGAAGAACCGTACCGTTTCATCTTCCTCAAAAGAGCTGGAGATATAGCGCTTTTTTTGAGCGGAATTTTCCCCGAGCACCTCTTTGGAAGAGAGGAAATTGGTTATCACCGCGGCAGGAACGCCTGGATGGCCAGATGGGTGAACCGGGGAGAAGAACTGGAAGAACGGGGGATACTCCTGTATCGTCAGGCCAGTGAGAGTGTGATAGCTCGAGAGCGGAACCTCGATTCCATTCTCAGCTATCTGGCCGAGAATTTTCGTTTCACCAAAAAGCCCCTGAATGTCATGACCGACCGTTACCTGGTCTTCCGGAAATATGATATCTTTCCGGTCCTTTCGAACTAAAGAGACCATTTTCCTCCCAGTTTACGGTAGGTTTCGGCAGATTCCACTTTCTCCTCGAGTCCCTGGACTTCAGGGAATATCTCCAGAGTCCGGGGAAGAATACCCTGAAGATGGGCGATAAGCACTCCATAATTGGTTATGGGGAGCTGTGCTTCTTTGGCCCGGCGCAGGCGGTAAAGCATCTCTTTCTGGTTGATCATGCACCCCCCGCAGTGGATGATGAGTTTATATGGGGAAAGGTCGGCAGGGAGATTCGGTCCTGCCACAATGTCAAACCGGAGTTCCACACCCAGACGCTGTTGCAGCCAGCGGGGAATTTTCACCCGTCCGATGTCGTCAGGAAGGGGATGATGAGAACAGGCTTCGGCGATGAGGACCCGGTCCAGGGGCTTCAAATTTTCAATAGCTCTCACTCCTTCTACAAAGGTGAGCAAATCCCCTTTATGGCGAGCAAAGAGAATGGAGAAACTGGTAAGGAAGATATCGGGCGGAACCGCTCCGGCTACCTTGTGGAATACCTGAGAATCGGTGATGACCAGCCGGGGAGGAATGCGAAGCTTCTGTAAGCTTTCCACCAGTTCCCGCTCTTTTACCATGAAGGCGGTCCCTTCGGCATCCAGGATGTCCCTGATGGTCTGCACCTGGGGAAGGATGAGCCGTCCCTTGGGAGCCCCCAGGTCAATGGGAACCACCAGGACCACCAGGTCCCCAGGCCTAATAAGATCCCGCACCAGGGGTTTTTCCTGATAGGTTTTTTTCAGGATATCCACGATGACGGTCTTGAGCTCCTGGATTCCCTCTCCACTCTGCGCGCTGGTATGGAAAACCGGTATCTGAAAGGGAAACTGGGCAGGAATTTCACCATCTTGATCGATTTTGTTGTGCACCCCGATGGTGAGCACCTGTTCGCTGCGAAGAATTTCGAGGAGTTCCTGTTCCAGGGTAAAGTCGGTGTGGCTGTCCCAAACGAGCAAAGCCACGTCGCAGCGATGCAGAATTTCCAGAGATTTCTTCTTTCGCAACTCCCCCAGAAACCCCACATCGTCGAGCCCCGCGGTATCCACAATGACCACCGGACCGAAGGGTAAAAGCTCAATGGACTTAAAAACCGGGTCGGTGGTTGTCCCCGGTACCTCGGATACAATCGCCACTTCCTGGTTGGTCAGGGCATTGATAAGCGACGATTTTCCCACATTCCTCCGGCCGAAAATTCCGATATAGGGTCTTGTGCTTCGAGGTGAAGTCTCATTCATTCTTTTTCTTCAACCTTTCCCATCCTGGTATTCCAGGTTTTAAAAACTCAGAGGGGGAGAGAATTATTTCCAGTTCCTCCTGCGTAAAGAGACCTTTTTCGATCAAAAGGTCTTTCAGATTCCGGTTTTTTGCCAGGCATTCTTTCACCAAAGCGGTGGTCTTTTCATGTCCGAGATAAGGAACGATGTGTGTGGCCAGGGCAAAGCTCCGCTCAAAGAGTTCTGTGCACCGCTTTACATTTGCTTCAATGCCGGCCACACACTTTTCAGCGAAAACCGTAACTCCTGCGGTGAGCTCTTCGAGCATACTCAGAATGTAGAAAGCCACAAAGGGCAAAAGGTGGTTGAGCTCCAGTTGCCCGCTGGAACAGGCAAATGCCAAAGCGCAGTCTTTTCCCATCACATCGATGCTGATACCTTCCAGATACTCACAGAGCACAGGGTTGATTTTACCGGGCATAATCGACGAGCCTTCCTGGAGGGGAGGAAGGATAACCTCTCCGATCCCGGCCCTGGGACCCATAGAGAGGAGTCGCAGGTCATTGGCAATTTTTCTCAAATTTACTGCCAGGGCTTTGAGAAGACCGGAGACCTCCACAAAGACATCCAGATTCTGGGTGTTTTCAAAGGAATTCATGGAACGCGCTATCGGTAATCTGGTAATTTCCCGGAGATAGGCCACGGCTTTGCTGGCATAGAGAGGATGGGCATTGAGTCCTGTGCCCACTGCCGTACCACCCAGATTGACTTCTTTGATGCGTTCCTTGCTTTTCCAGATGCGCCACCGGTCTCTGGCAATCGCTTCGGCCCAGGCTCCGAATTCCATGCCCAGGGTAATGGGTACGGCGTCCTGCAGTTCGGTCCGACCTACTTTGATGATTCCGGCAAACTCCGCTTCCTTTTTCTGCAGCGTGTCCTGGAGAACAATGATACCCTTTTCCAGCTCCTCCATTTCCCAGAGGGTAGCCACCCGGAGCGCGGTCGGGAAAGTGTCGTTGGTCGATTGACCGAGGTTTACGGTATCGAAGGGATTGATAACATCATAACGCCCTTTCTCCATACCCATGATTTCCAGAGCCCGGTTGGCAATCACTTCGTTGCAGTTCATGTTGAGGGAGGTCCCTGCGCCTCCCTGGAAGATGGAAACCCCTATCGCCGGGTCAAGCTGACCCCGGATTCCCTCCTCACAGGCCTTGAGGATGGCCGTGCCGATATGCTCTTCGAGAAGACCGATCTCCAGATTGGCCCTGGCACAGGCCCACTTGACGGCGAAAAAGGCCCGGATGAGTGAGCGGGGTGGGGGAACAAAAAAGGGAAAGTTTTCTCGAGCCCGCTCGGTATGTATGCCCCAGTACTTTTCTGCAGGAATGGTTTTCTCTCCCAGCGAGTCTCGCTCGGTTCGATACGCTTCTTCCATGCTTTTCTGCCTCTTTCAGTGTTTAAAGTGTCGTATTCCGGTGAAGACCATACTGATACCCAATCGGTTACAGGCTTCGATTGAATCCTGGTCCCTCACCGAACCGCCCGGCTGAATGATGGCGCTCACACCACATTTTCCCGCTTCCTCCACCACATCGGGGAAGGGGAAGAAGGCATCCGAGGCCAACACCGCTTTCTGTTCCCGGCCCTGCGCTTTCCTGACGGCGATATACATGGCATCAATCCGGCTCATCTGTCCTGCACCGATACCGACGGTCTGTCCATTTTTGGCCAGGACAATGGCGTTGGACTTTACGTGTTTTGCTACTTTAAAGGCAAAAAGAAGGTCCTTCCATTCCTGAGGGGAAGGAGATTTCTCGGTAACCACCTGAAGTTTCTCCTTCACCCAATCGATCTGGTCACCATCCTGAAGGAGGAACCCTCCATCGACTTTCTTGAGATCCAGAAGCGGAAAGGTTTTGAGAGGAGCCTGAAGGATGCGGATACCCTTTTTCCCCTTGAGAAGCTCCAGTGCTTCCTCAGTGTACGCAGGAGCAATAACCACTTCCAGGAAGAGCTTTCGAAATACTTCGGCGCTTTCGAGAGTCACCTTCCGATTAAAGGCCACGATGCCCCCAAAAGCGGAAACCGGATCACACTCCAGGGCCATCTTTGCGGCCAGAGCTAAATCCTCTGCTATCGCTACCCCGCAGGGGTTGTTGTGTTTCACGATGACCGTGGCAGGCTCCTCAAATTCCCGTACCGCCGAAAAAGCGGCCTGGACATCGTAGAGGTTATTGAAAGAAAGCTCCTTATCTTCGTGAAGCACCTGCAATTCCCTGAAAAAGCCGGCTAAATCCAGAGTCTCATCCTGGTAAAAAGCCCCTCGCTGATGAGGGTTTTCCCCGTAGCGGAGCTCGGTCTTTTTCCGCATGACCAGAGAGATTTGTTTGGGGAAACGCTCCCCGCTACCGGTAAGCTCCTCCAGATACTGAGCAATATGGGAATCATAGAGGGAGCTTTTGAAGAAAGCCTCGATGGCCCACTGGAGGGATTTTTCCTCGGGAAAAGCGCCGTTATGCCTCTCCATTTCTTCCATAAGTTCCCGGTATTGCTCCGGCGAAGAGACGATGACCACATAGCGATAATTTTTGGCCGAAGCACGCAGCAAGGTGATGCCTCCGATATCGATTTCTTCCACCACTCTGGTCAGGTCCCTCTCTCCGCTGGCCATCATCTTTTCAAAAGGGTAGAGATTGCAGACTACAAGATCAATGGGTCGGATGCCGTGCTTTTCCAGGTCTGCCATATCTGAAGGAAGCGTTCTTCGCGCCAGAATCCCTCCCTCAATGATCGGATGAAGGGTCTTGACCCTTCCTCCCAGAATCTCTGGAAAGCCGGTTAACTCTGAAACTTCCCTGACTGCTATTCCCAGATTCCGGATGAACTGTGCCGTGCCTCCGGTAGCGATAATCTCAACACCTTTTCCGTGCAAAAAGAAAGATAGCTCCTGGAGATTGCTCTTGTCGGAAACGCTGATCAGGGCAGTCCGTATGGGAATCATGCTCTCACCTTCCTTCACACTTGAATCCTGGTTCCATTCTACCTTACTGCTTCGGATTTGCAAGAAAGGAGCGGCCCTGTGTCTGCAGTTGGGGAATCAAATTTTGGGAACCTGAGCATTTCTGGTGGAATGGTGGTGATTTCCAGAACCGGGATGTGCTCTCTCTTCGGCGAGAATGGTTCATCGAAGAACGGTTATTTTTTCTGACGTTTCTCACCATCCGGAGGCAGGTTTCTCCTGAGCGTTCAGAGAAGCAATCGGCGTATGTGACTCCGGCTCACCATTCCCGGGATTCTTCTGGAAAAGGCCGGAGTTCGCGCATCGATCTTTCCTTTTGTGCTTCTCAAAGTTTATCCTTTTGCTCATAGATCGACATACTTTTTCTTGTCGAGAGCACAGGCTTTCTGGTGATATATCCTGGAAAGACTTATAATAGTACTCATTACAAGAGCGTCTCGGTAAGGGAGGTGTCACTTTTGACCAAGCCCCGGGTTCTGGTCATAGGAAGTCTTAATCTGGATATGGTTCTGAAAATCGACCGGATGCCAGAAAGTGGCGAAAACCTCTTTGCAAAGGGTTTTTCCATGTTTCCAGGAGGAAAAGGTAACAATCAGGCCATTGCCTGTGCTCGCCTGGGAGCATGGGTGAGCATGATCGGTAAGGTCGGCGATGACGAGTTCGGTGATCGGTTGCTCTTGAACCTTGAGCAGGAAAATGTGGACTTCAACTTTGTGACCCGTAAACCACTGACGCATACGGGTCTCGCCTTCATCTTTGTAGATGAAAAAGGTGAAAACCGGATCCTGGTCGCCCCGGGAGCCAATATGGAGCTATCGGTGGAAGACATCGATGGGGCAAGGGAGCTTTTCAAATCCACCGATTTTCTTCTGTTGCAGCTCGAGATTCCCAAAGAGGTGGTGTGGAAGTCCATCGAAAACGCCCACCGCTATGGAGTACGGGTAGTACTCAATCCTGCTCCGGCCCAACCATTCCCCATAGAAATTCTTTCCTCCGATGATATAATTACTCCAAATAAATACGAGGCAGAAGTCCTGAGCGGGGTGAAGATCAATTCTCTCCAGGAAGCTAAGGAAGCCATCGCGGTTCTGGAAAGGCGGTGCCAGGCCCGGAAGGTGATCACTCTGGGGGAACAAGGAGCCATTGCCACTTACGAAGATGGCAAACTGGTCTACCTGCCTCCACGGGAAATCAAAGTTGAAGATACCACCGCAGCAGGTGATGCCTTCAACGCCGGTCTCGTTATGGGTATTGGAATGGGTAAGAGCTGGATTGAGGCCCTGAAGCTGGCAAACACCGCAGGAGCCATTGCCTGCACCATGATCGGCGCCCAGAGCGCTCTCCCGCACATGAGGGATATCGAGAAGTTTATCGAAAAAGCAGGAGACGGTGAGGTCGAAATTATCGATGGGATTTGATTTGACGGTTGGTGACACGCTCCATTGTATTCTGAGACTTCTGGCTGCTTTCTTCGCTGGTGGGATCATCGGATGGCAGAGAGAGGTGGCCGAAAAACCTGCCGGCCTCAGAACCCATATTCTGGTCTGCGTCGGTTCTGCTCTTATTACCATCATTTCCATATTTGCCTTTGGGAAAATGGGGTCTGACCCCGCCCGTATCACTGCTCAGATCGTGAGCGGCATCGGTTTCCTGGGAGCAGGGACCATTTTTCGATATGGACCGTCGGTGACCGGTCTCACCACTGCAGCAAGTCTCTGGGCTGTGAGTGGTATCGGCATAACCCTGGGGTCAGGAATGTTCCTCATCGGGTTTTTAGCTACCGGCCTTATTTTCCTCACCCTCTGGCTCTTAGAATATATGGAGAAACGGTTTCTCAAAAAGGGGAGTTTGATGCTCAGGCTCTCGATTCCCAATCGACCGGGCGTTCTAGGTCAAATCGGGATGAAGCTCGGTGAACTGGGTGTTAATATCGAAAGGTTGAGACTTCAGGAGGAAGGAGAAGGAGGGCGTATGGACTGTACCCTCCAGGTTACCCTGCCTCCTTCGCAGGATCTGACAAACGTTATCTCTGCACTCCAAGAAATGGAGATGGTGAGGGAAGTAGAGATATTCTAATCAACGGGAGGTCAAAGAGAGACCATGCCTCAATTGAAAGCCCCGAAGGGTACACGAGATATTCTGGGTACTGAAGTGTACCTCTTCAGACAGGTAGAAGAAACGGTACACGAAGTGGCCAGAATCTTTGGATACCAAGAAATCCGAACGCCTATTTTTGAGAGTACCGAGCTTTTCGCCCGGGGAGTGGGGGAGGGGACTGATATCGTCCAGAAAGAGATGTACACCTTCCTTGATAAAGGGGGGAGAAGCCTCACGCTTCGTCCGGAGGGTACCGCGCCAGTGATGCGAGCCTATCTCGAGAAGGGTTTTGCAGTCCACGAGCCCCGGGTAAAGTGGTTTTATCTCGGGCCCATGTTCCGCTATGAACGACCCCAGGCGGGAAGGATGAGGCAATTCCATCAGTTCGGTTTTGAGGCCATAGGTTTCGAAAGTCCGGCCTGTGATGCAGAGGTGATCCTCATTGCCTGGACCATATACCAGGGGTTGGGACTCAAAAAACTTTCTCTGGAAATCAATAGCCTGGGATGTGATGCCTGCAAGCCGAATTACATTGAAGCACTGAAAAGCTTCTTAAGAGATAAGCATGAGGAACTCTGCTTAAGCTGTCAGGAACGTCTGGAGAGAAATCCTCTCCGGGTTCTGGATTGTAAGGTTGAAACCTGCCGGGCCGTCCTGGGATCGCCCCTCTTTCCCAATTTCCAGGATTTTCTCTGCCGGGAATGCCGCCAGCACCAGGAGGAACTCTTGGAAGCTCTGGCAATCCTGCAGATTCCCTTTGTCATCAATCCTCATCTGGTGCGCGGGCTCGACTACTACACCAGAACCGCTTTCGAAATCAAGACCGGTGAGCTGGGTGCTCAGGATGCCGTGGGGGGGGGAGGACGGTACGATAACCTCTCTCAGGCCCTGGGAGGTCAGAAAATCCCGGGAGTGGGATTTGCTGCAGGAATGGAGAGAATCGTTCTCCTTCTTGAAAAAGAGGGGAAAAACGCCCTTTCCGGTCCTCTGGGTGTGTATCTGGCCCCTCTGGGCAAAGAGGGAGAGAAACAATTGCTCCTCTTGAGCAGGCACTTGCTGGAACGTCGCATTCCCTTCTATACCGACTTTGCTGATAAGACGATCAAGTATCACCTCAAAAGAGCCCAGAAAATGGGAACCCGGTGGGTGGTTATTCTTGGCGAAGAGGAAATTCGGCAATCCGTTTTTCTTTTGAAAGATATGACTTCAGGAGAACAATTTCCTATGCCCCTTGAGGGTCTCCTGAAAAAACTACAGGAGGAGATTGCAGGTGTTTAGAACACACACGTGTGGTGAATTGCGCAAAGAGGACATAGGTAAAGAGGTTATTCTGGCCGGATGGGTGAACCGCATCCGGGATCACGGGGGAATCGTCTTCATCGATCTTCGGGACCGTTTTGGCATGACGCAAATCCTCCTTGATCCCGGTAATCGGGAAATGAGTACCGAATCTGCGAAAATCAGGCCGGAATATGTCATTCAGGTAGAAGGTGTGGTGCGGGCCAGGCCGGAGGGTCTGGTGAACCCCAAACTTCCCACCGGAGAAATAGAGGTGGAAGTGAAGAAACTGAAGATTCTCTCTTCGGCAGAATTACCTCCCTTTGAAATAGACGGTAAAAAAGAAATTGACGAAGCACTTCGCCTGCAGTACCGATATCTGGACCTGCGACGTCGCAAAATGCGAGAGAATCTCATTCTCCGCCACCGAGCTGCTCAGAGTATACGCCGTTACCTCAGTGAGCGGGGATTTATCGAAGTGGAAACACCATTCCTCACCAAGAGCACTCCTGAAGGAGCACGAGATTTCCTGGTTCCCAGCCGCTTGAACCCGGGTGAATTTTATGCGCTGCCACAATCGCCTCAGCTCTTCAAACAGATGCTGATGATTGCCGGGTTAGATCGCTATTTTCAGATTGTGCGGTGCTTCCGTGACGAAGACCTTCGCTCTGACCGACAGCCTGAATTTACCCAGGTGGATATCGAAATGTCTTTTGTGGAACCATCTGATGTCATGCACCTTATCGAAAATATGATGGTTTGTGTCTTCAGAGAAGTCCTGGGGATAGAGGTAGAGGTACCCTTTCCCGTTCTGCGATACCGGGAAGCCATGGAAAAATACGGAGTGGACAAACCCGACCTGAGAATTCCTCTCACCATCGACGATCTCACCGAAATCTTTGGAGAGGAACCCTTTCCACCCCAGAAGGGGAAGGAAACCCGGGTGAAATCGCTGTTTATCCCGGAAGGAGAAGCCTTCTCCCGCAAAACTCTGGACACCCTGGCCCAGGAAGCCAGAGAAAAAACCCTGAGTTTATCGTGGATAAAGGGTTCACGGGAGGAGTGGACTTCTCCCCTCAAAGGAAAGCTCAGGGAGTCCACATTGGCAGAACTTTTTGCTCGTTACCGTTTCGGGAAGAATTCTCTGCTCCTCATTGCTTCTGGAGAGGGGAATCGTGTTCTGGAATTTATGGGTAACCTGCGTCTCCAGGCGGGAAAGGAAAAAGTAAGCCCTGGAGACTTCCGTTTCTGCTGGGTGGTGGATTTTCCGCTTCTTGAATGGAACGAGGAAGAGAAAAGATGGGATTCCGTTCATCACCCCTTTACGTCTCCACTGGAGGAAGATCTACCGCTTTTAGAGGAAAATCCTGCTCTGGTCAGGGCCAGAGCTTACGATATCGTTCTGAATGGGTACGAAATCGGGGGAGGAAGCATCAGAATTCACGACACTGGCCTGCAGGAAAAGATTTTCCGGCTCCTGAATTTAGACCAGCCCGCTATCCAGGAAAAATTTGGCTTTTTTGTAGAAGCACTCCGCTATGGTTGTCCTCCCCATGGTGGCATTGCCCTGGGATTTGACCGCCTGGTGATGCTCATGTGCGGGGAGGAGTCGATTCGCGAGGTGATTCCCTTCCCCAAGACGCAGAAAGGAGTGTGTCTTCTCACCGGCGCTCCTTCAAAGGTGGAAGAAGAGCAGCTCAGGACCTTAGGCATAAGAATTGTAGTGGAAAAGTGAGATGAGTCAATTTGAAAAAATATCGTGCTTGTGCTATTATGTCTTTGCGGTGAGAAAAGGATAATCGGTTCGTGACCCTGCTTTGTTGGTGATGCCAAAAGAGGCTTTGACCCAACACCCTTGTCTCGGGAACCTGGACGTCAGGTAAGCCAAGGCTTACCTGAGAGGGTACCCACCTTTTTGAGGACGAGGATCAAAGCGGTTGGCACACCGCAAAAGCGGGGTCACATATTGTGATTATGGGGACCGAGGAAGGAGTGCGTGAAGGTGGAAAACGAAAACGCGAAAGAACAGACCATGAACCTGCTGAGCGAAAACCTGGACCAGATTCGAGTCGTAAGACCTGGAGAACTGATTAAAGGAAAGGTAGTGAAAAAGGGCGAAGAAGGTTATTTTGTCAACATCAATTATAAAGCCGAGGGTATTTTACCCTTCAAAGAAAGAGCACAGGGGAAAGAGGGAGAAGTAGAGAATCAGCTTGAAGAAGGGGAAGAGGTATGGACTATAGTTACCCAGATTGATGACCAGGGATATATCTGGCTTTCTCGGGAACAGGCCCGCTATCAGGGTGCCTGGATTGACATAGAAGAAAGCAAAGAAAAGGGGAAAGTGCTCACCGCCAAGGTAAAGAAAAAGGTTAAAGGTGGCCTTATTGTGGATGTGGGCATTAATGCTTTTCTACCTGCTTCCTGTGTGGATCTGGTGCCTCGCAACCTGGACGAATTCCTTGACCAGTCCATTCAGGTCAAGGTCATCGAAGCCGACCGGCGCAATCGCAACGTGGTCGTTTCTCGCAAAGCGGTGCTTGAAGAAGAAGCCAACCGTCGGAAGAATGAAACCATTGCCTCGCTAAAGGTAGGTCAAATACGCAAGGGAGTGGTTCGGAACATCACCAACTTTGGAGTTTTTGTGGATTTAGGCGGTATCGATGGGCTTTTACATGTCTCAGAAGTTTCCTGGGGAAAAGTGGGGAAACTGGAAGATCTTTTTGAGAAAGGACAGGAGATCGAAGCGCAGGTTATCGCCTGGAATCCCGAAAAAGAGGAAATATCCCTGAGTCTGAAGCGACTCACCCCTGATCCCTGGGAGAGTGTGGAAGAAAAAATAAAAGTAGGGGAAATTATCAAAGGTAAAGTGGTATCACTGAAAGACTTCGGGGTGTTTGTGGAGATAGAAGAGGGATTAGAAGGTTTGATCCACATTTCGGACCTTTCCTGGGGCTACGTTAAGCACCCCCGGGAAGTGGTCAAGGTGGGGGACATTGTTGAAGCACGGGTTCTGGAGATAGACAGAGAGAAAAAGAGAATTTCTCTGGGGCTGAAGCAGATCTTCCCCGACCCGTGGGAAAATATAGAGGAAAAATATCCTCTGGGTAGCCAGATCCGGGTTAAAGTTAATAAAATCAACACCCGAGGGGCCCTGGTCGAAGTGGAAGAAGGTATCGAAGGAAAAATCCCTCTGGAAGAGCTTTCCTGGAAAAGAGTCAGTCGAGTCAATGAGGTTTTGCGCAGAAATCAACTGGTGGATGCGAAAGTTATCGAAATCGACCGGGAAAATCGCCAGCTTATCCTGAGCCTCAGGCAACTTCGTCCAAATCCCTGGGAAGAGATTCAAAAACAGTGGAATGTGGGAGATATGGTGGAAGGTCGCATCCAGAGATTGATGAATTTCGGTGCCTTCGTAGAGTTATCTCCCGAAGTGGAAGCGTTGCTCCCGCTCTCTGAAATCAACTGGGAACCGTTGAGGCATCCCAGTCAGGTTTTGCGTAAAGGGCAGACGCTGCAACTTAAAATTATCGAGTTTAAACCGGAAGAGCAGAGAATTGTGGTCAGCCGCAAGGCTCTCCTCCCTGACCCTTGGGAAAGCATCAAAAGCCGCTACCCGGTTGGAAGTATCCATGAAGGGAAAGTGGTGAGAGTGGTGGATTTCGGTGCCTTCGTGGAACTGGAAGAAGGGTGGGACGGTCTGGTTCACATTTCCGAGATTGCCGATCAGCGCATCTCTTCTCCCTCGGAGATCCTCAAAGAAGGAGACCGGGTTAAGGTCAAGGTTATCAAACTGGACGACGGGGAACGCAAAATTGGGCTGAGTATCAAGCAAGCTCTGAAAGAGGAAGAAGAAAGAGAACACCGTGAGCACACTGCGGCGAACGGGAAAGTAACCTTAGGAGACGTCATCGGAGAGAAACTCACCAATATTTTGCACAATCTCAAAAAATGATGGCTGTGGTACAGGCGGATTCGCCATCGTCTCTCTTTGAGTCGCTGGTTGCGGAAATCCGGGAGGTTGGTGCTTCTTTCTCGAGAGTCGTGGTAGCATTTTCGGGAGGATTGGACAGTACCGTTGCTCTTTTTCTCTGTCTTACAGCGCTGGGTAGAGAAAAGGTGGTAGCCTGTACCGTGGACTGGGAGCGATATTTTCCCGAAAAAGCTCGGCGTCAGGTCCTTTTTATCCGGGAGTATTTTGGAATTCGTCATTATTTTTTACCCGGAAAACGTCTCCTGGAAGATGTGGCCAGCGGTGGTCCATCCTGCAATCTCTGTACCAGAAAGGCCAAATTAGCGACGATAAAAAATTACTTTGGTAAGGACACCCTGATCGTCGGTGGAGCAAACCAGAGCGATAGCTGGGGCAAAAGGGGGATGAAACTCCTCCATAACACCTACTCTCCGCTTTTTGACCTGGAGAAAAGACATATCCAGGAGTTAGCTACCTTCTTCGCGCTGCCGGTGCGAAGAATCGGTGAAAACCATTTCCGGGAAGGATGTATCGTCAAGCACCTCCTCAAACCACTCGTGTCTCCGTATCATGCTGAAGCGGTGATTAAGAGTAACGAGCTTCTCTGGAAGATTCTGGATGAAGCATTCCCGGAAAGAGAAATTGCAAACGTTAAAATTATCGGTCCTTTGAGTAGGAACCAGGCACTCATCAACGTCCGGCCTCTGCCGCCTTCTCCGGTGCGGAAAAGAATCGAAGGAGAACTTTCTAACCTTCCCGAGATAGAAGACCTGATCTGGGTCGATGAACCGGTGACCCTGGTGGTTCGAGCCAATCCCGGTCAGTACCATAATCCTGAAGCCCTTTTCTGGTTAGAGAAAGGTCGGCTGCAGCTCGACTTCGCCTTTCCGATAAAGGTGCAGTGGATGTGCTCTTCCAACCGTCGTCTGAGGACCTTTCAAGTCGTAGAATGCATAAAAGGAGCGACACTGTCATGAAAAGTAGTGAAATCCGGGAGGCTTTTCTCAGTTTTTTTGCTCGCAAAGGCCATGAGCGTCTTCCCAGTGCTTCTCTCATCCCTGATGATCCCACCATTCTTCTCACTATCGCAGGTATGGTACCCTTCAAGCCCGTTTTTCTGGGAAAGGTGCGCTCCCCCTTCAAGCGGGTATGTACCGTCCAGAAATGTGTGCGGGTCAGTGACCTGGAGAGGGTTGGTTATACTTCCCGCCACCATACTTTTTTTGAGATGCTGGGAAACTTTTCTTTTGGCGACTATTTTAAAAAAGAAGCCTGTCAGTGGGCCTGGGAATTCCTTACCGGGGATCTCGCCTTACCTTCTGAAAAGTTGTGGGTATCGGTCCACCACCGGGATCGGGAAGCCTTCTCCATCTGGCAGGAAATCGTGGGGATTCCCCCAGAAAAAATCGTTCTTTTAGGTGACGAAGACAATTTCTGGGCTTCGGGGCCGGTGGGGCCCTGCGGGTACTGTTCCGAAATCTATTACGACACGGGAATTGAGCGGGGTTGTGGCAAACCCGATTGTAAGCCGGGCTGTGACTGTGACCGGTATCTGGAGGTATGGAATCTGGTTTTCATGGAGTTCGACCGCCAGGGGGATGGGACCCTGGTCGATTTGCCCCGAAAGAATATCGATACCGGCATGGGGCTGGAACGAATTGCTTCGGTCCTGCAGAAGAAGGCCACCAACTTTGAAACCGACCTGTTCTTCCCTATCATCGAGGTTCTGGAGAGAATGTCTGGCCGAAAATACGATGTTCCCGAAACCAGGCCCCTGTTCCGCATCGTTGCCGACCACATTCGGGCGATAACCTTTCTGGTCGCCGATGGGGTCTACCCAGCCAATGAGGGAAGAGGGTATGTACTCCGGCGCCTCATCCGCCGGGCCTATCGCCAGGGGAAAAAGCTGGGATTGAATCGACCCTTTCTCTACGAGCTCTCCTTCGCGGTCATTGAAATTATGCAAACAGCTTATCCGGAACTGCGGGAAAAAGAGAGACTCATCGCCCAGATAGTCCACCAGGAAGAGAAACGCTTTGAGGAAACCGTATCTCTGGGGATGGAATACCTGGAAAGGGTGCTGCAGGAGAAACGGAGCTCCGGGATAAAACAGGTTTCGGGAGCAGAAATCTTTAAGCTCTACGACACCTATGGATTCCCTCCGGACCTTACTCAGGAGATTCTGAGTGAAGAGGGCTTTACATACTCAGAGGAAGAATTCAGAGAGGAGATGCAGAGACAAAAAGAGAGAGCCCGCAAAGCGCACGAAACCAAAACTGAGGAGCTAAAAGGTAGAAAAAAATTGGAAGAGTTTCTCAAAGAATTTGAAACCGTCTTTGTAGGCTACGAGAATCACGAAGCCGAAGCCACGGTTCTGGTGCTCTCCCGGGGGGATAATTTCCTGCCGGAAGCCCGGGCCGGAGAGCAAATCATGGTGATTCTGGATGTAACGCCCTTCTACCCTGAAAAGGGAGGGCAAGAGTATGACCAGGGCTGGATGGTGGGGCTTTCCGGTAAAATCGAAGTCCAGAAAGTCTTAAGCCCCCTACCCAATCTCATCGTTCACGAAGGGGTAGTCCGGGAAGGTACCATAAAATGCCGGGAGAGAGTCAGGGCGTTCATCGATAAAAGACGCCGAAAGCTTCTGGAGACCCATCACAGCGTCACCCATCTTCTCCATCAGGCCCTGAGAGAAGTCCTGGGAGAGCAGGTCAAGCAGGCCGGTTCCCATGTTGCCGCAGAGGGGCTACGTTTCGATTTCACCCATTTTGCTCCGCTTTCTGCGGAAGAAATCCAGGAGGTGGAATCCCGGGTTAACGAGAAAATCTTTGCCGATCTTCCGGTGCACATCTCCTACTCCACGCTGGAGGAAATTCAAAAAAGGAAAATCGTGGCGCTCTTTGAGGAAAAGTATGAAACCCTGGTGCGGATTGTTCGCATGGGGGACTACTCTGCCGAACTTTGCGGTGGAACCCATCTGCGTAGTACAGGCGAAGCCGGTCTTTTCAAAATCGTGTCGGAGAGTAGCATTGGTTCAGGATTACGGCGCATTGAAGCGGTGGCCGGAGCGAAGGCCTTTGAGTTCTTCGCTCACCGCGAGCAAATCCTCAAGGAGGTACAGAAATCTCTGGGAGTAAATCTGGAAAATCTGCCCTCCACCATAGAGAATCTACTCCAGGAGAACAGGAGACTGAAAAAGTCGCTCCTTCAAGAGGAAAAACAGAGAGTCCTGAGAGAAATCATTACCCATTCGGAAAGGAGCCAGGGCATATCCTTTGGGTCGTGTCTTCTCCGGGAGTCAGAGCTTACCCTGGATCATCTGAAGGAAGTGGTTGATGAAGCTCGGAGCCGGAAGGTGAGTAGTCTTGTGGTTCTGGGGCTTTGGAAAGATGGGCGGGTGCAGGGGATCGTGGCAGCGCTCGAAGATTTCCAGAATCTGAATCTTGGCGCCATGGTAAGGGAAGTCAGCAAGGATTTCGGAGGGGGTGGAGGAGGAAGGCCCAATCTTGCCCAGTTCGGGGGGTTACCGGAGAAGGACTGGGAGGCTTTTCTTTCCCGGATAAAAGAGCAGGTTCTCGCACATGAAAAGAGTCGTGGCGTTTGACATCGGAGAAAAACGCACCGGAGTCGCTTTCAATCGGGGAAGTCCCATTGCGTTTCCCCAGCGGATCCTGAAAGGAGAGGGCCATATCGATGCACTGCTTGCCGTGGCCTTCGAACTCGATGCCGAAGAAATACTCATCGGCTTACCGCTCCGGACCAACGGTTTGAGCGGTGAAAAAGCGAGAAAAATCAAAGCGCTTAAGGAAGAAATCGAAAAGGTATTTCCCGGAAAGGTGGTCCTGTGGGATGAGCGCTTTTCTACCAGAGAGGTCGAAAAAAGACTCATCGAGGCCGGAGTAAAAAGAAAGGCGAGAAAGGAAACCACCGACCAGCTTGCTGCTACCCTGATTTTGCAGGCATATCTTGATAGGGAAGGGACATGAAACCCCGGTACTTTATCTTCTTGTGCTGGGCCTGGATTCTCTGTCTATGGTTGAAGATGGCTTTCTATACGGATCTTGAGCGGGAAAGGGAGAAAGAGATTTTCATCCCCCCCGGTACCTCTATCACCGGAACTGCCCGGATACTGAGGGAGGAGACGGCTACTTCTCCGTACCTTTTTCGCCTTTTCCTGTTCCTTTCCCGAACCGATAAGGTCATTGCCGGAAGGTATCTCATAGCGCCCGGTTCTTCCATCCGTGAAATCACCCGGAAATTGGCCAGTGGTCCACTTCAGGAAAAAGTAACCTTTCCGGAGGGATTGACTTCCCTCCAGATGGCCTCCATTCTCGAAGAGAAAGGTTTATGTAAGGGTGAAGAGTACCTGGCTCTCCTTTCTTGCCCTGGAATTTTCAAGAGAGAGTGGTTAAAAAACGTGACGCATTTGGAGGGTTTCCTCTTTCCTGACACCTACAAATTCACACTGCCTTCCTCTCCCTATGAGATCATCGAAACGCAACTGAAGCGATTCGAAGAACTCGTTCTTCCGCTCTACGAAAAGAGTACCACCTCCCTTTCCTTACCAGAAGTGGTTATTTTAGCTTCGATTGTGGAGAAGGAAGCAAGCGGCCGGGACGAAAAACCTTATGTGGCCTCGGTCTTTCTGAATCGCCTGAAGAAAGGGATGAAACTCCAGTCGTGTGCTACCGTGGTGTATGCCCATTATCGGGAGAGCGGCATTCACCTCCATAGCCTGAGCACCGAGGACCTGCAGATTGATTCTCCTTTCAATACCTATCGCTATAAGGGGTTGCCACCTCAGGCCATCGGTAACCCCGGCCTGGATGCCATCCGGGCTATTCTCTACCCCAAAGATACCGATTACCTCTACTTTGTGCTCCAGGAAAACGGGAGACACGCTTTTTCCATTACCTATGACGAGCACCTGGATAAAAAAGGGGGTAGTCATGAAAAGTCCAAAGAATAGGAGTTTCTGGAACCGTTTTCTACCCGATTTCTATGTGAGTGAACTTTCGGAAATTCCCCTGGAGTTATTACGAGAAAAGCATGTTCGCGGCCTCATTCTGGACCTCGATAATACCCTGGTGGCGTGGAACCGCTACGACCTCTCTCCCCAGGTTATTTCCTGGGTGAAGAAAGCAAAGGAAATGGGATTCCTGATCTTCATCGTCTCAAACGCCCTGGAAGAACGGGTGCAGTACTTCTCCCAGGCTCTGGAGATACCTGGAATTTCCAAAGCCCAGAAGCCTCGACGTTCGGCGCTGCGGAATGCCATCGAGAGAATGGGTCTTGCACTTCATGAAGTGGCAGTGGTCGGTGATCAAATCCTCACCGATGTCTGGGGAGGGAACCGTCTGGGAGTTTACACGGTGCTGGTACGTCCTCTGGCCTCCCGGGAATTTTTTCTCACCCGCCTGGGAAGAAAGTTCGAAAAGCTTTTGCTGCGGAGGCTCACCCCTTATGATCGGTGCTGAAACCCGTCTTCTCGGTCTTCTGGGTCATCCGGTGTCCCATTCTCTTTCCCCCGTCTTTCAAAATGCTGCGCTGCAGCACCTTGGGCTTCCCTTTGTGTATCTGGCTTTTGACGTTCCACCCGATAATCTCCCCAGGGCAGTAGAGGCCCTGAAAATCCTGAATGCCCGGGGGTTTAACGTCACCGTTCCCCACAAAGAGACCGTGTGTGCACTTCTCGACCATCTTGAAAGGGAAGCCCGTCTGGTTGGGGCGGTGAATACGGTGGTCCATGAAAACGGGATGCTTTCGGGATATAATACTGATATCTACGGATTCGAAAAGAGCCTGGAAGAGGGTGGAGCTCGAGTCGAAGGGAAGAATGTGCTCCTTCTTGGTGCCGGAGGAGTGAGTCGAGCGGTGGTCTTTGTGCTTGGAAAAAAGAATATCGCTTCCCTTTTCATTGCAAACCGCACGATAGAGAATGCCCAACGGCTCTCCCGCTTTGCTCTGGGACTCTTCTCCTTTCCAGTTGTAGTGCTGCCCTGGGAACAGATCCTCCGGGGGGAGAGGGAGAAGCTACCTCAGGTGGATATTCTCATCAATACCACTACCTTGGGGATGCACGGCGAGGCAATCACCCTTAACTGGCATAATTTTTCATCCTGTTCCTTAGTGATCGATGTCGTTTACCGGAGAGAGGGTGAGACACCTCTCGTGGAAGAAGCAAAGAAGTACGGCATCGCCGGTCAGAGCGGCAAATCCATGCTCCTCCATCAGGGAGCAAAGAGTTTCGAGCTTTTCACCGGTAAGAGTGCTCCCCTGAAAATTATGCAACAGGCTCTTGAAGAGGGAGGGACACACCATCAATAACCAGAAACTGGGAGAAATTTTACTCCACCAGGGCAAAATCACTCCTGAAAAGCTCAAGGAAGCCCTGGAAATCCAGGAACGTACCGGAGAAAGATTGGGAGAAATCCTTCAGAAGATGTACGCCATTCAGGAAAAGGAAGTCTGTGCAGCTCTGGCCGAGCAGCTTGGGACTCTCTACATCGAGCTCGATAAGTACGTTATCGACCCCAAGGTGGTGGTGAGGCTTCCGGAGAAGTTCTGCCGGCAACACCAAGTGGTCCCCATTGCCGAAGAAAACGGAGCGATCATCCTGGCCATGGCCAATCCGGTGGACATCATGACCATAGACCGGGTTCGCTTGATGACTAAAAAGGAAGTCAAACCGGCCATCGCTCCTCCCCGGGAAATCGAGCGCATCCTCAACGCCTACTATGGCACTGTGGAATCGGTCGATGAACTCTTCAAAGAAGCGGAGGCGAAGGAGGGAATTCTCCTTCCTTGTGATGAAGAGGAAATCAAGATTGACCAGCTCAAGGCTCTGGGAGAAGAAGCCCCCATTGTGCGGGTGGTTAACATGGTTATCCTCCAGGCTATTCGCTCCGGAGCCAGCGACATCCATATTGAACCTCAGGAAGAGCAGGTCCGGATACGGTTCCGGATTGACGGTATCCTCCAGGACATTACCTCCACCTCCATTAAAGTTCACCCTGCTCTGGTGTCCCGGATCAAAATTCTTTCCCGAATGAACATTGCCGAGCGACGTCTCCCCCAGGATGGCCGTTTTCAGGTGATGGTTGATAGCCGGGACATCGATTTCCGGATCTCATCCCTCCCCACCATCTTTGGAGAAAAAATCGTCATGCGGATTCTCGATAAATCCACCCTGCTTCTGGATCTCGACCACCTGGGGTTTGAACCGGAAGACCTGGACAAAATTTATCGCCTCATCCAGCACCCTTACGGTATGATTCTCCTCACCGGACCGACCGGAAGCGGCAAGACCACCACCCTCTATTCCGCTTTAAATTACATCAACAAACCCGATTTGAACATCATCACCATTGAAGACCCGGTGGAGTATCGCCTTCCGGGGATCAATCAGGTTCAGGTCAAGCCTAAAATCGGCCTCACCTTTGCCAATGCCCTCCGGTCCATTATGCGTCAGGACCCGGATGTCATCATGGTGGGAGAAATCCGGGACCGTGAGACTGCGGAAATCGCCATCCATGCTGCGCTCACCGGACACCTGGTCTTTTCTACCCTCCACACCAATACTGCTGCCGGAGCGGTGGTGCGACTCCAGGAAATGGGGGTAGCGTCTTACCTCATCTCTTCTTCGGTCATCGGCGTTATTGCCCAGCGTCTGGTACGGCGAATCTGCCAGTCCTGTAAAGTGGAATTCGAGGTGAAAGGGGCGATGGCCCAGGAACTCACTGCAGGGCAAGAGGAACGACTTATTCTCTACCGGGGAAAGGGCTGTAATTCCTGCAACCGGACTGGATACCGGGGGCGGATGGCAGTGAGTGAAGTTCTGATTATGGATGATGACCTCCGTCAGCTGGTGCTGCGCAACGCCATCGAAAAAGACATTACCGAGCTGGCCCGAAGTAAAGGAATGAAAACCCTCCGGGAAAACGCCCTGCGAAAGGTCCTGCAAGGCGTGACCACCCTGGAAGAAATGTATCGCGTGACCACCACTGTATAGGAGGGAAAAGATGGATTTCGACATTCGGGTTCTTTTGCAGGAAGTGGTGGAGAGAAAAGCCTCCGACCTCCATCTTACGGTAGGAATTCCGCCGGTTTTCCGGATTTACGGCCGGCTCACCTTTTCCGAGAAATATCGGCCCCTCCGTCCGCCCGATACTGAAGCTCTGGCCTGCTCGCTTTTAGGGGAAGAACGGTGGCAGCGATTCCTGAGAGAACGCGAAGCCGACTTTTCTCTGGGTCTTCCAGACCTGGGGCGCTTCCGCATCAATGCTTACTTCCAGCGTGGTTCCATAGGACTGGCCATCCGGGCTTTAAGTTACGTTATCCCTTCCATGGAAGAATTGTATCTCCCCAAAGAAGTCCTGCAGAAACTGGCTTTGCTTCCCCGGGGGTTAATCCTTGTCACCGGGCTGACCGGAAGCGGTAAATCCACGACGCTCGCTTCCATGATCGACTACATCAACGAGAACCGTTCCTGCCATATCATCACCATCGAAGACCCCATCGAGTACCTGCACACGCACAAAAAAAGCATCGTTAACCAGCGAGAAGTGGGGGGCGATACCCCCTCTTTCGAGAGTGCCCTGGTACATGCCCTGCGAGAGGACCCCGACGTGATTCTGGTGGGTGAGATGCGCAACCTCGAGACCATCGCTACCGCTCTCACCGCTGCGGAAACCGGGCATCTGGTGATGGCCACCCTCCACACCAATAACGCTCCTCAAACCATCGACCGCATCGTGGATGTCTTCCCCCCTCATCAGCAGACCCAGATTCGTATCCAGCTGGCTGGTGCCCTTCAGGGAGTGGTGAGTCAACAGTTATTACCTCTATCCGCCGGAAATGGCCGCATTCCCGCCATCGAGATCATGATTGCCAACAACGCCATCCGTAACCTCATCCGGGAAGGGAAAACCTACCAGATCTACAGCGTCATGCAGACTTCCCTAGCCGAAGGGATGATCACCATGGACCGGGCCCTCTTTGAGCTTTATAAAAGGGGTCTCGTTACCTGGGACGAAGTTTACGCCCGAGCTATCGACCCCAAGGAACTCTCCATCTGGAGGAGTCGATCCCGATGCCTGTCTACACCTACCGGGTTCGCGACCGTCAGGGGCAGCTGAGTGAAGGGAAAATCGAAGCCCAGAACGAAAAAGAAGCTCTGGCTCACCTCAAGGAACGGGGATTCTTCGTCACCTTCCTTTCCGAAGAAGGCGCTTTGACTTCCACCCGTAAGGAAACCACTCTCTTTTCGGGCCTCAAGGGTAGCCGGGTTAAACTCCAGGACCTGGCTAACTTTGCCCGGGGTATCGCTACCATGCTTGACGCCGGAGTGCTACTCCTCTCGGCTTTACGGAGTGTGGCAAGACAGGCCACCAACCTCAATTTTGCTACGACCATCGAGGAGATTGCTGCAAAAATCGAGCGTGGTTATTCGCTCTCCCAGGCTCTCGCCGACTACCCCAGAACCTTTAACCGGGTTTTTCTGGGTATGGTGCAATCGGGGGAAGCTGGCGGGAACCTCGACTGGACCCTGGGGAGACTGGCCGATTATCTCGAGTGGGAAAAGGACCTGCGGGACAAGATTCAGTCTGCTACCTATTATCCCATGATTCTTCTCATCGCTATGATTGCCGCCTCGTTCTTCCTAGTCTATTTCGTTTTCCCCCAGTTTGTGCTCCTGTTTGAAAGTTTCACCATTGAACTTCCTCTCATTACCAAGGTTGTTCTCGGTTTCATCCGCTTCGTGAACGCCAACTGGATTTTAGTCTATGGATCGCTTCTCGGAGCCATTCTCATCTTCTTCCTCTACATCATTTCCGAGAGAGGAAGAAAGTGGTGGGATCGAAGAAAATATCGCCTCCCCCTATTCGGAAAACTCCTCCATAAGCTCATCATTTCCCGCTTCTCCTGGATTTTGAACGGCCTCATCCGTAGCGGTATGCCCATGGTCCAGGCTCTGGAAGTCACCGCCACCGCTCTGGGAGACACCTATGTGGGGGGTATGACCCTCGAGATTGCTGAAAATATTCGCCGGGGAAGAAACCTCTCCCAGAGTATCGCCCAGTTCCCTTTCTTCCCCCCCGTGGTGGTCCAGATGGTGAACGTAGGAGAGGAATCGGGAAACCTGGAACTCACCCTGGGGAAAATCACCGAACTCTACGACAAAGAAATCGCTCTTTTTGTGGCCCGTATCTCTTCCACCATTGAACCGGTTTTGACTATAATAATAGGGATAGGAGTTTTCATCGTGGCCCTGTCGCTTTTTCTCCCCATCTTTGAAATTGCCTCCAAAGGCATGCAGGGGGGTGGGATGTAGAGAAAATTTGGCAAGATAATTCATCCTCACCGGTAAAGGGACATCTATTTTCAAGAAATTCTTTTTGGAGGTGACAGCATGAATCTTTCAGGAAGAAAGAAAAAGAGAGAAGAGGGTTTCACCTTAATCGAGCTCATTATTGTGGTAGCGATTATCGGTTTCCTGATGGCCATTGCGATTCCCCGGTACACCACTTCTCGATTGGTCGCAGCTCAAAACGCCACCAAGGCAAACCTGCGCCAGTTAGCTACCGCTCTGGAAGTGTATTCTACGGAAAAAGCCTTGGCTGACTATCCTAACACCGATACAGAACTAGTTGCTGCCATCAAAGCAAGCATCCCTAACCCCCCCAAAACCCCCATAGGGAGTGTATACTATCAGTGTCGCGCTTCGTCAGATGGTAAAAGTTATGAGATATGGGATCCCCAAACTCCGGGTACAACAGACCCTAGCAAAAAATTTATTGTTATACCAGGAGGTGTGATTACTGAGGGAACACCTTCTGGCGCAGGTACCCCGATTCAGTAGAATTCCTGATGAATTTCCCCGGCGGATTCCGCCGGGGAATCTCTTTTATGCTTGACATCCTTTTTACCCTGCTTCTTTTCCTCATCGCTTTCATTGACCTCAGGACTCAGAGGATTCCCGATTTTTTAACCGTTGTGCTCTATGTCCTTGGGGTGCTCTCGCTCTTTTTTTCTCCTCAGGTTTTCTCTCAACTTCTCGGTGGGGGAATCCTTTTTGCCTTTTTCCTTTTCCTCTATCTCGCCAAACCTGATGGGGTGGGGTTTGGAGATGTGAAACTCGCCGGCGCTCTGGGGCTTTTCCTGGGGTGGAAGCTGGGGCTTCTGAGTCTCTTCCTTGCTTTTACGAGTGGGGGAGTGGTGGGGGCTTTCCTCCTTCTTCTCAAAAAAAAGACCCTCAAAGACCCCCTCCCCTTTGGACCTTTTTTAAGCGGGGGAGCGGTGGTAGCCCTTCTTTTCGGAGAGCGGATTCTCGGATGGTACATGAACCTTTTCTCTGTGCCGTAGAAATCTGTAACTTTGGTCGTTTTTGAACCTCCTCAATCTCAAATTGTGGGGTTGAGGAGGGATCTTTTCGGTTATCATTAAGGATGAATATTCTGGGGGTGATTCAGTTGGGAGATTTTTTCCGGTCGATGCAATTCGTTAAAAAAGTCGAGAAGAAAATAGTGGAGCATGAAAAAGACGTTGATTTTCATGAAGCGGTGGCACTTTCGGAAATTGCAAAATACGATGGCGATCTGGTAAAGAATCTCGCCGATCGGATAAAGCGACGTTACTTCGAAAATACCGTTGAACTTTGCTCCATTTATCCTGCTAAAGTAGGACTTTGCAGTGCGGATTGCAAGTTTTGTTCCCAGTCCGTCCATCATAACTGTTCAATCGTACCAAAGGCTCTCGCATCACCGGATGAAGTGACAGAGTATCTTGAAAAGGTCATATGCTTTCCCGTTAAGAGATTTTCCCTGGTAACAAGCGGTGAAAGACTGAGCGATTCTGAATTCGAGAAAATTTTAGACATCTATTCGCATATCTCCAGGAACTATAAAATACTCTTCTGTGCATCGCTTGGCTTTCTCACCCAGGAAAGAGCCGAAAAGCTCCTGAAGGCCGGGGTAGTAAAGTATCACCATAATCTGGAGACATCCAGCACCTATTTCAAAAATATCTGTTCTACGCATTTTCAAGAGCAAAAGATAGAAACCCTCAACATCGCAAAAGCAGCAGGACTCCAAGTCTGTAGCGGGGGAATCATTTCCATGGGTGAAGATATGATTGAAAGAATTCAGCTCGCCTTTGAACTGAGGGAATTAGACGTCGACTCCGTTCCCATTAACATATTAAACCCTGTCAAAGGCACGCCCTTAGAAAGAGCACACATCATCACGCCAGAAGAGCTCTTGATCACCTTAGCGTTATTCAGGATTATACTTCCCAGAAAGGTCATTATCCTTGCCGGCGGAAAAGAAAATGCACTTGGAAACATGGAAGAAAAGGCATACGAGTGTGGCGTAAACGGTTGTATGGTGGGAAATTATCTTACCACCAGGGGAATGGGAATCACCGAGAAAATGGAGATGCTACATAGAAAGGGGCTAATTTGTTCACATCCTTCCAAGATGGAATACCCAGAAGGTTTCTCACAAAACCACGGTGAAATCACCGAGCCTGAGGGCGGAAGCTGGTCGAAGTTTGTGTGTTAGACCTATCGGAGCGTATATGCCTTCACCTCGCCTTCCCTTTCTCATAATCTCGGCAAAAATCCGCCCAGGACTTTCGCGTCGGTATTTCTCGTAACTCACTCGGGGGAGGTTTTTGAGGAATAATTCCAACCACATTCTGCGGTGATAAACATTTTCATTAAGGGTGAAAATTCACCGAGGGAAGCTTTTTCGGTGTTCTTTAGCGTATGAAGCCTTCCAGAACCTGAAAGGGAATCTTTACGGCAATTTTTCGAAAAAAAGCGGTTGCCCCCTTGACATAAAATTCTTGAAACAATAAATTTAGAAGGGGAGAGGAGGGAATTATTTTCATCGGCAAGAAAGGTTTTACTACCTTAGAAGTGCTGATTGTTGCTCTGCTTGCTTCGGTTTTTCTCTCGGTTTCCGCCTTTTCGGTTATCCAGGTGCGCAATGCCTATCTTTTGAAACTGGTGGGGTGGCAGATCGTTACCAGAATCCGTCAGGCAAAAATCGAAGCGATCCAGAGCGGTAAAGATATCCGGCTTCTCTTCGATGTTGCGCAGAACCGTCTCCTCTATCGGGGAAAAAGCGGGAAGACCGAGATTGTGGGTTTCCCCAGAGAAGTGACGCTCTACACCACCAATTTTCCCTCCAACACGCTGTTTTTCTATTCTCCCGGAACGCCTTCGGCAGGTGGTACCGTTACCATCCGTTCCGGAGCGAAGCGACGGTACATCATTGTCACCCCGGTCACCGGGAGGGTGCGTTGCAGTGAGAAGCCACCGCAGTGAAGAAGGATTTACTCTCATCCAGGCGGTCATCTCGATATCCCTAACCATGATGTTTGTGTCTCTGGCTTACTTTCAGGCTCAGACGGTGAATCGATTTGAGCGAAGGAGCACCCTCCTTACCAGAGCACTCGGTGTAGCCATAAATACCATGGAAAATCTGAAATTCCAGGAAAACCTTACCGTCGGTGAATTCGAAACGAGAGAAGGAGAATTCTTCATTTTCACCAGAGTAGAAGAATTTTCTCCGTCACTTCACAAACTCAGAGTGGTGGTTAAAGACCGGGATGAGCAAGAAATTCTTTCTTTGCAGACTCTGCGAAGGAAATAGAGCTTTCACACTCCTAGAGAGCCTTCTGGGTGGAAGTCTGGCTTTGCTGAGTACGATTCTTGTCTTCAGTGCTCTTCTCAATTATCTCAGCGTGTGCGAGCGCGTTCTCGCCAGAATAGAACTTACCGAAACCGCTGTGACCGCTGAGTACGCCCTCTTTCAGTTCTCCCGCTATGGTTCTTCGGTGGAATCCCTCGCGGGAGGGAAAAAGGTGAGACTGCGATTTACCCAGAATAGTGTCGAGGTTTATCCAACCGACAAGACCCTCGTGGTGCTCAATCGTGGCGTGGCGAACCCCCTGGCGGAGGGGTGCGGAGAGGAAACGGCGTTTGCCGTGGAGAGATCCCTTCGGGGAAGAGCACTGCTGAAGGTTTATCTTCCTTTCGACTTCGGAGGGAAAAATGAAACCCTATCGCTGGCAATCGGTGTGCAGTTCTGGAAAAAATAGGAAAGGGTTCCTGGAGTTTTCCATTATAATGCTGGTTGGCCTGTCGCTGGTTTTTTCGGTTCTCCTCGGGGGGTGGATTTACTCCCACACGCAGTTTCTCGGGGCTCACATCAGGAAAGTGCAGGAGGAGTATGAAACTGAAGGTGTTTTCTGGGAAGCGGTGAGCCTTCTGGAAGAAAAAGGCTCAGGGTTTACAGTAAAAAATCTGGCCTCTTCTTTCATTCCCTCTTATGAAGTTACCATAACCGGTGATACAATAGCTATATATAAAAATCGGGTCTTGCTTTTGGAAGCACGTTTTCGATGGGAAAATGGAGGGCTTCAATTAACCTGGGTGGAGAATCCTTTCATTCGGCCCTATGCGAGGTAGATACATGTTAGGAGTGGATCTGGGAGACTATTCACTGAAATACTGTCTTTCGCAAAAGCGAAAGGAAAACCGCTTCGAAATATTCCGGGTGGGTGAACTGGCGTTACCGGGAGAAATATTCTCCGAGGGAGAAATAAAGAGTCAGAACCTTCTTGCAGAGAATTTGCGCCTCTTCTGGCAGAGAAACCGCCTTCCCCGGGAAGTAGCCCTGGCCTTCTATCATCCCCAGATGGTGTTTCAGGGTATTACCCTTCCGGAAATGCCTGAAGTGGAGCTGGAAAATGCTTTGAGGTGGGAAGCAAGCTCCATCATTGTAGGAGAGGATAACCTCCAGGTGGGGTGGCAGGTGCTTCAGAAGGATGCTCGGGGTCTCGAGATTCTTTTCTCTGCTTTTCCCACCATAGCGGTGAACGAGTGTGTCGGCGCTTTTCTGAAAGCCGGAATCAGGGTGGAAGCGGTGGAACCGCAATCTCTGAGCCTCCTGCGGGGTGTTTTGAGTATGGAGGAAGAATTACTCCAGAGTTCTTTTGTGCTTCTCGATATCGGTTTTCAGAAGACCATGATTGCCTACTTTTCGAAGGGTAAGCTGGTTTTTTCCCGTTACTTCGGCTGGGGTTTAAAACGGATATGGAATGCCCTGCGGGAGAAATTCAATTTGCTTCCGGTAGAAATTATGGAGGTCATGAATCGGGGAAGAAGCGAGCAAAACATCCCTTATCAGCTGGAAGAGGTGGTATCGGGGACCATTCAGGACCTGGCGGTGGAATTACGTCGTTCGATCGCCTTTTTCCAGAGCGAATTTAAACTGGATACCGCAAGCGAGAAATGCCTCCTGGTAGGGGGAGGTGCAGAAATTCATCCTCTTAAAAAGGAAGTCAAGAATGTCATTGCTCTTGAGTGCCGGGAAATAAAACCCTTAACCCTGGGGAAAGAAAAGATGCCGAGCGGAAGGTTCCTGACCGCCGTAGGAGTGAGTTTATGGAATTAAAGGTCAATTACCCGGTCAAAATCAATCTCCTGCCCAAAAAGTATGTGGTCAAAAGAGCCCCCAACTGGATCCGGCTCTTCTTTCTGGCCCTGCTCCTCGGTTTCAGCACTTTTTATATCTATACGTATCTCGTGACCTGGCTTCAGGTAAGCTCTCTTGAGAACGAGAATGCCATCCTCAACACCGAGCTTCTCCGGTTAAAGGAGCAAGAGCAAAAGCTCAAGGCGGTTCAAGAGGAAGTGAATCGTATTGAAAAACGGGTGGAAATACTCAAGTCGCTCATCGGGAAAGAACCTGACTGGCTGAAGATTCTTGCTCTCATCGGTAAAAGCATGCCCCTCGATCTCTATTTTGAAGAAGCCAGCTTCAACCCAACCCAGATAGACTGCAAAGGAAAGGCACAGAGCATCTTCAGCATTGCCCGGTTTATCGAGCTTATTTCCCATTACTCCGATACCTTTGCCTCGGCCGACTTCCGTTCCCTGAACCTCACTCCCGATGGAACGATGTACAGCTTCGACCTCTCCCTGGGGTTGAAAGCACCATGAGTTTTGAAAAGAACTGGTCCATTTATCTTCTCATATGGGTAGGAGTGTTGATTTTTCTTCTCTTTTTCGGTATCATGCCGGTCTTTCAAAGGGTGGACATGTTATCTCAGGAAAGAGACCGCCTGAAACAGGAAATTCTGGTTTTGCAGAAAAGGGTACAGCAGCTTGAAGAACTGGAAGTCAAATTGGAAAGTCTCAAGAACCTGGCTCAAACTCTGGAAGAGAGGATTCCCAGCGAGAAAGAGATTCCCAATCTCCTTTTGACCATAGAAGACGCTTCTTTTCTTTCCCGAACCGAAATTCTTTCCCTCGCTCCTCAGGGAATGCAATCTGGAAGTGATTATATGGAACTTCCTCTCCAGACCTCTTTACGTACCCAGTTTTCTCAATTTCTCTTATTCCTGAACTACCTTCGTCAGTCTCCCCGCCTGATTCAGGTGAAGGGTTTCAATTTCCGCAGAGAAAAGGAAGGCTTTCTGGTGAATGTGAATTTAGCTACCTACCTTTTATCTTTGTCTTCGAAAGAGGAGAAGACCCCGTGAGAGAGAAAGAGAATTATTTTATCCTTCTTCTGGCGGTGGGAATAAGCGCTCTGGCCTTTTTGAGCTATGATGTTATGTTGAGGATCGCAGAGCAGAAACCTGCGGAGCCTCTCTTTTCACCTTTAGCTCCGAGATCCACTGCCAGTCTTCCCTTGCCCCAGAACGAAAAAGAAGAAGACTTTTTCCTTCCTCCCTACAAGGATGAAGAATTGCACTCCTTTAGAGATATCTTCTTTGCTTCCACCGGTGTCCCTTCACAACAGGAAGAGGTGGTGGTGGCCATGGAAGAGGGAGGAGAATCCCCGAACGCCGAAATTCCCCAGGAGGAAATCCAGCCACAGGAAGAGTTACCCCAGATTACCCTGAAGGGTATGGTAACTTCTGCCCAGGGAGTAGCCATCGTGGTGGACGTTGATGGTAAAATTTCGATCCTCACTTCTCAGAAACCATTGCAAGAAGGCATAAAATTGGTTAAAGTAGAAGGAAAGCAGGTTGTTCTTGAATATCAGGGGAGGGAATTCACATTCTCACTCTCAGATTGAAGGTTGTGGGCATTGTTTTTATCTTTCTGCTTTCTCTCGTTCTCCCGGTTTATGGGGCAACCTTAAAAGATTTTTTCTACCGGGCTGACAGCTCCGAAATGAAACTCACCTTCAAGTTCGATGCCCCGGTAACCTGGAAAGATGTTTCCCCCGACCGGTATCGCCTGGCCCTGGAAGTGGATAAATCGGAGAACGGTTTACCTTACCCCGAAAGGCCTATGAATATCGGCCCTTTACAGAAAATCATTCTTACTGAAAAGGAATCAAAACTCACCATCTGGATAGAATTGAGCCGGCTCACCGAATACGAAGTTTACGATGAAGCAGGAGGGCGTCTTCTGAGCGTCATCCTCAAGGGCCCCTTCGAAGCAAGACCCAGGAAAGAAAATCTCTACTCCTTTGACTTCTACGACACCGAAGTGCGGGACGCTATTGTGGCTCTGGCCAAGGTAGCCGGGGTAAACGTGGTGGTGGACGATTCGGTAGAGGGGAAAATCACCGCTTCCTTTGAAAATCTCACCTTCGAACAGGCCCTGGGGTACATCCTCACCATGAAAGGCCTGGGGCAGGTGAGGCTGGGAAATAACATCATCATTGCAGAGAAAAAGAAGCTGGAGGAATCCTTCGGCGTTTTTGAAGTCCGGAGGTTTCCCCTGAAGAGTATTCTCCCTGAAAAGGCCAAAGAAATCGTGAGCCTGGTTGTCCCCCCGGAGCGGATCGCGGTAGACGAGACCAGTCGTGCTCTGGTAGTGCGGGGGAGGGAAGAGGAATTTCATCAAATAGCGGAAATCCTGGGGAAAGTAGACGTAGCCCTTGAAACCAGAACATTTTACCTTTCCAACAACATCTACGAAGACGAGGCCCAGCTTCAAAAAATCCGTGAGCTTCTGAAAATCATTATCCCCGAAGAGGGTCGGGTCAATTACGATTTTCTTCAAAAGGCCTTCGTGATCCGAGGAACGGATGAGGAAATGAAGGCATGCGAGGAACTGCTTTCCAATCTGGACAGGAAGCTGCCCCAGGTCATGATTGAAGCGAAGCTCCTGGAAATCAATCGAGAAAAGGTTAAAGACCTGGGAGTGACCTGGACGGTGGGAGAAAAAACAGGGGAAATTACCTTCGGAGAACTCACCCTTGGTGGCGCTATGGAACGCCAGGATCTGGTGGATATCACCATCAAAGCCCTGGAAAAGAAGAACCTGGCGAGACTGGTGGGAAATCCGAGAATCTTGACCCTCAGTGGGAAAACCGCCACCATTCACGTCGGTGATTCCATCCCCTTCCGGAATCTTACCAGGGATGCGGAGGGAAACATCCTCCCTGGAGAGCTCCAGTTTCTCGATGTGGGCATCACCCTTGAGGTCACACCGGTTCTCACCCAAGAAGGGACGGTGGTGGTGCATGCGAGACCAGAAGTCAGTACCTACGTTGAGCGGGAATACGTCCTGGCCGGACTGACCTTTAGGGACCCCCAGAAGAGCATTAAGAACGCCGATACTACCGCTCGCCTGCGTCCCGGAGAAACCCTGGTCATCGGCGGCCTTATCCGGAGTGAAGATATCGAGAACATCACCCGTATCCCCATTTTGAGTGAGCTCCCTCTCATTGGAAATCTCTTTGTGCTCCGGAGCAAAACCCACAAAGAGACCGAATTGATCGTCTTTCTCAATCCTCATCTCATAGAGTATTGAAGGAGGAAAAAGAATGAAAAGAACCCTGTTCCTTGGTCTTCTTGCCGGTATACTGGCATTTTATCTCCCCTTTTCCGGTTGTGGCTGGTTTTCTGATAATCCTATGTTCCCTACTGCAAAGATTGCCGTAGAAACTGTTATCCTCGATCCTACCGGGAAAGAAGCCTACAGTGGTGTGCTGGGGTACACCGTAGTGATAAAACTGGAAGAAGGAGAGCTTATTTACATACCTACAATCCTCCGAGCTGTAAAGTTCTCCTTCCGTCCCCTCAACAAAGTGGGGGCAGAAATCAGAAAATGTCAAATCGAATACTATACAGGAGACGGCAGGGCCATTCCTTCTCTAACTACTCAGCTCGATGTCTTCATTTCCATTGTTCCCCCCGGTACCCCCATGAATACGACCTATGTGGAGACTCAGAATGTAGCCCTTTCGGCGTATCAAACCACCGTAGAGCTCTATACCGTGAGGGTTGAGGAGTATATGCGGAAAAACAAGATTTCCACCCTCAAAGCAAGAGTTACCTTCTTGGGAACAGACTACGCTGGACGCCGGGTTTCCTACACCACCGAATTACCCATCAAGGCTTTTTCTGGAATTTCGAATGCCGACGTGGGAGAGATCTGGTATTCCTGTCCTTCAGAAGGGCAGCTAAATTTTGGAGTAACCGTGATCAACAACGCCGAATGGGTCCAGAGAGTTGATTTCTTCTTTAACGGTAGACCTGCCGGTTCGAAAACCTCTGCACCTTTTGTTTCCAGTGCGGTCTCAATCGATGGGATGTGTTTTCCGGCCACCCTTCAGGTTATCGTGACCGATCTTCTGGGGAATCAGGTTACGAAGACCACGACACTTCCGGAAAATCCCTGTAGTTGTCCGTAGCGGTTTTGCAGGATAGATTATGATCTCCAAAATCGCTCTCCTCGGTTTTATGGGAAGCGGCAAAACCACCGTTGGCCGGGTATTATCCGAGCGGTTGCGGTGGCGTTTTCTGGATACCGATTCCCTGATTGTAGCCAGATTGGGGCTCACCATTCCCCTTATCTTTGAAAAATATGGGGAAGATTATTTCCGTTACTGGGAAAGTCGAGTCCTTCAAGAAATTGCTCCCGAAGAGAAGATCGTTCTTGCTACCGGGGGTGGTTTGCCTACCAGGGAAGAAAACTGGATGATTCTCTCCAGAGACTTCCTGACCGTCTTTTTGCGCTGGAAGCTGGATACCCTTTACCAGAGAATCAAAAACGACCCGGAGAGACCTCTTCTTGCACAGCACCGGACTTTGCAGGACCTGGAAAAACTCTACCTTGCAAGACTCCCCTTTTATGAAAGAGCCAGTGTTATAATAGATGGAGATGTAAAAACTCAAGAGGAAATTGCAGAGGAAATCATACAACATGCGAACGATTACGGTATCGCTCCCTGAGAGACGGTCGTATACTGTGTTGGTCGGAAAGTCCCTCTGGGGTGAGGGGGGATGGTTTGAGCGAGTTTCTTTTCCTTCCCGGAATGGGGTTCTCGTCACCAATACCACCATAGAGACTCTCCATGCGGAACGGGTAAGGAGTTTTTTTACCCGGGCAGGATTTACCCTGGGGAAAGTGGTTGTCCCCGACGGAGAAGAGCACAAGAATCTGGCCACTGTGGAAAAAATTTACCATGAATTGTTGAAGCTCCGCCTGGATCGCAAGAGTTTCCTTCTGGCCCTGGGGGGAGGAGTGATCACCGATATCACCGGCTTTGTGGCTTCGACTTTTTTGCGGGGTATCGGGTACTATCAGATTCCCACCAGTCTCCTGGCCCAGGTGGATAGCTCCATCGGGGGAAAGACCGGAGTGAACCTGGAAGAAGGGAAAAATCTGGTCGGAACCTTTTACCAGCCCTGGGGGGTTTTCGTCGACCTCTCCTTCCTTGAGACCCTTCCGGAGCGAGAGTACCGGGAAGGCCTGGGCGAAGTGCTGAAAGCTGCCTTTCTTTCCGGGGGTGAATTCCTGCATTTTGTTGAGGAACATAAGGAAGCCATCCGGCGCAGGGACCCGAAAATCCTTGAGGAAGTCGTTGCTCTCGCGGTGGATTTTAAGAGGAAGATCGTGGAAGAAGACGAACGGGAAAGCGGTATCCGTAGCATCCTCAACTATGGTCATACCATCGGGCATGCTCTGGAGAGAGCCCTGGGGTACGGGAGAATCCGTCACGGGGAGGCAGTGGCTCTGGGAATGGTGGGCGAGTCTTTGCTGGCCTGGAAACTGGGGATAGGAAAGAAAGAAACCTTTGAGAAGCAGAAAATGCTTCTTGAGGATTTCGGGCTTCCGGTGTGCCTCAACTGTTCCTTGGACCAGAGAGTCTGTCTTTCTGCGCTGCACCTGGATAAGAAGAGAGAGGGGGGTAAGGTCCGCCTGGTCTTTCTGGAAGACTTTGGTCGTCCCAGATGGGGAGTGGAGGTAGACGAAGAAGAGATTACCCAAATTCTGTGTTTCCTGGAGAAAGGAGTATACCCATGAAACTCCTGTGCATTCTTGGGCCAAACCTTAACCTTCTGGGAGAAAGGGAGAAAGATATTTACGGGACCTTGGATTTTGAAGGTCTCAAGGCACTCATTCGAAAAGAAGCAGAGAAAAAAGGTGTGGAAATCGAAATCTTTCAGTCCAATCACGAGGGGGCCATTATTGATTGCCTCCATGAGAAAAGAGGAATCGTGGACGGTATCATTATTAACCCCGGTGCCTACACCCACTATAGCATTGCCATCCGGGACGCCCTCAAGGCAGTGCATATCCCCACCATCGAGGTCCATCTCTCCAACATCTATGCCCGAGAGGAATTTCGTCATCATTCCGTCGTTGCCCCGGTGTGCTGGGGACAGATTACCGGTTTGGGAGCGTATGGATTTATTTTAGCAATACAGGCTTTCATCCTGAGAGGGGAGAAAAAATGAACTGGAAAAAGCACATTGAAACTCTTACCCAGCAACTTGAAGTGCCATTCCTGGTCACCCATCCGGCAGACCTTTTCTACCTTTCCGGATTCACCGGTTCAATGGGATTTCTGCTCCTTTTTCCCTCCGGACAGCCGGTATTCTTTTGCGATGGCCGCTACAGTACCCAGGCTCGGGAAGAGCTGAAAATTCCGGCCCAGATCGTGGAGTTCCGTCATCAGGTGGTTACTGCCATTGCCGAAAAGGTGAAAGAGTCTGGGGGAAAAGAGCTCCTCGTCGATGAAAAATTGAGTCTGGCCTTTTTCCGCTCCTTAGAAAAGGAAGGATTACATCCGCAGTCTGTCGCTTCACCGGTACGGAATTTCCGAATGAGAAAGAGCCTCGAGGAAGTGCAGCGGATCAAAAAAGCCCTGGAGATCTCAGAAAAGGCTTTTCAGCGGATTCTCCCTTCTCTGAAGCCCGGTCTCCGGGAGAAGGATGTGGCCATAGAGCTCGACTACCAGATGCGCATTCTGGGAGGAGAGGTGGCTTTCCCTACCATTGTGGCCACGGGAAAGCGGAGCGCTCTTCCCCATGCCCATCCTTCCGATGAGAAGCTTCGGAGAGAAAGCTGGGTGCTCATCGACTGGGGAGCACAATTCGAAGGGTACTGTGCCGATCTCACCCGCACGATATACCTTGGGAACCGGAGCGCAGAATTCCGGAGACTTTTTCGATGGGTGCAGGATGCCCAGCTTCTGGCTAAAGAGCACTTAAAGGCTGGAGCAGTGGCTTGCCAGATTGACGAACTGGTGAGAGAATTTCTTTCCCGGGAAAACTTAGCCCAGTATTTCACCCATGGTCTGGGACACGGAGTGGGAATAGAAATCCATGAAGAACCGGCGCTGAATTCGCAGAGTAAGGCCGTGCTCGCCGAAAACATGGTGGTCACGGTGGAACCGGGAATCTATCTCCCCGAGTGGGGAGGAATCCGTTTGGAGAATATGGTCGTGATCACCGCAGATGGGTGTGTTACTCTTGACCGGTTAAATACATTCTAAGGAAGGAGGCAAAGAACATGCCTGACTATATTTCAAGCAACGACCTCCGGGTTGGCACCTGCATCGAAGTAGACGGCGTCCTCTATGTGGTTACCGCTTTCCAGCATACCAAGGTGGGAAAATGGGGAGCCATCATGAAAACCAAGTTACGGGATATCAACACCGGGCTCACGGTAGAAAAAAGCTTCCGGGCTGGAGAAAAAGTGGCCCGGGTGGTGCTGGAAGGGAAAAATGCCCAGTTCATGTATAAGACTGGCTCCGATTACCATTTCTTGAATCTGGAGACTTATGAGGAAATCGTACTCCCCGAAGATCTGGTAGGAGAGGCCAAGGACTTTCTGGTAGAAAACCTGGAAGTAGAAATTCTCACTTACGAAGGGAAACCCATCACGGTGAACGTTCCTCCCTTTGTGGAACTCGAGGTCGTTGATACTCCTCCTGGGATCCGGGGCGACACCGCCTCGGGAGGCTCGAAGCCGGCCACCCTTGAGACCGGTCTTACCATCCAGGTTCCACTCTTCGTCAATCCAGGAGACCGCATCCGTATCGACACTCGAACTCGAGAGTATCTGGAAAGAGCGTAAGAGGTGAGTGTATTGAAGGGTGCCGAAATCGATCTATCGCAGGGGAGAATTGTCTACTCTCTCAAGGCCCTGCAGAAAATCGTCGAGCGAATTGCTCTCCGTCAGCAGGGAGTCAGGGCTCTGGAAAAAAATAGAGAGGAGAGCGTGAAGATCGAGGCCCGAAAAGACCTTCTAACCGTAAACCTCTTTCTCATCTTTAGCCTGGAAAGAAGGGTTCCGGAAGTAGCCTGGGAGCTCCAGAAGAATCTCAAGGAAAATCTTGAAAAAGTGACCGGGCTCAAGGTGGGGCAGGTCAATATCTATGTCCAGGGCTTTGATTCCCAGAAAATAGACCGTGTACCTTTGGTGGGGATACCGGGGTAAAAAGCTACGGTGAGAACTCAGGCGCGAGAAATTGCTTTCCGAATACTTTTTCAGAAGGACCTGCGGGGAAAAACGATGAGTGAAGTTCTGTCGCTCATCAAGATCCCCCGGGTATGGGATGAAAAAACCGTTTCGTTTTTCTTGCAGCTCACCAAAGGGCTGGAGACGAAATTGGAAGAAGTGGACCAGATTCTTTCCGAAATCATTGAAGGATGGTCGCTGTATCGTCTGGCGAGCGTAGACCGGAATGTTTTGCGTATCGCCACCTATGAAATTCTTTTTTTGCCTGAAGTTCCGGTCACCGTGGCCATCAACGAAGCTATAGAGCTGGGGAAGAGGTATGGGACCGAAGAGTCGGGGAAATTTATCAATGGAGTTCTGGGACGTCTGGTGAAAAAAATGGAGGTCAATCCCGGAATGCGTAGAGGTTAATTCATGAATATTGAGCAATTCCTGAAAGAAAGTGCCCGAGAAGTGGACGAGTTTATTGAGGCGAAACTCCCTTCCCGGGGAGTTCCGCCACGCCTTCTTGAAGCCCTCAAGTACGGAACGGTTGGTGGGGGGAAAAAGGTGCGGGCTTCGCTTCTCTTTGCTACTGCCGAAGCCTATGGGGTGGAGAGGAAAGTGCTTTTGCCCCTGGCTGCGGGAATCGAAATGATCCACGCTTTTTCACTGGTCCATGATGACCTTCCCTGCATGGATAACGACGATTACCGGAGAGGGAAGCCAAGCATGCACCGCGCCTTTGGTGAAGCCATGGGAGTTCTGGCCGGTGACGCGCTCCTGGTGGAAGGGTTGAATCTTTTCATGAACGACCCCCATTTCGTAAAGACTTTCGGGGCACGGAAGACCCTTCAGGTAGCTCAGGTTATCCTGAGTGCTCTGGGGGGAAAAGGCATGGTAGGGGGGCAGGTTCTGGATCTCGAATACCAGGGACGGGACGTCACCGAGCGCGAGGTCTATGAAATCTATCTTCGCAAAACAGCCCTGTTCATACAAGCACCGGTGGTCTGTGGTGGAATCCTGGGAAAAGCAGGCCGAAAGGAAAGAAGGGCTCTGGCAGAATTTGGACTGCGGCTGGGTCAATGTTTCCAGATCAAAGATGACCTTCTCGACGTCACCGGGGAAAGTGCCGTCCTGGGAAAAACTGTCGGCAAAGACGTAAAACAGGACAAAGCCACCCTAGTCAAAGTAAGGGGTGTGGAAGCAACCGAAAGAATCCTGCGGGAAGAATTCGAGGCAATCAAAACACTTCTTTCTACCCTGGAACATTCTTTTGAAAGGCTCCTTGAGCTCGCCCGTTTCGTTGTGGAACGCAGCTATTAGTCCTACCTATGGGGAACCGCGAGGAAAAGTTCCGGCTGGACGAACTCCTGGTCAGATTGGGACTCTGTGAGAGTCGCGAAAAGGCCCAGAGGCTTATATTGAGCAAAAAGATCCGGGTTGAGGGATATCCTCATCCCCTGAAACCCTCCACCAGGGTGGAGGGGAGTGCGGTGATTTCTATTCTTGAGAAGCCTCGTTTTGTGAGTCGGGGAGGAGAAAAATTAGAAAAAGCCCTGCGGGTATTTGCTCTGAATCTTCAGGGCCTCACCTTTGCTGATGTCGGCGCCTCAACCGGTGGTTTCACCGACTGTCTCCTCCAAAGCGGGGTCAGAAAGGTCTATGCCGTTGACGTGGGATACGGTCAACTCCACGAGCGTTTGCGTTCCGATCCCCGGGTAGTGGTCATGGAACGGCTTAATGCCCGTTACCTTCGCCCTGAGCAAATCGGAGAGCTCCTTGATGGGGTGACGGTTGATGTGTCCTTCATCTCCCTGACTCTCCTTTTTGCTCCGCTTTTGCGCCTTTTAAAGGAGGAGGGAATCTTTATTGCCCTCGTGAAACCCCAGTTCGAAGCCGGCCGGGAAAAGGTGAGAAGGGGCGTGGTGAAGGAACCTCACCTGCACCGGGAAGTCCTGGAGAAGATCCTCGAAGAAGCGGAGCGCCAAACCCTCTCCCTCCACGGCCTGACCTTTTCTCCCCTTCTTGGACCGCAAGGGAATATTGAGTTCCTGGGATACTGGCGCAAAAAGAGCTCGCCCTTAACGGAGGAGCAAAGAAGAAGTATAATACTGAAGGTAGTGGAAGAGGCGCATTCATTTTTCAAAGATAGAGGAGCGAAGGGATGAACTCCAGAGACTTTATCCTCATTCTGGTTGTGTCGTCGATAGGGGTGGCGTTCCTCACCACAAGAATTTTATTTTCTCTGCGCCGCAGGTACCGGAGAAAGCTCTTTTCCCATGCCCATGAGATGGAGAAAAGAGCCGCTCAACTTCTCAAGGACCGGGGATACCGGGTACTGGGAGAACAGGTCGAAAAGAGCACCTTTGTAAAAGTCGACGGTCAAAAAATTCCTTACAAGGTGCGGGCCGATTACTTCCTGAAAAAAGGAAGAAGGACTTATATTGCCGAAGTGAAAGCGGGGAATCAGGTGGCCAGCGTCCTTCAACCACACACCCGCAGACAACTTCTGGAATATTACTTTATCTACCGACCCCAAGCGGTCCTCCTCGTCGACGGAGAGAGAGGCGAAATAGAAGAAGTGACCTTTCCCTACGGGAGCACCGGTCTCAAAGGATGGGGTTGGGGATTGGTGCTTTTCTTACTCGGTTTTATGGTGGGACAATGGATCAACCGTCTCTGAGGTATGCCCACATTTTTATCAAGAAAAATAATGTTCGGGTGAAAGAGGAAGCCGGAAAACTTTTGCAGTTTCTCTATGCTTCCCGGGTCGAAGCGATTACGGTAACAGAGTACCAGGAAACGACCGGTCGTCCCCAGATGGTTTTTGTGCTGGGAGGAGACGGAACCTTTCTTTCCGCGGTTCACCACTATGCTCCGCTGGGAATTCCGCTTCTGGGGATCGATATGGGGGGTCTGGGGTTCCTCGCCGAGGTGAGCGTAGAAAACATGCTCGGAGCAGCGGAAAAGGTCCTGCGGGGAGATTTCATGGTGGAAGAGCGGATGATGGTGCAGTGTGAAATCGTGCATCAGGACGGAACCGTGGAAGCCGACTTTGCCCTGAACGATGTGGTGGTATATCGAGGTCCCTTTGCACAGATGATTCGTCTTTCCACCTACATTGACGAGGAATTCCTGGCTTCTTTCCCCGCCGATGGCCTGATTGTAGCCACCCCTACCGGTTCCAGCGCTTATTCTCTTTCAGCCGGGGGACCGGTGATATTTCCAACTCTGGCAGTTTTCATTGTCACCCCTATCTGCGCTCATACCCTGTATGCCCGTTCCATCGTGGTCCCTCCAAATTCCTGCGTCAAGGTAGTACTTGAGTCCTTAAAAGAGGGAACCATGGTTACCCTGGATGGACAGCGGGGATATTCACTCTCAAGAGGTGAATATCTTAAGGTACACCGGGCTCCTTTTCCGGCCCATCTGGTGAAATTTTCCGAGGAACGACATTTCTATTCCCTTCTCCGGGGCAAACTTTCCTGGGGAATCGACATCCGCAAGAAGGTTGAACAGGAATGTTGAAAATAATGGTGAAGGAGCCATTGGGGGAGAGTGAAAGGGGGGTCTTTTAGACCCATGGGAAGGTTCGAGCCGGAGGTTCGGCAACAGAGGTTCAAAGACGCCGGAAAGTGAAGTGGAGTAAAACGAGGAATCACCATGTTGAGGACTCTAGTCATCAAAAACTTTATTATCGTTGAATATCAGGAAATCGAGTTTCGGCCCGGACTCAATGTCGTTACCGGCGAAACCGGAACCGGAAAGTCACTTCTCGTGAATGCTCTACTTTTGCTTCTGGGAAGCCGCCTTCGGGAAGAATGGATCCGTCAGGGTGACAACGCCGCTTTGGTGGAGGGGTGTTTTGATATTACCGGTCGTGAAGCTCTTCAAGGAAAACTGCAGGAGCTCGGTCTCGGTAACGAAGTACGGGATAAGGTGGTCATTTCCCGAGAAATTACCCGAACCGGTAAGAGTAAAACTCGCCTCAACGGAAGGACGGTCCCGGCTCAGATTGCCAGGACCATTGCCTCGCAGCTTCTGGATGTCTACGCCCAGGGAGACCAGATCCGTTTCCTCGAATCGGATAATAGAATTGCCATCCTGGATACATTCCTTTCCGAAGAAGGGAAAAAACTCAGAAGAGCATACCAGGATCTTTTCAGGCAATGGAAAGCCGGGGAGGAAAACCTGCAGAGGCTCTACCGGGGACAGGAAGAGAAAATTAAGGAATGTGAAAGGATATTGCAGGAAATGGAGGAAGGGAAAATTGAGCCCCAGAGGGTGGAGGAGACGGAAGAAGAATTCCGGCGCCTGAGTAGCTCTCAGGCCTACCTGGAGGTTATCGATTCTCTCCTGGCGCTTCTTCTGGGTGAAGAAGGGGCCTTTCTGAGTCGCCTGGCCCAGATCAAGAGCCTTCTCCGAAACCTTCCTGAGGATTTCCCTTTCTTCTCACCCCCTTCGGTCTTAGAGACACTGGAGCGGGTTGAAATAGACTTAAGGGAACTCTCCTACTCGGCTCGCAAAGCCCAGGAAGTTTTTTCGTTCTCTCCCGAGCGGATTGAAGAGCTGGAACGGGATATCAGCGAAATCGAAAGGTTGAAGCGCAAATACCGGCTCCTCACCACCGCTGACTTACTCACTTTGCGTGAAAAAACCATCCGGGAACTCCAGACCTTGCAACAGGAACTGGCCGAACGGGAAAAACTGGAAAGGGAAAGGGAGACGCTCCTTTTGGAGCTCCGGAAAATAGGGGCAAATCTTTCCCAGGAACGAAAGAGGGCAGCATGCATCCTGCGGGAAAAAGTCGAAGAAGAACTCAGGGAACTGGCTTTCCGGAAAGTGGAATTCATCCCCCTTCTGGAGAGCTTACCCGATCCCGGTCCCTCTGGCCTCGACCAGGTTTCTTTCCTGGTATCACTCAACCCTGGGGAACTGCCCCTGCCTGTAGAAGAGGTCGCCTCGGGAGGCGAATTATCCCGCATTATTCTGGCACTCAAGTCGATTACCTCCGGTCTATCGAGCGTGCCCACTCTGATCTTCGATGAAATCGACCAGGGCATTGGAGGAAGAACTGCCCTCTGGGTAGGAAGCAAGCTCCGGAAATTAGCTCGAGACCATCAGGTGATATGTATCACCCATCTTCCACAAATTGCTGCTTTTGCCCATCATCATCTGAAGGTAGAAAAACTTGACGATTCTGTAAAAACCTGGACGCAGGTGAGTTACCTCAGAGAAAAACAGGAGAGAATCCGGGAAATCGCCCGGATGATGGGAGATGAGGGCAAAAACGCTTCGGCTCTGGAGTACGCTGCGCTTCTGATGGAAAGGGTACAAAATGAAGATTCTTAAATCCAGTCGGTTCTTTGCCGACACACTCAAAACTATCGACGTTCTGGTGCTGGCCGGTCCAGGTGGCGTGGGGAAAACGGAGCTTGCCCTCAATCTTTCGACGTTCCTCACCAATTCTACTGTGGTAGACCTCGATTTCTGTAAGGGAGATTTTACTCTGCGGAGTGACCGGTTCCAAGCCCCGATTTGTATCCCCC
>Ga0308389_1000060_pt1 | contig 87386 bp, 90 predicted proteins | sample Hotspr2Sample148_FD_202362 | JGI IMG/M metagenome (GOLD analysis project Ga0308389, IMG submission 202362) | Hot spring phototrophic mat microbial communities from Mushroom Spring, Yellowstone National Park, Wyoming, United States - 20040719_148 ... | reverse complement strand
TCCCCCTCAAGGGGGAGGACGCCCCCACCCGGAGACTTCCTATGCCAACTCCTAACAACCCCTCGGTCAGATCCCCAATGGCAAGACATGACCCCCTTCGGTCAGATTCTCACTTGACGCGACAGGCGCTAGACTGCCGCCGCTGCGGCGCGTCGCGCCCCCCGTGCGTGCCGCATCGGGAGGAGCGCATGGGATGTCGTGCTGTCCTGGCCACCCTACTTCTGGCCGCGGCGACCGCCGGAGAAATCCCGTCACCATCGGCGTTCCTTGGCCGAGAGGTGGGGAGCGACCGCTACCTGGCCCCGTGGCCCGAGGTGGTGCGCTACTTTCAGGCGCTGGCGGCCGCCTCCGACCGCGTGGCCTTGGCGTCCATGGGCCGATCCACCCTGGGCAACGATATGCCGCTAGCGATCATCACCTCGCCCACCAATCACGCCCAGCTGGATCGGCTCATGGACATAGCGCGCCGCCTCGCCAACCCCGACCGCTTGGCGCCCGGCGAAGCCGAACAACTGATCGCCGAGGGCAAGCCCATCGTCCTGGTGACCTGCACCATCCACGCCACCGAGGTAGCCGCGACGCAGATGGCGCTGCTGCTCGCCCACCAGCTGGCCACCACCGAGGACCCCCGAATCAGAGGCTGGCTGGAGGCCGTGGTGCTCCTGCTGGCGCCGTCCATCAACCCCGACGGCCAAATCATGGTGGTGGACTGGTACAACCGCTATCTGGGCACCCCGTATGAGGGCGGACCCATGCCTTGGCTGTACCACCACTACGCCGGCCACGACAACAACCGCGACTTTTACATGCTCGCCCTGGCCGAATCCCGCGCCGTCAACGACGTGGTCTACCACCGTTTCTACCCGCAGGTGTTCTTGGACCTCCACCAGATGGGCTCCCTGGGCCCGCGCATGGTTGTGCCGCCCCAGACCGACCCTCTGGCGCCCGAGGTCCATCCCCTGGTCTTCCGCATGGCCGACCTGTTCGGCACCGCCATGGCGCTGCGCCTGGAGGAGGCGGGCCACACTGGGGTGGGTAGCAACATGATCTTCGACTCCTACTGGCCGGGAGGGACGCGCAACACCGCCTGGTGGAAGAACGTGGTGGGGTTGCTTGCCGAGGTGGCCTCGGCGCGCATTGCCACGCCCATCTACGTGGATCCCGGTGAGCTGCGGGGCGGCGGCAAAGGGTTTCCCTCCTACCAGCGCCGCGCCAACTTCCCCTCGCCCTGGCCGGGGGGGTGGTGGCGCCTGCGCGACATCATCGCTTACCAGCGGGTGGCGACGCTGGCGCTGCTGGAGAGCGTGGCGACCCACGCCAGCGACGTCCTGCGCAACTTTCACCGCATGGGGGCGGAGGCGGTGGCACGCGGCGCCGCCCAGCCCCCCTTCGCCTTCCTCATCCCCCCTGACCAACACGACCCGGTGGCCGCCGAGCTCCTCGTCGAGCTGCTGCTGCGGCACGGGATCCGTGTGGGGCGCAGCGAAACAACCCTGCGCGCTGGCCGCCTTGTTCTGCCCCCAGGTACCTTCGTGGTGCCAGCGGCGCAACCGTACCGCGAGTTCCTCATGACTATGCTGCGTCCCCAGCGCTACCCGGAGGTGGGGGACACCCAAGACGGATCGATTCTGCCCCCCTACGACGCCACCTCCTGGTCGCTGCCCATTGCCATGGGGGTGGAGGTGGTCGAAGCGGTGACGCCCGTCAAGGGGGAGATCGCGCCCCTGTCCTCGCTGCCGCCGGTCGTCGCCGAGGTGGCCGAATCCTCCGGGGGGTATCTGCTTCCCCACGCCGCCGACACCACCCCCACCGCCATGAACCGCGTGCTCAAGGCCGGCGGGAAGGTGTACTGGCTGACTGATCCCCCAGCCGGCGGCGCCCCCGGCGACGTGTGGATCCCTCCCGGCGGCGCCGCCCGCGCCCAGCTGGCCAGCAGTGCCGCGGCCCTGCGGCTGCGCCCGCTAACACTGGCGGTGCGCCCGAGCGGGCGGGCGCTGCGCCTCGCCTCGCCGCGGATCGGCCTGTACCAGCCGTGGACCACCTCGATGGACGAGGGGTGGACCCGGCTGCTCCTCGACCGCTACGAGTTCAACCACCGGCCCCTGCACAACGACGATGTGCGCAGGGGCAGACTGGCCGATGTGGACGTGATCGTGCTCCCCGATCTCTCGGCGGCGACCATTGGCGACGGCGCCAGGGAAGGACGCTCCGGCGAGACGATGCCACCTGAGTATCGCGGCGGGCTTGGCCGGGAGGGAGGCGAGGCGCTCCAGCGCTGGGTCGAGGGCGGCGGTTGGCTGGTGGCGGTCAACGCCGCCAGCGAGTACGCCATCCAACTCTTCGGCCTCCCGGTGAGCAACGCATTGGCTGGCGTGGGTCGCGAGCGCTTCAGCGCCCCCGGCACCAGCCTGCGGGTGCTGCTGGACAGCGAGCACCCGCTGAGCTGGGGGATGCGCGCCGAGGAGGTGATCTTCGTGGACGACTCCCCAGCCTTCCTCACCCGCTTGCCCGAGCCCGGCCGATCCCGGCACGTGGTGGCTCGCTACCCCGAGGATCGGCGGGACATCCTGGTGTCGGGGTACCTCAAGGGTGAGGAGCTCCTCGCCCGGCGCGCCGCCGCCGTGGAGGTGGGCGTGGGGAAGGGAAAGGTGCTGCTGCTCGGTTTCAAGCCCGCCAACCGCGCCCAGACCCACCGTACCTTCAAGTTACTCTTCAACGCCCTCTACCTCGCCGTCGCCACCCCCGTCGAACTTGACTCCGGCGGGCAGTGAGCCTAGTTTCCCGCCGTGGCTGTCGCCCTGCTCGCAGCTTTGTTTGTGGCCGTCGTGGTTCTCGATGCGGCGGCCATGGCCCTGCCCCCGTTGGGCGCGCTCGGCGTCGCCCTTTGGCTCCTGGTGTGGGTGGCACTGGCGGGCTACGCCGGGGTTGGGGCGGTGAAGCTCGTGGCCCTCACCCGCCGCCGCCTTGCCGCCGCCCTCCCCCTCGTCGCCGCAGGTTTTGTCTTCGCCAGCGTCGCGTGGCACCTCAACGACCCCCGCGTGCTGCACCACGAAACTACCCAAGAGATCGGCTGCGCCCTCCGCACCCTCGCCTCGTCGCCCAGTCGGGGCTACACCGACACCTGCCTGTTCGGCTACCCCGCCCGGCAACACCTCCTCCCTGCACTGCCCACCCTGGCGTTGGGCCGAACCCAGACCGCCCTGCATATGGGCTCGGCCGCCTACCTGCTGATCGCCCTCCTGATCTTCGCCAGCGGGTTGTGGTCGTGGCTTGACCAGCGCCGAGACGGTCCCTGGCTGGCCGCTGTAGGGGTGGTGCTACTCACCCATTTCTACTTTTTTCATCACTTCATGCTCGGCTTCGAGCAGAGTGTCTATCCAATGCTGTTCACCATGATCGCCGCCGGCGTGGGGTTGGCTTTCGAGCAGCGCCCCTCAGCGCCCGCCCTGTGGCTGGCCGGGCTGACCGTGCTGGTCCTCATCCACTCCTACACGCCGGCGCTGGCCACCGTCGGACTGGCCGCACTGTGGCTGGCCGCCAACGCCGTGCGCCGCGACCTCCCTGACCCACTGCGGCGCACCGCCCTCGCCGTACTCGCCGGCGCGCTGCTGTCCCTGGTCCTGTCGCTCTCCTACCGCAGCGAGCAGTTGGCCGATGGCTCCCGTTCCCTGGCCCAACTGGCAGCGGATGTGCTCGAGGCGGGGCACCACCTTTTTGTCCGCTCGGTGGCGCTAGAGACGTTCACCACCGCTATGGCGGTGGGCGCCTTTGCGCTGGCCGTGGGGGTCTTCCTGGCGGGCGCCGGGGGATGGCGAGGCGTCGCTGTGGCAGCTTGGGTCCTCGCCGTATTCGCGGCGGCGCTGTTCATGCGCGGGTACACCTGGTACGCGGTGCACTTCCGCCTCCATCGTGCCCTGGTGGCGGCACCGGTGCTGGTGGTGTTGGTCCTGGAGACGTGGCGGCGCTGGGCACCCCAGACCCGGCGCGCCCAGGCCGTCCTCCTGGTGGGCTTGGCGGTTTCCGTTGGCGCCGGCCTGTCGTTAAAGCACACCGTACTCAGCACGCGGGGCGAGGGTCGACACGCCGCGTTCATTTCTTGGTGGCGGGACACCGCCCCCCTACCCCCGGGGCAAGCGGCGGAGTTGTACGTGCTGCCCGCCGAAAACGAAGGGGGGCTGGTCAACATCGACGATTTTCTGCAGTACTTCGAACCGGTGGTAAAGTCCCGCGCCGTGCTGGGCGAGGCGGACTGTGCGCAACTCCGGGAGCGGTTGACCCGCCCCCCGGCGGCGGTGCCAGTGCTGGCCCTCACTCATTCGCTCCTGGCGTTGCAGCAGTGCACCGGGGTCGCCATGCCACAGTCGCTGGCCACGTTTTCCTTCGCGGCAGACACCCCTATGATCCTGGTAGAGCTGACACCCCACAGCCCCACCACCAAAGGGAGGGAGGGTGAGAGGGGGGCGAGGCCCCTTTCCGTTCGCCCTCTGGTTCATCGTGGCAGCGCAGAGGAGGAGGGGTTGGACATGAAAACCCGCATTACCGAACTGTTCGGCATCAAGCACCCCATCGTCCAGGGTGGCATGCACTACGTGGGCCTGGCGCCGCTGGCGGCGGCGGTGGCCAACGCCGGCGGTCTGGGCATGATCACCGCATTGACCCTGGGAACACCGGAAAGGCTGGCGCAGGAGATTGCGCGGTGTCGCGAGCTGACCGACAAGCCGTTCGGGGTCAACCTTACCTTTCTGCCGGCGCTGGTCACCCCCCCCTACGCCGAGTACATCGACGCCATCGTCCAGGGGGGCGTGAGGATCGTGGAGACCGCCGGCCGTAACCCTGAAGCGTACCTGCCGGCCCTCAAGGCGGCGGGGATCAAGGTGCTGCACAAGTGCACCTCGGTGCGCCACGCCCTCAAGGCCGAAAAGATCGGGTGCGATGCGGTGAGCGTCGACGGCTTCGAGTGCGGCGGCCACCCCGGGGAGGATGACGTTCCCAACCTGATCCTGCTGCCCCGCGCCGCCGACGAGTTGAGCATCCCGTTCATCGCCTCCGGCGGCATGGCCGACGGGCGCAGCCTGGTGGCGGCCCTCGCCTTGGGAGCCGATGGCATCAACATGGGCACCCGCTTCCTCGCCACCTAGGAGGCGCCGGTGCACGACCGGGTGAAGCAGGCCATCGTCGCCGCCAGCGAGCTGGATACCCGTCTCATCATGCGCCCCCTGCGCAACACCGAGCGGGTGCTGGCCAACCCTGCCGTGGAGGAGATCCTGGCCATGGAGCGTCGCAAGGGCGCCGAGCTCTCCTTCGCGGACATCATCGACAAGGTGGCGGGGATCTATCCGCGGGTGATGATCGAGGGCGAGGTAGAGGCGGGCGCCTGGTCGTGCGGGATGGTGGCCGGGTTGATCCACGACATCCCCACCTGCCAGGAGCTCATCGACCGCATCATGGCTCAGGCGGAGCAGCTCATCACGGGCCGCCTTCCGCAGCTCCTGGCCGGTTGAGCACGGAGGGCGCAGACAGACCCACTGACCGTTCGAAGGCGCGCCATTGGCCGCGGCCTCCACACCTGCCCCGGCCGCGCCCCGCGGTTACCCAGGGGAGATGTGCGCCCGCCCGACTCCCAGAATGATGGAGTAGTCCAACCCCCAGCCAAGTCCCGGGGCGGGGCCACGGCCCCCCCACGGCGCGAGCCGACCTACCTCAGCTTCTGGAGCGCTCCTCCTGAGGGGGTGCCGCTTCCTCGCCCTTGCCCTTCTTCTTCTTCTCTTTGACGGCGGGGAGCTGGTAATCCACTAGCTCTAGGATCGCTAACTCCGCCCCGTCACCCCGGCGTGGCCCCAGCTTGAGGATGCGGGTATAGCCGCCCGGCCGGCTGGCAAACCGCGGCCCAATCTCGGTGAACAGCCTCTTGATGAGGTCCCGGTCGGCCACCCAACGGCCCACCAGGCGGCGCGCATGGACGCCGTTGGCCATGCGCGTCTTGGTGATCATGCGCTCGATGATGGGCCTGAGTTCCTTGGCCTTGGGCAGGGTGGTGATGATCCGCTCGTGCTGAATTAGCGAGCGCAACTGGTTGCGAAAGAGGGCGCGCCGGTGCTCCGTGGTTCTTCCCAGCTTCCGGCCGGCCACGTTGTGTCTCATGGTTTTCCTCCCACCTCACCTACCTGGGCAGGTCGAAACGCATCCCCAGCGACAGGCCCATGGCCTCCAAGCGCTCCCGTACCTCGTTGAGCGCCTTCTTCCCGAAGCCGGGGGCACCGGTGAGTTCATCCTCGCTGCGCGTCACCAGCTGGCGCACAGTGTGCACACCGGCGTTGCGCAGCAAGTTGGTGATGCGGCCTCCCAGCTCCAAAACGTCGATGTCCTTGTCGAGGTTGTCGTCGGCCGGCGGCGTCGCCACCACCGCCGCGGACTCCTCCAAGCGGCTGAAGATGGGCAGATGCTCGGCCAGCAACCTGGCCGCCTGGGCCACCGCCACCTGCGGGGATGTCGCCCCGTTGGTCCACACCTCCAGCACCAGCTTCTCGTAGTCGGTGGCCTGACCAACGCGCGCCGATTCGACCTTGAAGTTGGCCTTGCGCACCGGCGAGAAGGCGGCGTCCACCGCGATGAAGCCCACCCCCAACTGGTCGCTGCCCAACTCATCGGCGGGCACGTAGCCGCGCCCCCGGCGGATGACCAGTTCAGCCTCCACCTGGCCTTCCTCCGACATGGTAGCGAGGTAGACATCCGGGTCCACCACCTCCAGACTCGATCCCCCGTCGATGGCCCGAGAGGTCAGCACCCCCGGCCCGGTGCCGCGCAGCGTGGCGCGCACCTCCTCGGGGCCGCGCACCCGCAACGGCACCCGCTTGAGGTTGAGGATGAGGTCGGTGACGTCCTCCATGACGCCGGGAATGGAATCGTATTCGTGGGCCACGCCGGCAAAACGTACCGCCACCACCGCCGCCCCCTCGATGGAGGAGAGGAGGATGCGACGCAACGAGTTGCCCACGGTGACACCCCAGCCGCGCTCGAAGGGTTGCGCCGAGAACGCCCCAAAGGTGTTGGTGATCTCGCCTTCCACAACCACTGACGCCGGCTTGTGCAGATCCAGACCTGCCATGGTGTGCAACCTCCTTACCGCGAGTACAGCTCGACGATGAGCTGCTCCTGGATGGGCAGGCGGATGTCCTCGCGCTTCGGCTCGGCCAGAACCTTACCCCTGAAACCCTCGGCGTCCAGTTCCAACCAGGCCGGCACGCCGCGCCCCTGGGCGGTGTCCAGGGCCTCGAGGACGAAAACGTTGGACCGCATCGCCTCCTTGAGCGCCACCTCCATCCCCGGCCTCACCTGGAAGGAAGGCACGTCGACGCGACGGCCGTCCACCAGCACGTGGCCGTGCCGCACCAGTTGCCTCGCCTGCGCCCGGGAGGAGGCGAAACCCAGCGAGTAGACCACGTTGTCCAAACGCAGCTCAAGCAGACGCAGGAGGTTGTCGCCAGTCACACCCTTCTGCCTGGCGGCCTCGGCAAAGTAGCGCCGGAACTGCTTCTCCAGCACCCCGTAAACCCGCCGCACCTTCTGCTTCTCGCGCAACTGCAAGCCGTAGGGCTGCATCTTGTTGCGGCGCTTGCCGTGCTGGCCCGGGGCGTAGGAGCGGCGCTCCACCGCACACTTCTCCTTGAAGCAGCGCTCCCCTTTAAGAAACAACTTCATCCCCTCACGGCGGCACAACCGGCACACCGGCTCGTGATACCTGGCCACGATACTCCCTCCTTACACCCGCCGCCGCTTAGGCGGACGACATCCGTTGTGCGGGATCGGTGTGACGTCCTTAATGCTCTTGATCTCCAACCCCGTTGCAGCCAGTGCCCGGATCGCCGACTCGCGGCCCGCCCCCGGGCCCTTGATCTCCACGTCGATGGAGCGCACGCCATGCTCCTGGGCCTGTTCCGCCGCGTTGCGGGCCGCCAGCTGCGCGGCGTACGGGGTTCCCTTGCGCGACCCCTTGTAGCCGATCCGCCCGGCCGAGGACCAACACAGCGCCCCGCCGGTGGCATCGCAAATGGTGACGATGGTGTTGTTGAACGTCGCCTGAATGTGCGCCGTGGCGTGGGGAACGTTCTTGCGCTCCCGCCGGCGCGTCTTCTTTTTTGCAACCTTGGTGGTCTTTGCCATGCTCGTACCTCGCTACTTCTTGGTGGCCTTCTTCTTCTTGGCCACGGTGGCGCGCCGGGGGCCCTTACGGGTGCGGGCGTTGGTGTGGGTGCGCTGGCCGCGAACCGGCAGGCTGCGGCGGTGCCGGATCCCGCGATAGGACCCGATCTCCATGAGGCGCTTGATGTTCATGGCGACGTCCTTGCGCAGATCACCCTCGACGTGATATTCGCCCTCTTGCAGCGTACGGGTGATGCGGCGAATCTCATCTTCCGAGAGATCCTTCACCTTCACGCCGAGATCGACGTTCGCCTGCTTGAGGATCTGCGCCGACAAGGAGCGCCCAATACCGTAGATGTACGTGAGACCGATCTCCACCCGCTTGTTGGCAGGTAGATCGACGCCAGCGATGCGTGCCACGTTTCAAGCCCTCCTTGCTAACCCTGCCGCTGCTTGTGCTTGGGGTTCTCGCAGATCACCCGGACAACCCCCCTGCGAACGACGATCTTGCACTTGGCGCAGATCTTGCGAACCGAGGAACGAACTTTCATACGCTCTACCTTCCTGCCTTCACCCTAACCTTTTGCCGTGCCGCGCCCATCACTTGTAGCGGTAGACGATCCGACCCCGCGTCAGGTCATAGGGCGAGAGCTCCACCAGCACCTTGTCGCCCGGGAGAATGCGGATGAAGTGCTTGCGCATCTTGCCCGAGATGTGCGCCAGCACCTCGTGCCCGTTCTCCAACTCCACGCGAAACACCGCGTTGGGCAAGCTCTCCACCACGGTGGCCATAACTTCGATGGCCTCCTCTTTCGCCATTCCCGCTCCTTACGCCCGCTCCACGCCGAGCACCCAGGGGCCGTTGGGGGTCACGGCCACTGAGTACTCGAAATGGGCGGAAAGCTTACCGTCTTCGGTCCGCGCCGTCCAGCCGTCGTCGTCGATGATGACTCCCGCCCCGCCCTGATTGATCATCGGCTCGATGGCCAGCACTAAGCCGGGCCGCAACTCCGGCCCGCGGCCGGGAGGACCAAAATTATACACCTGTGGATCTTCGTGCAGCGCCCGGCCAATGCCGTGTCCGACGAATTCCCGAACCACCTGGTAACCGTGGCGCTCGGCGTAACTCTGGATGGCATCGCCGATATCGGACAGCCGCCGGCCCGGCCGGGCCAGCGCCACGGCCCGCTCCAAGCACTCCCTGGTCACTTCCAGCAGCGCCCGGGCCTCCTCGCTGATCGCGCCCACCGGCACCGTTACCGCGGCATCGCCGTAGTACCCCTTCCAGACGACGCCGCAATCCACCGACAACACGTCACCCTCGGCCAACCGCTGGCGCGGCGAGGGGATGCCGTGCACGATCACGTCGTTCACCGAGGTGCACAGGGTGGCCGGAAACCCCCGGTACCCCTTGAACGCCGGCGCCGCTCCATGGCTGCGAATGTACTCCTCCGCCAGGGCATCGAGCCGCGCCGTCGACACCCCGGGCTTGGCAGCCTCCGCCACCACCTTGAGAGTCCCCAACACGATGGCGTTGGCCTCGTGCATGAGCTCCAGTTCGGCGGAAGACTTCAGCACCATCACCGCTTCAGCCGCCCCATCGCAGCGCGCACGTTCTCAAAGATGGCGTCGGGCGATCCGACGCCATTGACCTCGGCCAGGTTTCCCCTGGAGCGATAGAGGTCGAGTAGGGGAGCGGTGCTTTCGTGATAAACCCGCAGCCTTTCCCGAATGACCTCTTCGCGATCGTCGGCCCGCTGCACCAAAGCACCACCGCACAGGTCGCAGATCCCCTCCTGCTTGGGGGGGTTGTTGGCCACGTGGAACACCGCGCCGCAGGCCGGGCATGAGCGCCTCCCGGTGAGGCGAGAGAGCAGTTCGTCGTCGGGCACCTTGATGTACAGCGCCAAATCGACCCGCCGTCCCAGCTCGGCGAGCAGGGCATCCAGCAGGGAGGCCTGCGCTAAGGTGCGGGGGTACCCGTCGAAGACGCAACCGCTGCCTACCTGCTGCCCATGCAGCCGGCCCATCAGCATCTTCCCCACCAACTCGTCGGGTACCAGCTCGCCGCGCTGCATGAACCCCTGGGCCTCCAAGCCCAGAGGCGTGGCCCGCTTCACCTCGTCGCGCAGCAGATCACCGGTGGACAGGTGGAGCAGCTCAAACGCCGCCGTCAGCCGCTTCGCCTGGGTTCCCTTGCCGCCGCCGGGCGGCCCCAGCAACACCACGTCCACAGATCGAGAAACCCTCATGGCCTCACCCCCTCCGGCCGCGGATGCGGCGACCCTTGACGAAACCGTCGTAGTGACGCATCACCATTTGCGCCTCGATCTGCTGCACCGTGTCCATGGCCACACCCACGACGATGAGCAGGGAGGTCCCACCGAAGAAGAACTTCACGCCCAGGCCCTCGGTGAACCAGCGCGGCAGCAACGCGTCCAGGGTCGGGCCGATGAACGGGATGGTGCCCACCTTGAAACCGGCAATCAAGATTTCGGGCAGGATCGCCACCAGGGCGAGATACACCGCGCCCACCAGCGTAATGCGGGTGAGCACAGTGTCGATGTAATCGGCGGTGCGCTGTCCCGGGCGGATGCCGGGGATGAAACCACCGTACTTACGCATGTTCTCGGCGGTGTCCTGGGGGTTGAAGATGATCGAGGTGTAGAAGTAACAGAAGAAGATGATGGAAACGATGTAGACCAGGTTGTACAGCGGTTCGCCCCAGGCCAGCACGCGGGTGAGGTAGCGGGTGACCGGGTTATCCATCATGGTGCCCAGGGTCTGCGGAAAGGACATGATGGAGGCCGCGAAGATCACCGGGATGACACCGCCGGTGTTGAGGCGCAGCGGCAGGTAGGTGCTCTGGCCACCGTACATGCGCCGGCCCACCACGCGCTTGGCGTACTGCACCGGGATGCGGCGCTGCGCCCGCTCCATGAGCACGATCGCCGCCACCACCAGGAGCGCAAACACCACGAACAGCACGGCCACGATGATGGACATGCTACCGGTGCGCAAATCTTCAATGGTGTTGATGATGGCCTGCGGCAGGCCGACCACGATGCCGGCGAAGATGATCAGCGAAATGCCGTTGCCGACGCCGCGCTCGGTGATCTGCTCGCCGAGCCACATGACGAAAGCGGTACCGGTGGTGAGCGACAACACGGTAAGGAAGCGGAACCCCCACCCGGGGCTCGGCACCAGCGGCGCCCCGCCCGGCGCTGACGTCTGCTCCAGGAAGAACGAGATGCCCATCGCCTGGATTACCGACAGCACCACCGTGCCGTAGCGCGTGTACTGGGTGATCTTTTTGCGGCCGAGGTCGCCCTCCTTGGAAAGCTTCTCGAGGTACGGCCACACCACCGTCAACAGCTGCAAGATGATGGAGGCCGAAATGTAAGGCATGATGCCGAGGGCGAAGATGGTCATGCGCTCCAGCGCACCACCGGAGAACAGATTCATGATCCCCAGGATGGTGCCACGGGCCTGCTGGTAGAACTCCTCCAGCGCCACCGGATCGACGCCGGGGGTGGGGATGAACGCCCCCAGGCGGTAGACCGCCAGCACACCGAAGGTGAACAGGACCCGCTTGCGCAAGTCCGGGATGGCGAATATGTTGCGCAGGCTCTCGATCATGCTTCGATGACCTCGCAGCTGCCGCCGGCCGCCTCGATGACCTCGCGCGCCTTGGCCGAGAAGGCGTGCGCCTTGACGGTCAGCTTATGGGCCAGCGTCCCCTTGGCGAGGATTTTCACGCCGCCCTTGAGGGCTTTAACCAAGCCCTCGGCGCGCAGCAGCTCGGGCGTCACCTCGGCACCGGCAGGGAACCGCTCCAGCTGCCCGACGTTGACGATCGCCATCTCTACTCGGAAGGCGTTGGTAAACCCGCGCTTGGGAAGGCGGCGCACGAGCGGCATCTGGCCGCCCTCGAAGTTGCGGCGCTGCTTAGTACCCGAGCGGGAACCCGCCCCTTTGTGTCCGCGGCCCGCCGTCTTGCCGTGGCCCGAGCCAGGGCCGCGACCCACCCGCTTGCGATCCTTGCGGGCGCCCTTGTGCGGCGTCAGCGTGTGCAGTTCCATCGCTCCTCCCTCAGGCCAACCTACTCGGCGGTGGTACCGCCGACCTCTTCCACACGCACCATGTGCGCGACGCGCAGGATCATGCCGCGGGTGTAGCCGTTGTCTGGCAGGACCACACTGGACCCGATGCGGCCCAGTCCCAACCCACGGGTCAGCACCTTCACCACCCGCTCCTGGTTACCGATCCGGCTGCGGGTCTGGGTGATGCGCAACATCTTGGCGGGGGCGCTCTGACGCTTGGTACGGGGGCTCATACCTCCACCTCCGGAAGGGGACCGCTCAGCTGTTCGCCGTCGTCGACCACCTCGGCACCGTCGGTGGGCTGGCGCAGTGCCGCCGCCGCCTGCCGCGTCGTCAGCTCGCCCAGCGCTGCAAAGGTGGCGCGTACCACGTTGTGGGGGTTGGTGCTGCCGATGCACTTGGTGAGGATGTCGCCGATGCCGGCCGCTTCCATAATGGCTCGCACCGCCCCGCCGGCGATCACGCCGGTGCCCGGAGACGCCGGGCGTAGAAGCACGCGGCCGGCCCCAAAACGCCCCACCACTTCGTGGGGGATGGTCGAGCCCTCCCGGTGCACGCTGACCATGGCGCGTTTGGCGGCTTCGGTACCTTTGCGAATCGCTTGCGGCACCTCGCGCGCTTTGCCGGTACCGAAGCCCACCCTGCCGGCACCGTCACCCACCACCACCAGGGCGGAAAAGGAGAAGTTCTTGCCCCCCTTCACCACCTTGGCGACGCGGTTGATGCTCACCACGTGATCGACGAATTGCCCTTCGCGCTCGCTCATGTCCACTGCCCCTCTCATAGCTTCAGACCGGCCGCCCGGGCCGCCTCAGCCACCTCTTTGACCACCCCGTGGTAGCGGAAGCCGCCGCGATCGAACACGCAGGCCAAGATTCCCTTAGCCTGGGCACGCTCGGCGATGGCCTGGCCCACCACTTTGCCCGCCGCCCGATTACCGCCATGGGAAAGGCCTTGACGTAGCGCCGGCTCCCGCGTGGAGGCGGACACCAAGGTCACCCCCCGGGTGTCGTCGATCATCTGCGCGTACACGTTGCGCAGGGAGCGAAACACGGTCAAGCGGGGACGCTCCGCGGTGCCGCTCACCACCTTGCGGATGCGGTAGCGGATGCGTTGCCTGCGTTGCTTGCGATCGGTGGTCCTGCCCATACTTACTTCGCTCCAGTCTTGCCGGCCTTGAGTTTGAGAGCTTCACCGGTGTAGCGAACGCCCTTACCCTTGTACGGGTCGGGTGGCCGCAGGGCGCGAATTTCGGCTGCCACCTGCCCCACCTTTTGCTTGTCGATACCCTCCACGGTGACGCGGTTGGCTTTACCGTCGTAGGCAAGGGTTACGCCCTGGGGGGCGCGGTACAACACCACGTGGGAGTACCCCAGGCTCAACGCCAACTCCTGTGGCCCCCTAGCCTCAGCCTTGTAGCCGACGCCGACGATGTCCAGCTCCCGCTTGAAGCCAACCGACACCCCGGTCACCGCGTTGGCGAGCAGGGCGCGGGTGAGGCCATGCAGAGCGCGAAAGCGACCTTCGTCGCTGGACCTCTTCACCTGCACCGTGTGCTCCTGGACGGTCACCTCAATGCCCTGGGGGATTGGCTGCAGGATCGAGCCCTTGGCCCCCTTCACCTGGACGACGCCGTTGCCCACATGTACCTGCACACCGGGTGGGATGGGGATGGGGTTCTTACCGATTCGCGACATCGTCTCACCCCCTACCAGATGTGACACACGACCTCGCCGCCGAGGCGCATCTCCCGCGCCTTGGCGTCGGTCATGAGTCCCTTCGAGGTGGACACCACCGCCACGCCGATGCCCCCACGAACTTTGGGCAGCTGGTCCACCTTACGGTACACCCGACGACCCGGCTTGGAAACCCGCTCCAGCCCGTGGATCGCCGGCTCCCCCTCGGGGGAGTAACGCAGGTACACGCGCAGGGTCGGCTGCGGGCCCTCGTCCAACACCTTGAAGCTCCGGATGAACCCTTCTTCCTGCAAAATCTTGGAGAGCTCCAGCTTGATCCGCGAGGCGGGCACGTCGCAGCGATCCTTGCCGGCGGCCAGCGAGTTGCGCACGCGGGTCAAGTAGTCAGCGATGGGATCAGTCATGGTCATCGCGCACCCCCTACCAACTGGCCTTGACGACGCCCGGAAGGTACCCCTCCAGCGCCAGCTTGCGGAAGCACACGCGGCACAGCTGGAACTTGCGCATAAAGCCGCGAGGACGCCCGCAGACTCGGCAGCGGTTGCGCTGGCGCACTTTGAACTTCGGGGTGCGCTGAGACTTAGCAATCAGACACGTACGAGCCACGACGTCCTCCTCACTTCGTAAACGGGAAGCCCATCTCCTGCAGCAGGAAGCGGGCCTGATCGTCGGTGCGGGCGGTGGTCACCACGGTGACGTTCATCCCTTTGGGGTGCTCCACCTTGGTGTAGTCCACCTCGGGGAAGATGAGGTGATCCTTGATCCCCAAGGTGTAATTGCCGCGCCCATCGAACCCCTTGGGGGCCAGACCGCGAAAGTCGCGCACCCGGGGCAAAGCGATGTTGATCAACCGATCCAGGAATTCGTACATCCGCTCCCGCCGCAGCGTCACCGAGCAACCGATCTGCATGCCCTCGCGCAGTTTGAATTGGGCGATGGACTTACGAGCCCGGCGGATGACCGGCTTTTGCCCGGTAATGGCGGCCAGTTCATCCACCGCCTGGTCCAGGAGTTTGGCGTTCCGCGCCGCCTCACCAATGCCGATGTTGCACACCACCTTGACGATGCGCGGCACAGCCATGACGTTGGTGATGCCAAACTCGCGCCGGAGCTTGGGGGCCACCTCATTGTTGTACCTGTCCTGCAAGCGCGCCATCTTACCCCTCGCTTTACTGATCGAGAATGGCGCCGTCGGCCTTGGCAAAGCGGACCTTGCGGCCATCCTCGAGGGTCTTGAAGCCAACGCGCGTCACCTTCCCGGAGTCAGGCGACACGAGCATCACATTGGCCATGGGGATAGGAGCCTCCCGCTCGACGATCCCCCCTTTTACGTTTTGGCGCGGGTTCGGCTTGGTGTGGCGCTTGATGAAGGCCACGCGCTCGACCACCACCCGCTTGCTCGCGACGTCGACGCGCAGGACTTTACCCCGCTTGCCCTTGTCCTTGCCGGCAATGACCTCCACCGTGTCACCCTTTTTAATCTTCAGACGGCCTGGCATCTGGCGCCTCCACCTTCATCCTCAGCCCTCACCCCGCATCGTTCCCTCACAGCACTTCGGGAGCCAGCGAAACGATTTTCATAAACCGTCGTTCGCGCAGCTCCCGCGCCACCGGACCAAAGACACGGGTGCCCAGCGGCTCGCGCTGCGCGTTAATGAGCACGGCGGCATTGTCATCGAAGCGTATATACGAACCGTCACGCCGGCGCTGAGGCCGCCGCGTGCGCACGATCACTGCCTTCACCACCGACCCTTTCTTGATGTCCGAGTCGGGTGCCGCTTCCTTGACGGCGCAGACGACTACGTCGCCGATGCGGGCGTACCGTCCGGCGGTCGAACCGCCCAGCTGGCGGATCGCCATGATCTTCTTGGCGCCCGAGTTATCCGCCACCGTGAGCATGGTTTGCATCTGGATCATGGCATCCCCCTCACACGGCCCGCTCAATGATGCGTTGCACCCGCCAGCGCTTGCGGCGCGACAGCGGACGGCATTCGACGATCTGCACTTTGTCACCCACACCGCACTGGTTGTTCTCGTCGTGGGCCATGAACTTGCGGGACTGGCGCACGAAGCGGTGGTAGAGGGGGTGCATGACGAGGGTGTCCACCTTCACCACCACGGTCTTCTCCATGGAGGTGGAGGTCACGGTGCCAACCTTGCTTACCTTGCGGGCCTTGGTCGTGGCTTCCATGGAACTCACTGCGCCTCCCTCAAACGCTCGGCGAGGATCGTCTCCACCCGGGCGATGTCCTTCCGCACCATTCGGATCTTCACCGGGTTTTCAATCTGGCCGGTAGCCTTCTGAAAGCGAAGCTTGAACAGCTGCTCGCGCAGGTCTTCCGCGGTACGCCTGAGCTCCTCAATGGACTTGTCGCGAATCTCTTTGGTCTTCATCGTACCTGCCCCCGGATCACAAAGCGCGTGCGGATGGGCAACTTGTGGGACGCCAAGCGCATCGCCTCCCGCGCGGTCTCCTCCGGAACCCCTTCCATCTCATAGAGGATGCGCGCCGGCTTGACCACACACACCCACTCCTCCGGTGCCCCCTTCCCCTTACCCATGCGCGTCTCGGCCGGTTTCTTGGTGGTCGGCTTGTCGGGGAACAGGCGAATCCAGATCTTGCCACCGCGCTTGACGTGCCGGGTCATGGCGATACGGGCCGCCTCGATCTGCCGGGCGGTGATCCACCCCGGTTCCAGGGCCTGCAAGCCGAAATCCCCGAACGCCAACTCCCCGCCGCGCGTCGCCACGCCCCGCCGGCGACCGCGCTGTTGCTTACGGAACTTGACCTTTTTCGGCATCAACATAACGACACCTCGTTCCTCGTCGTCACCATCGCCCTACAGCGTCCGCCAGTTGGCCTTGGAGCGGTGGAGCTCGCCCTTGTACACCCACACCTTGACGCCGATCACCCCGTAGGTTGTGAACGCCTCGGCGAAACCGTACTCGATGTTCGCCTTGAGGGTGTGGAGCGGGAGCCGCCCCTCCTGATACCACTCCGCGCGGGCGATCTCGGCGCCATTAAGCCGGCCCGCGCAGCGAATCTTGACACCTTGGGCGCCAAACCGCAAGGCGTTCTCCAGCGCACGCCGCATGGCGCGGCGGAAGGTCACCCGCCGCACCAGCTGGGAGGCGATGGACTCGGCGATCAACTGCGCTTCGATCTCGGGGCGCTGGATTTCCTGAATGTTGATGTGGATATCCTGCCCGTAGGCGGCCCGCAGCTCCGCGCCCAGCTTGTCCACCTCGGCGCCCTTGCGCCCAATGATGATCCCGGGGCGGGCGGACAAAATATTGACGCGAATCTTGTTGGCGGTGCGCTCGATGTCGATCTCCGACACACCGGCATGTCCCAGCCGGTCTTTGAGGTTTTTGCGCAACCGCAGATCGGCGTGCAGCAGCTCGGCGTACTCCTTGTCGGCGTACCAGCGCGAGCGCCAGGTCTTGTTATAACCCAGGCGAAATCCGTACGGGTGCGTCTTCTGACCCATCAAACCCTCCCCGACTCCTGGCGCTCCCCCACCTCGACGGTGACGTGGCAGGTGCGGTGCAGGCGCGGAAACACACGCCCCATGGACGCGGCCCGGAAGCGCTTGATGCTAGGGCCCGGATCCACGGTGATGGTGCGCACCACCAACCGGCCGATATCGATACCCGGCGCCTGCTGCTCCAGATTGGCGATCGCCGAGCGCACCAGCTTTTCCACGTCCCGCGCGCACCGCTTGTGCGTCAGCTTCAAGCGAGTAAGCGCGCTGGTCACCCCGACGCCGCGCACCAAGTCGGCCACCAGCCGCACCTTCTGCGGCGATCCTCGGTAAAAGCGAAGCCGAGCTTGAGCCTTCATCATCCCCCCTTAGTGACGGGCGCCCTTTTCCTTCTTGGCGCCGGAGTGGCCGCGGAAGGTGCGGGTGAGGGCGAACTCCCCCAGCTTGTGTCCCACCATGTTTTCCGAGATGAACACCGGCACAAACTTCTGCCCGTTGTGCACGGCAATGGTGTGGCCGACCATCTCGGGGATGATGGTGGAACGGCGCGACCACGTCTTGACCACCCGGCGCTCGCGCGACTGGTTGAGCTGCTCCACCTTCTGCAGCAAGTGTCGATCGATGAACGGTCCCTTGCGAACCGATCGAGCCATTTCTCGAGCCTCCCTACTTTCGCCGCTTCACGATGAACCGCTGCGTGCGCTTGTTTTTGCGCGTCTTGAAACCCTTGGTTGGCTGTCCCCAGGGGGTTACCGGATGGCGCCCGCCCTTGGTCTTGCCTTCACCGCCGCCGTGGGGGTGATCCACCGGGTTCATGGCCGTGCCGCGCACGTGCGGCCGTCGCCCCAGCCAGCGCGTGCGGCCGGCCTTGCCAATGGTCACGTTGGAGTGGTCGACGTTGCCCACCTGGCCAATGGTCGCCCAACAGGTGGCCAGCACCATCCGCATCTCCCCCGAGGGTAGGCGCACGGTGACGTACTTCCCCTCCTTGGCCATGAGCTGGGCGCCGGTGCCGGCGGAACGCACCATCTGGCCGCCCTTGCCGGGCTTGAGCTCGATGTTGTGCACCGTGGCGCCGGTGGGGATGTTGGCCAGCGGCAAAGCGTTACCCGGCATGATGTCGGCTTTCTCGGCAGCTAGCACCTGCTGCCCGACGGCCAACCCGACGGGCGCCAGGATGTAGCGTTTCTCGCCGTCCGCGTAGTGGAGCAGGGCGATGCGCGCCGAGCGGTTGGGGTCGTACTCGATGGCCGCCACCTTCGCCGGCACGTCGCGCTTGTCCCGCCGGAAATCAATGATACGGTAGCGGCGCTTGTGGCCACCGCCGCGAAAACGCGACGTCTCGTGCCCCTCGTTGTTGCGGCCACCGCTCTTGGAGTACCCGCGGGTCAGAGACTTCTCGGGCGTCGTTTTGGTGATCTCCGCAAAGTCCAGCCGGGTCATGAACCGCCGACCCGGCGATGTGGGCCTGAACGACTTGAGTGCCATTGCCCCGCCCCCCTTACACCTGGTCGAAGAACTCGATGGTCTTCTCGCCGGCGGCCAGGCGTACGTAGGCCTTGCGCCAGTTCGGGCGGAACCCGAAGTGGCGCCCAAAGCGACGGAGCTTGCCGTGCATGGACACCACCCGCACATCGACCACCTTGACCCCAAAGAGGCTCTGCACCGCCCGGGCGATCTCGATCTTGTTGGCGTTGCGGGCGACCTGGAAACACACCGTGTTGGTGGCCTCCTTCTGGTCGGCCGTCTTCTCGGTGACGATAGGGCGCACGATGACGTCGCGAGGATCTTTCATGACTGCAGCACCTCCGCTACCTGCGACAGCGCCCGGCGAGAGAACACCACCGTGGCGTGGTTGAGCACGTCGTACACCTGCAGGTGAAGGGCATCCGCCGTCGCCAGCTCAGGGCGGTTGCGGGAGGCGAGGAGCAAGTTGAGGTTATCGTTGGAATCCACAAACAGCACCTTCGACCCCGCCAGCCCCAGCGCCGCCAGTCGGGCGCCCAGCTCCTTGGTGCGGTGGGAGTCCACCTCGAGGGTGTCCAACACCACCAAGCGACCCTCCCGCAGCCGCTGGGAGAGGGCCGACTTCAACGCCCCCTTCTTGGCCTTCACGTTCAACTTCATGGAGTAATCGCGGGGTTGCGGCCCGAAGGTGGTGGCTCCGTGACGCCACAGTGGCGAACGGGTGGAGCCGTGGCGGGCGCGGCCCGTGCCCTTTTGCTTCCAGGGCTTCTTGCCGCCACCGGAGACCAGGCTGCGCGTCTTGGTGGCGTGGGTGCCCCGCCGCAGGCCGGCGAGATGCGCCTTCACCGCCTCCCAGATCAGATGGGGGCGGCGCGGATAGGCGAACACTTCCTCCGGCAGGTCGACTTCCCCCACCACCTCGTTCTGCCAGTTTCGTACCTCGACCTTCATGGTCCGCCCCCTCACCGCTTGACGAGCCGCACCAGGGCGTTACGTCCGCCGGGGACGGCTCCCTTGAGGTACACCAGATTGCGATCCACGTCCACCTTGACCACCTTGACCCGCTTCAGCGTCACCCGGTCGCCCCCCATCCGCCCAGCCATGCGCGTGCCGGGGAAGACCCGCGAGGGGTACGCCGAGGCGCCGATACCCCCCGGCGCGCGGTGGAACATGGAGCCGTGGCTAGCCTCGCCGCCCTTAAAATGGTGTCGCTTCACGGCCCCTTGGAACCCCTTGCCCTTGGAGGTGCCCACCACACGGATTTCTTCGTCGGCGCTGAAGATGTCGCACAGGACGGTGTCCCCAGGCTTGGCCTCGCACCCCTCGCCCACCGGCACCTCCGCCACCACCCGCGCGGGTGGTACACCCGCCTCCTTGAATTGCCCGGCCACCGGCTTGGACACGTTGCGGGGCGGCTTGCCCTCCACGAAGGCCAGCTGCGCTGCCTCGTAGCCGTGGCGCTCGCTGGTACGGCGGCGCAGTACGATGCATGGCCCAGCCTGCACCACGGTGACCGGAACCATACCCCCCGACCCATCGAAGACCTGGGTCATCCCGATCTTTCTGCCCAAAAGTCCCTTCACCATGGCAACCTCACTTCTTTCCGTACGCCTTGATCTCGACGTCCACACCGGCGGGTAGCTCCAGTTTCATGAGGGCATCCACCGTCTGCTGCGTCGGATCGAGAATGTCCAGCAGGCGCTTATGCGTACGAATCTCGAACTGCTCCCTGGACTTCTTGTCCACGTGGGGAGATCGCAGAACGGTGAAGCGCTGAATCTGTGTGGGCAAGGGGATGGGGCCCGAGACGTTGGCCCCGGTCCGCTTCGCCGTATCGACGATCTCCGCTGTCGACTGGTCGAGAAGCCGGAAATCGTACGCCTTGAGCCGGATCCGGATCTTGTCCTTGACCATGGCCTCTCCTACTCGACGATTTCGGTGATGGTGCCGGCGCCGACGGTGCGGCCGCCTTCGCGGATGGCGAAGCGCAGCCCCTTCTCCATGGCGATGGGGGTGATCAGCTCCACCGTGATCGACACGTTGTCCCCAGGCATCACCATCTCCACCCCCTCCGGCAGCTTCACCGACCCGGTCACATCCGTCGTCCGGAAGTAAAACTGCGGCCGATAGTTGGAGAAAAACGGCGTGTGCCGCCCACCCTCTTCCTTGCTCAACACGTACACCTCACCCTTGAACTTGGTGTGCGGCTTGATCGTCCCAGGCTTCGCCACCACCTGCCCACGCTCCACCTCCGACTTCTCCGTGCCCCGCAGCAACAACCCAATGTTGTCCCCGGCCTGCCCCTGGTCCAGCAGCTTGCGAAACATCTCCACCCCCGTCACCACCCGCTTGAAGGTCGGCCGAAACCCAACAATCTCCACCTCTTCCCCTACCTTCACCACCCCTCGCTCCACCCGCCCAGTCACCACCGTCCCCCGCCCAGAAATCGAAAACACGTCCTCAATCGGCATCAAAAACGGCTTGTCCACATCCCGCACCGGCTCCGGTACGTACGTGTCCAACGCCTCCATCAACTCCAAAATACACGCCGCCGCCGGATCAGCCACGTCCGTCACCGCCCCAGCCTTCAGCGCCGACCCCCGCACCACCGGCACCTCGTCCCCAGGAAAGTCATACTGCGACAACAACTCCCGCACTTCCAACTCCACCAGGTCCAACAACTCCGGATCCTCAACCTTGTCCACCTTGTTCAAAAACACCACGATGTACGGCACCCCAACCTGCCGCGCCAGCAAAATGTGCTCCCGCGTCTGCGGCATCGGCCCATCCTCCGCCGACACCACCAAAATCGCACCGTCCATCTGCGCCGCCCCCGTGATCATGTTCTTCACGTAGTCGGCGTGCCCAGGACAGTCCACGTGCGCATAGTGCCGGTTCGGCGTCTGGTACTCCACGTGCGACGTGGCTATGGTCAAAATCTTCATCTCGTTCCGCCGCCCCTGCGCTATGGACGCCTTCGCCACCTCGTCATAGGACTTGAACTCAGCCAAGCCCTTCATCGACATCACCTTCGTAATCGCCGCCGTCAACGTCGTCTTGCCATGGTCCACGTGCCCAATCGTCCCCACGTTCACGTGCGGCTTCGTCCGATCAAACTTCTGCTTGGCCATTTCAAGATCCTCCTGCTAGATGAGGCCCTTGGCCCGGGAGATCACCTCATCGGCGATGTTCTTAGGCACCTCGTCGTAGTGGTCAAACTGCATCGTGTACGTCGCCCGCCCCTGGGACAGGGAGCGGAGCTGCGTAGCATAGCCGAACATGGCGGCAAGGGGAACGTAGGCGGAGATCACCTGCGCCCCCCCGCGCCGTTCCATGTGGGTGATCTTGCCGCGGCGCGCGTTGAGGTCGCCGATCACGTCGCCCATGTACTCTTCGGGCGTCACCACTTCCACCTCCATAACCGGCTCCAACAGCACCGGCTTGGCGCGCTTGGCGGCGTCCTGGAAAGCCAGCGAGCCGGCCACCTTGAAGGCAATTTCGGAGGAGTCCACCTCGTGGTAGGAACCGTCGTACAGGGCGACCCCCACGCCAATGATGGGGAAGCCAGCCAGTACACCGCGCTGCATCGCCTCGCGGATGCCCTCATCCACCGGCTTGATGAACTCCCGCGGGATAACGCCGCCGACGATCTCGCTTTTGAAGTCGTAGTCGCGGCCATCATCGAGGGGCCAGATGCGGATCTTGACATGGCCGTACTGGCCACGGCCGCCGGTCTGCCGCACGAAACGACCTTCGCCCTCCGCCTCGCCGCGCAGCGTCTCCCGGTACGATACCTGCGGGCGCCCCACCGCCGCCTGCACTTTGAACTCGCGCACCAGCCGGTCGACGATGATCTCCAGGTGCAGCTCGCCCATCCCCGAGATGATGGTTTGCCCCGTCTCCGGGTCCTGGTGCACCTTGAAGGTGGGGTCCTCCTGCGCCAGCTTGGCCAGCGCCGAGCCCAGCTTGTCCTGGTCCGCCTTGCTCTTAGGTTCGATGGCGACGTCGATAACTGGGGCTGGAAACTGCATCGCCTCCAGCACAATGGGGTTTTTGGGGTCGCACACCGTGTCGCCAGTGATGACGTTGCGCAGACCCACCGCCGCTGCAATGTCGCCAGCGAATACCTCTTTAATCTCCTCGCGCTTGTTGGCGTGCATCTTTAAGAGACGCCCGACGCGCTCACTGTGACCGGTGCGGGAGTTGAGCACCTGATCGCCGGTGGCGATCCTCCCGGAGTACACGCGCAGGAAGGTCAGCTGGCCGACGAAGGGATCGGTCATGATCTTGAACACCAGCGCCGCGAAGGGGGCGTCATCGGCGGCGGCGCGGGTTCCGGTTTCACCCGAAGGCAAGTGCCCCTCGATGGGAGGGATATCCAGCGGTGAGGGCAAGTAGTCGACCACGGCGTCCAGCAGCTGCTGCACACCCTTGTTTCGAAACGCAGAGCCGCACAGCACGGGTACCAGCCGCCGCTCCAGCGACTGCTGGCGGAGGCTGGCCCGCAGCTGCTGGGGAGGTATCGTTTCGCCCGCCAAATAACGCTCCAGGACGTCTTCGTTCCCCTCTGCCGCGGCCTCGACCAACTTCTCACGCCAGATCTGATACTCAGGCAGCAGCGGCTCCGGGATCTCGGTGCGGGTAAACTCGGCCCCCTGGGTGCTGTCGGCGAACTCCCAGGCACACCCCTCGATGAGATCGATGACGCCGCGAAATGAATCTTCTGTCCCCAAGGGAAGCTGCAGCGCCACCGGATTGGCCTTGAGCTTGCGGCGCATCTGCTCCATGGTTCCGAAGAAATCGGCGCCGATACGATCCATCTTGTTGACGAAGGCGATGCGCGGCACGCGGTAGCGGTCGGCCTGCCGCCACACCGTCTCCGACTGCGGCTCCACGCCACTGACCGCGTCGAACACCGCAATGGCGCCGTCCAACACACGCAGAGAGCGCTCCACTTCGGCGGTGAAATCCACGTGGCCAGGAGTGTCGATGATATTGATGCGGTGTTCCTCGAACTGCCCCTGGGAACCTCGCCAGAAGCACGTGGTGGCAGCCGAGGTGATGGTGATGCCCCGCTCCTGCTCCTGCTCCATCCAGTCCATGGTGGCGGTACCCTCGTGAACCTCACCCATCTTGTAGTTCACGCCCGTGTAGTAAAGGATGCGCTCGGTAGTCGTCGTCTTACCGGCATCGATGTGGGCCATGATGCCGATATTGCGCGTCCTCTCTAGGGGTACCAAACGGGGCATCTTGTCAAAGAACCTTTCTTGCCACAGCCTTTCGACCGACTCGAACTACTACCACCACGCCCGTCACAGCGCGACGGGAGCTTGCACACCGCCTTACCAGCGGTAGTGGGAAAACGCCTTGTTGGCCTCCGCCATGCGGTGGGTATCGTCCTTCTTCTTCATCGCACCACCACGGTTATTGGCGGCGTCCAGAAACTCGCCGGCCAGCTTCTCGCGCATGGAGCGCTCGCCGCGGGCACGGGAGTACTCCACTAGCCAGCGGATGGACAGCGACAGTTGCCGGTTCGGTGACACCTCCACCGGTACCTGATAGGTGGACCCCCCCACCCGCCGGGACTTCACCTCCACCTGCGGTTTGACATTCTCCACGGCGCGCTTGAACAGCTTGAGCGGGTCATCTTTGGTCTTCTCCTGAATGATCTCCAGGGCGCCGTAGAAGATCTGCTCGGCGACGGTCTTCTTGCCGCGCTTCATGAGCGAATTGATAAAGCGAGTGACCAGTTGCGAGTTGTACACCGGATCGGGGAGCACTTCGCGCTTGGTAACGACTCGACGACGTGGCATGACGCCCTACCTCCCCGCCGCCTTGCCGGCCTGCTGCTTCTGGCGCTTGGTGCCGTACTTCGACCGGCCCTGGTTGCGGCCTGCGACCCCCTGGGCATCCAAGGTTCCGCGAATAACGTGGTAACGCACACCGGGGAGATCCTTAACGCGGCCGCCCCGGATCATCACTACCGAGTGCTCCTGCAGGTTGTGCCCCTCGCCCGGGATGTACGTCGTCACCTCGATGCCGTTGGTAAGGCGCACGCGCGCCACCTTGCGCAACGCCGAGTTGGGTTTCTTTGGGGTGGTCGTGTACACGCGCGTGCATACACCCCGGCGCTGCGGGCAGGCCTTCAGTGCCGGACTCTTGGTCTTGGCGACCTGAGCCGCGCGTCCGAGGCGGACCAGTTGGGCGATTGTCGGCATCGCTTCCTCTCCTCTACAAGATCGGCACCGCTGGCGTGCCCCGACACCCAGGCGGGGACGGCTTCACGCCGTTGCGATGTCTCCTCTGGTGCCCGCGGCCTTGCGGCCAGCAAAGCCCGCAGAGTCTAGTGCACGCAAAGCCGCGTGTCAACTGCCATCTCGTCCGGCCATCAGGGCCGACAGCGGATCGGAAATGTAGGTCCGGGGCGTCTCGACCTCGTCCTCGGCCTCCTCCGGTTCCATCTCGCTTGCCGGTACCGGATCCACCGAGAAGTGATGGTACTGCTTCACGCCCGTTCCGGCTGGGATGAGGCGCCCCACGATCACGTTCTCCTTCAACCCGTGCAGGTGATCGATGCGGCCCGACACCGCCGCCTCAGTGAGCACTCGCGTCGTCTCCTGGAAGGACGCGGCGGACACGAACGACTCGGTGGCCAGGGCGGCCTTGGTGATACCCAGCAATACGGGCGCGAAACGCGCCGGCTGCCCTCCCAGCGCCTCGATTCGCTGGTTCTCCTCCAGCACGCGGTAGCGAGGCACCTGCTCATCGAGCAGGAACTCGGTATCCCCAGGTTCGGTGACCTTCACGAAGCGGCACATTTGCCGCACGATCACCTCGATGTGCTTGTCGTTGATGGACACCCCCTGGGTGCGGTAGACCTCCTGTACCTTGTCCACCAGGTACCGCTGCAACTCCTTCTCACCCAGCACCGCCATCACGTCGTGGGGGTCCACCGGCCCCTCGGTGAGCTGCTCCCCAGTAGCCACCCACTCGCCGTCCTGCACCACCAGGTGGGCGTACTTCGGGATCGTGTACTCCCGGGTGACGCCCTCCTTGCCCTCGACCACCACCTTACGGGTGCCTCGCGAGGCTTCGCCGATGTGGACAACGCCGGAGATCTCGCTGACCACCGCTGCATCCTTGGGCCGACGGGCCTCGAACAGCTCCACCACGCGGGGCAGACCGCCGGTGATGTCCTTGGTCTTGGTGGTCTCGCGCGGGATCTTGGCCAGCACGTCGCCGGGGCGCACCGCATCCCCCTCTTTGACCATCAAATGGGAGCCAATGGCCAGCTGGTACTTGCGCTCGCCGCCATCGGGCATGCGCACCAGGATGGTGGGGATGCGCCGGTCAGCACCGATGGGTTCGATGACGATCTTGTGGGAGTGGCCGGTGATTTTGTCCACCTCCTCGCGTACGTTCTCACCCTCGGTGAGGTCGGAGAACTCCACGATCCCTTCCACGGTGGTCAACACCGCCGAGGTGAACGGGTCCCACACAGCCAGCACCGAACCGGGCTCGACGAAGGCGCCCTCCCTGACCAGCAACGTCGAGCCATACACCAGGTTGTACCTCTCCCGCTCGCGCCCGCGGTCATCGACGATCGCCACCTTGCCGTTGCGGGACACCACGACGGTATTGCCGTCGGTGTTGGTTACCGCTTGTACGTTGAACAGCCTGACGCTGCCGGAGCGACCGGCCACGTGGCGCGACTGCTCGGTGGCCCGCGTCGCCGTACCACCGTAGTGGAAGGTGCGCATGGTGAGCTGCGTGCCCGGCTCCCCGATGGACTGCGCAGCGATAATCCCCACCGCTGTCCCAATGTCGGCCAGCCGGCCACTGGCCAGCATCCGTCCGTAGCACAGGCGGCAAACCCCGCGCTGCGTCTCGCAGGTGAGCACGGAGCGAATCTTCACTCGCTCGTGCCCGGCATCCTCGATCAGGGCGGCGACCTCTTCGGTGATTTCTTCGCCGGCGCGGCAGATCACCGAGTTTTCCACCGGATCGAGGACATCCTCCGCCGCCACCCGTCCCACCAGGCGGTCGCGCAGTTTTTCCAGCACCTCGCCCCCCTCGGTGATGGGGGTGACGTAGATGCCGTCCTCGGTGCCGCAGTCGTCCTCCGTAATGATGAGGTCCTGGGCAACATCCACCAGACGGCGGGTGAGGTACCCGGAGTCCGCCGTCTTGAGGGCAGTGTCGGCCAGACCCTTGCGCGCACCATGGGTGGAGATGAAGTACTGCAGCACCGATAGCCCCTCCCGAAAGTTGGCGGTGATGGGCGTCTCGATGATCTCGCCCGACGGCTTGGACATCAGGCCCCGCATCCCGGCCAATTGGCGCACTTGCTCCTTGGAGCCGCGCGCCCCGGAATCGGCCATGATGAAGATGGGGTTGGGCTCGCCGGACAGCTCCGCGCGCCGCCGCATCTCCCGGAACATCTCGTCCGAAACCTTTTCAGTGACGCGGTGCCAGATGTCGACAATCTTGTTATGGCGCTCGCCGGCGGTGATAATCCCGGCGGCCCGCTGGCGCTCCACCTCCTCCACCTCGGCCAACGCCCGATTGATGAGCTCCTCCTTGGTGGGAGGCACCACCATGTCGCCGGCTCCGATGGAGATGCCAGCCCGCGTCGCCCAAGTGAACCCCAGGTTCTTCAAGGCATCCAGCAAGCGCACGGTGACCTCGTGGCCGTAGCGCAGGTGGGTGAAGTACACCAGGCTCTGCAACCCCGACTTCTTGAGCTGCGCGTTCACGAAGGGTAGTTCGGGGGGCAGGGCGGCGTTGAAGATGGCGCGGCCGGCGGTGGTTTCCAGGTGGAAGTTGGAGACCGCCTGGGGCTCGGCGTGCAGGATGTCCTGCTGGTCCGCTTCTACGGTCATGTCCATGAGCTGGCCCGTGTAGATCACCTCGATGGGTTCGCGGGTGGCGATGAGACCGTTGGCGTGGGCGAGCAACACCTCGTCCAGCGAGGCGAACACCCTGAGATTGCCGGTGGCGGGCTGCGCCGAGGTGAGATAGTAGCACCCCAGCACCATGTCTTGGGAGGGCACGGCCAACGGCTTACCGGAGGCCGGAGAAAGAATGTTGGCCGGAGCCAGCATCAGCACCCGCGCCTCCAGCTGGGCGGTGGGCGACAGCGGCACATGCACCGCCATTTGGTCGCCGTCGAAGTCAGCGTTGTAGGCGGCACATACCAGGGGGTGGATGCGAATCGCCTTGCCCTCCACGAGGATCGGCTCAAACGCCTGAATCCCGAGACGGTGCAAGGTGGGAGCGCGATTGAGCAGGATGGGATGCTCGCGGATCACGGTCTCCAGCGCGTCCCATACCTCAGGAGTGCGCTGCTCCACCAACTCCCGCGCCATCTTGATCGTGCTGACCAGGCCCTTTTTTTCCAGCTCGTGGTAAATGAAAGGTTTGAACAGCTCCAGCGCCATCTCCTTGGGCAAACCCGCCTGGTGCAGCTGCAGCTCAGGGCCCACCACGATCACCGAGCGACCCGAGTAGTCCACCCGCTTGCCTAAGAGGTTTTGGCGGAAGCGCCCCTGCTTCCCCTTGAGGGCATCCGACAGTGACTTCAGCGGTCGTCCGTTGGATCCCTTGATGACTCGGCCGCGGCGGCCGTTGTCAAACAGGGCGTCCACTGCCTCCTGCAGCATGCGCTTTTCGTTGCGCACGATCACCTCAGGCGCGCGCAGCTCCAGCAGTTTGCGCAGGCGGTTGTTGCGATTGATGACGCGGCGGTAGAGATCGTTGAGGTCCGAGGTGGCGAAGCGACCACCGTCCAGCGGCACCAGCGGACGCAACTCGGGCGGAATCACCGGGATCACTTCCAGGATCATCCACTCGGGCCGGTTGCCAGACTTGCGGAACGCCTCCACCACCCGTAGCCGCTTGGCGGCCTTCTGCCGCTTCACCACCGAGGTTTCGGTGCGCATGAGCAAGCGCAGCTCGCCGGCCAGCTCGTCCAGGTCGATACGGCGCAACAGTTCCTGGATCGCTTCGGCGCCCATGCGGGCTACGAAGGAATCGCCGTACTCCTGGCGGTACTGCCGGTACTGCTCCTCCGACAGCACCTGCTTCTCCTCCAGCGCCGTGTCCCCGACATCGATGACCACGTACGCCTCGAAGTACAGCACACGCTCCAAATCGCGCATGGTCATGTCGAGAAGCTGTCCGATGCGGCTGGGCAACCCCTTGAAGAACCACACGTGGGACACCGGAGCGGCCAGCTCGATGTGCCCCATGCGCTCGCGCCGCACCTTGGAGCGCGTCACTTCCACCCCGCACTTGTCGCACACTACGCCCCGGTGCTTCATGCGCTTGTACTTCCCGCACAGGCACTCCCAATCGGTGACCGGCCCGAAGATGCGGGCGCAAAAAAGCCCGTCCCGCTCAGGCTTAAAGGTGCGATAGTTGATGGTCTCCGGCTTGGTCACCTCGCCGTGGGACCAGGAGCGGATCTTCTCGGGTGACGCCAGGGACACACGAATGGCGTCGAAATCGTTAATCGCTTTTGGCTTGCCGAAAATGGCGCGAGGTTCGAAAGGTAAGCCACTCATGCTCGTCCTCTCACTCTCCGTGCTTGACCAGCTCGACGTCCAGGCCCAGGCTCTGCAGTTCCCGTACCAGCACGTTGAACGATTCCGGCAGGCCGGGAGGCTCCGGCACTTTGCCTTTGACGATGGCCTCGTAGACCCGGGAGCGCCCCTCCACATCGTCCGATTTGACAGTGAGCAACTCCTGCAAGGTGTACGCGGCGCCGTACGCTTCCAGCGCCCACACCTCCATCTCGCCCAGCCGCTGCCCGCCGAACTGCGCCTTGCCGCCCAGCGGCTGCTGCGTGATGAGGGAGTAGGGACCGATGGAGCGGGCGTGAATCTTGTCGTCCACCAGGTGCGAGAGCTTGAGCATGTAGATGTACCCCACGGTGACTCGCTGCTCGAAGGGCTCCCCGGTTACGCCGTCCCGCAGCACCGTTTTGCCGTCCTCGGGCAAGCCTGCCTGGCGCAGCAGCTCGTGCACCTGCTGCTCACCGGCGCCATCGAACACCGGGGTGGCGAAACGGGTGCCCGTCACCTTGCCTACCCATCCCAGATGGGTCTCCAGGATCTGACCCACGTTCATGCGGCTAGGCACGCCCAGCGGGTTGAGGACGATCTCCACCGGGGTGCCGTCCTCCAGGAAGGGGAGGTCTTCCTCCGGCAGCGCCACCGAGATCACCCCCTTGTTGCCGTGTCGGCCGGCCATCTTGTCGCCCACTTGCAGCTTACGCTTCATGGCGACGTACACCTTGACCTGCTTGATCACCCCCGGCGGCAACTCGTCCCCGGCGGTGAGGAGGTTGATCCTCTCGCTGTTGAGCTTCTCCAGCACATCGATCTGTGATTCGGCCTGGTTGATGAGCAGCTTCACCCGCTCCCGCACCGACACGTCTTTCAAGGGCAGCGCCAGCAGTTCGGCGCGCGTGAGCTCGCTGACCACGGCGCCGGTGAGCGTCCCGCCCTTGCGGGCGAGCGTCTCACCGCTGCGCGAGGAAACCACATCTGCCGTGACGTGGGCCCCGTGCAGCAGTTCCTCCAGCTTCTTATTGCGCTCCTCCAAAATGATGCGCTTTTCGTCTTCGGAGTTCTTGCGGATACGGGCGATCTCCTCCTCCTCGATGGCCTGGGCGCGGGAGTCCTTTTCTGTACCCCGGCGGGCGAAGATTTTCACCCCCACCACCACCCCCGAAATGCCCGGCGGGCACTTCAGCGACGCATCGCGCACGTCCCCCGCCTTCTCACCGAAGATGGCGCGCAGCAGCTTTTCCTCGGGGGTGAGCTGGGTCTCCCCCTTGGGGGTAACCTTCCCCACCAGGATCGAGCCGGGGCGTACGTGGGCGCCGATGCGCACGATGCCCGCCTCGTCGAGGTCGCGCAGCGCCCCCTCCGAAACGTTGGGAATGTCGCGGGTAATCTCCTCCGGCCCGAGCTTGGTGTCGCGGGCGGAAACCTCCAGCTCTTCGATGTGTACCGACGTGAAGAAGTCGTCCTTGACCAGCTTCTCGGACACCACAATGGCGTCTTCGTAGTTGTACCCGCGCCACGGCATGAAGGCGACGAGGACGTTGCGTCCCAGAGCAATTTCGCCGTGGTCGGTGTTGGGTCCGTCGGCCAACACCTGCCCCTTGACCACCCGCTGCCCCGGCCTCACGATGGGCTTCTGGTTGATGCAGGTGTTCTGGTTGGAGCGGCGGAATTTGGTCAGCTGGTAGATATCCGCACCGAAGTCCCGCGGCCGCTTACCATCCACATCGACCGCCTCAACCCGGACGATGATGCGCCGAGCATCGACGGTGTCCACCACCCCAGAGCGCCGGCAAACGATCACCGAGCCCGAATCTCGGGCCACCGCTTCCTCCAGGCCGGTGCCCACGATGGGTGCCTCCGAACGCAGCAACGGCACCGCCTGCCGCTGCATGTTGGAGCCCATCAAAGCACGGTTGGCGTCGTCGTGCTCGAGGAAGGGGATGAGGGCCGCCGCCACCGACACCACCTGCTTGGGCGACACGTCGATGTAGTCGATCTTGTCGCGATCGATGAGCACGAACTCCCCGCCCGACCTGGCGATCACCTTCTCGTTGACCAGGTAGCCGTTCTCGTCCACGACGGCGTTGGCCTGGGCGATATTGAGGGATTCCTCATCCCACGCGGAAAGGTAGAAGGCGTGGGGCTGCCACTGCGCCGGCCGTTTACCCGCCTTGACCAGCTCGGCGTTGGCCGCCTCGGCCTCTTGCAGCAGCACCACCTGGCCGATCTGGAAGGGCGAGTCGCCGCGTTCCGTGATGCTCACATGGTCGAGCACCCGGCCCTTCTCCACCTTCTTGTAGGGGGACTCGATGAAACCGTAGTCGTTGATGCGGGCGTAACAGGACAGCGACGAGATGAGCCCGATGTTGGGACCTTCCGGCGTCTCGATCGGACAGATCCGGCCGTAGTGCGTGGCGTGCACATCGCGCACCTCGAAGCCCGCGCGCTCCCGCGACAGGCCCCCTGGTCCCAAAGCCGACAGACGGCGCTTGTGGGTTACCTCGGCCAGCGGGTTGGTCTGGTCCATGAACTGGGAGAGCTGGGACGACCCAAAAAACTCTTTCACCGCACCAATTACCGGCTTGGCGTTGACCAGATCCCGGGGCATCGCCGAGTCGATGTCCTGGTGGATGGTCATGCGCTCTTTGATCGCCCGCTCCATGCGCACCAGTCCAACTCGAAACTGGTTTTCCAGCAGTTCGCCGACGGCGCGGACGCGTCGATTGGCGAGGGAGTCGATGTCGTCCACCCGTCCGATGCCGCGGGACAGCTGCAGGAGGTAGCGCACCACGGCGATAAAGTCTTCCTGGTCGAGGACGCGCTGCTTGGGGTTCTTGTTGAGGCCCAGCTTGACGTTGAACTTGAACCGCCCCACCTCGGACAAGTCGTACTTTCGCTCGTCGAAGAACAGCCCCTCGAACAGCGCCGAGGCCGATTCCTCGGTGGGGGGATCGCCCGGGCGGAGCCGGCGGTAGACCTCCATGACGGCGTCGATCTTGGTGCGGAAGGGGTCTTTCTCCATCGTCTTAGAGAGGATTTCGCCAGTGGTGTCCCAGGCCGGGAAAGCCAGCAGCACCTCCTGGCGCCCCAAGAGCCGGGCGCGGTCGAACAGTTCCGGCGAGGCGCTGGTGTTGGCTTCGGCGATCACCTCGCCGGTGGATTCGTCCACCAAATCCTCGGCCAGTACCGCGTCCACCAGGTCCTCCTCGGCCACCGCCACCTCCGCCTGGCCAAAACGCTCCAGCCGCTCCCGCAGTGGCGGGTCCAAGCGCAAGCCGGCGAACAGTTCTGGGTTGGGAACCCGCTTGCCGAAGGTGGCGGTGGACTTGCGCTCCTCCACCTCGAGAACGCGCTTGTCCAGCTTTAGCGTCACCCCGTTCGGATCGAGCCTGGCAGAGATCAAGTTATAAAACTGCCGCAACAGATCGGCGTTGCTCTCCAGCCCCAAGGCGCGCAAAAACACCGTGGCTGGGAAGCGCCGCTTGCGGTCAATGCGCACGTAGAGGATTTGCTTCTTGTCGAACTCGAATTCGATCCACGAGCCACGGTACGGCACGATCTTGGCGAGCAGGGAGGTGGGCGTCTCGCGGGTGAACGAGGCGCCCGGGGAACGGTGCAACTGGGACACGATGACCCGCTCGGTACCATTGATGATGAAAGTACCGGTCTCGGTCATGAGGGGCAGCTCTCCGAAGTACAGCTCCTCTTCCTTAAAGTAGCGGATGCGGCGCTCCCCACCCTCGGTGTCCTCCAGGACGACAAGCCGGAACGTCACCTTGAGGGGCACGGCATAGGTCAGTCCCCGCTCTCGGCAGTCACTCTCGGAATAGGTAAGCCGCAGCCCCACCGGATTGCCGCAGGTGGTGCAGTGGGGCACGGCGTTGGCGGTACTCTGACCGCACGCCGGGCAGACCACCGTGGACTCGTGCGCCTCGGCCGCCTTAATGCGCGCCCCGCAATGCTCGCAGGTAATGCGCAGATGCTCCAGGCCCTTCAACCGGCCGCACTTGCACTCCCAGGTCCCGAGCTCGTACTTGACGAAGTGCAGCTCACAGGACGAACGGAAGTCAGCAAAGGGGAAGACACTCTCAAACACCGCCTGCAGGCCAGTGTTTTGCCGCTCCTCGGGGAGCAGATCCATCTGCAGGAACTGTTCGTAACTCGCCCGCTGCACGGCGATCAGATTGGGCAAGGGAATTGCCGAGCGGATCTTCGAGAAGTTCTTCCGCTCCATCGTCTGATTCGCACTCATAGAAGCCCCACTCCTTACCGGGTCCGACCCCGCATCACCCGCCCACGCGAACCCGCGCGCCGCTGTTAAAAGGACTTTCGGATACGCCGTTTCGATTCATCGGGAACTCGCCACCCCAACCGCGCCGTCGACCGCCGTTGCATCCCCCTCACGCAGCCAAAACGCCGGCAAGGGGGCACACACCCCCTCCCCCTGGTCTGGGTCCATCAAACCAGCTCTCCGGCGCCGGCAAGAGCATCTTCTCCGCTCCGCCGGCATCCTGCGCTTGGCGCCTCGAGCTTCCGTCGACTTGGCCCTCTCCCCGGCCGTTGCGCTGACACGCCGCACCGTGGGCTGCGGCGGTGCGCCGCCGCCCTAAACAATCTTCACCGTGGCGCCCGCTTCCTCGAACTTCTTCTTGATCTCCTCGGCCTCCTGCTTGGACACGCCCTCCTTAACCTTGGCCGGCGCGCTCTCCACCAGGTCCTTCGCCTCTTTGAGACCTAGCGAGGTTACCTCGCGAACTACCTTGATGACGTTAATCTTCTTGTCACCCGCGGCTTCCAACATGACGTCGAATTCGGTCTTCTCCTCCACCGCCTCGGCAGCTGCACCGCCGGCAGGAGCGGCGGCCATCGCCACCGGCATGGCGGCGGCGGCTGCCGACACACCGAACTCTTCCTCGAGCTTTTTCACCAGCTCGTTCAGCTCCAGGACCGTCATCCCCTTGATCTGCTCCACGAACTCCTGAATCTGGGCCATCTTTTTGTCTCCTTTTCCGACCTTTTAAGGTTTCTGAAAACCTCAAAGAAAGCGCCCTACGCTCGGCGCTCCTTCTCTTCGGCGATCTGTTTCACCGTCACGGCGAGGGAACGCAGCGGCCAGTTCAGCGCCGTCACCAGGCGCCGCATCGGCGACTGCAACAGGTACAGTAGCCGCGCCACCAACTCATCCTTGCTCGGCAGTGTCGCCACCTGTTGCGCCTGCGCAGCGTCCAGCAGCTGCCCCTCCACCAGCGCGCCGCGGAACTGTAGCTTATCGTGGCCTTTGGCGAACTCGGCGAGAGCCTTGGCGAGCTGCGCCGAGTCGGAGGTGGTGAAAGCCAGGGCGACCGGTCCCTCCAGAAGCGCGCTCAAGGCCTCTCGCCCAGCCGCGCCCAGCGCGATGCGCGCCAGCGTGTTCTTGACCACCACGTACTGGGCCGCCACCGCCCGCACCTTGTCGCGCAACTCCGTCACCTCGGCGACGGTAAGCCCCTGGTACCCCATCACGAACACGCCTTTGCTCGGCTTGAGCGCGGACGTGAGGAAGTCGATCTGCTCCTGCTTCTGCTGCCGGGTAAGCATGTCTTCCCCCCTACTTGCTTTCCAGCTGGGTCAGGTCCAGGGAAACACCCGGTCCCATGGTCGTGCACACGTACGCCGAGCGCACGTACTTCCCCTTGGCGGCTGCGGGCTTGGCGCGCAGCACCGCGCCGATCAGCGACCGCGCGTTCTCTTCCAGCGCATCGGGCGAAAAGGAGACCTTGCCCACGGGCACGTGCACGATGGCAGTCTTGTCGACGCGGAACTCCACCTTGCCAGCCTTGATTTCCCGCACCGCCTTGCCCACTTCGGTGGTCACCGTACCGGTTTTGGGGTTGGGCATCAGACCGCGCGGGCCCAGCACCTTGCCGAGCCGGGAGAGCACCCGCATCATGTCCGGGGTAGCCACCACGGCATCGAAGTCCAGCCACCCCCCTTGGATCTTCTCTACCGCCTCTTCGCCCATCACAAAGTCGGCGCCCGCTTCCTCCGCCTCGCGCGCCGCCTCCCCCACCGCCACCACCAGCACTCGCTTGGTCTTGCCCGTGCCGTTGGGCAACACCACAGTGCCGCGCACCATCTGGTCCGCATGGCGGGGATCGACCCCCAGCCGCAGGGAGATCTCCACCGTCTCGTCGAACTTCGCAGGGTGGATCTCCCGCACCAACTCGAGGGCGCTGCGCAAATCGTACGGCCGCGGCTCGACCCGCGCCTTGGCTTGCAGATACTTCTTCGAGCGCTTCACAACCGCCTCCCCTTTATCCCGGCACGACCTCAATGCCCATACTGCGCGCCGTGCCCTCGATAGTTGAGATCGCCGCCTCCAGAGAGGTGGTGTTGAGGTCAGGGAGCTTCGTCCGGGCGATGTCCTCCACCTGGGCGCGGGTGACCTTCCCCACCTTGTTGCGGTTCGGCTCGCCCGACCCCTTCTCCACCCCCGCCGCCTTGGCCAGAAGGAACGACGCGGGGGGCGTCTTGGTGATAAAGGTGTACGTCCGGTCAGAGTACACCGTGATCACCACCGGGATGATCGTCCCGGTCAGCTTCTGGGTGCGGGCGTTGAACGCCTTGCAGAAGTCCATGATGTTGACGCCATGCTGACCCAGCGCCGGCCCCACCGGCGGCGCCGGCGTGGCCTGGCCGGCTGGAATCTGCAGTTTCACGTACGCGACGATCTTCTTCGCCATCTCTCTTCAAGCCTCACACAATCTTCTGAACCTGGCTAAACTCCAGCTCCACCGGTGTCGAGCGCCCGAAGATCGTGACCATGACCTTCAGTGTCGAGCGGTCGAGGTTGACCTCTTCCACCACCCCCGTGAAGTTGGAGAAGGGCCCGTCCGTAATGCGCACCTGTTCACCCTTCTCGAAAACGTGCTTGGGTCTCGGCTTCTCCCTGGCCACCGTGACCTGGTGGAGGATCTGGTTGACCTCTTCCTCGGTAAGCGGCGTCGGCTTCTTGCCCGAGCCGACGAACCCGGTCACCTTCGGCGTGTTACGCACGAGATGCCACGCCTCGTCGGTCATCTCCATCTGCACCAGGACGTAGCCGGGGAAGAACTTGCGCTGCACCTCGCGGCGCTTGCCGTTGCGCATCTCCACCACCGTCTCGGTGGGGATGCGGACCTCGCCGAAGAACTCCTGCATCCCCAGCGCCTCGATGCGCTGTTCAAGGGACTTCTTAACCCGCTCCTCGAAGCCCGAGTAGGCGTGGATGATGTACCACTCCTTAGGCATTCCCCGTCAGCTCCTCTCCCCCGGCACGCCTCTACGACAGCGTCCTTATGACCCACTTCACGACGTTAAGGAAGAGCAGATCACAGAGATACAAAAAGATCCCGAACACGAACGAGGCGGCAATCACCACCGCCGTGGTGGCCACCACCTCGTCCTTGGATGGCCAGGTGACCTTCTTGGTCTCGACCACTACTTCGCCAAGGAACGTCTTGAGCCGCTTCCACCAATCCATCTTCGGCGCCTCCAGGGCGCGGTGTGTATGGCAGGCCAGGAGGGACTCGAACCCCCAACCACCGGTTTTGGAGACCGGGACTCTACCAATTGAGCTACTGGCCTACCCGCGCTTCCAACATTACTTCGTTTCGCGATGCGGCGTGTGGCGTTTGCAAAACTTGCAATATTTCCTCACCTCAAGCCGCTCGGTCTGCTTCTTCTTGTTGCGAGTCGCCGTGTAGGTGCGGCGCTTGCACTCCTGACATGCGAGGATGACGTTGTCCCTCATGGGGAGACCTCACTCCAGGATTTCGGTGATGGTGCCGGCGCCGACGGTGCGGCCGCCTTCGCGGATGGCGAAGCGCAGCCCCTTCTCCATGGCGATGGGGGTGATCAGCTCCACCGTGATCGACACGTTGTCCCCAGGCATCACCATCTCCACCCCCTCCGGCAGCTTCACCGACCCGGTCACATCCGTCGTCCGGAAGTAAAACTGCGGCCGATAGTTGGAGAAAAACGGCGTGTGCCGCCCACCCTCTTCCTTGCTCAACACGTACACCTCACCCTTGAACTTGGTGTGCGGCTTGATCGTCCCAGGCTTCGCCACCACCTGCCCACGCTCCACCTCCGACTTCTCCGTGCCCCGCAGCAACAACCCAATGTTGTCCCCGGCCTGCCCCTGGTCCAGCAGCTTGCGAAACATCTCCACCCCCGTCACCACCCGCTTGAAGGTCGGCCGAAACCCAACAATCTCCACCTCTTCCCCTACCTTCACCACCCCTCGCTCCACCCGCCCAGTCACCACCGTCCCCCGCCCAGAAATCGAAAACACGTCCTCAATCGGCATCAAAAACGGCTTGTCCACATCCCGCACCGGCTCCGGTACGTACGTGTCCAACGCCTCCATCAACTCCAAAATACACGCCGCCGCCGGATCAGCCACGTCCGTCACCGCCCCAGCCTTCAGCGCCGACCCCCGCACCACCGGCACCTCGTCCCCAGGAAAGTCATACTGCGACAACAACTCCCGCACTTCCAACTCCACCAGGTCCAACAACTCCGGATCCTCAACCTTGTCCACCTTGTTCAAAAACACCACGATGTACGGCACCCCAACCTGCCGCGCCAGCAAAATGTGCTCCCGCGTCTGCGGCATCGGCCCATCCTCCGCCGACACCACCAAAATCGCACCGTCCATCTGCGCCGCCCCCGTGATCATGTTCTTCACGTAGTCGGCGTGCCCAGGACAGTCCACGTGCGCATAGTGCCGGTTCGGCGTCTGGTACTCCACGTGCGACGTGGCTATGGTCAAAATCTTCATCTCGTTCCGCCGCCCCTGCGCTATGGACGCCTTCGCCACCTCGTCATAGGACTTGAACTCAGCCAAGCCCTTCATCGACATCACCTTCGTAATCGCCGCCGTCAACGTCGTCTTGCCATGGTCCACGTGCCCAATCGTCCCCACGTTCACGTGCGGCTTCGTCCGATCAAACTTCTGCTTGGCCATTCCTCTTCGAGCCTCCCTCTCGTTTTCGTTCTCGCCACGACCCCACGATGCGCGGCGAACTACCCCGCGAGGTAACGGGGCCACCGCTCCAGGGGGCGCCCCCCTACAGTGATACCGGGCCTACCCCTGCCGCCTGCTGCACGGGACCGAACGGCGTTGCCACAGTCCCACTTTGCCACTCTGTGCGAAATCTGGAGCCCACGACCAGACTTGAACTGGTGACCCCGTCCTTACCAAGGACGTGCTCTACCGACTGAGCTACGTGGGCACCCTCGACCACCTCGCGTTCTGCAGTGGAGCGGGAGACGGGATTCGAACCCGCGACCAACAGCTTGGAAGGCTGTGACTCTACCCCTGAGTTACTCCCGCCCAGGTGAGAAGATGGTGCGGGCGGATGGATTCGAACCACCGTAGGCATTACGCCGGCAGATTTACAGTCTGCTGCCATTGACCGCTCGGCCACACCCGCACCCCATGGCGCTCGCACCGAAAGACACAACCTGCCGTACGACCGACCCTTGGAGCTGGCGAAGGGACTCGAACCCGTAACCTGCGGATTACAAATCCGCTGCTCTACCCATTGAGCTACGCCAGCGTCGGTGGGTTGCACCCCGTCGCCCCTCTTTCCAAAGAACTCCCCCCCGGCGCACCTCGACCCCGGGAAGGGGAAAGGGACACTAGCACGAAGCTGGAAAGATTGCAACCCTTCCCTGGCAGAGGCGTGCACCGGCCTCGCCGGCGCCGCCAGTGCCTGCCACAGGGTCCCTCTTTTTACTCCACTGAGCTTTCTTTTGAACACCTTCCACGGTTCTTCCCAGGCCGCAAGTTGCACCCCCGCTGGCCTGCTCAGGGCAGCGGATAGCGCCGCCGCCACTCCCAGGCCAGGACCCCCGCGGCCACCGCCAGGTTCAGGGAGTCCACCCCCGCCGCGAGGGGGATGGCCACCACCTCATCCAAAGCCGCACGGGTTTTGGCCCGCAATCCGCCCCCCTCGGCCCCCAGGCAGAGCACCAGCCGGCCGGGAAGTTCCACGGTATGCAGCGCCCGTCCCCGCGCATCCCCCCCGAACACCCAAAATCCCGCCTCGCGAGCCGTGCGCGCCCAGTCGCCCAATGATCCCACGCGCCCGATGCGCACCAGCGGCAGCGTGCCCGCCGCCACCTTGGCGGCCGCGCCGCCCAGAGGCGGCGGATGGGGCCCCGCCAGCACCACCCCGGCCAGGGCGAAAGCGGCGGCCACGCGCACCACCGCCCCCACGTTGTGGCCATCCTCGACGCCGTCCAGCCCGACGATGAGCGCCTCCCCCGGCGCCGCCAACAGCGCTGACGCCTCTACCAGCGGGACCGGCGTCAGCCGCGCCGCAAAGCCGTTGTGGGCCACCCCGCCCGCCACGTCGTCGAGATCGCAGCGGGCCGCCGGGCGTACCCGCACCTTCCGCCGCGCCGCCGCCTCCACGATGCGCCGGCCACGACCACCGACACCGTCGGCCAGCAGCACCACCTCCACCCGCTCGGGGGTCTGCTCCACGGCGGCGAGCACCGCGTGGAAACCCACCACCCAGTTGCTGCGCTCCTCCCCCTGGCGCACCTGGCGGTCGCCCCGGCGGTTCGGTGCCGGGCGCTCTCTCACGCCCCCTCCTGCAGCGTGACCACGGCGAACGCCTGGATCCCCTCACCACGGCCGATGAAACCCAGCCCCTCGCAGGTGGTGGCCTTGAGGCTCACCGCCCCCGGCTCCACACCCAGAATCCCGGCCAGGGAGGCCAGCAACCGGCCACGCCAGGGCGCCAGACGGGGTCGCTCCGCCAGCACGGTGACGTCGCAGTGGGCCACCCGCCACCCGCGGCGGCCGGCCAACTCCAAGGCGTGCTGCACAAAAGTAACCGAGGAGGCACCGCGCCAGCGCTCGTCGCTGGGCGGGAAGTGTACGCCGATGTCGCCCTCGCCGCAGGCGCCGAGAATGGCGTCGGTGACCGCGTGCAGTACCACGTCGGCGTCCGAGTGACCGGCCAGGCCGATCTCTCCCTCCAGTGGCACGCCGCACAACCAGAGTTCGCGCTCCGGGGCAAAGGGGTGGACGTCGATCCCCTGCCCCACGCGCACCGCCCGTGGGTAGAGGCCCCGCAGCAGGTCCAGGTCCTGGGGAGTGGTCACTTTCAGGTTGCGCGGGTCGCCCGGGACCACCACCACCGCCACTCCCTGCGCCTCCAGCAGCGCCGCCTCGTCGGTCCACTGGCCAGCGCCGGCCTGGGCCCAGGCGCGGCGCAGCAGCCCCACCCGGAACGCCTGCGGTGTCAGCGAGCGCACCACCCCCTCCCGCGCCACCGTTGCCGCCACTCGCCCATCCTCCGCCACTCTCTTCAGGGTGTCGGCCACTGGCGCACCCAGTACCGCCGCACCGGCGACGTGGGCCGCCCGCACCACCGCATGGACATCCTCGGCTGGTACGAAGGGGCGGGCGCCGTCGTGCACCACCACCACGTCCTCCTCCGCCAGGGAAAGCGCGGTAACCCCGGCGCGCACCGAGTCCTGACGGGCGGCTCCCCCCGCGGTCACGGTCACGCCGCGGGCCGCCCACTGGGGTGCCAGTTGACTCACTCGCTCCTGGGGGACGACGAGCACGCACACCGCACCGGGCAGCGGCCCCCGCACCGCCTCCACCGCGCGCTCCAGCACGCTGCGGCCTCCCAACGGTTGCGCCAACTTGTCCCGGCCGAAGCGGCTGGAGGTGCCGGCGGCGACCACCACAATACCGATATGGGCAACGTTCATGCGCCTTCACGCACCCCGGCACGCCCGCTGGAGGCTGGCCAGCGCCCCGCCGCTACACTTCGAGGATCTCTTTCTCCTTGGCAGCCAAAATCTTGTTGATTTCGTCGATGTGCGCATCGGTGGCCTTCTGAATCTCGTCGAGGCCCCGCCGCAGGTCGTCCTCGGAGATCTTCTTGTCCTTTTCCAGCGCTTTTAGCGCCTCGTTTCCTTCCCGGCGCACGTTGCGCACCGCGGTGCGCGCCCGCTCCGCGTACTCGTGGCCAATTTTGACCAGCTCCTTACGGCGCTCTTCGGTGGGGGGCGGCACCGGCAACTTGATAACTTTGCCGTCGTTCATTGGGTTGAGACCCAGATTGGCCTTCTGGATGGCGTGTTCGATGGCACCGATGAGCGACGGATCCCAGGGCGCAATGACGATCAGCGCGGGATCCGGCACCGACATCCCGGCCAGCTGATTGAGCGGGGTCGGCGTCCCGTAGTAGTCCACCCGCACCGCGTCCAGGATGCCCAGCGAGGCACGCCCGGTGCGCAAAGTCTTCAACTCGTCGCGGAATACCGCCACCGCCTTGTCCATGCGTTGCTTGACGTCCTTAATGGTCTCCTTCATCACCGCCCCCTTGCATTGGCGGCCTGGCGGCCGCAGGAGAGAGCATTGTACGTGAAATGTGGCGCCAAAAGGCGCAGCACGGAAGGTCGAGCGAGCCGCAAACGTTGGCCAGCACCCCAGCGCCGCGCCGCTGCTGCGCGGCAAGCCGGGCTCAGGCCCCGCGGCTGACCAGTGAGCCGACGTCTTCGCCCAGCACCACCCGCTTAATGTTGCCAGGGACGCGGATGTTAAAGATGCGAATCGGGATCGAGGAGTTCTGACAGAGTGAAACTGCCGCCGCATCCATGATCTTAAGACTGTGCTGTAAAAGGTACGAGTAGTCCGCCGTCTTGACTAGCGTGGCGCCGGTTTCCCGGTTAGGATCGGCAGTGTACAGCCCGTCCACCTTGGTGGCCTTGAGCAGGGCGTCGGCGCGTATCTCCGAGGCGCGCAGAGCGGCCGCCGAGTCGGTGGTAAAGAAGGGATTGCCGGTGCCAGCGGCAAAGATCACCAACCGCCCTTTCTCCAAGTGCCGAATGGCCCGCCGGCGAATGAACGGCTCGGCCACCTGGCGGATTTCGATGGCGGTCTGCACCCGGGTGGGAACCCCCCGCTGCTCCAGGGCGTCCTGTAGCGCCAACGCATTGATCACCGTGGCCAGCATGCCCATGAGGTCGCCGGTGACCCGATCCAGGCCCTTCTCCGAGGCCTGAATGCCGCGGATGATGTTGCCACCCCCGATGACGATGGCGACTTCCACCCCCAGGCCGTGGACCTCGGCCAGTTCGGCGGCCAGGGGCGGAATCACCTCCGAGGAAATGCCGAAGGGCTGATGGCCCATCAGCACCTCTCCCGAAAGTTTGATGAGCACTCGCCGGTACACCGGGGTAGCGCTCACGCCTCCTCCGCCGCCACTCCCTCTCCCAGGCGGAAGCGCACGAAGGCCTTCACCGTAACCCCGCCACGCTCCTTGAGCATATCGGCCACCTTCTGCTCCGGGTTCTTGACGAAAGGCTGCTCGATCAGGCAGGCCTGTTCGTAGAACTTGCCGAGCTTGCCCTCGGCAATCTTCTCCGCCACCTGGGGCGGCTTGCCCATGGCTTCTGCTTGCGCCTTGGCCACCTCGCGCTCCTCCGCCAGCACCGCCTCAGGCACGTGCTCCCGCGACACAAAGCGCGGCTCGGCGGCGGCGATGTGCATCGCTACGTCTTTAACGGTCTCCTCGTCCGCATGGTCGGAGAGCTTCACCGCCACCCCGATCTTGCCGCCCATGTGCACGTAGGAACCCAGCTTGAACCCCGGCTCGGCGTCCAGCAGCGCGACCCGGGACAGCAGCATGTTTTCGCCGATGGTGGCGATTTCCCCCGCCAGCGCCTGGGCGACGGTGTGCTCCGCATCGCCCGCCTTGGGCCGGGCCAGCAACGCTGCGGCGTTGGGTGTGCCATCGATCGCCGCCTGCTCGGCCAAAGCGGCCGCAAACGCCTGAAAACGCTCGGTGCGCGCCACGAAGTCGGTCTCGCAGTTGAGCTCCACCACCGCCACCCGCGAGCCATCGGGCGCCATGTGTACCACCACCAGCCCGTCCTTGGCCGTACGGCCCGCCTTCTTGGCAGCTGCAGCCAACCCCCTTTTCCGCAGCACCTTGGCGGCCTCGTCCAGATCGCCCCCCGCCTCTTCCAGAGCGCGCCGACAGTCCATCATGCCGGCCCCGGTCCGCTCACGCAGTTCTTTTACCGCCTGCGCCGTGATCGTCATCGTATCCTCCATGAGAAGGGGCCAGGTTCGCCCCGCCCCTGGCCCACCAACCGCGCACCTGCGGTTGACTCGTCAGTCCCTGGCGTACACCTCGCGCTCGTCGAAATCCTCGAACGCTTCGTCAAGGGATGGCACGAACAGCTCTTCCTCCTGCTGCGGGCGCTGAGGCCGGGGGGGCAAGGGGGCGCCACTCTCCCGCCCCTCCACCATCGCCAACCCCTCCAGCACCGAGTCGGCGATGCGCGAGGTGAAAAGTTTGATCGCCCGGATGGCGTCGTCGTTGCCTGGAATTGGGTAGTCCACCTGGTCGGGGTCGCAGTTGGTGTCGACCACTGCCACCACCGGGATGTTGAGGCGGTTCGCCTCGTGCACGGCGTTGTGCTCGTGGTTGGTGTCGATGACAAAGAGAACGTCGGGTAGATTCTCCATTTCGCGGATGCCGCCCAGGTTTTTCTCCATCTTGACGCGCTGGCGCTCCAAGGAAATGCGCTCCTTCTTGGTGAGCTGGGAATCGGCATCGGCCAGCTGCCGCTCGATCTCCTTAAAGCGCTCCACCGAGCGGCGCACGGTGGTGAAGTTGGTCAGGGTGCCGCCGAGCCAGCGGTTGGCGACGTAGAACATGCCGCAGCGACCGGCCTCCTCGCGCACCACGTCCTGCGCCTGGCGCTTGGTGCCGACGAACAGGATGCTGCCGCCGGAAGCCGCCACATCCCGCACGAACTCCGAGGCTTCTTCGAAGAGCTGCAGCGTCTTTTGCAGGTCAACGATGTAGATCCCGTTGCGCTTGCCGAAGATGTACGGACGCATCTTCGGATTCCAGCGCCGGGTCTGGTGACCGAAGTGGACGCCAGCCTCGAGCAGCTCTTTCATAGTGATGGATGCCACGAAGATCCTCTCCTTCCTTCCCTCGCTGCGTGTCGCCTACCGCTTGGAGAACTGGAACCGCCGCCGCGCCTTGGGCCGGCCGTACTTCTTGCGCTCCACCTCGCGGGCATCGCGAGTCAAGAAACCGGCGCTCTTCAGCCGCCCACGCAGCTCCGGGTTGAACTCCAACAGGGCGCGCGACAGACCGTGCCGAATCGCCCCCGCCTGCCCGGAGGGCCCTCCGCCGTTGACCTTGACGTAGACGTCGAACTTGTCAGCGGTTTCGGTGATCAGCAACGGCTGGCGAATGATCATCTTCAGCACGCGGTTGGGAAAGTACTCGTCGAAGCCCCGCGAGTTGACCGTGATCGTCCCGCTGCCCTGCCGCAGGTACACCCGTGCCACCGCGGTTTTGCGGCGGCCGGTCCCGTAGTACTGGATCGCTGCCACGACCGAACCTCCTTACCTACCCTCGAACCTTGATCGCCCGCGGCTGCTGGGCTTGGTGGGGATGCTCGGGGCCGGCATAGACCTTGAGCTTCTTGAGCAAGCTGCGCCCCAGTCGATTCTTCGGGAGCATGCCCCAGACGGCGAACTTGACGATGCGCTCGGGGTGAGTGTCGCGCATCCGACGGGCGGTGACTTCCTTAAGATGCCCGGGATCCCCCGAATGCCGGTAATACCGTTTGGAGTCCCACTTCTTGCCGGTGAGTTTGACGCGTTCGGCGTTGAGGACGATCACGTAGTCGCCCACATCGTCCCCGGGGGTGAACTCCGGCTTGTGCTTGCCGCGCAGCAGCGTCGCCACCGTGGTGGACAGGCGTCCCAGCACCACGTCGGCGGCGTCCACGACGTACCACTGCTGCTGCACCTCACCCATTTTCGGCACGTACGTCTTCATGATGTCTCCGCGTCCCTTTCCAGATGGCGAGAAGTCCCGCGTGGGAAGACCCCACCCGTACAGGGGCGCAAATGCTAAACCAATGCTCGGATACTGTCAAGGTTTCCCTCGGTCGCCAAGCTGCCTGGAGAGGGCCGACGTCGCCCCCGGGGCCACCGCCCCTGCCCCGGCCGGCCCTTGACCACTCAGCGCGCGGGCGATGTCGCCGGCAACCTGCGATGCTCCACTGGCAACGACGTCGTACACCGCCAACACCGCTAGGCGCCAGCGTGCCACCACCGCGTCTACGCAGCGTCGCCGCACCACCAACACCAGCAGCGGCGGCGGTGCCGCCGCCAGGGCGTCCAGTTCCTCCGCCCAGCCACGGCCGCTCAGCTCCCAGGGACCAACTTCGTCCACCATCACCACCTGCGCCATCCCCTGGCGCGCCGCCGCCAGCGCTTGCCGACCGGCCTCCAAGGCGACGGGGTTGACGCGGTACCCACCCGCCGCCAGCCATCCTTCTGGACCGTCCCGCGCGGCCAACGGCACTCGCCGTCCCGTGGCCACGTCCACCAGGTCGAACCCCCAGCGGTACCCGTCGCGCCAGCTCCCCGGCGCCAGGATCCCCCCCACCCCCACCCCCCGCGCCGCCAGCAACTCCACCACCGCCGCCGCCAGCGTCGTCTTGCCGCTGCCGGTGTCCCCGGTGATGATCACTGTCCTGGCCACGGGCACAGGTCGATCCGCCTGAGTAAGCCACGCATCCAGCTGCTGTACCAAAGCGCCCACGGAGCGCACCGGATAACGCACCATGGTGCGCGCCGGCGGCATTGCCGCGATCACCGACGGCAGCGTGGCGAAGGCTGTCTCCCCGGCGGCCAGCAGGGGCGACGCGCCCGCCCGCGCCAGCCACCCTCGCAGCCGTGGGTTGGCCAGCTCCACCCCGACGGCGGCGAAGCAGGCGGTGACCAGCATGGCGCGGACCGTCATGAGAAACGCCACACGCAGGCCGTCGGCCGTCGCCTGGGGACCGCCCGACCCCACCTGGAATGCCACCGCCGTCACAGCCGCCAAAACCAGAATACCCAGCCAAAACCGCGGCCGCACCAGACGTTTCAGCGCCGGCCCCCAGCGTAGCGCCACCAGCGCCAGGATTCCTGTCACCACCGCGCTGGCCGCGAGCAGCGGCAGGCGGGCAAGCGCCAGCAAGCCGCCGGGCAACGCCACGGCCAGCGCCGCCAATGCCCCGAGGTGGGGATCAATGGGGGTACGCGGACGGGGCAGTGGGAGAACCCGCCAACCTCCAGCACTCCACTCCGGCACCTGGATGCCTGGCCTCCCTGCTCCCCGCCACCCCGCCACTGCGGCCACCGCTCCCACCGCTCCGTTGAGCACGGCCACGGCCGCGAAGGGCCCCCAAACCCCCAGCGGCACAGGACCCACCTGCGCTTCGGTGAGTTGCACCAGTCGGGTATACACCTCCACTAGGTTGAGTCCGTAGGTAACCAGCAGGCTGGCCACCTGGTGGAGAAAGGTCCACGACATGGCAAGCACCCCACCCAGCAGCACGCCCGCAACTCCGCCCCGCGCCAGCGCCAGCCCCACCTCGAACGCCACCCCCTCCATGGCGATGGCCACCATGGGCCCCAGCAGCACGGCGCTGGGCGACACCGCCTTCATAGCCGCCGCGATCAGCCCGGCGCGCCACACCACTCCCCGTTGGCGCCACAGCCGATGGCCCCCCGCCAGAATGGCGATGGCGAGGGCGGTCAGGATGTGCCCGCGCAGCGGCACGCGCAGGTTGTGCAGGAAGCTGCCCAGCAGGATCTCTGAGGCCGCCCACAGACTCCCCAGCACCGCCGCCCGCCGCCACAACAGCGGCGCGCCCAGCGGCAGCGGCGGCTCTGGGTCGTCGCCCACCGACGCTTCCCGGCTACGGGGCCTGCTTGATGGCGTCGCCCCGCTCCTTGACGATGCGGCGGTACCAATCGTCGGGGTAGCGCGGATGGGTCGGCTTGCCGAACTCGTTCTTGACGTTGCCGTCCATGTACTTGACCAGCAGCGTCTCCCCCAACTTGCGCCAGCGCGCCGTGACCGCATCTCCGGCCGTCACCGAGTACTGGGTCAAAAACTCCCGCGCCAGCTCGGGCGCTTGCCGGTACAGCGCCAACGCCTTCTCTTCTATGGCTCGCTGATCGGCCAGGAACTGCCCCTCCAGCTCCCGCTGTACGGTCTGGATATCGACGATCATGTCTTTGTAGCGGGAGTAGGCGTAGTTGGCCACCCAGTTGAACACCCAGAAGGCGCTGTCCCAGGAAAACTGCCTCATAGACGCCACCCCTTGGGCGAAGGTGGCCGGCACCGCGCGAATCCCAGCGTACATGGGGACGTACACCGTGGAGTACGTATCGTCCACGCCAAACCAAAGAACCCCCCCGATGGGGTTGGGCAGCCAGGCCCGTGACTGACTGACAAAGGAGAAGCCCGTCTGCTGGGTCGAGATAGCGCGCTCGTGCACGTACTTGGCCCCATCCACCTCCCAGGTCATGGGCCGCCAGCGGTAGGGACAGGCGAAAGGCCCGGCCCCCACGTCCTGGGTCATGTCCAGCGGTGTGCCGGTGAAGTGGTCGCGCATCAGCGCCATGACGTCAGCCACGGACAGCTTCCGGTCGGGCTTGATCCACAGCGGCAAACGCAAATCCAGGTGGTAGCCGTCGACGTACTCCACGCCCAGGTTCAGCGACGGGGCGGCGCGGCGGAACACGCTCCACACCCGCGACTCGCAAAAACGCGCGGCGCCGAAGTCCATCGGCGCGTACACGTCGGCGAAGGAAAACTCTTCGTCCTTGCCCGCAAACCACCCCTTCTCCCGGGCGAAGGAGATGACATCCTTGGAGTACAGCGTGTTCTGCGGATCGTTCAAAGGGAACTGGCGGATTCGCGCCTGGTTGGCGTGGGCCGAGATGTACCCCTCGGGGACCCGCCGCGCCACCCACACCGCGCCCTTGTTGCCCTCGCCCTTGCCGATCATCTCCAGCAGCCACACCTCGTTGGGGTCGGCGATGGAAAACGATTCGCCGGTGGAGTGATAGCCGTACTCGGCGACCAGGTCGGTGATCACTTTGATCGCCTCCCGGGCGGTCTTCGCCCGCTCCAGGGCGATGTACATCAGCGAGCCGTAGTCCAGCATCCCGGCCGGTCCTTTCAGCTCCTCCCGACCACCGAAGGTGGTTTCCCCGATCACCACTTGATGTTCGTTGATGTTCCCCACCCGGGTGTAGGTTGCCGGCGCCTGGGGAATGCGCCCTAAGAATTTGCCCGTATCCCACTCGTAGACGTCGCGCATAGCCCCGGCCGCGAATACCCGCCCGGGCTCGAAGTACAGCTCGCCGTACAGGTCGTGAGAATCGGCCGCGTAGGTCACCATGGTCGAACCGTCGCTGGAGGCGCCCTTGGTTACCAAGATGTTGGTACACGCGGCGGCGGGCGATCCGGCCAGCAGTGCGGCGGCCACCGCGATGGTCGTGAGGATCGTCAGTGGTCGGGTCATGATCATCTCTCCCCCTTGCGTACCGGCCGTTCGGGCGCCGGCCGCGAGTCGCGATAGTAGCAATTCTCGAAACCCGCCACCGACACCAGCATCGCTGCCCGTGCCCGTGCCCGAGACCGTGTCGGAGCCCGGGACTGTGCCGCTGGCCGGGACCGCGTCCAGCGGGGGGCGAGCCGGCGCCCGCACCGCGGGACCTGAAAAGTCCTGCAAGGGGGGTGGAAAAGCTGCCTGGCCGTCCGCCTTCGAAGGGCGGGCCTGCGGCCCGGCGTTCCTCGGGGCCGTGGCCGTCTTGGTCCCTACGCCTGGCTTTGGCCGGGGCGACGCGCCGGCAGCCAGGCGGTTCTACCGGCGGAGCAGCGAGGCGGCGCCGGCGACGACCAGCACGACCCCGAGCCCCACGCCGACGATTTGCTTCCAGCCGAAGCCGGGCGCGCCGCCCATGCCGAGGCGATCGGCCGCCGCCGACACCAGCACCAGCAACCCACCCACAACCAGCAGAACCACTGCACGCTGCCTGGGATCCACGGGAGGACCTCCTTGCCCGTTGCCCAGCGTAGCGCACACGGAGGCGACGTCAAGGCACCCGCGGCGGCTGCCCTGGCGATGGGCCGGGCGGCGGCGCCGGAGTAGGCCGCGCCTGCTCCAGCTCCTGGCGGGCGCGGCGAGCCTTTTCAACCAGCGGCCAGGACGACTGCAGCGCCTTCAGCACGATCACCGCTTCCCGCAAAGTGATCAGGAGATCCCGCGCGAGGAGGGGGATTTCGGGCCCCACCTGGGCGCCCTGCCTGGCCAGCACGCCCACGTCTTCAATGAGGCGCGGCACGCGCTCATCCGCGGCCAGGCGCTCCAGGGAGGTGAGAAGGCGATCCAGCCGCTCGTCGCCCAACACCCGCTCGGCTCCAGCCAGGGCTCCCCGCAAGTGGCCCCCGCGGGCCAGTACCTCCTCCAGGTCGGCGAGCACCCTCTCGCTGCGCTGCAGTAGCCGATCCAAGCGCTCCCCCTCCAGTGCCGCCGCCAGAGTACGCAGCGAGGCCGCCGCCGCGGGGTCGTTGAGGAGCGCATCGGCACCCCGCAGCGTGCCAGTCAACGCCGGCTCGCGCAGCAGCGCGGTCAGCGGCGCTTCCACTTGGGCGAGTAGACGATCCATCCGCTCCAAGGTCCCCGGCAGGCGATCCAACGCGGCCAGCAGCCGGTCCACCCGCCGCTCCTCGCTCACCTGCGCCAGCAGCACCGCCACACTGGTCATGGCACGGTCCACCGTCTCCAAATGTCGACCCACATCGATGGCGGTGAGGGCATCCAGCAGGTCCACCGGCTCATCGGCCGGGAGCACCGTGCCGGCTGCCAGGGGTGCCGCCCCGGTCGGCCCAGGCAGAAGGTAGACGCGCTTCTCGCCGATGCCGGCGAGGCGACGCACCGCAACGCGGCTTCCCTCCCGGAGCTGCCGTCCGTGCCGCGCCAGCACCACCAACTCCACGTCGATGCGCCCATCTTCGCGGATTTCGATAGCGCCGATGCGACCCACGTCGATGCCGGAAAGCAGCACGGGCGAGCCAAGGCGCAGGCCTTCCCCGCGTTGCACAACGGTGTGGTAGCGGATGCGGCGTTCCAGCCAGCGGTGCTGCACGGCGCTGGCCACCGTAAACGCCACCACCACGGCGGCCGTGGCCACTACCAACAACCCCGCCAGTCGCTCCCGAGGGGACAGCAGGATCCTCACCGTCGCTCCTCCCTTCCTGTCCCCACGCTGGGCGCCCCGCGGTGGCACGACACCGTACCGCCGCCGCGGGCCAAAAGCCACGACTGGAAGGCCGGCGCCGGCCGTGCCAGGCATACCGCGGCCGCCGCGCCCTTCGCCACCGCCGCCGCTAGGGCTGACCAGGCCGCGCTCCCCCCACCTTCCCAATCGCCGATCCCCTCCACCACCAGCCAGGCGGGTTGGAGGATCAGTGCCCTGGCCACCCGGGCCCGCCAACCGGTCAGCCGATCCACCTGGTGAGGTCGCGCTTCGGCAAAAGGAGCCAGCCCCAACGCCGCCAACAGCTCGGCTGCGAGGGCGTCGCCATCGCCCCTATGGGGAGCGCCGTGCACCCGCGCAGGCAAGGCGACGTTCTCGGCGATGGTGCGGTTGGACAGCAGCCCACCCCAGCTCTGCACCAGGCCAATGCGCCGGCGCAGCGCCTGCAGCTCCAAATAGGACAGCCGTTGCGGGTCGCTCCCCAGCACTTCCAGCGCCCCCTGCACCGGCGCCACCAGTGTCGCCAGCACCCGCGCCACCGCGACGGCCAGATCCCCGCCGGCCACCTCCTCGCGCGGCACCACCGCCACCCACTGCCCCGGGCCAACGGTGAAATCACCTAGCCACCAGCGAACGCCTTCCACCTCAACGGCCAGGGCAGCGGTGGCGCAGGGCACCGTCACCCCGCTCACAGCCCCCTCCCCCACAGCACCCCGAGGGAAACGCCCGCCTGCCAAACCACGAGAAACACCAGCCCCCGCAGGGCCGCCCGGGAGACCGCCACGGGCACGTCGGTCGGCGAAGAGCTCGCCTCCATCCCGTGATAACAGGCGATCACGAAAAACCCCAGGCCGCCGACCACCACCTTCCCCCCCAACACCAGGAAACCCTCCGGCGTGAGCGCCCCCCACAGGGCGTTGATCACCGCCAACGGCGCGCCTTTGGGCATCCAGGCGGTCACCGCCAGCCCTGTGGTCACCGCCACCACGGCAAACACCACGTTGAGTGCCACCAGCGCAACCAGACCCCCGACGAGGCGGGGGGAAACCAAGTGGAGCATGGGAGAAATACCCATCACCTCCAGCGCCTCGATCTCCCGCTGCACCCGCATCACGGCGAGCTCGGCGGCGATGGCGGTCGCCGAGCGCACGAGGACCACCCCGGCGGTCAGCAGAGGTGCAACCTCCCCCAGGACGACCAAGACGATGAGCCGCCCAAGTTCCTCGCCCCCGGTCAGCGGCCCCACCGCCGCGAAGCCCCAGGCCATGGCCAGGACACCCATCACCACCGCCAGAGCGGCCACCGGAACCAGGCCCTGCACACCGGTGAAGTACACCTGCAGCAGCACCTCCCGCAGAACTTCCCGCGGACCCTGGTGTCGTCCCACCCACAGCATTTTGGCCGACAGGTAGAGGAACCCCACGAGGAAGGAGGCGGTCCGCACCCCTGCCAGCACCCGGGCTCCCAGTCGATCCACCGCTGTCACTTACAACCGCCGCTTCCTGGGCAACGGTACCCCGAACTCCCCATGGCAGCAGGGTACCACCTTAGGAAGCCCTGTGGATCGGCCGGCCTCTGTGAGGCTGCATCTTTCTCTGTATACGTTCGTATTAATTTCGTATACAATTGAGCTATGCTTTATCGACTGATGCCCCGTTCCCGCGTGCGCGTGCTGGAGATCTTGCTCCTCGGCCCCGCCCCGCACCCCATGTACTTGCGTGAGGTGGCCCGCGCCAGCGGCGTTGCGTTGCAGGCCGCCCAGCGCGAATTGGCTACCCTCTCAGAACTGGGCGTGGTGCGCCGCGTGCCCCGTGGACGCGAGGTGTACTTCCACGTGCAAGAGACCCACCCACTGGTAAGCCCGCTGCGCGCCCTGCTGCGCCTTGGCGGCACCATCGGTGGACCACCCCTGGCGAGGGAATCTCCCAGCGAACCCTTGCCACCTCCCGCCGCGCCGCACGTCAGCCGCGAGTCGTGGCGCGTTTGGTAGGCGGTGCTAAACTCGCTGCCCATGGCGTACTCCCAAACGCCAGGCGTCGCCGCCAGCCCGCAACGGGACGAGGACGCCATCCTGCTCTTCGCCGGGTCCGGCAGCCGGCGCCTCACCGCCCGTATCGCCGCCACCCTCGGCATTGACGTGGCTCCCGGAGAGACGCTGCGCTTCTCCGAAGGGAACCTCTTCGTGCGAGTGCTCACCAACGTGCGCGGCCGCCGCGCGTACGTGGTCCAGACCACCGCTTTCCCGGCCAACGACACCTTCATGGAGCTACTGTTCTGGATCGATGCCCTCAAACGGGCCTCGGCCGCGTCGGTGACCGCGGTGGTGCCGTATTTCTCCTACGCCAAGGGTGACAAGAAAGACGAGCCGCGCGTTTCGATTCGCGCGCGCGTCTGCGCCGACGCCATTGAAGCCGCCGGAGCCGACCGCCTCGTGACCATGGACCTGCATGCGCCGCAGATTCAAGGGTTCTTCCGCGTCCCGGTGGATGACCTCTACGCCCTACCGGTCCTCTGCCAGGCGGTGCGCGCCTCGCTCCCCGCCGATTTCGTCGTGGTTGCCCCCGACGCCGGTTTCGCCAAAAAGGCACGGCGTTACGCCGCGCACCTGCAAGCCCCCTTGGTGATCGCCGACAAGGTCCGCGAGGGCCACGACGAGAACGTCAAATCCGTGGAGATTATCGGCGAAGTTCGTGGCCGCACTGCCCTCATCGTGGATGACTTCACCATCTCCACCAACACCCTAAACGCCGCCGCCGAAGCGTTGCTGGCTCGAGGTGCGCGCGCCGTGGTCGCCGCCGTTACCCATGCCGTCTTCGCCCCGTCCTCCATGGCGCGGCTGGATGCCGGTCCCATCCAGCAACTGGTGGTCACCGACACCGTCGAAAACCAGCCGGTGCAGTTCTCCCCTAAGGTGCGCGTGGTGTCGGTGGCGCCCCTCTTCGCGGAGGCCATCCGGCGCATCCATTGCCGGGAGAGCATCAGCGTCCTCTTCCCCCAGTGAGCGCCCAAGAGCACGGCCAGTCACGACCGGGCCCGGCCCACCGGTGCCCGGGATGCGCCCGCCGCCAGCACCTCTGCGGCCACCTCCCCGATGGGGGTCCGTGTCCGTCGCCATGACTGCCCGTGTCCGGCTGCGTACCCGTGGCCGTGGCCTGCTCGGCCGGGGGGTTTCGTGTTCGTGACCGGGCCGCTGGCCGCGTTGGGTGACCATGAACAAACGCACCACACCGAAACCCCCGGTGAGCGGGCCTGCGGGCCCGCGCTCCGTGAGGGCTTCGAGCGCGGCCGTGACCGGTTCGGTGTCCGCCTCGGTGTCCATCTCGGCCAGCGGGGGCGACCACCCCGCTTCGCCCCCCTCGCCCCCCCCCAAGAGCACCCAGCTATGATGCGGCCATGCTGACCCTCACCTTTCTCGGAGCCGCCGGTACGGTTACCGGTTCCCGTTACCTGGTGGAGGCCCACGGGCGCCGCATCCTCGTGGACGCCGGCCTCTTTCAGGGACCCAAGGAGCTGCGCCTGCGCAACTGGGCCCCCCTCCCCGCCGACCCCGCCTCCTTGGACGCGGTGATCCTCACCCACGCCCACGTGGACCACACCGGCTACCTGCCGCGCCTGGTGCGGGACGGCTTCCGCGGCCCCACCTTCGCCACCGCGCCGACCCGCCGGCTGCTGCAAGTGGTGCTGCCCGACGCCGCCCGCCTCCAGGAAGAAGAGGCGCACTTCGCCAACCAGGTGGGGTCATCGCGACACTCGCCCGCCTTGCCGTTGTTCGACACCAAAGACGCACGGGCCGCCCTCGCCACCCTGGAGGGTCGGCCGTTCGGGGAGCGCTTCCCCGTTTTTCCCGGCTGCCAGGCCACCTATCGGCGCCAGGGGCACATCTTGGGCGCCGCCTCGGTGGAGCTGGAGGTCAAAGTGGCCGGCGGGGAGCGCGTAAGTATTTTTTTCTCCGGCGACGTGGGGCGGTATGACGTGCCGGTGTTGCGGCCGCCGGAGGGCTACCCCGGCTCCACGTACCTGGTGGTGGAGTCCACCTACGGTGACCGCCTGCACGACCCCACCGACCCGCGCGAGCAGCTGGCCGAGATCGTCCGCGACGTGCAGGTCAACCGGGGCGTGCTGCTCATCCCCGCCTTCGCCATCGACCGCACTCAGGAGCTGCTGTACTTCCTGCGCGAACTCATCGCCGACGGGGCCATCGAGCCGCTCCCCATCTTCCTGGACTCCCCCATGGCCCGGGAGGCCACCCAGATCTACCGCCAGTGCTTGAGCGAGCACGACCTGGAGGCGCGGGAGTTGACGCGCGACGGCATCGATCCGCTCTCCCCGCCCAACCTCAGCGTGATAGGTACCACCAGCGAATCCAAACGACTCAACACCCTCCAAGGCCCCGCCATCATCATCTCGGCCTCTGGGATGGCCACCGGCGGCCGCATCCTGCACCACTTCCGCCACCGTCTCGGCGACCCCTCCACCGTCGTCCTCTTTGCCGGCTACCAGGCCGCCGGCACGCGGGGCCGGCGCTTGTTGGACGGCGAGCGGGAGATCAAGATCTTCGGGGAGATGGTGCCGGTGGTGGCCAGCATCAGGCAGCTCACCTCACTGTCGGCCCACGCCGACGCCGATGAACTCACCATCTGGCTGCAAGGCGCCGAGAAGGCGCCGGAGCGCGTCTTCGTGACCCACGGCGAACCGTCCGCCGCCCAGGCCTTCGCCGCCCGTCTCGGCCAACGCCTGGGGTGGACGTGCCATGTGCCGGCGCTGGAGGAAACGGTGGAGCTTTGAAGCAGGCGGCAAAGTCGTTGGCGTCCTTCCTGGTGGAGCTGGCCCGCGCCCAGCACCGCGATCAGCTCATCCTCCGCGCCGCGGCGCTGGCCTACACGACGCTGCTGTCCCTGGTGCCGCTGCTCACCGTGGCGCTGGCCTTAGTGGCGCGGCTGCAGCCCCAGCGCGCTGAGGCGATCGTGCAAGCCATCGCCGCCGTTTTTCCTTTCACGTCGGCGCAGGTGACTGCCACCCTCACGGCCTTCGCCGAGCGCACCATCTCCCTAGGATGGGCGGCGATCGTCATCTCGGCGCTCATCACCATCAATGCTTTCTTCCAGATCGAGGCGGTGATGAATGCCATCTGGGGGGTGGTCGCGCAGCGCAAACTGCGCTGGCGGCTGGCGTCGTTTCTCGCCGTGCTGATCTGGGGCCCGCTGCTGCTGCTCCTCCTCTTCTCGCTGCTGTACTGGCTGCAGAGCCACCCCACCTTGCGCGCCCTCGCCCCCTTCACGCGCCCCCTACCGGCGCTCTTCGCCTTCACCGTGCTCGCCGCCCTGTACCGCTGGGTCCCCCACGCCCGTGTGCCGTGGCGCGCCGTGGCCGCCGGTGCTGCCGTCGCCGCTGCCGCTTTGACGCTCATCCATTTGGGCTTCCAGGTCTACCTGGACCTCGCCACCAGCCTTAACGTGGTCTACGGCTCGCTGGCCATTGTGCTGTTCTTCCTGGTCTCCCTCTTCCTGTTCTGGTTTGCGGTACTGCTGGGGGCCGAGGCCTCCTGGGTGGTAGGTCGCCAGCAGCGCTCCGCCGACCCCCTGCCCGGCGACGCCGCGGTGGCGCTGCTTGCCGCCATGGCCGCCGACGGCACCGTGGAGGCGACCCGCGTTGCCTCGTTCCTGGGCTCCGACGCCCATCAGGTGCTGGCGCGCCTGGCCACCGACCCGCCCCTCATCACCCCCACCCCACAGGGTTGGCGCCTCGCCCGCCCCGCCGACGAGCTCACCGTCGCCGACGTACGCACCCGCTTAGGCGTGGCCGCGGCCGAGGGCAACCCCTCCGGCGAGCAGCGCTCCCTGGCTGCCACCGCCAAGCTCAGCTCGCCCCGCCAGATGCAGCCACAGGGGAGCGACAACGGCTGATCACTTTGTGCCAGTGTACTCGGAGAAGATCCCCAGCTCGACGTAGCGGGAGGCGTCAGCGAAGCCGGCACGACGCAGGGCGGCAAGCACCGCCTCGGGGGGCACGCAGGCGTCGATGGTATCCCAGTAGTAACGCCACAGCAGCGGAGTTTCCCGGCGGCGAGCGAGCAGGCGGGCGGCGAGGGGCACGAAGGTACGCATATAGGCCTTGAGCAGGGCGGTGCCGAGGCGGCTGGCGGGCTTAGTGATCTCCAACACGCACACCCGGCCGCCCGGCGCCAGGACGCGGTGGAACTCGGCAAACACCACGTCGAGATTGGCCAGGTGGCGCAAAGCGTAGCCCATGGCCACGAAATCGAAGCAGCCGTCTCCACAGGGAATGGCCTCGCCCACGGCCAGCAGCGTGGGCACCGCCAGGGTGCGCCGGGCCTGCGCCAGCATCCCCGGGGAGGGGTCCAGGGCCCACACCAGAGATGCGTCGCCCACCACCCCAATGGCCTCGCGGGTCACCAGCCCGGTGCCCGCGGCCACGTCCAGCACCCGCATCCCTTCCTTCAGCCCGGCGCGCCGCAACGCCTGCCGGCGGTACCAGGAGCCGGAGCCGAAGCCGATGAGCTTTTCGATGCGATCGTAGTCCGCCGCGGTGTCATCGAAAAGCCGCCGGGTCAGGGCGAGACGCTCCTCCTCGCTGCGCCAGTAGGCTCCCTCGCCGGGGGGAGCGACCAGCGGCGAGGTGCCCTCAGGAGGGGGAGGTGAACTCAAAACGTCGTCCCAATGGAGAAGGTGAAGCTCTCAAAGGGGTCCTGTTGGAATTTCTTGATCGGCTTGGAGTAGATGAAGCGCAGTGGGGCCTGGAAGATGGGCAGAAAGATGCGCAGCTCGGCGCCCGCCGAATGGCGGTAATTGGCCAGCTCCCACCCCTGGCGTTCGTGCCAGTTGTTGCCGATGTCCGTGAACAAAATGAACTTCAAGGGGCCACCCAGACGAATCTGGTACTCCAGGTTGAGCTGCAGGTAGCGGTCGCCGCCCTCGGGGGCGCCGTTTTCGGCCAGGAAGTACTCGCCCGTTGCCTTGTCGCGGGGGAAGATGCGGTACACCGGAAAGCCCCGCAAGGAGCGCTCGCCGCCGATGCGGTAGCGCTCCCAGTAAGGGAGCGTGCCGCCACCGTAGGGGATGGCCCTCCCACCCTCCAGGTTGGCGGCCAGGATGTAGCGCCGGCGCACCGGATAGAAGTACGCCACGGCGGCCTCGGGGCGCACGTAGTTGAACTGGCCGCCGAGGATGCCGCCGGCGGTCTTGACCCGGGTGGACAGCGATAACCCCTGGTTGGGATCGAAGGGGTCGTCCCGCGTATCGATGAAAAACCCTGGGGTGATGGACGAGGTGATTCCCGCAAAGGTGGCGAAGTACGTGTCGGCAAACGGCATATCTTTGTACGGGGGCGGCAGTGGGCGGCGGCGCGGCGGCGGGTTGGGGAAGTCAGGGGTAATGAGGCGGCTGACCACCTCTTGCGCAATGGTGTCGTCGTAGGCGTAGAGGAAGGTGAGCTGGCTGAAGTCGCCCACCGACACCCCCCACAGTGCCGTAAGCCCCTTACGATCCTGCAGGTAGGTGGTGAGGTCCAGCTTCTGTTTGAAGATCGAACCACCGATGACCATGCGGCGGTCGAGGAAGTACGGCTTGGAGAAGCTCAAGGAGTACGAGTCGGCGCGCGCCCCGGAGGACAGCGATACCCCCAGCGTCTCCCCCCGCCCCATGAAGTTGCGAGTGTTGAACATGAACTGGAAGAAGAAGTGGTCCAGCTCGGAGTAGCCAGCGCCGAACTGGATGTCGGTGCGTCCCACCTCTTGCCCTTTGACGGTGACGTTCACCAGCTTGGCCTGCTCGTCGAACTTAAACTCCAGGGGATCCTCGACGAGCTTGAAGTAGCCAAGCTGGTTGACCTTGAACACCGACCGCCGGAAGGCAGTCATGTCCATCCAGTCACCCTCGAAGAGGCGAAACTCGCGGCGCAGTACCTTCTCCTGGGTCTTGGTGTTGCCGGTGAACTCCAACCGCCCCAGGCGGTAGCGGTCGCCCTCGTAGATCTTCACCACCACATCCACCACATCGGGCGCTTCGCCGTCCTCCAGAAGCTGGTTGGTGTATGCGTAAATGTACCCGCGGGAGTTGTATAAAGTCCGCACCGCTTCGTTGCCCGCCTCGATGCGCGAGTAGTTGTACGGCTTGCCAGGGCGGATCTCGTATAGCGCCAACAGCTTTTCGTTCTCGAAGACGGTCGCCCCAGTGAGGGAGAGTTTCCCCATGCGGTACTGCCCGCCCTCCTGCACCGGGATCGTCACCACGGTGGCGAATTTCTTCTTTTTCTGCGTTTCGGCGTCGGGGCGGCGAGCCACCAGCTCGGTCCGAGGCTCACCCACGACGATGTCCTTGTACCCGCGGTTGAGATAGAACTTCTTGAGATTTTCCGAGTCCTCCCCCCAGGTTTCGCGGGACCAGATGAGCTTCTTGCCGAAGGGGCGCAGCAGTGACTTTTGTTTGGTCTTCTTCAGGGCACGGCGCAGGCGCCAGTCGCTGAACTGCTGATTGCCCTCGAAGTTGATTTCGCCGATGCGCACCTTGCCACCCTCGTCGATGCGGAAGGTGACGATGCGCTGCTGCCCGGCCTCCTCAGCGATCTCCGGAACGATCACCGCCGAGGCGTACCCGTCGGCGGCGTAGGCCTCGGCCAGCGCCTGGCGGGCGCGATTCACTTCAGAGGAGCGCAGCGGCACGTTGCGGCGCAGGGTCACGCCGGCCGCGTCCAGCTTCTCGCGCAGGGTGGTGGTGGAGAGCTTCTTGTTGCCGGTGAACTTCCACTCCTTGACGATGGGGCGCTCGCGCACCCGCACGATGACGCGCACCTTGCCAGGGGCCACGTCTTCTTTGCTCACCAGCAGGTCTTCGACCAGGCCGGACTCCCAGAACCTCTTGAAGTTCTTTGCTATCGCCTCGGCGTCGAAGGGATCGCCGGGGGAAATGCCCAGGTAGTACTCCACCGTCTCGGCGGTGATAGTGGTACCGCCCTCCACCACCACCTCGGCAATCACCGGCGCCGCCTCCCTGACCTGGACCACCCCCGCCGCCAGCACGGCGGCCGCCGCAAAGATCGCCATCACCATGCGCACCAACCCTCCTGCCGACCACTCCGCTCGCGTCGCCCACTCACCCCAGCATCCGCACGCCACAGCATCCTTGGCGCCCATGCACTCACCGGCTCACCCCCTTCGAGGCTTCGCTTACGCCGGCCCCGGCCATTGGCAGAATGCGGTCGCACTGCCCGGCCAGGGCCTCGTTGTGGGTCACGATAACACTGGTCAGGCGACGGCTCAAATGCAGCTCCTTCAACAAGGCGAAGACGACGTGGGCGTTGGCCGCATCGAGGTTGCCAGTGGGTTCGTCGGCCAGCAGCAGGCGCGGCCCCGCCACCAGCGCCCGCGCCAGCGCTCCGCGCTGCTGTTCCCCCCCCGAGAGCTGGTCAGGGAAATGGTCGAGGCGGGGCGACAAACCCACCGCATCCAGGACAGCCGCGGCGCGCTCGAGGGCCTCGCGGCGTTTGATGCCGGCGATGAGCAGGGGCATGGCCGCGTTTTCGACCAGGGTGAATTCGGGGAGCAGGGCGTGAAACTGAAAGACATAGCCGATCTTCTGGTTGCGCCAGCGCGCCCGCTCCTCGACGCGCAGACCCGCGGTGTCGCACCCGAACAGCTCCAGCGTGCCGGCGTCGGGACGGTCCAGCAGGCCCAGGATGTGCAGCAAGGTGCTTTTACCCACGCCCGAAGGTCCCACCACCGCGAGCATCTCGCCGGTCTTTACCTGCACGTCCAGGCCGCGCAACACCTCCACCCGCGCGGTGCCCTCCCCGAACCCCTTGGCGAGGCCCACGGCGCGCACGGCCAACTCACTCATACCGAAGCCCCTGCAGCACATCGCGACGCGCCGCGGCGCGCGCCGGCGCCAGCGAGGCCAGCAGTGCCGCTGCCAGGGAGATGGCCAGCACCACCGCGATCGCCTCCCCCTGCACACGGAAGGGCACGTGGGAGACCACGAAAACCCCCCGGGGCAGGGGCAACGCCTGGGTGCGATCCAGTAGGAAGGCGAGCACGGCGCCGGCCGCCGTCCCCAGCACCCCCCCCAACACCCCGACGCCAGCGCCGACGCTGACGAACAGCCGAAAAATCGCCCTCCCAGACAGCCCCATGGCGGCCAGGAGTGCCACATCGGCGCGCTTTTCCGCTGCCACCAGGGCCAGATTGCAGAGCAGGTTAAGCGCCGCCACCACCATCACCAGCGCCACGGCGAAGCCGATCATCGTTCTCTCCAGCGCCAGTGCCGCCAACAGCGGCCGGTTCAGCTCCTGAAAGCTCTGCACCACGACACCTTCCGGCACGTCCTCTTGCACGATCGATGCCACACCCCAGGCCTCCTTGGCCTCCCGGGCCCGCAAGGCCACCGCCTGGGGACCGCGGCCGACGTCCAAAAACGCCTGCGCCAGCCCCTCCCCCACCCGCACCACCCCGCGCTCCTCGCCGGGCCGCCCCTCCCGCACCACATCGACTCTCAGCCGGCGTCGCAGTGGCAGCGGTCCCAGGGGCGTCAGCACCAGACGCGAGGAGGCCACCACCACCTCGCTGCCCGGCGACAGGCCCAGGCGCGCCGCCACCACGGGATTCACCTCCACCCGCGGCAGACCCGCCACCACCTCCAGCTCCGCCGGCAGCGCCACCCCGTTGGCCATACACCACACCGCCGTGCTGCGGATCTCCTCCACCTCCAGTTGCGGGTGTCGCTGGCGCAACGCAGCCAGCCACTCTCCCTCCGGCAGCTCGCTGCCGCGCGCCGGCAGCAACCGCGCGTGCACCCCGCCGCGCTCCAGTTGCCCGCGGATGGCGTGCTGGAACCCCTCCAGCAAGGCCAAGGTAACGACCAGGGCGGCCGCCCCCAGCGCCATGGCGACCATCGAGATGGCGCTTACCGTGGCGACGTGGGTGCGCCGGCGCAGGGCGAGCAGCCAGCGATGAGCCAGCAGCAGTACTGCCGTCATGGACCTTCTCGCCAGGACACCGGCCAACTGGCCAGCCACCCCAGGAAGCGCCCCACCATGGGCGGGAGCTGTCGGAATGACCAGCGCGCCAGGGCGCCGCCTTGCACCGGCAAGGGGTGACCGTTCACCCTACCCCTCGCGGGGACGCAGCAGGGGGAAGAGGATGACGTCGCGGATCGACGCGCTGTTGGTGAGCAGCATGACCAGGCGGTCGATACCGATCCCCTCCCCTGCGGTGGGCGGCATGCCGTGCTCCAAGGCCAGGAGGTAGTCCTCGTCCACCACGCCGCCACCGGCACGGGCCTGCTCCTCGAAGCGGGCCCGCTGGTCGTCGGGGTCATTCAACTCGGTGAAGGCGTTGGCCAGCTCCATACCGGCCACGTACAATTCAAAGCGCTCCACCAGATCGGGCTGGCCCGGCTTGCGCTTGGCCAGGGGCGAAATATCGGCGGGGAAGTCGGTGATAAACGTGGGGTTGACGAGACTGGCTTCGGCGGTGGCCTCGAACACCTCGGCCAGCAACTTGCCCGACGGAAGCCGGTGCGCGTCTGCCACGCCCACCGTCGCGGCAACCCGCTCCAAGCGCAGGCGATCGTCCAGGTCGGCGGCCTGCCAGGAGGACGTGGCGAGGATGGCCTCGCGCATGGTCAGGCGGCGCCACGGTGGGGACAGATCCACCTGCCCCTCGCCCCGGGGCAGGTGCCAGCTTCCCACCACCTCTTGGGCTACGGTGGTGATGAGCTCCTCGGTGAGATCCATGAGGTCGCGGTAGGTGGCGTACGCCCAGTAGAACTCCAGCATGGTGAACTCGGGGTTGTGCTGCGTCGAAATCCCCTCGTTGCGAAAGTTGCGGTTGATCTCGAAAACCCGCTCGAACCCTCCCACCACCAGTCGCTTGAGGTACAGCTCCGGGGCGATGCGCAGGTACAGCTGCATGTCCAGGGTGTTGTGGTGGGTTACGAAGGGGCGAGCGCTGGCGCCTCCCGGGATGGGATGCATCATCGGCGTTTCCACTTCCAAAAAACCTCGCGCCTCCAAGAAGCGACGGATCGCCCCCACCGTCGCGGCACGCACTTGAAAGACCCGGCGCGCCTCGGGATTGGTGGCCAGATCCAGATAGCGCTGCCGGGCGCGCAGCTCCCGATCGGTGACGCCGTGCCACTTCTCGGGCCACGGCTGCAGCGCCTTGGCCAGCACCCGCAGAACCGCCGCGCGTACCGTCAGCTCGCCGGTGCGGGTGCGAAACAGCGATCCGTGGACGCCGAGGAAATCGCCCAAATCCACTGCGTCCAGCAGCGAGAAGGTCTCTTCCCCCAGTTCGTCACGCTTGAAATAGACCTGCAGGCGCCCGTCTCCGTCCGAGAGATCCACGAACGCCGTCTTGCCATGGCGGCGCAAGGCTGTCACGCGCCCGGCGACGCGGGTGCTTGGCGCCTGAAGTTCTAGCTGCTCCGCCGTCGCCGCGGCGAAGCGTGCGGCCACTTCGCTGACCCGCCCGTCCACGGCGAACTCAGTGGGGTAGGGATCCACCCCTCGCCGCCGCAACTGGTCGAGCTTGGCCCGCCGGTGCGCCCGCAGCACCTCGATCGGTTCCACGACTCCCTCCTCCCACGCCCCATCTCCCACTCCCGCGGAGCAGACGCGGGGCGCGGCATTGTACTCCGGTTGCCAGGGAGGAACCGTGCGTCACCGGCGTATTTCATCACCGCTGCTCCAGCCCTCTGCGAGACCCAGGGGGATCCAACCGGTCCTCCTGGGATGATGCCGTTATATTGGCATATGGTTATGTCGACACGTATCCCAGTGGTTGACATGACAGATTCTCTACCTTATACTGACACTGTGATGACTGCCCACTTTCGTTGAGCCATCGCTCCTCGCCCCGGGCGGGCGAGCGTGGGGAAGTGCTCCAGCCGCTTCTCACCGCCGCGAGACGGCCTCGCATCACCGGCGCAAGCCCCCAAGAGAGTCACGTATCCATCTCATAAATCAAGGCTTTTATGCTCAAGCTGAGAGGAGGAGCTGCCATGATCCCCATTGTGCTGCTGCTGCCGCTGCTGGCCCTGGCGGGCGCGGGACCGCCCGGGGCGGCGGCGCGCCAACCGGCTTGGAGCGCCTGCGCCGAATGTCATGAGCACGTCGCCGCCCATTTCGCCCGCACCACCCACGCCCGCCTCAAATCGTGGGAGGTGGGTGGAGGTGACGTCGGTTGCACCGCCTGTCACGGCGACGCCACGCAGCATGTGGAGACCGGAGAGGTGGTCGGGCTGGTGCGCTTCTCCGGTGACCCCGATTCCGACTCCGCAGCGTGCCTGACCTGCCACGCCACCCGTGGCGGTGAGGAGTGGGCCGGCGCCGCCCACGCCCACCAGCTGGCGTGCACCTCATGTCACTCCATCCACACCACCAAGGCCCCCACCTCCACCTGCGCCTCGTGCCACCAAGACGTACAGGCGCTCATGCTCCTACCCTCCCACCACCCGGTGAAGGAGGGCAAGATGACCTGCGCCTCTTGCCACAACGTGCACAGCGCCAATGCGGGGGCGCTGCGCACCGAGGGCCGCCTCAACGACCTGTGCGTCACCTGCCACCAAGCTCAGGAAGGGCCGTTTATCTTCCAACACGCCCCGGTGGAGGAGGACTGCACCATCTGCCATGCCCCCCACGGCAGCGTGGCCGACAACCTGCTGGTCGCCAACGAGCCGGTCCTCTGCCTGCAGTGTCACTCCTTCCACTTCCACATGGGCAAGAAGCCGGTGGACACCGCAGGTACGGTCATCGTGGGCGGCAAGCCGTACCCCAACGTTCTGGGTAAATACGGGTATATACGCAGCTTCGGCACCAAGTGCACGCAGTGCCACACCAAGGTGCACGGCTCCGATTTGCCCTCCCAGAGTGTGCCCGGCCAAGGCCGCAACCTGACCCGCTAGGAGGACGCCATGCGAAAGGTGATTGTCTCGTTCATTCCCCTGGCCCTCCTCGCCGCCGCCGCGGCGGCCCAAACCACCGGCACCGTGACCGTGGGCGGGCGGGCCGTCAAAGATGACGGCAGCGCCGAGCGCGCCGCCGAGTACCTCCCCACCACCTCGGGACCGGAGCTGCAGCTGGCGCTGGAGGCGGCGTTGGACCGGCTCTACCTGGCGGTGCATAGCGACGCCCGCGAAGGCAGCGACCAGGTTCACCACCTGCGGGTGGAGTTGAACCGTCTGGTGCGCTCCCACACCTCCTTCACCAAGATGCCCCACCGTCTGGTCCACGACCCGTTGGAGAACTTGCGGGGAACGGTGAAGATGCCCGTGGTGACCTGGTCCACCGACCTGGACCCCACGGCACGCTACCGAGTGGATTACGACCTTTTGGAGCACCGTACCGACCTCCAGCTCCCCCAGGCGGGGTGGCTCACCGTGTCGGCTGTGTACCGCGAACAGTGGCGGCAGGGGCACCGACAGTCGCTGGCCATCTCCCACTGTTCCACCTGCCACGTGCAGTCGCAGACCCGGGCGGTGGATGAGAGCACCCGCGACGCTGGACTGGTCGCCCAGGTGCGGGCTGGCTCCTGGAAGCTGGAGGGCAGCTTTGTGGCGCGGGACTTCGAGGACAAGGCCCCCGCCCCCACTCGCGTGTACGAGCTGGCCGAGCAACCAGCGTTGCGCCAGCCCCTGTTTAACGACCGCATCTGGTACGACTCGAAAAATGGCCCGCTCCCCTACGGCATCATCCCGCCCAGCGAGAAGAACACCGCCACTGCCCGCCTCTCCAACCCCAACCTCGGCGGGTTTACCGTGTCGTTGAGCGGGGTCAGCACCCGGCTTGAGAACCTCGACACCGGCAACAAGGTGGATTTCGACGCCATCGCCCTGGCGGTGGGGCGCCGGCTCGGAAAGAGGGCCACCTTTGCCCTGCGGGGGCGCACCTATACCATTGATTCCACCGACTACTTCGTGGATGTCCCGGAACCCAAGGCGGTGGCTGGGCCGTACGCCGGCAAGAGTTACTACGAGCGCTACGGTTTCCAGCCCGACTTCCTGCGCCAATCGGCCATCGATCGCGACGTGACGGAAGCGTCAGCGCGCCTGTCCTACCGGCTGGGCAAAGGTAGCTCTCTGGTTGGCGAGTACACCTTCCAGAACATCGACCGCGCCCACTACGAAGTCGCTCCCGGCAAAACCGATACGCTGACGCAGCGCCTCAAACTGGCCTACTCCGCGCGCCCGGCCAGCGGTGTCCACCTCCGCCTCGAGGGGGTCGTCGCCGACATTCGCCGCCCTTTCATGACCCAGAACACCGCCTGCCAGCCGGGCGAGCTGCAAACCACGCCCGTACCCTCACCCATCGTGCCCGGCTCCACCCAGTACTACCAGATCTATCAGTCGCGCATCGGCGACATGACCGCCTCGCCCTCCTCCTACGTGCAGTTCCGGGGCACTGCGGCGCTGACCCTCGGCCGCTCTACTAACGCCTCCCTCTCCCTGCTCTGGTGGGACGGCGACAACACCGATCAAGACCTCACCAATTGGTCGCGCACCACCACCGCAGCCAACGCCCAGGTGGCGTGGGCACCTAGCGAATCGTTCCAAGCCTTCGTGGCGGCGAGCCGGGGGATGCGCAAATTGGAAAGCTGGGTGTGCGTCCCCCTGATGGACGGTTGAGCGGGCGGTGTGACACTCGGCCAGTTTGGCACGAGCGGCGCCCTGCTTACCTCCGAGATGACGTACTCCACCTTTGCCGTGGGCAGCAGCGTCAAAGCTGGCTCGCGCGTCACCCTGGGCGTGGACGTCAGCTACAGCAAAGCCCAGGAGGAGGCGGACCCCCTGGGGCTGGCTGCCAGCCCCGAGATCCTCGCCAAGCTCACCGGCTTTACCTACGATTTCTCCACCTGGCACACCTACGTGGACCTCAACTCGGCGTCGTGGGACGCCACCGCCCGGGCCGAGGCGCGGTTTACGCCAACTCTCTCAGGCATAGTTAGCTACACCTTCCTCGAATTCGACGACAAAGCCGCCTACCTCACGGACCTCAGCGGCAACCTGGACATCGTTCGCCTGGCCCTGCGCTGGGCGTTCTGACCCCTGATTTTCGTTGCTCCACTGCCGCCGCCGGCTCGCCGGCGGCGGCGTTCATTTCGCCTTGACGACCCTGGGCCCTGGACTGGGAAAAACCGGGGCTGCACCGCCACCCCTCGCCCTTGGGAGGGGCTGCCTCCCTTGACAACCGCCAAGGCGCCTCCCGCCGCAACCTCGGCTCACCACCTCACCGACAACCGCCGCCCCTCCCCCTCGAAGGCCAACTGAATACGGATCACCCTCCCCCGCACCGTGCGCCACTCCCACCCCGCCGGCCACTCCACCGCCGCCACCCCCGCCGGGTCGTCCATCGCCTCAGTGAGGCCAATCTCTTCCGCCGGCGCCGCAGCGCGCCCGCGCACCCGGTACAGGTCGGCGTGGTGCACGCGCCGAATCTCGCCGGCCGCCACCTGGTACTCGGAGAGCAGCACGAAGGTGGGGGAGCTGACCTCGCTGGGGTCGCCGCCCAGGCCAGCCACTATCCCCCGCACCAGCGTCGTCTTGCCAGCGCCCAGGGGACCCTCCAGCAGCAGCACGTCGCCGGCGCGCAGCAGGCGCGCCAGGGCATGCCCCGCCGCCTCGGTGGCCGCCTCGTCAGGCAGCAGCCGTACCTCCATCGGGCGGTCGTTCATAGGCCCTCGCGCACCTCGCGCTCGGCTGCGGCCAGATGGCACACCAGCTCGCCGGCCGGCACCGCGCTCCCAAAACGCTGCGCCGCCAGCTCGGCGGCGCGGCCGTGCAGCCAGGCGGCAGCTGCGGCGGCCTCCCACGGGGGTACCCCCTGGGCCAGCAGCGACCCCACCACGCCGGTAAGCACGTCCCCGGCTCCCCCCGAGGCGAGGCCAGGGGTACCCGTGGGGTTGACCCAGGCGCGGCCGTCGGGCGCAGCGATCACCGTGCGCGCCCCCTTGGCCAGCACCACGGCGTGCGCCTGGCGCGCCGCGGCGCGCGCGGCGTGCAACCGGTCGCGCACCACGTCGGCGGTCTCCCACCCCAACAGCCGCGCCAGCTCCGCCGGGTGGGGCGTGAGCACCGGCACCTCCAGGCGATCGGCCAGGGTCTCCAGGCGGCCGGCCAGCAGGGTGAGGGCGTCGGCGTCCAGTACCAGCGGCCCCGACCAGCGTTCCAGCAGAGCAGCGAGGGTGGCCCGCGCCGCCTCGTCCACCCCCATGCCGGGCCCCACCGCCACTGCCGTGGCCCTCGCCAGGGCCTCCTCCAGCCCCGATCCCCCGCCACCCTGAGCGCTGCCCTCCAGGGCGTTGACCATCGCCTCGGGCACCAGCGCCTGTACGGCGTTGACGGCGGCGGCGGGCAGGCACACGGTGGTCAGCCCGGCGCCGGTGTTCACCGCCGCCCGGGCCGCCAGCGCCGCCGCCCCGGCCCGCCCGAAGCGCCCGGCCACCACGCACAGGTGCCCGAAGTGCCCCTTGTGGGCATCCACCCCCCGCCGCGGCAGCCAGGCCGCCACGTCTTCTTCCTCCAGCAGGAACAGGCGCGCCGCGCGCTCCACCACCCAGTGGGGGATACCGATCTCGGCCACTGCCACCTCGCCGCACCGCCAGCACGCCGGCGGCAACACGTGCGCCACCTTGGGCGCGGCGAAGGTCACCGTCAGGGCCGCCTCTACCGCCTCGCCCAACACCTGTGCCGTCGACCCCGAAAGTCCCGAGGGCAAATCCACCGCCACCACCGGCGCGGCGCAAGCGTTGAGGCGCGCCACTGCCTCCGCCAGGCGGCCGGCCAGGGGGCGGTCGAGCCCGGTGCCCACCAGGGCGTCGACCACCAGCTCAGCGCCCCCCAACGCTGCGCCGAACGGCGCCAAGTCACCGCTCGCCAGGTGAACGGGTACGCCAAAGGCGCGCGCCAACCGCAGCTGCACCGCCGCGTCCTCGGTGAGTTTCTCCTCCCCCACCAACAACCACGCCTCCACCTCACCCAGGCCGCGGCTGCGCAGCTGCCGCGCCACCGCCAACCCGTCGCCGCCGTTGTTCCCCCCACCGCAGACCACCACCACCCGCCGAGCTTCCCCGAAGCGCTCCAGCAGCGCCTCGGTGACGGCGGCTGCGGCCATCTCCATGAGCGCTAGGCTGGGCACCCCCAACTCCTGGATGGTCACCCGGTCCGCCTCGCGCATCTGCGCCGCATCCAGCACGGGGATCATCGCCACCTCCTGTTGTGCCCATGGTGACGCCCATCGCCCTCCCGACGCAAGTCACACCCTGGGCGCACTCCCGACCGACACGGCGCCCGCCACGGCCACGGTGACGGGGCAGAAACGGGCACCGAGGAAGGCGGCTACGCCCCCTCCCGCCTCTCCTCACACCGGCAGGGGCGGCCACACTCAAGCACCCGGGGGAGAAGAAGGGTGGGCGTCCTCGCCCCCCGGCTAGAGGTAGCCCACCTGCCGGTAGCGGGCGATCTTTTCGGGTACCACCTTCTCCCAGTACTCGTCAAAGTCGAAGCGCGAGTAGTCGTGGGCCGGCGCCGGCCCGGTGTCCACCAGCAGGCAGCGGCAGGCGCCACCCTCCACCACGACAAAGATGTTGTTGGGCGACAACGAGGTTTTGACCTCCGGATAGACCTCGAACAGGCCGATCAAACGGGTGACAAAGCGTTCTACCTCAGCGCGCACCAGGCGGTGCAGCGGTGCGTCGGGCGGCCCCAAATCGTCGTACAGCAGCGCCAGCGACTGGCCCGCCAGTCTCTCCTTGATGCAGTAGCTACCCCACGGGTCCCAGTCGAGGATGCGCGGCACGGGTACCCCGTGCTGGGCGAAGAACGACGTCACCTCGCACTCTTCCCGGATGTGCTCGCGGGAGTAGGCGCGCGGCTTGGCGAGCTTGAGCACCGCATCGGCGGCCTCCTCGTAGTCGAACACGACGCCGTTTTCTCCCTCGCCGATCTTGGGCAAGCGCACGGTGTAGCGCCGCGGCGTCAACGCCAGCGGGACGGCGCCGTGGGCCACCGTCGCCAGCTGCGCAAGCACATGGCTGGACTCGCTGTCCAGGTACAACTGGCGCAGGTCGTCGGCCAGGGTAGCCACGTAGCTCCGCGGGGCGAAGGCCAGTGGCGTCTCGACCGCCTCTTCAGTGAGGAACAGCTCGCCGAAGCCTGCGCCCCGCAGAGCGGCAATCATCTCCTCCACCGTGGCGTGCTGCGGCGCCAGCAAGAGCTCGAACAACCCCACCTCGCGCCCCGACCTCGCCTGGTATCCGCACGCCGGGCGGCGGTCCACGCGAACGTTGGGGATGGGGACGGGGGTGCCTGCGACGCTGACCTCCTGGGTCACCTCGGCGGTGGCCAGGAGGGCTTCCTCGCAGCGTGGACAGATGTCCTGAGAGCCGGACATGGCACTACACCGCGGCCGGAGCGGCGGCGACGGCCTGCAGGAGGCGCTCATGGGTGGAGTCCAGGGCGTGTAGTCGCTCCGCCAAGGTTACGGCGATGTTGTGGATGAGCTTGTAGGGGGCGGTCAACTTGGCGGCCAGCGCCTGCTCGAACGCATCGTGGTCGATGCGGATGAGCTTGCAGGGGCTGGCGGCCACGATGGTCATGGAGCGCGGCACGCGCAGGAGGAACGCCATCTCGCCCAGCACTGCCCCTTTGCCAATGCGCACATGCCAGAAACCGGGGGTGCCGGGACGTCCCCGCCGCGCCTCCACCTCCCCCTCCAGCACCAGGTAGAAGCAATCCCCGATCTCGCCTTCCCGCAGCACCACTTCCTCTGGTTCGAACGCAACGGTGCGCGCGATCTTGAGGAGCACCAGCACCTCCGCCGGCGTGAGCCCGCGGAAGATCTCGAAATCCTTCGCTTCGCGGCGCTCCGTCGCCGTCACCTCTTGCGGTACCAGCCACTGCAAATAGCCAGTACGCTGATACTTGGCGATACGCTCCGGGAGCACCTCGTTCCAGTACCTCTGAAAGGTGAACCCTTCGTAGCTCTTCTTCAAGGTGGTCCCGGGATCGATGAGCACGAAGCGTGGCGGGTCGTGAAAATGGTCGCCGTCGCGCAGCACGTAAATATTGTTGGGGCTGATGGACACTTTACAGTCGGGGCGCTGCTGGAAGAGGGCCAGCAGGCGGGTGAGAAACTGCTCGAGGCCCTGGAGGATCACCCGTTGGGCGTAGGGCGACAGGCGCGAGAAGCCAGGTACAGACTGGTCACCGACTCCCCGTCCACCAACTCTTTGATGCAGTAGCGGCCCAGTGGGTCCATGTGGAGGATGCGCGGCACCGCCACCCCCTCCCCAAGGAAGAACTCCGTGGTCATGGACTCTTCCAGAAGGCGCTCCCGGCACACCGGCGCCTCCTTGGCCACCTTGAGAACCAACGGCCCCGCGGCCTCGGGCAAGGGGAGAGTGTGACCGCGCAGGCGAAAGACGATCCCCCGATCCCCTTCCCCCAGCGGCGGCAGGGTCAGCTTGAAGCGCACCCCGCCGTAGACCAGATCCACCTTGGTGGCGCCTCCCCTGGTGGCCACCCGTACGGCATCCAAAAAGTCGGCCGCTTGGCGTTGGAGATCGTGCTCCTGATCGGAAAATGTGTCCTGATCCTTCATCGCCGGCGCACCCCCTTGGCGCACGGTCTAATGCTCCAGGCCGCGGCTCATGCCGTGCGTACAGGTCATGGTACCGCAAAGGTCTTGAGGGGAACCGATCACCTCCGCGGCGGCAGTGGGCCACCCCCTGTGAATTGCCGCGGCCGGGGAAGGTCGGTCGGCGCCGACTTCTTCCCCCCGACCAGGATGAAGCGAGTGCTGGTTGACCGCCCAAGGGGAGTTGGGGTATCGAAAAGCCGCCGCGCCGACCACCTGGGGAGCCCGCGGATGTCATCCAACCCCCACGTTTCCCGTGGTTTGCTAGAATTACTGTTAGCTTCAGTGAGCCTTTATCCAAGGGTCTCACACTTTGGAGTTGGAACCTTAGGATGACAAATTTGGACCAGCCCCCCAGGGCAAGATTCCTGGGTGATGTGCGAAGATGAGGGTATGACTGGCGCTGTCGAGGTGCTCGTGGTGCCCCTACTGGCGTTGGCGCTGCCGGGCGAGCTGGCCCCGCCGCGCTCCCTGGCCCAGATGGCTGCGGCCCTGCCGCGGGAGGTGGGAGCCTTTCGCGCCCACGAGCCCGACCAGCTCTACGACGCCACTGGGATCTACGAATACATCGACGGCGCCGCGGAGGTGTACCTGGCCTACGGCATGCGCGCCTGTCTGGCCCGCCGCTACCACCACCCGACCGGCGAGATCGTGTTGGATATCTTCGAGATGACCGATGCCGGCGGGGCCTTTGGGGCGTTCACCTACGACCGCGAGGGGGAGGAGGTGGACATCGGACAAGGGGGGTTGCGGCGGGAAGGGTGGCTCACCTTTTGGCAAGGGCGTTTTTTCGTTTCCCTTACCGCCGAAGGGGAGGGGGCGGCTCTCGCCGAGGGGCTTTTGGCCCTAGCTTCCGCAGCGGCGGCGGCCATCGGCGAGGCCGGCGCGCTGCCCGATCTTTTGGCCGGCCTCCCCGAACCGGCCCGTCAGGTGCCGCGCTCACTGCGTTATCTGCGCCACCCCGCCATCCTCGCCACCCACCTCCCGGTGGGCTTTGGCGACCCCCTGGGCATGGGCACCGACGCCGAGGCGGCCTTGGTGCGCTACCAGGACGGCGCTGTACTCGTCGTCGTCCGTTACCCCAGCGACGCCCGTGCCGCCGCTGCTCTCGAGGGGGCTCAACGGGTGATCGGGGCCCCTGCCACGGGCGGCCGGGAGGGGTTTTGGGGGGCTGCCGTAGCCGGGCCGCGCCTCGCCCTGGTGGGCGAGGCGGCCAGCCAGGAGCGCGTCAAAAGCCTGCTCACCAGCGTACTGACAGGGCCGCAAGAGGAAGAGGAGCGACCATGATTGCCACCCCCATCACCCGCCGCAAGGTGCTCGCCCAAGGCGGCTGGCTCGCCGCCGGCGGCGCCCTGGCCAATTTGCCCGTCGTCGCCGCCGCCGCCCCGAAAAGTCGCGTCGTCCTGGTGCGCGACGCCAAAGCGGTCGACGGCGAGGGGCGGGTGAACGCCGCCGTTGTGGCCGACATGCTAGACACCGCGGTGGCCCGCCTGCTGAACGAGGACGCGCCCCTAGCCGCCTGGAAGCAGCTGGTCTCTCCCGCCGACGTGGTGGGGGTAAAGAGCAACGAGTGGCGGCACCTGCCCACCCCGCCGGCCTTAGAGGCGTCGATTCGAGGGCGCCTGGTGGACGCCGGTGTCAAACCCGAGCGCATCGCCGTCGCCGACCGGGCGGTGCTGCGCAACCCGGTCTTCGCCGCTGCCACGGCTCTCATCAACGTGCGCCCCCTGCGCACCCACAACTGGTCCGGGCTGGGCACCCTGATCAAGAACTACGTCATGTTCGTGCCCGACCCCTGGTCGTACCACGCCAACGCCTGCGAGCCCTTGGGGGCCATCTGGCACCTCCCCCACGTGAAGGGTAAGACCCGCCTCAACGTCCTGGTGATGCTCACCCCCCAGTTCCACTCCACCGGTCCGCACCACTTCTCCAAGGCGTACACCTGGACCTACGGCGGCCTGTTGGTCAGCCGCGACCCGGTGGCCGCCGACGCGGTGGGCGCCGCGATCATCCAGGCCCAGCGCCGGCGGCACTTCGGCGAGGAGCGACCGATCGCCCCGCCACCCCACCACATCCAGTTTGCCGACACCGCCTACGGGCTGGGCGTCTCCTCGCTGGAGCGCATCGAGCTTGTGCGCTTGGGGTGGGCAGACGACGCGCTGATCTAGCGCCCACCGTCCGCGCCGCGCCAGCCCATTGGGGCGGCCGGGGTCTAGGGCATGGCCAACGTCGCTTCCCCTCCAGGCGGCAGGAACACCGAGCGGCAGCGGTCGGGCAGTACGCTCCCGGCCACCAGCGCGGCGTACTCCCCGGCGCCGCCGCGGCACAGCGTGTACGAACCGTCCTCCAGGGCCGGAATGGTCACTCGAGCCGCGCCGTCCACCGCGGCGCCGTGCCGGCGGGCCCACACCTCCAGGCCGTAGTAGTCCTCCACCGCCCCGTTGTGGACCACCAGGTAGCCCGAAAAGATGGGGTCCTGCAACTCTGGCGGGCGAGCGAACTGCACCACCAGCGTGCCTCCCCCCGGGATCACCGGGAGCTCGATGGCCTCACCTTTCCCCTGCACCGGCAGCCGCAGCAAGCGCCGCGCAAACCCTGCCGCCTCGACGGTGAGCATCACCTCGGTGGCGGCCGCGGGAAGCCGCAGCTCGAAACCGCCGTCCACCCCGCTCATCGCCATGGCATCGGGTATCACCGCCGGCGCCGAGGTCGACCACGCCACCAGGGCGGCGCCCGGGACCGGGCGACCGGCGGTCACGAGCCGCCCGGCCAGCGTGGTCTTGCGCCGGAGGGATAGCCGCACCTCGACGGGCGACCCGTCGTCGCGCAGCACCCGCGACACCCAGTCCGAATCTGCGTCCCGCTCCTGCGCGCGGATCATCACCGGGCCGGGATCGAGGCCCCACACCTCGAACTCGCCCCCCTCGGCGCGCAGCTGGACTGTTTGCTCGAACCCACCCTGGCCGGTCACCGTCACCAGCGCCCCTGTCGCCCGCGCTCCGTTCTCCTGCACCACCTCGCCGCGGATCCAGGTTGCCGGAATCACCAGATCCACGGTGCGAGGCCGCGACGTTCCCCCGCCCACGTCCACCGCCTGAAAGCGGCGGCGCACACCGACTCCCTCGCCGATCACCTCGACGATCCACTCGCCGGGGCGCGGCAGAAAGGTGACGAACTTCCCCTTCTCGTCGGCGGTCGCCTTCACCCGCACACTGCCCTGCTGCCCGCCGAACCACACCGTGGCGGCGAGCGGCTCTTTCCCCAGCGTCACGCTCCCCCTCACCTCGACGAGCCCCAACCGGACCTCGTGAAATCCGTCGCCGGGTTCCACCACCAGCGGCGCGGAGTGCACCGTCTCGCTGCTGGAGCCGCTGACGCGCAGAGTGAACTCCCCCGGCGTGAGACGCTCGAACCTCGCCCGCCCGCCCTCGTCCACGATGGTCCGCGCCACCGTCTCGAACACCCCGCGCCCCAGGTCCACGTCCCGCAGCTCAAGGCGCCACGGCTCGCCCTCGGGCGAGCGCGCCGGCACCAGCTGCAACTCCACGCTCGCCCAGGTGTCCAGAAGCAGCGGTCGCTCCAGGGTTACTTCGCTGCCCTCCACCACGGTGACCGCAAACGGTCGCGACGGGGGACCGTCGGGCTGCGTGGCGATCAACCGGTAGGTGCCCGGCGCCACCCCCTGGAAGTGAAAGAAGCCGCGCTCGTTCACGGTGGCCGTGCTGCGCAGCGCTGTCCAGCGCGAGGGAGAAGCCGCCGGCGCGCTTTCCGGGTCCGCCTGCGGGGCGATCTCCACCCGGACGCCAGGCGACAGGCGGTGGCCGCGCCCCGCTTCCACCCAGCCCACCAGTGAAGCCCCGGGCTCGAAGAGGAGTGTCCCCATCTCCACCTCGGCCCCGGCCTTGACCTCCACCCCCCAGGCGTAGTGGGAGATACACCCGGGCAGGCGCAGGCGCACGTCCATGGTTCCCACCGGCACTTCGCAGTCGAAGCGCCCATCCGTGACCGCACACGAGACCGCCCCTTCCACTTCGGTGGTGCTGGGTGAAGGTGCGAAGCGCGCCTCAAGTGACGTCGCCGGCGCCACACCCCGGGCAAAGCGTGCCTGCCCACGCAGGCGGCCCGTTGGACGAAACGCCAGCGAGATCGGTGGCAGCCCCTGGCGAACGTTGATCGTCGCCGGGGCGGCCCACCACCCGGGCGCCTCGCCGGTCACCCGCCACGCGCCACCCGCAGGGAGCGGCACCGTCACCCGCGTCTGGCCGGCCGGAGCCGCCACCGGAACCACCTCGCCGGCGGTCGCCTCGCTGCGCAGCGGTTGCGCGCGCACTGTCCACCCTGGTGAGGCAGCGTCGGCAGCGAGCCCCGCAAAGCGGGCATCGAACGCCACCTCCACCATCGCCTGCGCGCCGGCAAGCGCCCCCAAGCTCACCACCAATCCCGAAAGGAAAGTAGAAACCGCGCTTCTCTGCCATCTCATACACACCTCCGCGGCGATCGGCGCCGGTCGGCTAGACCCGACCGGCGCCACGCACTGCAGTCACAAGGAAATCCGCGCGTAGCACGTGCCACCACCGGCAATGCAGTACCGCGGTGGCACCTGGCTGGCCTCACAGTAGCAGTAGGTTCCCTGACCCCAGCACCAGTAGTGGAAACAGGTCCAGCAGATACCCTGTCCCGGACAATCTGCCACAGCTGCCGAGCCCACGAGCAGCGCAGCCGCCGCGATTACCACGATCAGCAACGCCTTCTTCATTGCCCACCCCCTTTTCAAAAAACCTTTACTCGTAGTGCCTTGCGTCCTCGTCATCGGTCAGGTGCAAGGTGCGGCGGAGCACGAGGCCGCGGCGCGTCGCGGAGAACGAGCCGCTTCAGAGCAATCGACCGACGCAGCTCGAACCGAAGCGCGTTGCCACGATGCTTGTCTGATCCTACCCCGCCCCCCCCCCCGCACCCAGCACAGGCAAAGAGGAGCACGCAGAGAGAAATGGTGGGCATCACGGTCGAGCGCCCAGCACCTAAGTCGGAGTCGAGGGCGGCTTGATCGAACGGCCAGCGACGTGCGGTGGCGCTGACTTTGAACATCCATGATGTCAATATGGGGCCTGGGCTCCCGGGTTGGCATCACCCAGATGGGTGATGTTTCGACGGCGGAGAGGTCGCCCTGGTCAGCGGGCGGCGTGGCCGCGCCGGCGTGCCGCGGAGAGGTTTAGAAACTCCACGCCGATCGAGAAGGCGATGGCGAAGTACAGGTAGCCCTTGGGGATGTGGAAGCCAAGCCCGTCTGCCACCAGCGCCACCCCCACCAGGATAAGAAACGACAGCGCCAGGATCTTCACCGAGACGTGGGTGTCGATGAAGCGCGCCAGGGGGTCGGCGGCGAACAGCATGATTGCCACGGCGATGATGATCGCCGCCGCCATGACCGCCAGGTGGCGCGCCATGCCCACCGCGGTGATCACGCTGTCGAGGGAAAACACCACGTCCAACAGCACGATCCGCGCCAGCACGCCGCCGAAACTCACGACCTTGACCGCATGCCGCCGCTCCACCCCCTCCACGGTGTGATGGATCTCGGTGGTGCCCTTGGCGAGCAGGAACAGGCCGCCACCGAACAGCACCAGGTCGCGCACCGACACCCCGTGCCCACCCACGGCAAACAACGGCGACGTCACCGACGCCAACCACGAAATCATGGTCAGCAGCGCCAGCCGCGAGATCACCGCCAGCGCCAGCCCCAGCCGCCGCGCGACGCGCTGGCGCTTGCCTGGCAAAGCGTTGGAAAGAATCGCGATAAATACAAGGTTGTCGATGCCGAGGACGATCTCCAGCGCGGTCAAGGTGGCGAGGCTCGCCCACACCTGGCCATCCAGCAGGAACTCCATGGTCACCTCACCTTAGCCCGAATACTCCAGTTGGATTCTGCTGCGAGGGCGGATTTCGCCGCGAACGCCACCGATCGGCACGGCGTGTGGCGTCGCGAGAGCACCCTACTCCCCCAGCACCGCCTTCAAGTGCGCGATGCGGGCGTTGACCTCGCCCAAGGACAGAGCGCGAAACCGTTCGGGCAGGAAGCGGGCATCGGTGCACTCCTTAACCGCCAACAGGTCCATGAGCTCCAGCCGCTCCACATGGGCCGAGGGGCGAAAGTCGGCGATCGCCTCTTCGATGCAGGCCACCAGCGATGGCACCTCGCCGCCCGCCGCCTCGGCCGCCGCGCGTCCCGTCTCGTACAGGCGCAGCGCCCGCACCAGGATGCCCTCCATCTCGTTGCCCCCCACCTGGTCGTTGTCGGGGAGCACCGGCAGCCGGGCCGGGGTGATGGGCATCTTGAGCTTGCGCGCCATGGCGGCGAACAGCGCCGCACGGCCAGCGGCGTCGCCGGGGGGGAAGAGGGGGATGTGCACGTCCAGGCGACCTTGCCGCTTGAGGTCCACCTCCACCAGGTCGGGGCGGGAGGTGGCGAAGATCCACACGATCTTGCCGCGGTTGTCGGTGTTGGACATCTCCTTGGCAAGCATGGCGTACACCCGCCCCGACAGGCCGGCGTCGGTATCCGAGGCTCCTCGCCGGCCGGTGATCTGGTCGGCCTCGTCCACGAACACCACCACCTGACCGAGGGCGTGCAAGATGGCGAAGATCTTCTCCAGGTTGCCCTCGGTGGCACCCACCCACTTCTCACGGAAATTCTTCAGGGCGACGCACGGCACGCCCACCTCCCCCGCCCAGCACTCCACCAGGTACGTCTTACCGGTGCCAATGCGGCCAGTGAGCAGGTAGCCCATGGGGATGGCCGCGGTGCGGCCGGCGCGCAGCAGTGCCGCGTCCTGGCGCAGCCACGCCTTGGCCTCCTCGTGGCCGGCCACGTCGTCCAAGGTGCGCCGCGACTCGATGAACTCCAGCCGCCCCGCCGCCTCCTTCTCGATGAGTTCCTTCTTCAGGCGGGTGACGAAGGCGTGGGTGAGACGCTCGCCGCCGGCCAGGGCGCGCCGCACCAGGGTTCGCACGTTGACCCGCGACAACCCCACCAAGCGGTGCGCCAGCTCCTCTCGGGGGATGTCGCTGACCGTCGAGAAATCCCCCACCTCGCCAGCCAGGACCGCGAGGTACTCCTCTAGCTCGGCGGCGCTGGGCAGCTGCAGGCGAATCTTGGCCGAGTACGGCGACTCCACCAGCGAGCGGTGCAGATCGGTGAGATTCTCGCTGATCAGCACGGTGGCCACGAACGCCCCCGTGATGGTGGGGTCGCTGGCCCAGTCCAGCAGTTGGATGAGCGTCTGGCTGGCCTCCCCCGAAACGTACAGCGCCTCGCCCTGGGGGGCGATGAAGTGGGCGTAGTCGATGACCACCGCCACCTTCAGAGGGTCGGCGACGGTCTTCCCATCCATCACCTTGACCCGGCGCACGGCGCCGCGCAGAAACCGATCCACCAGCTCCAGGGCGCGCCGCGGCTCGCGGGGCAGCAGGTTGCCCAGATCCAGCGACTCCACCTTGTCCGGGCCCACGTCGGGCAGCGCCGCCCACGACGTCCCTTGAAAGGTGTCGAAGGCCTTGAGGAAGCGGTGGAAGGCGTCACCCCCCTTGCGCACGCGGATGCCCCGGCCGCGGTCGTAGTGGATGACCACGTCGAAGGGCGCGAACATCACGTCGGTGAGGAAGTGGCGCAGCGACACGTACTGGCCCTGGGGGGTGGGCTGCAGGTCGTGCACATCCCCGTGCAGGATGAACTGGCTGGTGGCACCGGCCCGAAAGGCGGCGCGCATCTCCTGGGCCCAGGCTGGCAAGTCGGCCATCTTCTACCCCTTCTGCCGCGCCCGCGGCCGCGGCGGGGGAGGCGGCTGGGGGGCGGTCTCCGCCGCCGGCAGGGTTTCGGGCAGGCGCGGCAGCACCGCCGGGACCGCCTCCTCCTCGCCCCCTAAGGAGCGGAAAAACTCGGCGTGCTGGTCCATCCACCGGGAGGTTTCCAGCAACGTGGAGCTGACCGCGTCCAGGCGGGCGGAGAGAAAGTCGGGCCCGCCGGCCACCGCCGACTCCTCGCCGATTAGACGCACCTGCTGTTCGATGCGCTCTAGCTCCGCCTCCACCACCGCCAGATTGCTACGAGCAGTGGCCAGATTGTCCAGGCGTTTCCTCTGGATCTCCAGGGTCGCTTGCAGGGAGCGGGCCAGGGGGCTGCCCGCCTCGGCGGCAGCCAGCCGCTCCTCCAGCCGCTGCACGTCCTCCTCCAGTTCGCCTTCTCTGACCTGCTCCAGGGTGGCAACGATGAGCTCGCGGGAGGACAGCAGGCGCAGGAAGAGCCACAGCAGTTGATTCAGCGTTCCGGCCCGCAAATCCGCGAGCATGCCGGTGGCATCCACCGGCGTAGTGATACCGAGGATTTGCCCGCAGCGCTTGAGCAGCGCCTGGTAGCGCAGCTGCGCGGCCGGCGGCAGCTGAGCGAAGGCCTTCTGGACGGAGACCTCCCACCCCCGCTGGCGGGCCAGCAGCCGCTCCCCCTCCACCAGCTTCTGGAAGCGCCGACTGGCCGACCTCAGCCCCAAAAACCCCAGCTCCATGGCGGCACCGAGAAACCAAAAGCCGGGGTTGACGAACCCCAGCAGAAAGAAGGCCAGCAGCCCCATTTGGTTGAGCGGCATGGCGCCCAGCAGCGGCACCTGGATGCGGCGCGAGAATGCCGCCTTGACAAAATCCCAGTAGGTCAGCGGCTCACTGGCCATGGCCGGTCATCCAGCTGGACACCAGCGCCCGCCGGCTCACCGGTGATCCCCCGCCTCCACCTGGCGGAATACCCGCGCCACTTCCGCCACCGCCTCCTTGAACGCCTTGGACTCCTGCACGGCCAGCGGGTCGGCATCCCGGGTGGGCGGGATGGCGTCACGAATCTCGGCGGCGATGCGCCCCGGAGCGTGGGTCATTACCCATACCCGATCGCCCAAAAAAACCGCCTCCGCCAGCGAGTGGGTGACGATGATCACCGTCGCCTCCACCTCGTGCCACAGCTCCATGATGAGGCGCTGCATCTCGTACCTGGTGGGTTCGTCCAAAGCCGAGAACGGCTCATCCATGAGGATAATGCGGGGCTTCAGCACGAGGCTGCGGGCGATGGCCACGCGCTGCTGTTGGCCGCCCGACAGCTGGTGAGGGTATTTGCGCTCGTGGCCCTCCAGACCCACCTTGGTGATCCATTCCCGCGCCAGGTCGATCATGGCGGTTCGCGACAGACCCATCTGCGCGGCGTTCAACTCCAGACCAAAGAGCACGTTGCCCAGCACCGTGAGGTGCGGGAAGGAGCTGTAGCGCTGGAACACCATGCCCCGATCGCGACCGGGGCCGCGCACCGGTGCGCCGCGCACCAGCACCTCCCCCCGGGTGGGCGGATAGACGTCCGGAAAGCCGTGAATCAAGTTGAGGATGGTCGACTTGCCGCACCCCGACGGACCGACCAAGGCGACGAACTCGCCGTACCCCGGGAGGTCGTCGATGCGGAAGGTGACATCCCGGATCGCCGTGAACGCCTTGGGCGTACCGGCGTGGAAGGTCTTCTCGACGCCGCGAAACTCCACCACCGGCGGCCTCGGGGCGTTCATTTGCCCTCCCGGTAGGGGAAGAGGCGTCGGCCCAGCGCCGCCCAGGCCTTGTCGGTGAGGAACGCCACCGCCACGATGAGAAGCAGCACCAGATAGATGTGTTCTCTGGGGCCGCGCCGTTGGGAAACGATAATGATGCCGCCCAGTCCCCGGCCGATGTCCACCATCTCCACCAGCAGGATATAGCTCCACCCCACGCCGAAGCCCAGGCGCAGCGCCTGGAAGATGTCGGCCCACGCCACCGGCAGCAGCACCTTGCGCACCGCCTGCCAGCGGCGCGCCCCCAAGGTATACGCGGTCTTGAGGTACACGTCGTCCACGCTGTCCACCGCCGCCACCGTGAGGGGCAGGAGATAAATGATGAACGCCAGGGCCAAGAAGACCACCTTCTGACCTTCGCCGGTACCGAACAGCGACAGCGTCAACGGCACCAGGGCCGGGATCGGCAGGTAGGCACCGAACACCGAGAGCGGGGTGAACGCCGCCTTGATTTTGGTAAACGACCCCATCAGCACCCCGACGGGAAAGGCGATGCACACCGCTACCGCGAACCCCGTCGCCACTCGGCCGAAGGACACCAAGAGGTTTCTCGTCAGGGCGCGGTCGAACCACAGCTCAGGAAACGACACCAATACTTCCCACGGCGACGGCAGGATGGTGGGTGAAATCCACCGCTCCTCCGGCGTGCCCCCGGCCGTGGCCAGACTCCAAAGGGCCAGCAACCCCAAGATCGGCAGCGCCCCCAGCACCCACCACTGCCAGGCGGGGAGGCTCTCGCGAATCTCCAACCAGGTACGTCGCGGCGGCTGCTTCACCCCCTGGCCGGCACCGGGAACACCGGGCTGCACGGCCCCCTCGTTGGCCGCGGAGGACGTCGTCTCGTTCACCTGGCTTCGGGCGGGTAGACAGCGATCTCGACCCGCCGGTTGAGGGCGTGGTTGAGAGGATCGTCGGGATCAGCCGGTACATCCCACCCCTTCCCTTCGACGATGAACTTGTTGGGATCGAACTTGTACTTGGATACCAGCGCCTTTTTCACGGCGTTGGCGCGGTCGAGGGAGAGCGCCTTGACGTCCTGCTCGCGCACCCCGCGGCCCTTCATGGACGAGTCGGTGTGCCCCACCACGGCAATCACCGCGCGTTCGTACTGGCCAGCGAGGCGCGCCACCTTCTCCAGCGTCGCCGCCACTGAGGGATCGTACAGCGTGTTGGGGATGGGGTTGCCCAGCTCGTCGTGCTGCGGCTCGAAGATGTTGGCGGAGTTGGGGTAGAAATTGATGCGGATGGTCTGGGTGAGGATCGGCGCCTCCGCCTGCACCTTAGCGTAGGAGATCGGCGCAAAGGTGGTGCGGTACTCGTCGCGCTGGTGGGCGAACACCCCTTCCCGGTCCAGCTGCTGCAGCACCGAGAAGTCCATCACCTCGTCGAAGCGCACGGGGGTCGCGATCAGGCCCAGCTCGCGATAGACAAAGGTAATGTTCTTCCAGGTCCGCTCGAAGTTGGCGGGGTTGTTGGCGTTGAGGAAAAACTCTTTGTTCTCCGCGAAGTTGGTGGAGTGGGCGTCGGCCTCCATGGCCTTGACCTCGTCGGCCTGCATCCCGTACCCCTCGGCCATCCATTGAAACGCCTTGGCGCGGAAGCTCGGGTCTTTAAGCTGCTCCATCCCCTTGAAGATCCCGGCCACCAACCCCTTGATCACCTGGGGGTGATCCTTGGCGAAGTCGGCCCGCGCCGCCCACACGTCGGCGATCAACTTGTTGGCCTCGGCGGTGGTGGTGAGGATGCGGGTTCCCGCCACCTTCTCCGGAATGTTGTAAATGTCTGGCGCCCACGACACGCAGGCGTCGATCCGCTTGTCGGAGACGAACGCCGCCGCCGCCTCGAACGCCGTCGCCGTGTACTTGTGGTTGACCTGGGAGGGCTGAATACCGGCGTTGAGCAGTAGGTTGTTGATGAAGTACTGCGACGGGCTGTTTTGCGCGTAGACGATGGTCTTCCCTTTGAGGTCCTTGACCGAGTGGATGTTGCCCCGCACCACCACGCCATCCCCGCCGGAGGACCAGTCGATCTGCTGGAAGATGCGCGGCGCTGTGCGCGAGTCGCGCATCAGCTCCGGTGCGAACAGCACCATCATGTCCAACGTCCCCCATAGGATGTGGCTTTCGCCGGCGGCGAAGGCGTCCCGCGCCACCACGGGGTCGTCGATGAGCTTGAGGTTGACCTTAAAGCCGTACTCCTTGAAAAAGATACTCTCGGTGGAGGGGGAGAAGCCGTGGTTGGCTGCGACGATGGGCAGCCAGCCGATCCACACGTTGATGGGAAACTGCACCACCTTGGCCACCGGGTCCCATTTGTAGGCGGACACCCCCTTGACCGGCGGCAGCTTCTCTGCGGGCACGTAGGTGTACTCGGAGACGGTGGTGATCCCCTTGGCGTCGGGGGCCTCGAACTTCCCCTGTTGCGCCTTGAAGGCGTCGATGTCCACCGGTTTCGCCGCCCCCTTGCCCGACGGCATGACAACGTCGCGGAAGTAGTAGGCGGCGCCGCCCACCAGGGCGAGCACGAACAGGACAAGCACCAGCTTGCCCAGCGGGGTCGGTCCGATCCTCTGTTCAGCGGTCATCAGCTGCTCCTTCCCTTTTGCCTCACGGGGCGAGACGTCCGGCGCAAAAGCCGATTCGCCCGCCGCCCTGTCACTGTTTCTCCACCTCCGGGCCCATATCGCGCACCGGCGCCGGGGCCGGCGCTGCCTCCACCTGCGGCGCGGCCGCCGCCGGCATGTCCAACCCGTAGGCGGCGGCGAACTCGGTCAGTGCCTGGTCCGCCAATGCCTGTTGTTCCGCTTCCATGAGTTGTACCTGGGTGGTGTCGATGGTGGAGGCGGCCACCCGCGCCTTTCCCGCCGCCTTGTCCCGGCGCTCCGTGAGGTACTCCTCCACGCGGTTCAGGGTATCGCCCGCCCCGCCGATGGAGGAGATCATGCCACTGGCCATCTCCTGCAACTCGGCCTGCGCCTCCAGCATCTCGGTCTCGGAGAGCATGCGCTTGAGCTGCTCGATCTTGGCTTGCGCCTCCCGCACCGACACGTCGCGCGCCTGCACCAGCTTCTTGTACGTCTCCTCCGCCGCCTCCAGCTGGCGGCGGTTTTCCTCCAGCTGCTCCTTGACGGTCTTGAGCTGCAGGGCGTACTGCCCGGCGGCGTTACGGTTGCCCACCTTGAGGTTGGCCGCCGCCTTGGCGGCGAGGTCGCGCTCCTGGGCCTCCAGGCTCTTGATCTGCCGGATCAGCCGCTCGCAAAAGCCAGCGTGGGTGGCCAGGTGGTCGTTGAAGCGGGCGATCTGCTTGCGTAGGTTCTCCTTCTCGGCCTCGATCAGGGTGCGGGGATTGGCGCGCTCCAACCCGGAGATAAACAGACTCAAAAAAACCACGAATCAAGTTGCCGATTCGGCGAAACATACCGTCCCCTTTCCCGTCCCGGGAGCGGCCATCACCCCGCTCCTTGGCTCATCCTCTCCGGCGTGCGTACGTATCGCCGTCGCGAGGGTTTACAGGGTTTCAGGGTAGCAATCGCCAGAAGCGGGTGTCAACGTTGCCCGCGCTGCCACCTTGAGGCGGTTCGCGACGGCCGTCCTCCGCCCAATCTCCTGCCTCAGCCGACCCCGCCGCACCCTGCTAAACTTTTATTGTATGAGCGCGCCTGTGCTGGACTTCCACCAACTCGTCCGCGCCCTCCAGGAACACCCGGAGTGGCGGGCGGAGCTGCGCCGTCTGGTGCTCAGCGACGAGTTGCTGAGCCTGCCGGAGATCGTGCGGGATCTGGCCGAGGCTCAGCGCCGCACCGAACAACGGATCGAGGAGCTCGCCGAAGCCCAGCGCCGCACCGAAGAGGCCCTCGCGCAACTCACTCGCCGCGTCGAGGGACTCGCCGACCAGGTGGGCGGGCTGCGCGGCGAGATCGTCGAGCGCCGCTACCGGGAGCGGGCGCACGCTTACTTCGGACGTATCCTTCGCCGGCTGCGCGTCCTCCCGCCCCAGGAGCTCGCCGATCTCCTCGACGACGCCGTGGACGCCGGCCGCCTCAGCTTTGAGGAACGCAACGCCGTGCTGTGGGCGGACGTGGTCGCCGAAGGGCGCAGCCCCACGGGTGAGCGAGTCGCCCTGGTGGTGGAAGCCTCGGCGACCGTCTCCCAACGCGACGTAACCCGCGCAGTGGCGCGAGCCGAAAGCTTTGCCAAGGTTACGGGCTTGCCGACCTGGCCGGTGGTGGCCGGCGAGGGCATCGCGGCGGGGGTGCAAGAACTCGCCCAGCGCCAGGGAGTGTGGCAAGTCCTCGACGGCCGCATCCTCCCCCCGGGAGAAGACTGACCCCGGCGGTGCGGCCGCCTCCATCACAACGCCGGCGCTACAGCAAAATCCCGGCGATGGTGGCGTTCATGCAGGTGGCCAGCGCCCCGCCCAGCATCGCCTTGATCCCCACCTGAGCGAGGTCGGCCTTACGGCTGGGAGCGATGGCCGAGATGCCGCCAATCTGAATGCCCACCGAGGAAAAGTTGGCGAAGCCGCACAGGGCGTAGGTGGCGATGATGGTGGCCCGTTGACCAATGGCGCCCCCCTGGATGTAGCTGGAGAGTTCACCGTAGGCCACGAACTCGTTGAGCGACAGCTTGATCCCCAATAGGTTGCCGACCGCCCCGGCGTCCGCCCACGGCACCCCCATGACAAACGCCAATGGGCGCAAAAGCGTACCAAAGAGGGTGCGCAGGGAGCCGGGGAAGATCCCTCGGTACTCGCCCACCGCCGGCGACAAGCCAGCCGTGCCGTAGGCGGCGTACGGGCCGCCCAACAGGCTGCCATCCACCAGCGCATCGCCCCAGTTCAGGACCACGTCCACCACGGCGATCAGGGCGATGAACCCGACCAGCATGGCGCCCACGTTCAAAGCCAGCTTGAAGCCGTCGCCGATGCCGTTGGTGGCCGCCTCCACAGCGTTGCTACCCACCGGGATGTCGGGCACCTGGACGTCGCCGGCGGTCTGGGAGTGCTCCAGCTCGGGGAAGAGGATTTTGCCCATCACCAGTGCGGCGGGCGCCCCCATCACCGAAGCGGCGATCAGGTGGGCTGCCGGAATGCCCATGGCGATGTACCCCGCCAGTACCCCGCCAGCAATGGTCGCGAACCCCCCCACCATCACGGTGAGCAGCTCCGAGCGCGTCAACCCTTCCAGAAAAGGCTTGATGAGCAGCGGCGCCTCGGTTTGCCCGACGAAGATGTTGGCCGAACACGACAGCGTCTCCGAGCCGGAGGTGCCGATGGTCCAGCGCATGAAGCGGGCCAGCGCCTCGATCACCCGCTGCATGACCCCGAAGTAGTACAGCACCCCCATGAACCCGCCGAAGAAGATGATGGTCGGTAGCACCTTAAAGGCAAACTGAAAGCCAAAGCCCGGCCAGGCGGCGCCTTCGCCGGGGAAGTAGTGGGCGGGGTCGGCCAGGTTGCCGAACAAGAAGCGCGCACCGTAGTCGGAGAGGTTCAAGAACTTGGCCACCTGCTCCGAAAACGCCGCGAAGATCCGTTGCCCGTGCCACCCGTGCGCCACCAGCGCCGCCACCCCGCACGCCACCACCAGCACCGCCAGCAGCGGTTGCGCCCGCGGCGCCACCTGCGCCCGCCCGTTGGCCAGCAGGAGGGCCAGCGCCGCCGCAACGCCCCACAGCGTCGCCGAGGCGTCCACCAGCGCCAGCAGGGCGGCCCCACCCCCCGCAGCCAGGGCAAGTACCGCCACGGCGGCCCAAGGTCGCGGCTCCACCCCCGGCCAGCGTCGCAGCAAGTACGCCGCCAGCAGGGCGGCCAGCACCACCATGCCGGCGAATGACAGCGCGTCCTGGCGGAGCACGATCACGGCGAACAACAGCTGCAGGGCAACCCCCCACGCCACCGGGCGCAGGCGCACCTGGCGGCGGTGGTACGACAGTGCCCACGCCAGGCCGAGGATAACCACCAGTCCTAGCACACTGACCAGCTGCATGTGCGCGCCTCCCCACCGGGCAACCGGCGGAGGACACTCTACACCGGCCGCGCCCGAGAGGGCGGTTGCCGGGCCACCCCCGCCGGGGGACCGCCGCCAGCTCCCTGCGCCTAATCCCCCCAGCTGGCTCGCGGCGCCGGCTGCTCGTAGGTGTTGAGGGCGGATTAACATGTCATGCATGAAGGGCATGCTCGTTGGCGTCGCGGCTGCCATCCTGGCGGCCCCGGTTTGCGGCGGCGAAGCGCCCTTGCCTTTTTCCTCGGCGTCCTCCCTGACCGTGGATCCCAGCACCGGCCAGGTGGCCTTCATCCGCGATGGGCAGCTGCTGGTTTGGGATGGGCAGAGGGAGCGCCTGGTCCTCCCCAAGGTGGATCCCTTCGCCGTGGTAGGTGGCTTTGTGGGCGAGCACATCCGCCTGGAGCTGGGGGACGAGGGCGGTCCCTTCGAGGCGCGAGTTGTGCACGTGGAAGGCAAGGAGCTGCTGCGGCTCACGTCCGAAGATGTGAACGCAGGCCTGGGCGCGGTGGCAA
>Ga0308389_1000058_pt1 | contig 87544 bp, 96 predicted proteins | sample Hotspr2Sample148_FD_202362 | JGI IMG/M metagenome (GOLD analysis project Ga0308389, IMG submission 202362) | Hot spring phototrophic mat microbial communities from Mushroom Spring, Yellowstone National Park, Wyoming, United States - 20040719_148 ... | reverse complement strand
ATTAAAATAGTGAATATGTCGTATTTTCTAAAGAATAAAATCGAATTAATTTTGATTTAAAGAAAATTTTTTTTTAATAAGAATTTTTAATTAAATTTTCAGTGCCTTAATTAATATTTATCAACAAATTAAAGGAAAGTATTATGAAAAAAATCTTTTCAATTCTTTTTGTGGTCGTTTTTGCATTTTCTTTTGCTAATGCACAAAGCAAAATGTCTTTAGGTGTAGGTGGAAACCTTGCACTTCCAATGGGCTCTTTTGGTGATGTTTCAAGTATGGGTTTTGGTGGTGGAGCTAAGTTTGAATATGCTTTTAGTGATAATATAGTATCGACAGTTAGCGTACAATATTTAATGTTTGGAGCAAAAGATGATAGAACTGGTGTTAGTTGGTCAATTATCCCTGTTATAGTTGGAGCAAAATATTATTTCGGAAGTAGCTTTTACACTATGGCTGAATCAGGAATGAATTTTTGGACCAGCAAAGTAAAAATTCCTGAAGTTAGAATAGGTGGAATGGTAATTATTCCAGAACAGGAGGAATCAATTAGTGATTCTGATTTCGGATTTGCTTTCGGGGCTGGATACGAACTAGCACTTGGGAATAATGCTCTAGATTTATCTGTCAAATATCAAAATTATGCAAAAGAGACAAACGCAATAAATTTTGGTGTTGCTTATAAATTCAGTTTTTAATATCAATAAGTTAATTTAATTTTTTGGCTGAAAGATTAAACTCTTTCAGCCATTTTTTTTATCTTATCTATAGAGTTTGTAGGAAGATTTGCGATTAATACCCCAATAAGAACAAATATTGTTCCAATTATATGCTGTTCCCTCAAAATCTCTCCATATATTATCCATCCTAAAAATATTGCAACTAAAGGAGTTATAAAAGCTATTAGAGACATAATGATGACACTTACTCTTTTTAATAACCAATAGAAAGAAGTAAACGTAACTACACTTCCAATTACTGCTAAATAAAGCACAGCAAGAACACCTTTAGTATCTAAAATAATTCTATTGAAATCTTCTTTAATAATACCTATAAAAATCATTATAATTCCAGCTATAAACATTGGAACAAAATTCATTGTAAGAGGATTTAATAGTTTACCGTGTTTTTTAATGATAACAGCCATAAATGCTTGAATCATAGCACTAAAAACAATCGCAAACATACCTAAAATGTAATCAGAAAAAGAAAAAGCAAATGAATCGTGAAAAATTATAACTATTCCAAGAAAACCAAGTAGCATTCCAATTATTCTTAATAATCCAATTTTTTCATTAGGGATTAAAAAATATGAAAATATCGCAACGAAAAATGGATAAACGGCAAAAAGAACTGAGGCTAAACCAGAATTTACATATTGCTCTGCCCAATAGACTAATGAAAATGGAATTATAAATGAAAAAAATCCCATAAGAAAATAAAGTTTTAGAGCTTCTTTATCAGTTTGTAATTCTAAATCCCTTAACTTCATTAAAATATATATCGTGAAAGTTGCTATAACAAATCTAAATCCAGCTGAATAAAATGGTGGTATAGATTGAATACTCATTTTAATTGCTAACCAAGTTGAACCCCAAACGAAACAAAGCAACAAATAAATTGCAATAATTTTTATATAAGATGCACTTTTCACTTTAATGCAATAACTCCAAGAAATCTTCCTGATTTTTTACCATCCCTTCTATATGAATGAAACAAAGTTTTCATTTCATAAGTGCAAAGAGATGATTTTTGAATTTGATTTTTTGATATTCCAAATTCTATTGCAATGTCATAATTAGCAGATGAAATATCAAGATAAAATTTATTTTGATTTATTAAAATATATCTTTTATCAAATAAATTAGCCACTTCTTCTCCAACTTCGTAATTTTTTTGAGATATTGATGGACCTAAATAAACGAATAAATCCTTACTATTTGAACCAAAATTATTTTTCAGCAAATGTAATGTTTTTTTTAATATTTTTTTGTGAGTTCCACACCAACCTGAATGAACTGCAGAAATGATTTTATTTTTTGAGTCATATATTAAAATAGGAACACAATCAGCTACAATTACATTCAGAGCATTTTTTCTATCACTACAAATCAATGCATCACTCTCCTTTTCAACTGAATTTGAATCAACTATTCTTACTATGTCCGAATGTATTTGTCTTTGAAAATGAATCTTGAAATTTTCAATTCCTAAAGTTGAAAACAATATTCTGCGATTTTCACTAACTATACCCTCATCATCCCCTACAGAATGAGAAAAGTTAAGATAATATGGTGCTTTCCTGTTAAGACCAATTTTTGTCGTAATACAAACAATAAGCTCATGAAATTGATTGAATATGTATGGTTTGATAAAAAACATATCTTGATATTTTGTTTTATTTAATAAAGCTATATTTAATCAAATGATAAAATCTTGACGAATTTTAATTGTTAATTTATCATTAAATTTGCAATTCAAACTCAAAGTAAATTAAAAATTAAGAATTATAAAGGTAAAAATTTAATTTTCAGAAATTGAATAATGAATAATTTTTCAATTAATCGATGCTTTAATTAAATTTAAACTAATATTTTCGCGACTAATTTTATAAAACATCTAACAATTATTTCCAATTCAATTAAATCAAATTTTAATTTATTCTTAAAAAAGATTTTGTATCTTTAGAATATAATTTCAAAAAAATATCAGGAAGAACTATGAGAGTAAAATTTCTTGCAAAATTGAAACTCGTTTTAATTTTTTCTATTCTTTTTAATCTATTCAATAATTCAAACCTACTAGCACAAAATTATGATTGGCTGGGATTGGACACTGTCAAAGCTGGAAAGTTTGATACTGGCAAAATGTGGACTTTTGAATTCCCGCCAATCGAATATTTCAAATCCGAATACGGTTTTCAACCATCACAAAAATGGTTTGATGATGTAAGAATGGCTGCTTTAAGATTCGCTAACTATTGTTCAGCATCATTTGTTTCTGAGGATGGACTTGTTATGACTAATCATCATTGTGCAAGAGAAATTATAACTCAAGTTACAAAAAAAGATGAAGGTGAAGACTTGCATGCTAATGGATTTCTTGCAGAGAAACTGGAGGATGAGAGACCCGTTCCAGGTTTATATGTCGAACAACTTGTGTTAATTAAAGATGTTACATCTGAAGTATTAAGCGAGATAGAAAAAGGAACTAATGAACAAGAAAGACTTAAGTTCGAAAAGGATATCATTAGTAAAATTGAAAAAAGAGAGAGTGACGCTACTGGTTTAAGATGTTCTGTTACTTCATTATTTAATGGTGGAAGATATTCATTATATGGTTACAAAAGATATAATGATGTTAGATTAGTATTTGCTCCAGAAGAACAATTAGGTTATTTTGGCGGCGACCCAGATAATTTCACATATCCTCGATATTGTTTAGACCTTGCACTCTTTAGAGTTTATGATGAAAATGGTAAACCATTAAAAACTCAGCATTACTTTAAATGGAGTAGTGAAGGAGCTAAAGTTGGGGAGCCTGTTTTCGTTGTTGGAAATCCAGGAAATACTGATAGATTAAATACTATTGCTCAGCTTGAATTTATGAGAGATGTCCGGTATCCTCGAACTCTTGAATTTCTTTCAGCTATAATTGAAATTTATAAAAACATAGTTAAAGAAAATCCTGAAAGGAAACTTGAACTTCAGGATATGATTTTCAATTTAGAAAATTCGCAAAAAGCATTTACGGGAATTCTTAAAGGATTAAGAGATCCTATTCTAATGAAAAGAAAAGTAGATTTTGAAAACACATTCAAATCAGCAGTTAAATCAAACCCAGAATTGAATGAAAAATACGGTAATCTATGGGATAAAATTTCTGAAATACGAGGGGAATTAAGAAAAATTTCCAACAAAAATTTCGCCTTAAGTAAAAATAGACTATTAACGCCACAATACTTTAACATTGCAAGTGAATTAATTAAAATTGCAAGAGAACTTATTAAGCCTGAAGAAGAAAGAGATGAGCTTTATAAAGGAGATGAGTTAGAGAATTCAATAAATGCACTTATTCCCGAAAACCTTGATTTTAAACTTCAAGATAAATTATTAGAAGAAAGAATAAATATTTTGGTAAAATATTTAGGTAAAGATGATCCAATTATTAAAAATTTCACGGGTGGCAAAACTGGAAATGAAGCAGTAAAATATATTCTTGGCAAAACTATTTTATTAGATTTGAAAAAAATCAAGAGCCTTGTTGAAAAAGGTGGAGATGCTATTCTCAATTCAGACGACCCATTTATTAGATTTGAATTGGAAACGGAAGATTTAGCAAAAAAATATCAAAAAGAAGTCAAAGATTTAGTTGATAAAGAAGAAAGCTACAATCAACAATTAGGATTAGCTCTTTATCAAGTCTATGGAACATCAATTCCACCAGATGCTACATTTACTTTAAGAATCTCTGATGGAGTTGTTGAAGGATTTCCTTATAATGGAACAGTGGCACCTGCTATCACAACTTTTTATGGAATGTACGATAGATACTATTCATTCAACAAAGAATATCCTTGGAATTTACCTCAACGATGGCAGAATCCACCAACTGACTTTGACTTATCAACTCCATTTAATTTTGTCTCTACAAATGATATAATTGGTGGAAATTCTGGAAGCCCTGTGATTAATATTAACGCCGAAATAGTAGGTCTTGCTTTTGACGGAAATATTCAAAGTTTGCCAGGCAATTTTATTTTTAGAAGTGAAGAGAATAGAACCGTATCAGTTCATTCAAAAGGTATGTATGAAGCAATAGATAAAGTCTATAAGTTAAAAAGAATTAGTAAAGAATTGAAAAATGGGAAAATTGTAGACTAATAAGTTTATGGTTGTCTCATTACTTTAAATGTCGAAGAAGAGAGTTTTGAGACAACCAATTTTTTTTACAAAAAAGCATTTTCATAGTGTTCGATTTTAGGATTTCTGGGCTCATCAAATATTATAGTGATAATATCAAATCTGCAATCAATCTCTTTAATTTTATTTTCGTACAAATATAATTCTGCAATCTTTTTCAACTGAGTAATTTTCTTTTTATTTATTGCATAAGCTGGATCTCCAAGTTCAAGATTATATCTAGCTTTTACTTCGACAAAAACTAAAACATTTTGCGATAAATCTTTAACAATCAAATCTATCTCACCGTGACCAAACCTGTAATTTTTCTGAACCAATTGATAACCTTTCTTGGTAAGATATTTCAATGCCAATTCTTCGCCTCGTTTACCTAAATCAGATTTTTTATTCCTCATCTTAAATAATTCCTTTCAAAAAGCTTTTTCTATGAATGGGCGAAATACCAAATTTAGAAATTGCTTCGTAATGTAGTTTGGTTGGATAACCTTTATTCTTTTTCCAGTTATACTGAGGATAATAAAAATCCAGCCTATCCATAATTCTATCACGAATTACCTTAGCAATTATTGATGCTGCAGCAATTGACTTAGATAATGTATCACCTTTAACGATGGATATGGTTTCAACATTAGCAATGAATTTCTTATTACCATCTATTAAAATTAAATCTGGTTTAGGAACTAATTTTATTGCAGCTTTTTTCATAGCTAAAAGTGTAGCATTAAGAATATTTATTTTATCAATGGTATAATGTGAAATTACTGAAAATGTCCAGCAAATAGAATTAGTTTTTATTATCTCAAAAATTTTTTCTCTAACTTCTGCTTTAATTTTTTTTGAATCATTAATTAAATCATTATTAAAATTCAACGGTAAGATTACCGCAGCTGCTACAATGGGACCTGCTAACGGTCCTCTCCCAGCTTCATCAATACCTGCAATTAGCTTATAACCTTTTTGATAGTACTCTAAATCAATATTTTTCATTTTCCTAAATAAATTGCTAATAAACCAAAAATCATATTGAACTTTAACATTGTACTTACTTTTTTTATTTCTGTTTTATTTTTATGTTGATAAAAAAGTATGCAAGAATATAATAAGATTGGATTAACTATTATCATTATTACAATAAAATATTCAATTTTATAAATATCATATACGAAAGGAAGGATTGTTAGTAAAGTCAAAAACAGAATCAAAATACTTATGATTATTTTTGTTTTAAATAGACCTAGGATAATTGGAATTGAATTGATACCAAATTTTATATCTCCTTCAGCATCTTCGGTGTCTTTAACTATTTCTCTAATCAAATTTATAAAAAAAGCATAGATTGCAGGTATGAAAGACATTTCAATATTATTAACAGTAATACCAGCAAAAACAAATGTCATTCCTGTTAAGAATGAAATAATCACATTACTAATAGCAAACTTCTTCTTAAATGAACTAGCATAGAAGAATAAAAGAATAATTACAGCTAAACCAATGAAAAATAAAATATAATTCGTTAATATTAGAATTAGTATTGAACATAAATTTAAACCAAAGTAAAAGTATTTAGCAGAAGTAATAGTAATTAAACCTTGTGGTAAAGGTCTTTCAGGATGCACGATTTTGTCAAGCTCTATATCATAAATATCATTGATAACATTTCCACCAGCAGCTATTAAAGATGCTGAAAAGCTTGCTAAAAACAATTTAATGAATTCATAATCAGAATCTGAAATAACATCCCCACCAATTAATACAGTTAAAAAAGTAATCAAAAAATTAATTGGCCTTATTAAGTAAAAATAACTTATAATCTTTTTCATACTCAAAAATAAATTATTGATTTTAATAAATCTTACATCAAACAATTAGGAAAGCATTCAGTTAGAAATGTTTAAGATATATTTGGTAGAAGGTTTAAATTGATAAAAAAATTAGCTGACTAAAAAGCAATCTAAAGATAATGAAGCAATCTAAAGATAATGAAAAATATTTTTAGTATTTGTTATGTATGTACTTTTTAGTCAGCCATTATATTAAAAATTACTCAAACTGATATTTTTATTTCAACAAAATCATTTTCTTAGTATCCTTGTAAACTATGTTTCCAGTTGAACTATCAATAACTCGAAGTTGATAAAAGTAAACTCCACTGGGTAATGTAGGATTTATAATGTAAAGTGTAGAATGATTTCCTGCTTCATAAAAACCGTCAACTATTGTTTCAATTTCTCGGCCAAGAGCATCAAATAACGTAATTTTTTGCCAACTGTCAATAGGAGATTTCCAACTAATAGTAGTACCAGGGTTGAATGGATTTGGAAAATTTTGTGATAATTCAAATTTTTCCGGAATTCCAATTTTAATTTCTTCTGGTAAATCATAATATTTATAAGAGCCAGAGTAATCAATTTGTTTTAATCTATAAAGATATGAACCAGACTGTAAATTTTTATCAGAATAACTATAGGAATTAAAATTCACAGAGTTACCTGCCCCTTTAATAAATGCAATATTTTGCCAATCAGATTTTGACTCTTTTCTCAATATCTCAAAACCATAATTGTTTGTTTCGGTTGCCGTTGTCCAGTTGAGTTCAACATTATTACCCTTTAAATGAGAGGTGAATGATACCAATTCAACAGGAATTGTTGTAGCTTCATCAGCACCGCGATAAGGAAGGATATGATCCCTTAATTGACCATCAAAGTCTGTAGTAATACCTGGAATTGGCGTTCCTGCTAATTCCGCATCACCATCTGAAGGTGGAATTAAATGTAAATTAGTTAATGAATTAAAACTTACATCCTTAAATATAGTATTTTGTTCTTGAGGTGCAATTGCTGTTTTATATGCTGAAATATTTGTATAACCATTTGTAGTAACCCAAGCAGGAAAGCTATTTGTACCTGCTGCAAAATAACAGTTAAAATTCAAATCAAGATTTGAAGGAACCGCTAATAATGCAAAAGCGATATGATTAACACTCCCTCCAGTGCGCTTATTAATTGCTATATTATTTTTCATATTCAAAGTAACATTTGCATTATTAATTCTAATTGCAGCTGAAGTAGTAGCGCCTGCAGTTCCACCAGTATGATTTCCCCCAATTAAACAAGTATTGTAATGAATATTTAATGTATAAGCATTAGAACCAAGAAATTCAATTCCAGTAACAGTCTGTCCAGCTACCCCATTATCTAAGGTGTTAGAAACCATATTATTTGAAATATTAAAAATAGAACCTGCAGCAGGCGCAGCGGCATAAATACCTCTCAATGAACTTGAACTGGTTGCGGTAGTTCTTAAATCGTATATCCAATTTTTTCTAATATTATAAACAGAACCAGAAATTGTTGACATAATAATACCAGATACAATGGTATTATTAACTCCAACTTCTTGATAAATTCTATTAGAATCGATATTAGTATTAGCTGCACCAGAGACTAACCAAATTCCAGCATATCCCCAATTAAAAATATCATTGTTTCTAATAGTTGTATTATCATAAGGTGTTGACGCCGTACCAGCAATACCAATTCCACTTCTTCCACCTTCAATTTTATTGAATTCAATAATATTATTCAATCCTGCAGCTCCTGTTCCGAACATAATAGCACGAGGTCCAGCAGTATTTTGAGTATTATTTACAATATGAACATATCTAATTACATTATAAGAGGCACCATTTTGAAGAAGAATTGTGTTAGAAGATGTTCCAGTTGTAGCAAGATTTTCGATTTTCAAACCCATAATGCTTCCAACTCCACCTGGTCTTCCATCAATAATTACATAATTTGCACCATTGAGTATAATGATATTATTAGTTGAAGTTGCTGAAATAACTTCATTATTGTTACCTGCTGCAGGTCTAATAGTTATAGTGTTTGTTGAACTTGCTCCAGTTTTTGCAACTAAAGTTATTGGTATAACTTCAGATGATTGATTATAAGCTGGTAAAATCTCGATAATGTAGGATTGATTCATTGGTGTTGGGATTGCATCATAAGCAGACTGAATTGATGCAAAAGTATTAACCAGCGTACCACCTCCAGTTCTTAGCTCTACACTTCCAGTTTGAGTTCTAATATAAGAACTCAATAATAGTATTATTAAACTAATTAATTTCATTTGAACCTCTTTTTTTTATGTAATTATTTTTTTTTATGTAATTATTTTATGAAAAATACTAAATATGATTAAATTTAACAACAAAAATTAAACTAACTATTTTTTTGTTTATTATTTTTACGAAAAAATAAAAAAAATTAGATGAGGATATGAAAAAAAAATATTGGCTTGTTAAATCAGAACCACAAGTTTTTTCATGGAATGATTTAAAGAAAAGTAAAAATCAAACAACCTACTGGGATGGCGTTAGAAATTATCAAGCAAGAAATTATTTAAGGGATGAAATGAAAATTGGTGATCTTGTGTTATTTTACCATAGTAATACTGACCCACTTGCAGTAATGGGTATTTGTGAAGTAGTAAAAGAGGGATATCCTGACCATACTCAATTTGAGCCCGAAAATACTCATTATGACCCAAAAGCAAATTATTCAAATCCAATTTGGTTTATGGTAGATTTAAAACTTAAACAAGAGTTTAATAATCCTGTAACATTAAATCAAATAAAAACAAATCCAAAACTGAAGAATATGAAACTAGTACAAAAAGGAAATAGACTTTCAGTTATGCCTTTAACTAAAGAAGAATTTGATGAAATAGTTAAAATGGGAAGCTGATTTCATAAGATTAGATGAAAAGAAAAAAAATAAATATATCCATAGAAGCTTCAAATAATGGAATCAGAACAACAGTTATTGGTGTAGTTGTAAGTATCTGCTTAGCAATTATAAAAATTGTAACTGGAATAGTTGGCAACTCATATGCATTGATAGCCGATGGTATTGAATCTACAACCGATGTTTTTACTTCAATAGTTGTCTTAACTGGTTTAAGAATAGCCCAGATGCCACCAGATGAAAAACATCCCTATGGACACGGTAAAGCTGAACCATTTGCAGGATTAATTGTATCTTTAATTTTATTACTTGCTGCAGTTATAATAATTGTTCAAAGTATTAGAGAAATTATAACACCACATCACGCACCTGCACCTTTTACTTTAATCGTATTGTTATTAGTAGTAATAGTTAAGGAAACTCTATTCAGATCTATTCTGAAAGTTGGAGATAAATATGGAAGTATTGCAATTACTAATGATGCTTGGCATCATCGCAGCGATGCAATTACTTCAGCTGCTGCATTTATTGGTATTTCTATAGCCCTGATTGGCGGAGATGGTTACGAATCGGCGGATGATTTTGCTGCACTTTTTGCTTCAATAATTATTATATATAATGCTTTTAGATTGATGAAACCAGCTCTTGATGAAGTTATGGATGCTACTCCAACTCAATTACTTAAGGATGAGATAATCAAAAAGGCTAATACAGTAGACGGTGTAATTGCTTCTGAAAAATGTCTTATAAGAAAAATGGGATTTGATTACTTCATAGATATTCACATAATTGTCGATGGTAATTTATCTGTTTATGAGGGACACGAAATATCTCATAAAGTTAAAGATGAACTCACGCAAGCATTCCCTCAAATAATTAATGTACTTATTCATGTTGAGCCTGCAACTGAAGAGAGATTAAATCGTGAACATATTAAAAAACAAATTAATAATGAAACTCTTTAAAATATTAAGCATCTCAAATAAGCAGTTATTCATTTATTAAATTAGGAGGGTCCAAATGAATAAAAATGTTGGCGGGATTGACAAAATTTTAAGAATCTTAATTGGAATTATTGTTATTGGATTAGGCTTAATTTATTCCAGCTGGTGGGGTTTAATTGGTGTTGTATTCATTGCAACCGGTCTGTTGAATTATTGTCCAGCCTATAGCCTTCTTAAAGTTTCTACCAATAAAAAAGTTCCAACTGAAAAAATTAATTGATTTATTTTTTGAAGAACAAGTTAATTGTATCTTCTATAATTAACTTGTTCTTAATTATTTTCTGCTAAAAAATCTTTCTTAATTTTTTATTCTTTTACATTAAAAGTTTATAATTTTACATTGAACAACATTATAATTTTTTCTGTTTAATTATTAAAGACTGGAGTAACTATGTTTGAAACTAAAATTTATATTCAAAGAAGAAATATACTTAAAAGCAAATTCAAGAATTGCTTAATTCTTTTTCTTGGTAACGACCAATCACCAATTAATTATTTAGGTAATACATATACCTTCAGACAGGATAGTTCTTTTCTATACTATTTTGGGCTAAATCTACCCAATATGGTAGGTCTTTTAGACTTAGAGGAAAATAAAGACTATCTTTTTGGTTATGAATATACTGTAAATGATATAATCTGGATGGGTAAGCAACCCACTTTAGCTGAGTTAGCAAACAGAGTCGGTATAGAAAATTTCGATAAAATTTCAAATCTAAAAAAATTCCTAAATAAAAAAATCAAATCGGGTTTAAAGGTTCATTTCCTACCTTTATATAGAGGAGAACAAAAGCTAAAACTTGCAGAATTACTTGATGAAAATCCTTTTAAGATTGGAGATAAATACTCAAAAAAATTAGTTGAAGCTGTAATAGAACAACGCTCAGTTAAGTCAGATGAAGAAATAGCAGAAATAGAATATGCTCTTGAAATTGCCTATCAAATGCATTTAACCGCTATGAAAATGTCAAAACCTGGTATAATTGAAAGGGACATTGTTGCTGCTTTAGAAGGAATTTCTAGATCTTTAGGTGAGGGACTATCTTTTCAACCCATAGTTTCTAAAAATGGTCATATTCTCCATAATCATTTTTATGATAACCAACTTCAACAAGGAGATTTACTGGTTTGTGATGCCGGAGCTCAATCTCATAAATTTTATGCAAGTGACATTACTCGAACTATACCAGTCGGTGGAAAATTCTCTTCCATTCAAAAAGATATATATGAAATAGTTTTAACTGCTCAGAAAAATGCAATCAACTCAATTAAACCAGGGGCAAAATATGTCGATGTTCATTTAATTGCAGCAAAAATTATAGCTGCTGGATTAATTCAATTAGGAATTATGAAAGGAAATCCAACCGATGCTGTTAAAAATGGCGCTCACGCATTATTTTTTCCTCATGGTCTTGGTCATATGTTAGGTCTTGATGTTCACGATATGGAAGGATTAGGTGAGGAGTTTGTTGGATATGATAAGAACATTAAACGAAGTGATCAATTTGGATTATCATTTCTTAGATTTGCTAAAGAATTAAAACCAGGATTTATTCTAACCGTTGAGCCAGGAATTTATTTTATCCCTGAACTAATTGATCAGTGGCAAGCTAAAAAGAAGCTAAAGAATTTTATCAATTATGATAAATTACAATCCTTTAAAAATTTTGGAGGCATTAGAATTGAGGATAATGTTTTAGTAACAGAGACTAGTTTTAAAGTATTAGGACCCCATATACCTAAAGAAGCTAAAGCTGTTGAAGAAATGGTTAATAATAATATATCTGAATAAGAAAATTTATCTCGTTTTTTTGTATGTTTTTTGCATTAAGACTTTTGTATTTACACAAGATAGCAAAAAAATTATAGCTTAAATTGTAAATGATGAAATCAGAATAAGTTTAATCAAACTACATCAATTTAATAGTGCTAATAACAATGAAAATTATAAATTCTTAGTTGCTGAAGTTTTAATTGAAAATTAATTTGAAAGATATTTAAATACTAGTTCAGAATATTCTATGAGTTTAGTATTATTAGATTCTAAGGAAAATAAATATAAACCAAGTATTAAAGGTACTGTAATAGTTTCGGAGTTCTTGTCCAAGTTTCCTGAATTTCAACAAAATCAAAAAGATTACAATTTATCTTTTAGTGATAAATTCCCTTCGAAATCAAAAGCCCAATCTTATTTGTTCGGATTTGAAGTCCCTACATTAGAAAAGTTATTGAAGTTTGGAGTTAAAAAGAAAAATTTATTTTCTGATTTTAAGTATAAATGAATACTGAAGATTTCTTCAAAAAATTATCAATTATTTTCTGTTCTATGCTTTTTAGCCAAATAATAATTCTTTTCATCGCTATTTATCTTTTGTCTAATAATTTTATTAAAACTAATTCTGAAATTTCTTTTATTTTAATGGTAGTTTTTATGATTATTATTTTTCCTTTAATAGTTGTTGGAGCAAAAGTATATTGCAAAATAATTTCAAATAATTCTGTTAAAAATCTGTTAATTGAAGACAAACTCATTCTATATAGAAAAGGGATTATATTGAAATTAGCATTTGTAGAAGTTCCTTTTATTTATTCTGTAACAAGTTTTTTAATCACCGGTAATTATGTTTTTATAATTTTTTCGATTTTTTTTATAACACTTTTTTATTTACATAAACCATCAGAAATTAAATTTTCTCAAGATTTTAATCTTAATAATTTTAATAAAAATTGAATTTAATTGTCCTACTAATTGAACAAAATTTTACAATCTAAGTAATTTTTAAAAGTTTCATGAAGAAGTTTAATATCCCACAATTTTATAAAAGCTCTTTTATAACAAAGATTAAAAGCTCAAGAAAAGATTCTGATCCAAAGAAAAAAGATTTCACTCCAACATTATTAGATTTTGGCTCAGTAAAATTTTATTTAGCAAGGCATTTCGGTTTTTGTTATGGTGTTGAAAATGCAATAGAAATTGCTTATAAAAGTATAGAAGAAAATCAAGGTAAAAGAATTTTTCTTTTGAGTGAGATGATTCATAATCCAGGTGTTAATAACGATTTATTAAGATTAGGAGTAAAATTTTTAATGGACACAAATGGAAATCACATTTTTAATTGGGATGAGTTAACTTCTGAAGACATAGTAATAATACCTGCCTTTGGTACAACAATAGAAATTGAGAATAGACTAAATCAAATAGGTATTAATCCGTATAAATATAACACCACTTGTCCTTTCGTTGAAAAAGTCTGGAATAGAAGCGAACTGTTGGGCAAACAAAACTATACCATTATAATTCATGGTAAACACTATCATGAAGAAACTCGCGCAACCTTTTCTCATAGTCAGATAAATGGTCCTTCAATAATTGTAAGAAACTTACAAGAGGCTAAGATTCTTGCTGATATAATTCTCGGAGTCAAAGATAAAAATTTCTTTTACTCATTCTTTGAAGATAAATACTCAATTGGTTTCGATGTTGAAAAGGATTTACAAAGAGTAGGAGTTGTTAATCAAACTACTATGTTAGCAACAGAAACTCAGGAAATAGCCGATTTATTTAGAGATACCATGATAAAAAAATATGGTATTGAAAATATTAAATACCACTTTGCTGATACTCGCGATACATTATGTTACGCCACTTATGATAATCAACAGGCAACATATGGATTATTAGAAACTAAAGCAGATTTTGCAATAGTAGTCGGTGGTTATAATAGTTCTAATACATCTCACATTGTTGAATTATGTAAAGAAAAACTTCCTACATACTTTATTTCATCTGAAGAGAAGATCATATCCAAAAATATCATTCTACATTATGACATTCACTCAAAATCAGAATTATCCACTGAGAATTTTATACCTGATAAAAACCCTGTTGATATCCTTCTTACAAGTGGAGCCTCATGTCCAGATGCTGTAGTTGAGTCCGTATTAAGAAAATTACATTCTTTCTTTCCTGATGCATTTGATTTGGATGAAACAATTGCAAAAATTTTAACTTCATAAAAAATGAAACCAAATTTAATAAAAGTTATCAAACAATAAGAAATTAAAAAAAATGAGTACAGAACAAATTCTTTTATATTTAATTATTCTAATAATTGTTTTTCTTATTGGAAAGAAAATTTATTTAATTAGAACAATTAAACAATATTCACCAATTGAACTTAGTAATAGACTAAAAAAAGATCATACTTTGATTTTACTTGACGTTAGAACACCATTAGAACGTAAGCAGGATTTTATTAAAGGTTCTTTTCATATACCTTTATACGATATAAATAAAGACAATAAAGAACTTCTTAAGTTTAAAGACAAAGAAATTGTCTGTTATTGTAGAACTGGAAGTAGAAGCCTAAAAGCAGCTTCAAAATTAAATAAACTTGGATATAATGCATCGAATTTATCAGGTGGGATTATAAGATGGAATCTATCAAAAGTAAAAAAATAAGAAAGTCATTAAGACTTATAGCCCCATCAATTTTAGGGATAATTGGTGGTTATTTATATTACAACTTCATAGGATGTAATAATGGATGTGCAATCACTTCAAATCCTTACTCAAGTATGATTTGGGGCGGAATTATAGGTCTATTTTTAACAAATTTTAATAAAGAAAATTAAAATGAGTTTAAAATGAAATACGGTTTTTCAAAGGTAACCAACTATAGTTTTGAAGAAGCAATTGAAAAAACAACTGAAGAACTCAAAAAAGAAGGCTTTGGAGTTTTAACTACTATTGATGTTAAAGATACACTAAAGAAAAAACTTGATGTAGATTTTCATAAATACATAATTCTTGGTGCTTGTAATCCACCTTTTGCTCATAAAGCTTTATTATCTGAAGAAGAAATTGGTCTACTTTTACCTTGTAATGTTATTATTTATGAAAAAAATGATAAAACAGTTGTCTCTATTTTTGACCCGATGATAATGACAAATATTATTGAGAATCCTGCCATAAATCAAATCGCAAGCGAAGTCAAATCAAAACTTGAAAGAGTAATAAATTCAATTTAATAAAGAAAGGAATTAAAATGACTGAACATTTAACAAGAGAAACTTTTTTAGAAAAAGTCTTCGATTATGAAAACAACGATGAATGGAAGTTTAATGGTAAACTACCAGCCTTAATTGATTTCTGGGCTCCTTGGTGTGGCCCTTGTAGAACAATAAGCCCAATATTAGAAGAATTATCAGAAGAATATGTAGGGAGAATTAACATTTATAAAGTTAATACAGATGAGGAACAAGAACTTGGAGCAGTTTTTGGAATTAGAAGTATTCCTTCTTTACTTTTTATCCCTTTAGAAGGTCAACCTAAAATGGCAGTGGGTGCTTTACCGAAAGAATCATTAAAAGAAATAATTGAAAAAGAATTATTAAGTAGTGTGGCCTAATAAGTTTTTTTATTGATTAAAAATAATTAGCACTTTGACTGACTAAAGAGAATTCTTAAGTAATATTTTTATGTGTTATGTTATATCTTAAACCCTAAATGTTATAAAAATAAACTAATAAATTACAAATTCTTTTTAGTCAGTGTTCCAAAATTTTAATTTCACTATTATAAAATTAATAGTATCTATCTAATCTAAACTTTTCACCGAGATATAACTTCCTAACTTCTTCATCTTCTGCTAAATCGTGCGCTGTACCTTTTTTAAAGATAACTCCATTTATTAGAATATAAGCATTGTCTACAATGCTCAAAGTTTCATGAACATTATGGTCAGTAATTAAAACACCAATACCCCTATTTTTCAGATTAGCAACAATGTTCATAATATCTTCAACAGCAATTGGGTCAACACCAGCAAAAGGTTCATCTAGTAGAATAAAACTTGGATCTGTTGCTAATGCTCTTGCTATTTCAGTTCTTCTTCTTTCACCACCGCTTAATTGATATCCGATACTTTTTCTAATTTTTGTAATAGACAATTCTTCAAGCAATCTCTCACATTTTTCTTTTATTTCTTGCGAAGAGAGTTTAGTCATTTGTAGAACTGCTAAAATATTTTCCTCAACTGATAATCTACGAAATATTGAAGCTTCTTGAGGTAAATAACCAATCCCTAATCTGGCTCTTTTATACATTGGAATTTTTGTAATTTCAATATCATCAAGAAAAACTTTACCACTATTTGGTTTAATCATACCAACAATCATATAAAAGGTTGTTGTTTTTCCAGCTCCATTAGGACCTAATAATCCAACTATCTCTCCTTTAGAAACTTGAATAGTTGCATTATTAACCACTATCCTTTTCTTATAAATCTTTACTAAGTTTTCACCTTTTAATGTATTTGCCATTTATAATTTCCGAGTTTTTCATACATTATTATTTTCGAGGGTCGAGTTTCAATAAAGTTAAATTTCGTTAATAAAAAATTTCTTTCGTTATTCTCAACTAAATTTTCAGGATAATATTCGCTTCCAGGATTTCCAATTAGTTGGACATCATTAATTTCATTGTTGTTAAAAAAAATTATAGCATCGTTTGATGTAGTTTTAATTAAACCATTTGGTAAATTATCTTCATATAGAAAATATATCGAATATACTTTATCATAATATTCAACTTTTGAAACTTTATTTTCATTAAAATATATTTTTGATGATTTTGAGGAAGATTGATCAAATCTCATTGGATAAGCTTCATTTTGAGTCAACATAAAAGAATTACCATCAACATCTAATCGAGTAATTTTACTTTCTTCAAGATAAATAGTAATTGAATCACCAGATAATTGAGAATTCGAGTACCAGATTACAGGTTGTTTTAGATCATCGGAAATTTTGTAACTAATGATTTTTGATGAATCTCTAAGATAAATTGTTAAATCATTTAAAGAACTGAACAATCCTCTTATAATTTTAACAGAATCAGTGACAATAAATTTATTCTCATTTACTCTAAATATTTCCATTTTTTTAGATGTTATGAAAAGAGTATCAAAAGTAATTTCTTCTACATTTTCTTCATTAATATTTTTTATTGTGTCAACTTGTATCAACAATGGGAGACTATCAATCAAAGTGTATTTGTCAATTCTGAAATCTTGCAATCTTTGACCTAAAACAATAATATTATTTGAGTTATTTTTGATTAATACATTATTAAAGGCATAGGATATTTGCTTTATTCTAAAATGTTCCAAACTATCACAAAAAATTGTATTTTCTTGATCAAAAATTTTTACTGAACCAGTTGCAATAGCTTTATCTTCGTCCCTGAAATATATTAGTTTATCTGAGTTAAGTGTATAGATTGTATCATAAAGCTTTACATTTTTTTTGAAGACAGCCTTATTCTCATCAAAGAAATATTCTCCCTCCTTTGCTGTTAAAATAACTTTTTTATCATCAAGCTCTACTCCGTAAATACTTGAGGTTTTTCTTAAGTTACCATAATAATAACCTCTTTGAGTTTTAATAGTTAAAGTATCTTGAGTTACTATAACATTACCAATTAATTCAGCATCATTTTTGACAATATATTGAATTGCCTTATCACAAGTTACTTTAACATTACCCTGAGTTAAAATCACATTACCAGAAACTTCTCTAACTGACTCACCATTTATAATCATTCCTTTGAGACTATCACCAATTATAATTATTGGATTATCTTGTGAAAATATTTTTAATGAAAAAATTACTACTATTAAAATTATCAACATTACAATGAATCTCTTCTTGTTGCATAAGTTATATTGAAAATAATATAATTCTTTAATGATTGGTCTGATTCGAATCCATAACCTTGAATTTTTTCAGTTGGAGATAAAATTGTAACGAATTTATCTGAGACGATTTTTCTATCTTCATTTCGCCATTTAATTAATTCAGTCAAAATTGTAAGGCTATCACTATAAACGATAACGCTATCTAAAGCATATAAATCATTTCTTAAGTCATCTACTCTTCCTCGTTTAGATATTAAGGTTGAAGTTTTATTTCGATAATCATCAAAGAACTCAACAGTAATTCCACTATCTAAAAGCGTCTCATACTTTTGTGGAAAAACACGAATATGTCCTGCAAAAAGTATAGCTTTTATTTTTCCAGAGTCTGAAAAAATTACTTTTGAATTCCAGGATTCATGAGTAGGTATGTCTTCGTCTTTGATTGTATAATCAATTGAAGGTTTAATCTTTTCAGTTCTACAGGATATCATTATAAGAGAAAAAAAAATGAGAAGTGTTATTTTCATCGAGATTGTAAACCAAGATTTATCAAATCGTGAAGGTGAATAATTCCAATTGGTTTATTATTATCATCAATAATAATAAGTGAGGTGATTTTAAAGTTTTCCATCATTTGAAGTGCATAAGAAGCTAAAGTATCTGACTTTATAACTTTTGGACTTTTGGTCATTACATCGGCAGCCGTTAAATCTTTTATATCCATAGTTTTTTCAAGTAACCTTCTTAAGTCTCCATCTGTAATTATACCCGTTAATATTCCACTTTCATTAACAACACAGGTTGTACCTAATCTTTTACTTGAAATTTCATAAATAACTTTAGTCATCAAATCACTTTCCCTTACAATAGGAATTCTCTCACCAGTAATCATAATTTCTTTAATTTTCAATGACAATCTTTTACCTAAACTTCCACCAGGATGGAGGAAAGCAAAATCTTCTTCAGTAAAATTTTTAAGGTGAAGTAAAGTTACTGAAATAGCATCACCTAATGCTAATGTAGCAGTTGTAGAGGCAGTTGGGGCTAAATCATAAGGACATGCTTCTTCTTTAACAGCTATACTTAAAAATACATCGGACTGCTGAGCTAATTTTGAATTTTTATTTGCAGTCATTGCGATAATTTTAACACCAATTCTCTTAAACATAGGAATAAGATTTAAAATCTCTTCGCTTGCACCGCTTTTTGATATAGCAATAATTACATCCTCTTTCCTAACCATTCCTAAATCTCCGTGCAAAGCATCTGTCGGATGCAGATAAATTGCTGGGGTACCAGTTGAATTAAGTGTTGCAACAATTTTTCTGGCAATTAGACCGCTTTTCCCTAGTCCAGTAAGTACCACTCTCCCTTTTGAATTGAAAATTATTTCAACTGCTTTAACAAACTCATTATCTAAAGAATCAATTAGATTCAGTACGGCTTCACCTTCTATTTTTAATACTTTTTTTGCTTTACTAATTATTTCTTTAGGAGAAAATTCTATTTTTGAATGAAAGTGCATTTTTAATTTCTACTTAAAAGATTTGACTAAATTATCAATTTCTTTTATTTCTTTCAGTAAAGGCTCAAGCTGATGAAGAGGTAATTGACTTGCTGCATCACTTAAAGCTTTTTCAGGTTCAGGATGAACTTCTAAAAACAAAGCATCAATTCCAACTGCTGTTGAAGCCCTTGCTAATGAATTAATAAATCTTGGTTCACCACCGCTAACACTTCCTTTACTAGGAAGTTGAACTGAATGAGTAGCGTCCATCACCACAGGATAACCGATTTCTCTCATAATAACTAAAGAACGCATATCAACAACAAGATTATGATAGCCAAAAGTTGTACCTCTTTCAGTTAACAAAATTCTTTTATTTCCAGTCGAAGCAACTTTTTCGGCAGCGTGTTTCATATCTTCAGGAGCCAAAAATTGACCTTTCTTGATATTAACCGCTAATCCTGATTTCCCTGCTTCAATAAGTAAATCTGTTTGCCTGCATAAAAAAGCAGGAATTTGAATTACATCAACAGAGTCCTTAATTAACTCTATATCACTTTCTTTATGAATATCAGTTAAAACTGTTAAATTTAATTCATCTCGAACTTTTCTTAAAATTTTTATTGCGACTTCTTCACCTATTGATGAAAAAGATTTGAGGCTTGTTCTGTTCGCTTTTTTGAAACTTGACTTGAAAATAAAAGGTATTTTTAATTTATCACAAATTTTAGCAATATCCTCAGCGGTTCTCATTGTAATATCTTCAGATTCTACTACGCAAGGCCCCGCAATTAAAACTAAAGGATTATTACTACCTATTTGATTGTTTCCAATGTTAAACATAATATTTTTAATTATTGTAAGTTAAAATAAAAATTTTCTAATTGCTAATAAAGTATAAGTTATAAATTTTATTTGAATTATATTTATTTTTCAATTATGAAAAACAATGAAAGAAAAAATCAGTTAATAAAGGCAGCATCAAAAAGATTTTCAAGACTTGGTTATCATAAAACTACACTTGAAGAAGTAGCCAGAGACATTAGAATCGGAAAGGCTACAATTTATCATTACTTCAAATCTAAAGATGAATTATATCAAGCAGTTTTGGAATTTGAGTTAAGTGAGATGATTGAGTCAATAAAAAACATTTTTAATAATGAAGAGATTTCTATATCTGATCGCTTCTTAAATTATTTCAATATCAAACAAAACATCTTTGTAGAAAATAAAACTATTTCAAATTTAATGTTAAGAAAATTACTCAATGAACTAACTGAAAGCGAAGTTGCAATAATTGATAAATTATTTAATGATGATATCGAAATAATTAAACTTTTAATGAACTTTTTACATCGTGATAAAATTGAAAAATATGATGAAAAAATACCTTTTGAAATTGTTCATTTAAGCTGGATTATTGCTATATTAAAGTCAAAAACATTACAGAAAGATTTTGAGAAAAATTTTTTTAATGAAGCAAGGTTAAAGAGAATAATAGAGACTCTTATTTCTTAATCATCATCAGAGGTATCTTCAAAAAAGAATTTTTCATATTTATGTTTAATCATTTGAGCTTCATAAATAAAAAAAACATCTTCTGCAATATTAGTAGAATGATCAGCTATTCGCTCTAATTCCCTTGACATTACAAGTAATGCAACAGCACCTTCAATGTTATCAGGACTTAATTTCATAATTTCTTTTAATATTTTATGGTTTTCAGTGTTTAATTTATCAACTTCGGCATCATCAAGAATGACTGATTTAGCAAGTTCAGGATTTCCGTTTATATAAGCATCTATAGCATTCTTAAGCATTTTCTTTGCGCATTGAAACATTTTAGGAAGATTTGTTTGATTATAAAAATCAGGTTTCTTTTGGATAATTAAAAGATTCTCAGCGATGTTTACAGCAATATCCCCCACCCTTTCTAAATCAGTATTAAGTGTCATCGAAGACATTATTAACCTGAGATCCATCGCTACAGGTTGAGTTAATGCAAATATTTTTTGACAAATTTTATCAATCTTTAAATCATATTTATCTATTTTTTTATCTTGATCAATTACATATTTAGCAAGTTCAAGATTATCCTCTTCAACTGCTTTACTAACTAAATGAACTTGTTCATCAACAAGACTACACATTTTGATAACTCTTGTTTTTAACTTTTCAAGATGTTCATCTAATAATCTCTCCATAATAACTCCTATAAAAAATTTTATCCAAATCTACCTGTAATATAATCCTCTGTTTGTTTATTTGCAGGGTTGGTAAAAATTTTAGCTGTTTTATCAAATTCAATTAAAGAACCCAGATAAAAAAAAGCTGTAAAATTACTTACTCGAGCCGCTTGCTGAAGATTATGAGTAACAATAACAATTGTATATTTTTTTCTCAAATCGTGAATCAATTCCTCAATTTTCGCAGTGGAGATAGGGTCTAATGCACTTGCAGGTTCATCCATTAACAGAATTTCAGGTTTAATTGCTAGAGCACGTGCAATACATAATCTTTGCTGCTGTCCACCAGATAAACCAAGTGCGGATTCATTCAACCTATCTTTGACTTCATCCCACAAAGCTGCTTGTTGTAAACTTTGCTCAACAATATTATCTAATTCTGATTTTGAATTTATTCCTGCAATTCTTAATCCAAAAGCAACATTTTCATAAATTGATTTTGGGAAAGGATTTGATTTCTGAAAAATCATTCCAACTTTTTTCCTAAGCTCAACTACATCTATTCCAGATTTATAAATATCCTGACCATCAATTTTTATTTCACCCTCAACTCTTACTTCATCAATCAGGTCGTTCATACGATTCAATGTTCTAAGGAATGTTGATTTTCCACAACCAGAAGGTCCGATTAAAGCTGTTACTTGATAAGCAGGAATGTTCATAGTTATATTTTTCAGAGCTAAAGTTTCTCCGTAATAAAAATTCAGGTCATTAACTTCAATTTTGAATTTAGATTTTTTTTCATCAGTATTTTTTGTTTTTTCGATATCAACTTTATTTTCTATTTCCATAATTAACTCCAATTAAAAGGCAGAGGTTTTATATTTTTTTCTCAATCTTGCTCGAATAATCATAGCAGTAATATTTAAAAGTACAACAATAACTATTAGTAATAGAGTAGTAGAAAACACCATTGGTAAAGCAGCTTCAACATTAGGAGACTGAAATCCTACATCATAGATATGAAAACCAAGATGCATAAATTTTCTATCGAGATGAAAAAATGGGAAATTTGAGTCAAATGGTAAATTAGGAGCAAGTTTTACTACACCAGTAATCATTAGAGGAGCTACTTCACCAGCTGCACGAGCCATAGCTAAGATAAGACCCGTAAGAATTCCAGGCATTGCAGCGGGTATAATAATTCTTCTGGTTACCTGCCATTTGGTAGCACCTAATGCAAGAGCAGCTTCACGCATTCCTCGTGGAATTTGTGTTAAAGCTTCTTCAGTAGCAACAATAACTACTGGCATAGTCAGTAATGACAAAGTTAGAGAAGCCCACAAAATTCCACCAGTTCCCCAAGTAGGTGCCGGAAGTCTTTCTGGATAAAAAAGTTGATCTATACTACCACCAACAAAATAAATGAAAAACCCAAGACCGAAAACTCCGAAAACAATTGAAGGAACACCCGCAAGGTTATTTACCGCAATTCTAACTAAACGAACTAAAGTACCTTGCTTTGCATATTCTCTTAAATATAATGCAGTTAAAACTCCAAGAGGAACAGTAAATAAACTCATAATTATTACCATCATCACGGTTCCAAATATAGCAGGAAAAACTCCTCCTTCTGTGTTAGATTCACGTGGCTCTTCAAATATAAATTCATAAATCTTTGTAAAAGTAAAAACTAATTTATCAATAAAGGATTCTTCATTTGGATTATAAAATCTAACAACATTAAAAAGTGCGATGGTTTTAGGTCTTCCATTAATGTCTTCACAATAAATGGAATACTGATTTGCTTGATTTCTTAAAGAATCTATCTTCAACTTCAAACTTTCATACTTAAGATTTTCCAGAGCAATTTTATGATTGATATTTTCAATTGTATTTTTTGTAATTGGGTTGTTTTTTTGGTAGTATTGAATTTTCTTAATTTCAAGTCTTAATTGCTCTATATTGTAATTAATTTTTCCAACTTCAGTTTTTTCAATTTTAAAGATTTCATTTCTCAATTTAACAACATAATTATGAGCTTCTTTTAGTCTATCATAAAAATTTTCACTATTAGATTTTATAAAAACATCATTTATAATTAGTTCTTTTATGAAACCATAGAAATTACCAAATTCTAATCTTTCAATCGTAGTTGCATTTGAAGGAAGGCTAATAGATTGAATTTCTCGTTCATCAATCCACTGAAAGTCAATACCGTAAATATCTCTGTTACCGATTTTCAGTTGAATTCTTTTTATACCTTTGTTTTTTAGTGAATCAGGCAAATTAAAATTTGGAACTAACTCTTCTTTTACAATCTCACCTAAAACTCTCCTTCCATCATTTAGTCTAATTTCGTAAAGTTCTGATGACCAGAAGTAATCCTTTCCATTTAATAAAATTAGAAACAACAAGCCAGAGATCATTATAAGACTTATTGCAAGCCCCATTCCAGTAATCCATATAAAAAGTTCACCTGAGTTAAAATTTTTTTTCATAATCAGTTATAACTCGGCATATTTTTTTCTTAATCTCTGACGCACTAATTCTGCAATAGTATTAATAATAAAAGTTAATAAAAACAAAAGAGTAGCAGATAAAAACAAAATTCTATATAGTGTTCCTTGATAAGGCGCTTCAGGAATTTCAACAGCGATATTAGCAGAAAGAGTTCTCATTCCGTTAAATGGACTGAAAGATAAAATTGGAGTATTTCCAGTAGCCATTAATACAATCATTGTTTCCCCAACTGCTCTACCGAATCCAATCATAATAGCAGAGAAAATACCTGGACTGGCAGTAGGCAAAACGACTTTTATGGCTGTTTGCCAATTGGTTGCACCAAGTGCTAATGAAGCTGAAGTTAAATTTGAAGGCACACTTGACAAAGCATCTTCACAAATAGTAAAAATAATAGGAATTACGGCAAAACCCATTGCAAAACCAACAACAATGCTATTTCGTTGATCGTATTGCTGATTGAGAACATCTGATATCCATATTCTATAATCTCCACCGAGTAAATAGAATTCAACTAAAGGACCTAACCACTGAGCTACAAAAAATCCAATAATGATTAATGGAATAATTATAGTAAGTTCAGTTCCCGGTTTTAATTTATTTATAAATTTATTAGGTAGTTTATTCCAAATATACGCGCCAATAATTATCATTAAGGGAGTAATTATAAAAAGCAACATTACATTAACAAATATTTTTTCAAGCAAAGGAGCAAGCCATAATCCAGCAATAAAACCGATAACAACACTTGGCAAAGCTGCCATGATTTCAACAGTTGGTTTAATGAAATTCTTAATACTTGGATGAGAAAATTGAGAAGTGTATAATGCCCCCATCAATGCTAATGGAATTGCAAACAACATTGCATAAAAAGTTCCCTTAAATGTTCCAAGAATTAATGGAATTAAACTAAACTTAGGTTCAAAATCATCTGTTCCACCAGTTGATTGCCAAACATATTCTGGTTTAGCATAACCTTCATACCAAACTTTTCCGAATAATGTTTTAAGAGTTGTTTCAGGATGCGGATTATCAATTTCAAAAATTGCTATTTTTTTATCATCATAAAGGATTGAGACTGCATCACCTTTAGGAGCATAAGCAATATCAAGCACTTTTGCAATACTTCCAGAAAATTCCAGAAGTATTCTTTCACTAGTTAGGTGATGAAGGTAAGCTTTCCCCTCTGAATCACCAGTTATAAAAGTTTTGTTTCTACTTGAAGGTGCAAATGCTGTGATATCATTGGAATGTATGAAAAAATTATGTGGTCTAACAAGTTTCCAACCGTAATCAGATTTTTCATCTAAAACACGCATAAAAGTTGATACTTCTCCTTTAGTATTCCCAACGACAACTGATTGTTCACCTAAAATAAAACCAAGCTTGGTTATTGATGAAAATTCATTCTCGAATGCAAGAATTTCTTGAATTATTTGTGGATTATTTTCATCTTTAAGAGATATATAAATAAGATTCCCATCAAAAGTGCCTATCATTAATTTTTCTTGAAAACTGTCAAGCTCGATAGATGTGATTTTTTTTGTAACATATTTACTTAGGTTTGCTTTAATGACTTTAGTTTTAATATCACCAAATAGATTTGTCGATAAGTGGTTTTTATAATAAAATAAATTATTTTCAGAATTAACTGCTACAAACGAAAAATCTTCGTCAGAATTAGCTTTGAATGATAAAAAGTTAATAGGATAATAATTAGAGTCTATCAAAATTTCCTTAAGAAAAATATATTCTGGGATTATTGTTCTTTTACCTTCATCATCAAAACTTGAATTAAAGTTCAACTTAAATAGATAAACTTTACCATTATCTGTCCCTATTCCAAGGTAATTAGTAACTGATTTTGAAAAGCTTACAATTCTTTCTTCTCCAGTATGATAAATATTAACAGATTTAATAATTGATTTTTTTTGAACATCTACAAAATCTAATGTCCCATTTTTTGAAACTACAAATAAGATTTCTTTGTATTCGTCAATACCAATTAATACTGGTTTTTTATTTGAATTAAAATTATCATAATTAAAATTTTCAACTTTTTTTGAATCAGCAGAAAACCATAATGGAAAAGCTTCAGAAAAGATAAAGAATAAAATTGCTACAACTGAAATGATAGTAGCAATTCCACCAAAGTAAATAATTACCTTAGAAAGTTTGTCAAAAAAAAGTGCTTTTTTATGCTGAATATTCATTAAACCAAGCCGTAAAAGGATAAGACAAAGATTTGTAAAAGCTCTATTCTAACTTTTTGAGTTCTTTTTCAACTAATTCTTTAGTTAGTGGTAAGTAACCATCTTTGACAACTATTTCTTGTCCTTCATAACTAAGAACAAATTTTAAGAATTCCTTTAATAGTGGATCCAGAGGCTTATTAGGAGCTTTATTTATATAAATGTTCAGGGTTCTTGCTAGAGGATACTTATTATTAAGACAGTTTTCATAATCAGGGAAATGGAATTCATCATTTTGATTAAAAGCTATTGGTAGTGCTTTAACACCTGATGTTTTATAACCAATTCCAGAGTAACCAATTGCATATTTATCTTCAGTAATTCCTTGCACCACAGATGCACTCCCTGGTTGTTCTTTTACATTATCCTTAAAATCTCCTTTGAATAAAGCATGTTCTTTAAAGTAACCATAAGTTCCAGAAGCAGAATTTCTACCATACAAACTAATCGGCCTATTAGCCCAATCACCACTTAAACCTAAATCTCCCCAGGTTGAGATTTCTGATTTGTAACCACCTCTTCTTGTTTTAGAGAAAATTGCGTCAACCTGAGGCAAAGTTAGGCCAGTTAAAGGATTATCTTTATTTACATAAATTGCTAATGCATCAATGGCAACTCTTATTTCAGTGGGTTTATAACCAAATTTTTTTTCAAAAGAATCTATTTCTTCTTTTTTCATATCTCTTGACATAGGTCCAAGCTGAGCTGTGCCATTGATTAAAGCAGGCGGTGCAGTGCTCGAACCTTTACCTTCTACTTGAATATTAACATTAGGATAATACCTTTTAAAGCCTTCTAACCATAATGTTAGTAAATTATTCATTGTATCAGAACCTATACTAGATAAATTTCCAGAAATACCTGAGATTTTTTCATAATGTTTAATGTTCTCATCTACTTTAACTTTAGTAGCGTCATTGACTTCTGTTTGAGATAAGTTTTTAATATCCTGATTATTTGATAATTCCTTGTTGTAATTTTTTTCCGTTTTATCTGAGCAAGCATAAAATGATATAATTAAAGTTAGAAAAAACATTTTGATTATTTTAACCATTCGATTTTCTCCTAAATTTAACATTTAAAATTAAGAAAAATTTATGATTTAAATTTTATATTCATATTAACAAAATATTAATTTTTCCTTTATAGCTTTGAATATGGAAAAATTTTAACAAATTTGTAATAAAAATTATTTCAATTGTTAAATAAAATTCAAGTTTTTATTTTTAGAAAACTTTTTTAGAAATAGATTATGTTATTACAAAGTTTTTATCAAACTTGGTTACCATTTATTTATTTGTACAGTATAGGTGGTATAATTTTTTTTGTTGGACTTTACATTTTAATAAAAAGTAAAGCATTAAACTTGCAAAAAAAACAACATAGGTATTGGTTAAAAGTTTTATTAGTTGGATTCTTTTTCTTTTTAATCCTGCATTCTTTCTTAATTATTTCGGCATTGTATTTTTAGGAGAATTATGCCTTCATTTAATCAAACTTCGCTTCCATTTATGTATTTATATGGTGTTGGAGGTTTATTTTTTTTTAAGTGGAATTATTATTGTAAAAAGAGCAAAAGCATATAACCCATTGAATAAACATCATTGTTTTTGGTGGAAAATTACTATTTTTGGTTTTTTTTATTTCTTAATAATACACGCATTATTAATAATTTCAGCACTTTATTTTTAATAATTTTTAAGAAAATATGGAAACACATCATAGTTTAGGTACTTCAATTGACTGGATTGTAATGGTTGCTTATTTTATTGCAATCCTTGCTTTTGGAGCTTATTTCAGTAAATACAATCGAACAACTACTGACTTCTTCTTTGGAGGGCGAAGATTTGCTTGGTGGCTAATTGCTATGAGTATTGTTGCCACAGGCGTTGGAAGTCATAGTTTTATTAAATACTCTGCTAAAGGTTTTGAAGCAGGTTTCTCATCTACAATGACATATATGAATGACTGGTTTTTTGTTCCATTTTTTATATTTGGTTGGCTTCCAATTATTGTGTATACTAAAATTAGATCAATTCCAGAATATTTTGAACGAAGATTTTCTCCTTTAACAAGATTTTTTGCTACTTTCTTACTATTGTTATATATGGTTGGTTATGTTGGAATTGGTTTTCTAACAATGGGAAAAGCAATTCTACCTTTACTTCCACCAGAATTCACAATTTTTGGATTTAACATTGAAATAAATTTGATGCGATTAGTTGTTATTATAGCACTGATAATAGGTATTTATATTACTTATGGTGGACAAACAGCTGTCATTTTTACTGATTTACTTCAAGGTTTTATATTATTATTTACAGGATTTTTAGTTTTTATATTAGGAATTGATTATTTAGGTGGTTTTAAAGTTTTCTGGAGTTTATTACCTACTGAATGGAAATTACCATTTGCTCATTTTAATGACCCGCCAGGTTTTAATTTCGTTGGAATATTTTGGCAAGATGGAGTTGCAGGTTCTGTTGGATTTCTATTTATGAATATGGGATTGATTATGAGATTTATGGCGTGTAAAAGTGTTGATGAGGGGAGAAAAGCTGCCACTTTCAATATACTATTTATGCTCCCTCTCTCTGCAATTGTTGTAGGAAACGCTGGATGGATTGGAAAAGCCCTTTCGGTTTCTAATCCCCAACTTGTTCCTCCTGATACAGATCCAGATGCAATTTTCGTAGTTGTTGCCAATATCATTTCCCATCCTGGAATTTTTGGATTTATTATGGCTGCTTTAACTGCTGCACTTATGTCCACAGTTGATACTTTACTCAATGCCACAGCTGCAGTTTATATAAATGATATTCATAGACCTGTAAAAAGATGGATTACTAAGAAAATTCAATCTTGGAAAGAGGAGGATAGACAAGAATTACTTTCTGCGAGAATTGCAACTGCTGTTTTCACATTTTTAGGCGTTTTAACAGTTATACCTTTTAGTAAATTTCCAACTGTTTATGAAGCTCACGGCTACTTCCATTCTACTCTAACTCCACCATTGGTTGTTGCTATTTTCTTAGGAGTTTTCTGGAAAAAATTTAACAATTCATCTGTAATTGGAACTCTTGTTGGTGGAGTTGCATTAATGATTTTAGGTATGTATTATCCAAGACCATTAATTGAGTTTTTTGCTCACGGAACTGCTTATGAACCAAAACATCCTTATACTTATATAGGTGCTTTATATAACTTATTTGTATGTTTGTTCTTTGCAGTAATTACTACTTTGACAACTAATTATCAAATTAAATTAGTAGAAAAGATTAAAAATTTCAGCAATCATAGATTAATTGTTGCATTAATGGTTGTTTCATCTATTCTAATCTTTTTATTAATTGGTTTTGATCTATTACCATTAGTTTTTCTAATAATATTAAGTTTTTTAATGGTGTTTTTTGTTGTATTAGCATCAAATTATTACTTTGTTTATAATGAAGAAGAAAAAACTGACGGACTGACAGTTTGGTCTATAAATAAAGCAAAAGAATATTTCAAAGGTTCAAAAGTAAATGATAGGGATGGTCAAAAAATAAAAGTGAAATGGAAACTTAAAGAAGGCGATGATGATGCTTTACATTTTTCAAAAAATGATATGCAAAAAATGGCTGCTGAGGTTGGAGATTTAGTTTATATATCTGATGCAAGAAAATTTTTAGGCGGATTAAAATCCTGTCATTCAGTTTTTGGAGAACCTCACGATGAAGATGGAGTAGTTTACATAAGCAAAGAACATCGTGAACAAGGTCAGTTTGTCAAAGGGAAAATTTTAATAGCAGAAAAAGAAATGTAATAAAACACTATGATTAAAATCTCATTACTCATTCTCTCACTAATATTAAATTCTGCTAATATTTTCGGACAAAAAATTGGTGATATAGAACCAGAAAAACCATTAGAAAAATTTCCTAAAAATACTTGGGGAATCGATATAATGTTTGGGGAAGCAGGTTTTGGATTAGGGACATTTTTTAGATATCAAATCTCCCAAAAGTGGACTGGATACTTTGATATTTCTTTCTCAGAATCTAAAGATGAAAGAGAAATTGAATACTATGACTATTGGGGTAATCCATTTGTAATTGGAAAGAAAAATAGAATTTTTCAGATTCCAATGTTTCTGGGATTGCAATATCGTTTATTTGAAAATATTATCGCTGAAAATCTAAGACCCTATTTGAACCTTAGTATAGGACCAAGTTTAATAATAACCACTCCTTATGAAGAAGAATTTTTTAGTTCTTTTGGTAATGCAAAATCTAATTGGGCTTTTGGAAGCTATTTAGGATTTGGGGCGAACTTTGGCTTGGATAAATCCAGTTTATTAGGAATAAACTTGAGATACTACTATATTCATCTATTCGATGAAGGGGTTGAAAGCCTTTATGGAAGATATCAGAAAAATTTAACTGGTTTATTCATTGCACTAAGCTTAGGAATTATGTATTGATTTAGTTTTTTTTATGAGAAAATTAATTTCATATCTAATTGTTTTTTTATTTCTTTCAAAGATAATTTTCTCGCAAAAACTAATTCAGACCAAACCTCCAGATTTTGTGAATATTAAGGAAATTATACCTGATATTATTGTTGAATTAAGATATTTTGGAGAGCATAATTTCTTAGGTAAAAAAGTTGATGGATATAATTCTGAAATTTGTTATCTGACTAAAGCAGCGGCTGAGTCGCTTGCAAAAGTTCAAGCAGAATTAAGAAATTTTAATTTTACACTTAAAGTTTATGATTGTTATCGTCCGCAAAGAGCTGTTGACCATTTTATAAGATGGTCTATGGACTTGTCTGATACTATTACGAAAAAGGAATTTTACCCAACTATTGATAAAAAAAACTTATTCAAGGATGGTTATATTGCTGATAAATCATCTCATAGCAGGGGAAGCACTGTCGATTTAACTATAGTACCTTTGCCTATTCCAGAACAAGAAAAATTTAATAAGAACTATCAATGTGAATGTTTCTTTTCTATAGATAAAAGATTTAAAGATAACTCAATTGATATGGGTTCTGGATTTGATTGTTTCCATCCAATATCACATACTATAAATAATAACTTAGAAGTAAATCAGAGAATTAATCGGTTTCTTCTGAAAACTTTAATGGAAAAATATGGCTTTAAAAATTATCCACTTGAATGGTGGCATTATACTCTAAATGATGAACCATATCCTGATACTTACTTTGATTTTATTATAGAGTAAAAAATCTTTTTCTCAAAATTGAATTCCCAATCATTAGAATATAACTATTCTTTATCAACTAATAATTGAAATACATACAATAATAGCAAATCTTTTATGGCATTTACTTTGCGAATAATTTGCGACTAAAAAAGGAGAAATTATGAAAATCACTCATATAGAGCACATTGGAATAGCCGTTAAAAATTTAAGGGAAAGTATTGAGTTTTACGAAAAAGTGTTAAATCTAAAATGTTACAAAATTGAAGAGGTTGCAGATCAAAAAGTTAAAACAGCATTCTTTCAAGTGGGACAGACTAAAATAGAACTATTGGAGTCTACATCTGAAGATGGTCCAATAAATAAATTTATTGAAAAAAAAGGTGAAGGAATTCATCATATAGCTTATGCAGTTGAAAATTTGCAAGAGTCTTTGGATTCTGTCAAATCTAAAGGTGTTCAACTAATTGATTCAGAACCTCGATTGGGTGCAGAAGGATTAAATATTGCATTCATCCACCCTAAATCAACTTTTGGTGTATTGACTGAATTTTGTGAAAAGCCAAAGCAATAGAGAGATTTAATATGAGTCAACAAGATAAAATTAAGGAATTATTAGAATTAAGAGAAAAAGCCCGCCTTGGTGGTGGACCTAAAAGAATAGAAGCACAACATAAAAAGGGTAAATTAACCGCTCGTGAGAGAATTGATTTACTTTTAGATGAAGGTAGTTTTGAAGAGTTTGATATGTTTGTTTCGCATAGGTGTATTGATTTCGGTTTAGCTGAAGAGACTTATCTTTCAGATGGAGTTGTGACTGGTTATGGCACAATCGACGGAAGGCTTGTATATTTATTTTCCCAAGATTTTACAGTTTTTGGTGGTTCTCTGTCTGAAATGTATGCAGCAAAAATTTGTAAAATAATGGATAAAGCTATGAAAGTCGGTGCACCTATAATAGGTATTAATGACAGTGGTGGTGCAAGAATTCAGGAAGGGGTAAAAAGTCTTGGTGGTTATGCAGATATTTTTCAGAGAAATATTTTAGCTTCTGGATTGGTTCCTCAAATTTCTGCGGTTTTCGGACCCTGTGCAGGTGGTGCAGTCTACTCTCCTGCTTTGACCGATTTCATTATAATGTCCAAAGATACAAGTTATATGTTTGTAACCGGACCTAAAGTCGTAAAAACTGTTACTGGAGAGGTTGTTACTGAAGAGGAATTAGGTGGAGCAATGGTTCACGGTAGTAAATCTGGTGTTACTCACTTCGTTGCAGATTCGGAACAAGAAGGTATATCGCTTATACGTAAACTTTTAAGTTATATGCCTCAAAATAATTTAGAAGACCCACCATTATTACCTTGCGATGACCCAATTGATAGACTTGATGATACATTAAATGAACTAATTCCAGAAAATCCAAGTAAGCCATACGATGTTAAAGATTTAATCCACGCAGTAGTTGATTATAATGAATTCCTTGAAGTTCAAAGACATTATGCTCCGAATATAGTAATTGGATTTGCAAGATTTAATGGAATATCTGTAGGAATAGTTGCCAATCAACCAAATTATTTGGCTGGTGTTTTGGATATAAATTCATCAAGAAAAGCTGCAAGATTTGTAAGATTCTGCGATGCATTTAATATTCCGATAGTAACATTTGTAGATGTTCCGGGCTTTCTTCCTGGAACCGCACAAGAATATGGTGGAATAATTATTCACGGGGCTAAATTACTTTACGCTTATGGTGAAGCAACTGTCCCTAAAATAACCATTATTTTAAGAAAAGCATATGGTGGCGCTTATGATGTTATGAGCTCAAAACATTTAAGAGGAGATATTAACTATGCGTGGCCAGGTGCAGAAATAGCTGTAATGGGTCCAAAAGGTGCTATTGAAATTCTCTATAGTAAAGAGTTTAAAGAAATTACTGATTTCGAAGAGAGAATGAAATTTCTACAACAGAAAGAAGAAGAATATAGAAAAAAATTTGCTACTCCTTATGTTGCAGCAAAATACGGTTTTATTGATGATGTCATTGAACCTCGTAATACAAGATTTAGAATAATTAGAGCTTTGGAATCTTTAAGAACCAAAAAAGATGTAAATCCGCCTAAAAAACATTCTAATCTTCCTTTGTGAGAGAGAAATTATGTTAGTAGCTCAAGTAACTCAAATTATTTCAGATTCTACTTCAATACTTGTTCATAGAAATTCAGATTTATTTATGAAAATCGATCCTTATGGAATTGGTATGACCTTTATAGGATATGGAGTAGTGTTTTTAGCCCTTTTATTTTTATATATTATTTTTTATAACCTCACTAAGTTGTTAAACTTTAAGTTGAAAAGAATTTTACTTAAAGAAGGTAAATCAGTTGATAAAAAAAATGTAAGTGAGATAAGTGGTGAGGTTAATGCTGCAATTGCCTATGCAATTTATTTGTATTTTAATGAGCTCCACGATAAAGAAAATACAATTGTGACCATTCATCGAGTTTCAAAAATATATTCCCCTTGGAGTTCAAAAATTTATAGTTTAAGACAATATCCAAGATAGAGGTTATAATGAAGAGTTTCAAATTTACCATTCAAGGTAATAAATATGATGTAAATATATTAAATATCGAAGATGATATAGCTGAGATAGAAGTAAATGGAACATTGTATAAAGTTGAATTAGAAAAAAAAATCTCAGCACCTAAAACACCTAAGTTAGTTAGAGCATTTGCGGTTCCATCAACAGAAACAGTTCCATCTCAACAAAAAACTTCAGCTCCAACAATGCCCAAAGGAGTTGGATTCATAAAATCACCTTTGCCCGGAGTAATTTTAGATATTTATGTAAAAGAAGGTGATAAAGTAAGTATTGGTCAAAAATTAATTACTCTGGAAGCTATGAAAATGGAGAACAATATCAATGCTGACAAGGAAGGAATTGTTAAATTAGTTAAAGTAAAAAAAGGTGACAGCGTTTTAGAAGGTGATACACTAATCGAAATCGGGTAGAAAATGGAAAAATTCTTTGAATTTATCTCTCACGGCTTAGAGCAATTTTTATTATACACCGCTTTTGCAAATATGACTATAGGTCATATCATTATGATAATAGGTGGATTAATTTTCATTTATTTAGCAATTAGAAAAGAATATGAACCTTTACTATTAGTTCCTATCGGATTTGGAATTCTATTAGGAAATATTCCTTTTCTTGAAACTGCAAAGCTTCAAATCGGAATTTATGAAGAAGGAAGTGTGTTAAATTATTTGTATTTTGGAGTACTGAAAGGCATTTATCCCCCTTTAATTTTTCTAGGTATAGGAGCAATGACTGATTTTTCAGCACTACTTTCTAATCCTAAATTAATGTTATTGGGTGCTGCTGCTCAAGTTGGAATTTTTGGAGCGTATATTCTTGCGCTCTTAATTGGTTTCATACCAGAAAAAGCTGCAGCAATAGCTATTATAGGTGGTGCTGACGGTCCAACTGCTATTTTTCTATCATCAAAACTTGCTCCTGACTTAATTGGAGCAATTGCAATATCTGCTTATTCATATATGGCTTTAGTTCCTGTGATACAACCACCTATTATGAGATTACTTACAACAGAGCAAGAACGCAAAATTAGAATGAAACCACCCCGCTCTGTTTCTAAAACGGAAAAAATTCTGTTTCCCATTGTTGGATTAATGCTAACTACTTTTATCACCCCAAGTGCATTACCATTATTAGGTATGTTATTTTTCGGAAATCTATTAAAAGAAAGTGGAGTTACGAAAAGATTAGCTGATACTGCAAAAGGTGCATTGATTGATATTGTTACAATTCTTATTGGTTTAACAGTTGGTGCATCAACTCAAGCAACAACTTTTTTAACATCTCAATCCATCGGGATTTTTGCTTTAGGAGCTGCTTCATTCATTATTGCAACTGCTGGTGGGATAATTTTTGTTAAAGTTATGAATTTATTTTTACCTGATGATAAAAAAATTAATCCTTTAATAGGTAATGCCGGAGTTTCTGCAGTCCCCGACAGCGCAAGAGTTTCTCAGATGATAGGATTAAAATATGACCCTACAAATCATCTTCTTATGCATGCAATGGGACCGAATGTTGCTGGAGTTATTGGAAGTGCAGTTGCAGCAGGAATTATGTTAAGTTTCTTTATGGGTTAAGATTTATATCTCGGTAATGAGAAAGAAAATTCTGTCCCCTCACCTAATTTGCTTGAAACCCAAAGTTTGCCAAAATTTTTATTTATAAAATCTCTGCAAAGTATCATCCCCAATCCCGTGCCTTTTTCTTTTGCAGTTCCTGGAGTAGTAAAAGATTTATTAAGAAGAAAAAGATTGTTTATCTGTTCATCGTCCATACCAACTCCATTGTCTTTTACTGAAGTAATGATTTTATTATCATCAATTCTACTCGAAACAATTATCTCTCCACCAAAATTTGTAAACTTTATTGCATTTGAAATAAGATTATTTAGCACCGAATAAATCATATTTTCATCTGCATAAGCAATGTGTTCAGGATCAGTTTTATTAACTAACACTATATTTTTTCTTGAAGCATTCGATTTTAAGAGCTGAAAAATACTTTGAACTATAAGATTAATACTAATATCAGTAGGCATATATTGAATTTTACCTGTTTGCAGGCGGGACCATTCAAGAAGATTTGTAAGAAATTTTATGGTTAATCGCGATATTTCAACTATATTACTTGAATATTCTTTTATTTCTTCTTTTGAGAGATTATCTATATCTTCAGCAAGAATTTCGGCATACCCAGTTAATCCAATCAAAGGTGTTCTTAAATCGTGTGCTATTAACGAGAAAAATTTATCCTTTTCAGCATTTGCTATTTCTAAATCTTCCTTCACTTTTATTAATTCAGTTTGAGCCTGTTTTTGAATAGATATATCGCGAAGAAGAATTAACGCTTGATTATCCGAATTATATATAATCCTTGCTTCGTAATAAGAAAGTTTACCATCTCTTTCTAAAGAAAACTCAACAGTTTGAAGTTGCTTGTCAGATAAAGTATTTCTTACAGCATTAATTATTAAATCAGCTGCTTGATTGGGGAATATCTCTTCAACTCTTTTCCCAATAATTTCCATCGGATTTGAGAAAATTCTTATTGAGTTATTAGAGCTATATTTGAAATCAAGAAAAACACCATCAAAAGAAATTAAGAATAATAGATCTGGTATAGCTTTAAGAATTGATAAGTCCCTTAATTGATAGTTCTTAATTAGCTCATCAATAATCTTTATATCTGTTACATCTTCAATAATAGAATCTATGTAAACTAATTGATTATTTTCATTATAAACTGGATTTATAAATTCTTTCAAGAATAATAACTTTCCATTTTTAGTAATCCATTTAGATTCTATAAATTTGTTTTTTATTTCACTTTTAAGATAATTTAAATATTTATCGGGATTAGTGTTTTTTCTAATTTCTGAATCTTTTGAAAAATATTCTAAAAACTCATTAAAATCATTAAATTTTAGTAAACTCAATAAATAATCATTAATGAACAGTGGCTTCCCCTCTAAATCAATTCTGATAATGCCCAAGTTCTTTTGATTTAATAATGACTTTTCTAATGATAAACTATTCTGTAATATATTAATAGCTTCGCTCATTTGATTAGTAATTAATTGAAACAAAAGATAAAATAACCTTTGTGCCTACACTTTTCTGACTAACAATATCGAATTCACCACCCATTATTTTGGTTAAACGATAAGCTATAGTTAAACCTAATCCCATCCCTTGATATCGTCTTGTAAATGTATCCTCTTCTTGATTGAAAGGCTGAAGAAGTTCGTTAATTTGCTCTTGATTCATTCCTTCACCGGTATCAGTTATAGCAATAAAAATTTTTCCATCTTGAAAGTAAGTTCGAACGACTACATTTCCATAGTGTGTATATTTAATTGAATTTTCAACTAATGAATAAATAATTTTCCATAATTTTTGTTTATCAATACGAATTTGCTTTTCAAAATTTCCTAAATCCAAAAGTAATTGAATACCTTTATCAATAGCTCTTCGTACAAGATTATCATAAACGGATTTAATCACTTTGTTCGGATTTATGTTTTCATACTCAAGTATCAATTCTTTGGATTCTAATTGAGAAAGTTCAATTATATTTTCAAAAAGATGGGTTATTCTTCCTAAAACTTCTTTCATCAGAGAAGTAATTTCTTTTAAAGTCCCATAATCTTCATTCTTTAGACTTTCATCAATTATTTCAGAATAACCTGAAATTGCGTGAAAAGGAGTTCTTATTTCATGAGAAATATTTTCTATGAATAAACTTTTTAATCTGTTTAATTCAGTTTCTTTTTTAAATGCTAATTTAATTTTGTTTTGATATTCTATTTCACTAGTTATGTTCTGCAGAGTTACCAGATAAATTTGATTAACTCCTGTCAAATTAAATTTAAAAATTCTGCCTTTAAAGAATTGATCATTATAGTTATAATCAAAGATTGATGATAGATTAGTTGTTTCTTTAATCTGTTCAATTGTATTTGACAAAATATTGAATAAATCTTTATTAACTATCTTTTCAATATTCTTTAATGAATAATTTGTATCATATTTAAATGTTTCATAAAAACATTTATTGGCTATTTCGAGAGAAAGATAATTAGTTTTAGCTTTTACTAAAAAAATAGGATCTGAAACACTGTCAAGAATCATCTTAATTTTTCTTGCTGATGTTTCAGCTTCAATTTTTTGCTCAATATGATTTGTTATATCATAGACAATAACGAAACTTAATTTTTCACCATTTACTATTCGTGCTGCAGGTAGGAATTTAATTTCTTTATAAAGTTTATTACCTGTCGATGACAAAATTTCTATTGTTTTATTCCACTTTTGTCCGTTATAGAAAGCATTTTCTAATGTAAGCAACTCTTCTTTACTTAAGAATTTTTCAAGTGCAAAGCAAAAAAATTTAGAATGGTAAGACTCAATAGTTATTTCAAAATCTTTTTCAAATTCTTCAGATAAATAAATGATATTTCCATCAGATGATGTTATAAGAATCGGAATTTTCAAAAACTCTAATGCTGTAGTTATCGAAGCTATTCTATTTTCTCTTTCCAGAAGTTTTATTGGGTCTAAGAATCTGAGAAGAAATAAATCTTCATTTTTTAATTGAATGCGAGTAATATTAACAATATACTCTTTAGATTTATTCAATTCTTTAGATAAACATACAAAATTCAATAATGAAGTGTTGAAAGAAGAAAAGGAAAATAACTTTAAATTTTCTTTTAATTCTGAAACAGATTTTTCATTTTCATTTGTTAAGATATCAAATAAAGAAGAATATTTAAATGAATCATTATAATGAATAATTTCTGCATTCGCATTCATTACAATCAATGGCTCTTCAGAAAGATATAAATCTAAATTTGAATTGACTATTGATGAATTCTTTAAATCTAACGAAGACATCGGACTACTTTTCAATTTTAATACCTTTAATTTCTATAAGATTAGTGGTTTGTAAATTATCTACTGAACCAAAAGTAATTCTTTTTTGGTTTAATTTTTCTATAAAAATTAAGATGTTTTTGAGAAATTTTGATAAGACATTAGATAATTTCTCTTCCTGTTCATAGAAAATGTTAAAATAATATTTTGAATTGATTTCATTCTCACCAGGTATATAATAAGATTTAACTTTAGAAAAAATATTATTTAATACTTCCAATCCTTCAATTTCATCTTGATTATCACGATAAATAAAGCTCAATTCAATAGTAAATTTAAGAAGACTTGAATAATCTATAACATTGATATCTGTAATTTTAACATTAACACTTTGTAATAAGTTAGATTTTGTGTTAATCAGAAAATTAAATTCAAAATTTTCGAATTGAAATGCAATTTCTAACTCTTCATCAGAGGAAATATTTAGTTTTCTCAATTTCCAGTTCAAGTTAGAAAGAAAAATAAGAGCCTCGGAATAAGTGAGAGTATCTGCAAAACTTCCCCTTTTATAAACTTTATTTAAGCCAGATTCTTTTTTGGTGTTTTTTATTTCATTACGCATATCTGGCTTAAGACTAATATTTTCTATTTTATTAAGCATAATTACCTCATTTGATTATCGTTAATAATGAGGTTTAGTTAAGTATGTTTATCAAGTTTAATCATTTTTTGTTTATCTAAATATTTTATAAGCTCTGGATCTTGAATATTTACTAATTGATTTGAGAGTGATTTAATTTTCTCAATAGATAGTTCAATAATCTTAAGGTCATCAGAATGCTTCTTTTTGTTCTCATCAGAAATTTCGGATTTTAAATTCTCAATAGCCATTGCAAGACTACTTAAAGGATTGTTAAGATTATGTCCGATTGTACACGCCATTTCAATAAGAGCTTTTGAATGTTCAACTGATTTCAATTCATTTTGTAAATCAAAAATTCTTATTCCCGAACGAATCCTTGCAATTAGTTCTTGATTTTCTATTGGTTTGACTAAAAAATCATCTGCCCCAACATCCAATCCAGTTACCCTATCATTTAAGGATGTTCGAGCGGTAAGAATTATAAAGTATATTGTTTTGTATTTAGGATCACTTTTGACTTGAGAACAAAGACTTAATCCATCCATTTCTGGCATAATCCAATCAGCAAGGATTACTTTAGGAGAAAAAGTTTTAAGTTTTTCTAAGGCCTCGAATCCATTAGAAGCAGTTTGAACAATAAAACCATTCTTGGTTAATAGTTTTTCAAGAATAAATCTTGTATCTTTTTCATCTTCAACTAACAATACATTATCAGGTAAGTTCATAAATCGAGATATCTATTTATTTTATTTATAAAAGAATTAAAATTTTTAATTGGCTTAATAATAATATCAACTGCATCTAAATATATACTTTCAGTTTCTTTTCCATAATCTAATGTGGTTCCTGTAACGAACATCACTGGGATGTTTTTAGTTTTCTCATTTTTCTTTAAATATTTAGTGAATTTAATACCATCCACTTTTTCACCATTTAGATAGGTATTGGTCAGATTTATATCCATTATTATCAAGCCAGCTTGTTCTTCAGATAAGAATTTAATTATTTCATCAGCATTATCAGAAATAAAAGACTTAATACCATAACGATTGAAATAAAATTGATATAGCTGACCTGCTAATTCATCATCTTCAACAACTACTACAAGTTTTTTCATTCGGGAGATTCCGTTAAGAATTTAATAATTAAACTTGTTCTTCTATTAACAGCCGAATAAGGATCATTAGGATCTCTTAACCTTGTATCTGCATAACCTCTTATTTCATCAATTTTTGATGGTTCTAAACCACTTCCAACGAGAGTTCTTCGAGTAGCATTAGCTCTTTCAGAACTTAGCTCAAAATTAGAATAGCCTTTAGCACCTGAAATATATTGTCTTGAATCAGTATGTCCTTCAATAATTAGTTTATTAGGTAATTTTTGAAGATTTAATGCAATTTGCTGAAGAATTTTAACTGCTTCAGGTTTAAGATTGGCTGTTCCAACTTCAAAAAATATATTATTATTAGATTCAGTCATCTCAATTCTTAACCCCTCATTTACGATTTCAATATTGATTTGTTCAGCGAGTTTTTGAAACTCAGGATTTTGCATCAATTCCTCCTTAAGAGCATTACCTAATTCTTCAAGTCTTTTAATTTCTAACTCACGAAGTTGTTCTTTGATAGCTACAGAATAAATCTGAATAGGTACACCCTCTGAATTACCTACAGAGATTATTTTTAATTTTTCAGTAAAACCTATAGGGTCTTTAAAGTAACCTGCAACACTTTCAATAACCTTTTGGTCTTGTCCAAGAACCCATAAAACAATAAATAAGGCCATCAATGCAGTAACAAAATCAGCATAAGCAACTTTCCAAGAACCACCGTGATGCCCGTGACTGTGTTTTCCCTTTTTAATTATTATCGGGGCTTGTTGATCATTATTTTTCACCGCCCTTACCTCTGATATAATTTTCTAATTCAGAAAATGATGGCCTATAATCGCTGAAAATTGTCCTTCTTGCAAATTCAACTGCTACTATAGGGGGGTTTCCTTTTGCATATGCTACTATACAAGCTTTAATGGTTTCCAAGAATCTTTTTTCATTTTCGTGGATTAATTCTAAATTAGTTGCAATTGGACCAACAAATCCATAAGATAAAAGAACACCGAGAAAAGTACCCACTAAAGCAGCTGCTACGTGTAAACCTACATATTCAGGACCTTTATCAATAGAGCTCATAGTCACAATAATTCCTAATACTGCAGCAACGATTCCTAATCCAGGGAAAGCGTCCCCAACCTTTGATATTGTAGAAGTTACAGGTTTACCTTCTAATTCAAAAGTTTCAATTTCAGCATCAATTAGTGTTTCTAATTCATGTGGCGGAACACCACCTGATAACATTACCTTCATTGTATCAGAAAAAAAAGTAACAACATAGTGATTACTTACAAAATTCTTTGCCTGTGACAATATTTCACTTTCTTTTGGTGATTCTATATGTTTTTCAATTGCTAATAAGCCATCTCTTTGAGCCAGAAGGAAAAGGTCGTTAAGAGCTTTCAATAATTCAAGATAATCTTGTTTTGTTATTTTGAAACCTTTAATTAATAATGGGATTGAACCTATAATTTTTTTCAATAAGTTAGGTGGAGAAGAAATTAACATACTACCAACTGCTGCACCAACAATAATAACAAACTCAGCAGGCTGAACTAATAACACAACATTACCACCAGCAAACATAAAGCCACCTATCACAGCAGCGGTAACAACTACAATACCTATAATAACAAACATAACTTTAATCCAGATTTGAAGAAAAAGAATTTCTTTCTATAATAGATAGTATCTCATCAGCCTGATTACGAATATAATTCCAATCAATATTTGGCGATTTAATAGCTAACTCAATTTCTTTGCTAATTTCAGTAATTTCTGGAAAACCCATAGAGGCAGATACACCTTTTAATTCATGAAAAATTACTGATAATGTTTCTTTATCTTTTGATGAGATAGCCTCTAAAATCATACTTTCTTTTTTTGGAAAAGCTTTTAAGTAGATTTTTTTTAACTCATTGAAATTATTTACCAATTGATTATCTTCATTCTTAATTAAATTTAGCTTTTTACCAGTTAATTCTTCTATAGTTGTAAGTAATAGTTTTTCATCAATAGGTTTTGTTAGAACCTTATTAGCTCCTGCCTCTAAAGAAGCAAATAAATTACTTCTGTTACTATTTCCACTAATAACAATTACGGGAATACTCTTTATTTCATTTATAATTTTTATCACTTGTAATGTTTTAATTCCATCTAAGTTAGGCATTAAAATATCAAGTAATATTAAATCAGGTTTATAATTAATGGATTTTTGGATACCATCCAATCCATCAACACTTGTATAAACCTTACAATTATAGTTAGAGAATAAATCTACTAAAGTTGTTCGAGTTAAGTCTGAATCATCAACAATTAATATTTTAAGAATATCATTATTCATAATATTAGATTTTATTTGGTTTCACACCTTTTATATTATCGGGAATTTCCTTTTTCATTTCAGCTGCTTTTTGAATAGACTCCTTAACTTTTTCAAAAACTTCTTTTCTGTTAATACTAATATTTTTGGGAGCTTCAAATCCAAGTTTTACCTGATTATCCGAAATTGAAATAACTTTTATAGTAATTTCCCCATCAATTATAACTTCTTCATTCAATTTTCTAGTCAATATCAGCATTTTCAACACTCCACAAATAGTTGGTAATCAACGGGATATTTATCATTATCAATAATTTTTTGGAATCCCGTTTTAGTGTCCTGATTTATATAAATGGGAGCCTTAAGATTAGTAGTAATTTTCAATGGGTCTTTATTTAAAATAACTACAGCAAAGGCTTCGTGATTTTCTTCTATGGGGAAATTTTCATCAATAACCCTTATCCCAACAAGGGGAAAACAATATTCAGGTCTTTCGACTGAATTTAACCAATAGAAAATATCTTCTTCGGTTTTGATGAGCACGAACTTTTTCAAATGCTCAAACCCAATAAGACCATTTTCAAAGGTTAAAATTAGATTGTCATCAAATTCAATTTCACCTAAATGCTCAAAATATATTTTCATAACTTTAAATTTATTAATTATTTAACAATAACAATATCCACTCTTCTATTTAATGCTCGACCATAAGCAGTTTCATTTGACTCAATTGGTTTATACTCTGCGTTTCCAACTATAGAAACTCTATCGGGTGGCACACCTTCAACACTAATCAAATGATATGCAGTATTTAATGCCCTAGCAACTGAAAGATGCCAATTCGACGGATAAAGAGTTGAATTGATAGGAATATTATCAGTATGACCCTCTACTCTGATATCATTAGGCAACTTTTTTATAATGTTTGCAATTCTGTTTAATACAATTTTAGATGTGCTTTTCAATTCAGCTGAACCAGGTGTAAAAACTATGTTTTCTAAAATATGAATTACCACGCCTCTTTCATTCTCTTCCATTCTTATAGAATTTGAAAATTCACTCTCTGAAATTAATTGATTCATTTCAATCTTCAATCTATCAATTGGCGATAAAATTATCTGTTCGGATAATTTGTTACTTCTCACTTTTAATGGTTCAGATGTACCAAAGACATAACTAAATGCAGATAGCATCTTCTCGTACTTTTGAATGTCAAGGTTAGAGGCAGTATATAAAAGTATAAATAATCCTAATAACAGCGTGATTAAATCAGCATATGTTATCAGGTACCTATCCTTTTCGGAAGATTCATGGAGAGAATTATCCTCTGTATCTTCTAACCATATACTTTTTCTTGTTCTCTTTGGGGTAACAAACTTATCAAGCGAGATTTCACTAAAATCGGAATCTCTCCACTTTGAATCGCTATTACTCCCTGAAGAGATAATAACATCAGTTGTTTCTCGTCTTGATGACATTTTCTTAATCTATCGGCTATTGGTAACCAAATTAAATTTGCTGAAAAAACGCCCCATAAAGTAGCAATAAAAGCAGTAGCAATGCTTTTTATAAGAACCGCAGGTTCGCTACCAGCTTGAGACAAAGCCATAATTAAACCCATAACCGTTCCAAGAATTCCCATCGTTGGGGCATAACCACCCATTTTTGTGAAAATAAAAATATTGGAATTATGTCTATCTTGAATTGCTTTCATTTCAACTTCTGCAAGGTCCATTAAAAGGTAAGGGTCAGTTCCATCTATTGCATTTCTTAATAATTTTTTACAAAAGTAAAAGTCTATATTATTAATTTCACTTTCAATTGATAACAATCCTTCTTTTCTTGCTTTAAATGATAATTTAACCAGCGAATCAATAATTGCGTTAGGATTATAAGTTTTAGGAAAGTAAGCAATTTTAATTAACTGAAAAATTTTAAGAAAGTTTTCAAACCCAAACCCAATTATTACTGCAGCAAAAGTTCCACCAAAAACTATTATAATTGGAGGAATTAAAAAAAGTGCGTTAAGCGAACCTCCTTCAAGAATGAAAGCTCCAAAAATAGAAAACAGCCCTAAGAGTAATCCGTTTATCGTACCTAATTTTTTTATCATAAATAATCTAATAATGATTTTGGAAGTATTGCAGCAGCAATTTTTTGAGTGACTTGCAGTAGATAATCTTTATTTTGTAAATCAATTATAGATTTAACAACATCAACACCAACAACATCTTGATTAAGAGTTTGAATTTCAAGTGAATATTGATTTAACATCGTCTCAAAAGAGTTAAATTGATTAACAATATTACCAACCTCAGATAGTTTCTCAAGAACTCTTATATGAAATTTATCTACTTCAGCCTTTTGCGCCTCTGTTGGTAAGACCCCATTGCGAAGATTTCTTATAATAATTTGTAATGTATTAAAGATATCTGTTTGCTGGTTCAAGTTAAAATTAAAATTTAAAGAATTACCCTCGGTTGTATTTTGAAAATCAATATAGAAGTTGATTCTATTTGATGGAACTGATATATTTATTTCTGATGGTGGTTTATTGTTAATTGAAACTAAGTAACCTGAATTTGGGTCGAATGATAATGTATTGCTTGAAGAGGATGAATGAACTAAATTGTTGTTCGAATCTAAAATTTGATAGGTGAAACTATATTTGTTAGGTTCAACTTTTTCAAATCTCATCCTAAAAGTGTATTGATTACCAAAATTATCATAGATATTTTGATCGACTGTACTTATTGTTCCAATAGCTGCGTTTCTATCAAAAGAACCATTACTATACAAAATAGTACTGAAAACTTCTGCACCTGATAAATTTATTCGTTGAGTAAGTCCACTTGATATTTTTACATTTACATTTCCTTTAATCAGAGGATTTTGCTCAATTGTTTGATTATCATTTGAGAATTTAAATGGAACATCAGATAAATCAGTTCCACCAAAAACATATCTCCCCTCTGCTTTAGAATTTGCTACATCCATAATCATACGTAAAGATTGTTCTAGTTGATCGGCATAGTTATTTAAATTTTTTTGTTTTAATGGATCTTCTATATCTGTAAGCTTTCTTATAATTTGCAATAGCTCTGACTGAATAACTTCTAACGAGAAAACTGTTTGATTTAAGAATGAAAGTCCTGTTTTAATATTATTCAAGTTTGAATTTATTTGATTCAACATTTCATTATTACGAATTAATATTACTGCCTTACTTGGAGAGTCAGATGGCCTACTGACAAGGTTACCACTTGCAATTTGTTTTTGTATAGTGCTAATGGAATTTTTAAGACTATTAATGCTTTTAATGTAGTGACTTGCAATTGATGCTTCTGTTATCCTTGTCATACTAACTCCAGAATTGTTTTTAATAATTCATCAGAAACTTTAATTAGTTTTGCAGAAGCCTCATAAGACCTTTGAAATTGTAAAACATTTGTCATCTCCTCATCTAATGAAACACCAGAATTTATTTGTTTTTGCAATTCAAGTTGCTCAAGAACCAATTGATTTGCTTCTGTCAAGTTTTTATTTAATAATCCATCATTTCCAATTTCATTTATTAAAGAGGTATAATATTCCATTATAGTGGAATTATCAATAATCCTTTGATTTATAATCTCACTTATTTCAATTGCTTTATCTCCATTAGCTTGTGTGCCGTCGGAAGAGATAGAAATTAAGTTCGGGTTTCTAACTAATAATTGATTAATTCTCAAAACACCATCTTTATATTCTTCAAAAAAGTTCAAGCCAGTTTGGGGAGGAGTTGTGCGAGAATATCCTGTACTATGAATTCTATTAACTTCAATAACAATTGTATTGACTATTCTATCAAGCTTTTGAAGATAAGAGGGAATTTTTGAATTATATACATTAGATAGAGCATTCATTTCTCCATCTGTAAGAATTACAGGGTGAGTTCCACCTTTAATTCGCATTTGAATTCTTTTATTCTCATCAATATAAGATTCAAATTCTGTTACATGATATGCATCAACAGCGAAAGAACCACCTAAGGAAACATTTACAGTATTATCTGAGTTTGTTACTATATTTATGTTAGCTAACTTACTTAATTCATTGAGTAATTTATCGCGATGATCTAATAAATCATTTATTGAAACATTTTTAACTTGACTACTTTGAATATCTTTGTTTATCTGATTTATTTGAACCAAAAGTTTATTGATATTTTTTAATTTCTCGTCAAATTCAGTCTTTATATTTTCTTTGATTCCATTTAATGAAATATTTAGATTATTAACTTTTGAAGCCAAACTGGTTGCTGCATTCAATACACTTGTTCTTAAAGGATTAGATGTTGGAGAGGCAGCAAGTTCACTAAAACTTGCGAAAAATTTACCGATTAAATTTCCTAATCCTAATTCTGAAGGCTCTGAGAATAATGACTCAATGTTTGATATCAGTTCGCTCTGTCTTTTATTATCATTATATTTAGAATTAATTATTCTGGTTTGAGTTTCAACAAAATTATCTCTATATCTTAAAACATCTGCAATTTTAACTCCATTTCCCCAAACAAAACCAGCATTCATATCAGTAAAATCTGATGCGAACACTATCCTTTGCCTAGTGAAATTGGGATTATTGGTGTTGGCAATATTGTGACTAGTAATATCTAAAGCTCTTCGGTAAACTGCCAAACTTCTACTTGCTATGTCAAAAATTTTTGTAATTGCCATTATACTTTTCTATCTAATAGTTTTTGATTTTTAGAACCAAAGAGAGTTATAATTAAATCTCTGATAAATTTTCTCGAATTTTCTATCAAATACAAATTCTGAAAGTTATACTTTGAAACATCTTTGATTAATTCAGCTATTCTATCTCTAATCTCTAAGTATCTATCAATTTCGTTTTTATTTTTAATTTCTAATTTTTCAAAAATCAGCTGATGAATATTTTTATTTTGAAAGTTTTTAACATTACCTAAAAAAGAATTTAGCAACTTTATTCTTTCCTTTTCAATGTTTTGAATATCCGCTAAAATTCTTTGATGATTATCAATCGATAATTCATATTCTTTGTATTGCTGATTTACTAATGCTTTTTGCATTGCTTTCATATTATTTAGTAAATCATCTAACTTCGTTTGTTGAGCTATCATAAGCTCTATAATTTTCTGGTATATCATAATTCTTTTTCAAAATGATTTAAATAACCTATTACTCTATTTATATATGCTTTTGTTTCTGAAAATGGTGGAATACCATTATACTTTTCTACATTTCCAGGACCGGCATTATAACCAGCTAATGCAAGTTTAAGATTACCATTATATTTATCGAGAAGTTCAGATAAATATCTTGTCCCACCTAAAATATTTTCTTTTGGATTCCAGATATTTCTTATACCAAGATACTCTGCAGTAGAATCAATAATTTGCATTAATCCTTTTGCATTAGCTGAAGATATAGCATTCTCTCTTCCAGCTGATTCAGCTAATATAACAGATTTAATTAAGTTCTTACTAATTCCATAACGTCTTGAGGCTTCATCAATTATATCTTCAAAACGATTAACTCTTTTAATTGACTCTTCACTCGGAGCTATTGGAGCAATTTCTTTTACTTGATTATCAAAATTAAATTTAGTGTTCAAAGGGCGAATTCTAAAAGATTCAAAAGTAAATTCTTTAGGCATTTGTTCACCAGTTAGTTTCTTGTAGATCATATCTGCAATTCCTAAACCTCTTCCTTCTGATATCCTATTTGCTATTTCAAAATGGAAAATTGATTCAAATGCATCACCACCATAACTTTCATTGCCAAACATCCCGTCAGTAGTTTGAGTCATACTCTTAAGCATCAATGAAGTAAGCAAGCTTTCAAATTGATTTGAAACCTCAGCGAGCTTTTTCTTTTCAGTCTCAGATTTAATTGGACTGAAATTTATCTCTGAAAAATGTTTTTGATTATTTGTTATTTTTAATTGAATATTTTCCATAACAAAAACTTAAAGAATAACTAACTCAGCAACTAAAGCTCCAGCTTCTTTAAGAGCCTGGAAAATTGCTATTATATCTTTAGGAGAAACTTTTAGAGAATTTAGAGCAGCTGCAACTTCCTGAACATTTGTTGCTCCTTGTATAGCTACAGTATTCGTTGAATCTTGTGTAACAAAAGGAATAGCATTGTTAACAATTGCAGTAGTTCCACTTGAAAATGCACCTGGCTGAGAAACAATTGGGTAGTTTCTTATAGTTATGTTTAAACTTCCGTGAGTTATACTTACTGGTTTTATTTGAACATTATTACCCGAAACAATCGTACCTGTTCTTTCATTTAATATTACCTTAGCAACATAATCAGTTTCAACTGGTAGAGATTCCAATTCAGATAAAAATGCAATAACATCATTTGTTCTATCAGCAGGAACTCTGACTTTTATTTCTGAGGCGTCTACTGCACTAGCAGTATTATCACCAAAACGAGCGTTTATAGTTCGACTAACATTATTTGATGTTGTAATATCTGGCATTTTCAAAAAAAGACTAAATTGATTATTTCTAACAGTGTTTTGAGGAATTTCAGTTTTTAATACACCACCTAATGGAACTCTACCAGTTAATGCATGATTTTTTGCAATACGATTTCCTGTATAAGTATTAAAATCATAACCTCCAATAGAAACTGGTCCTTGAGCAAACGCATAAACTTCCCCATCCAATGCGGATAGTGGAGTCATTAATAAAGTTCCACCAAGCAAGCTGGATGCATCACCTAATGACGAGACGATAACATCAAATTTAAATCCAGGTTTAAAGTTGTGCTGAAGATTTGCAGTAACCATCACTGCAGCAACATTTCTTGTTCGAACATCAGTTTGGGGTACAGTTATACCAAATCTTTTTAGCATACTGGTTATTGATTGCATCGTAAATTGAGTTCTATAAGTATCACCTGTACCTGCCAAACCAACTACTATTCCATAACCGATAACTTGCTCTGTATGATCACTATTCAAATAAGCAATGTCTTTTATTCTTTGAGTGAAGTTTAATTCACTCAAAAGAGAAATTATAACAAGTATAAAAATTGCTTTTCTCATTTTAGCACCTAAAATAAAAATCTTAAAAATCGTGTTAAAAGTCCTGGAGCTTGAGCCCCGCTTACAATTCCACTACCTTCAAAAGTTATTTCTGCATTTGATATGTTGTAAGATAAGACAGAATTATCAGCCCTAACATCAGATGTTCTCACTATTCCTTTAATTGTAATTAATTGCTCTTCATCATTTATGACAATTTTTTTGCTACCACTTATCAATAAATTTCCATTCTCTAAGACCGAATCAATAGTAGCGCTAATTTTTGTTTGAATGACACCTGAAGTTTTAGTTGAGCCAGAGCCTTTAAAGTCATTTCCACTACCTAAAGATGCATCACCACCTGGTAAAGGTTTCCCTTTCAAGTTTCCAGAAAAATCAATTGACATATCTATTTGCCTTCCACTTTTAGTTTCTGCGTTGTTTGAAGCTATTGAGGATTCAACAACAATTATAGTGATAGCATCACCAACTCTACTAGCCTTTTGATCGGAGAATAAAGAATAGTAAGCATTCTTTCTCATCTCCTGCGGGAAGACACTTATTGAAATTAGAATTATTGTTATTAACTTTTTCATAACCTTACTCCAATAATGCTTTTTGCGGACTAATAATTTTTGCTTTTAATATTTCATTATTGTAAGATAAAACATCAATCTTATCTCCAATTTTAGCATTTTGTCTTGCTATTGCATCCGAAGAGATAATCACAGAACCAACTCGAACTTCTAATATTATTTTGTCGCCTGATTTGATTACAGGTAATTCTTCAATCAAATCATTTTCAAGAATAGAGCCTTTTTTTATAAAAAATTTTGTTCTATAATTATTAAAATTAATATGTTTTTCTACTAAGTTACCTCGTAGTTGAGTTACATCTCTTAATTCATAATTAAAGTCCTCTGCCTTCAAAGTTGAGTTAATAGGTATATCACTTTTTGCAAGAAAAACATTTTTAAATAGTTTAACATTTAATTTTAGTATTGATTTTTTAGGGTTGTTTCGTTCATTAATTATAACTGGTAAATAAAAATATCCTGATTTATAATTACTTAAACGGGAGTTATCCAAGGAAATTTTTTTCAAATCGACTTTATCATCAATTTTAAATTCAACTTTATCAAAATTCTTAAATTTTGAATTCACATATTCAGAAAGTTGCTCAATAGAAATTTGAGCTGTTGAAATGAAATTAAAAAATAATATCAGAAAAAAAACTTTCATTTTATTAACCACGTTTTAAGTTGTTAGCCATTGTCATCATTTCTTCAACTGTTTTAACAGTTTTGCTATTTATTTCGTATGCTCTCTGAGCAGTTATCATAGCAATCATTTCTTCAACAACATCTACATTAGAAGTTTCAAGATAACCTTGTTGAATATCACCAAAACCATCCTTACCAGGTGTTCCAAAAATTGGAGTTCCACTTGCAGGGGTTTCAAGATAAAGGTTATTTCCAATTGGATTGAGTCCTGCAGGATTGATAAATTTAACAAGTTGAATGCTGACTGTTTCAATATTAGTTCCATCTGCTTGAACGATATTAACAACACCATCTTGAGAGATACTAATACCAACAGAGCCATCAGGCAACTGAATATCAGGATAAAGAGGGAGACCGCTGCTGTTTACAATAACACCATCAGCATTAAGTTTAAATGCTCCATCACGAGTATAAGCGAAAGTTCCATCAGGTCTTCTTACTTGAAAAAATCCTTCACCGTTTATTGCTAAATCGAAGAGGTTATTAGTTTGGATTAAACTGCCTTGCTCAAATATTTTCTGAGATGAACTTGGTTTTACACCATTACCAATGGTAACATTTTCAGTACCTACTTCGCGTATTCCTGGTGCAGATGTGTTTATCGGATTAACAGATATCCTTTGATACATCAAATCTTGAAATTCTGGTTTGTTTTTCTTAAAACCAGTTGTGTTCATATTTGCAATGTTATTAGCTATAACTTCAATATTTAATTGCTGAGCATACATTCCAGATGCAGCTGTTCTTAATGCTCTTGTGCTCATATTTTACCTCCTATACTTTTCCAATTTCGTTTGCTTTTTGAATTGAATCATCAAGTGATTGAACTACTTTGTAAGAAGTTTCGTAATCTTTAGAAACTCTAATCATATTTTGCATTTCCTCAATAGGATTGACATTTGACTCTTCCAAATATCCTTGCAATATTTTATAATTATCATCTGCAAAATCAATTTCAAAATTAGATACTTCATTGTAAACTAAATTCAAATTACTACGATTGTTCATTCTTTCATTATTTTTTGCAATCAACAAAGTATCAATTAAAATATTACCTATTTTAATCTCACCCTGTTCATTGATTAAGAGTGGTTGTTCTTCATTGATGGTGAATTCTAATAAGTTTATCTCACCATTTTTCCCTAAAACTCTTTTACCAGAATGGTCGGAAAGAAAACCATCTTCAGAGATGATAAAACTTCCATTTCTGGTAAATTCGTAACTATCATTATTTTGAAGAACGAAATATCCATTTCCTACTATCGCTAAGTTCAAAGGATTTCCAGTTTGATGAAGACTTCCTTGTCTATAATCAACTGGGGTTACGAACTGTGATGGTCCATATTGATTAAGTATCTCAACAAACATTCCTTCTCTCTTATAGCCTATAGTATTTAAGTTAGCCAGATTGTTAGCAATTCTTTCGAGGTTTCGTGAATGAGAATTAAGACTTCTTGCTGCGAAATAAATTCCTTTAATCATCTTTAACCTTGTTTTAATGAATTGATTTTAATGGCAAGTAAGATTTCTCCTACTGGCACTTTATTTTTTTTTGCAAAATCATAAATTTCAAACTGATTAAAATTCAAACCTTTGTTAAAAAATCTTGTATCCTTTAACCGTTTAATTTTATTTTTAGATAATCTATTCTTATATGATTTCAGAATCATTAAATCATTCTTGTTTAATTCTTTTTGCGAATACTTATAAGCAATAAATGTAGAAATTAAAAATATAACCGCAGAAGCAATTGTTATTATTTCCATCAGGCTCTAACCTTTCTAATTAGTGGAAATGAGAAAGTCAGGGTACTTCCAGATGAATTTTTAGAGTCTATTAAAAATTCTCCCTCGTGTTTTTCCATTAAAGATTTCAAAATATTGATACCTATTTGATTTTCTCTCAAATTTTCAATTTCGATTGATTTTGTAAAAATCATTTTGACTGTTATGCTTTGTTTGAAATATCTAGTTTGTATTATAATCCCACCATTTTTTTCAGTTAAAGGATTTATTAAACTAAAAGCATTTATGAGTATTTGATTTAAATAATTATTGCAACTCAATATTGAAGGAATATTTTCTTCAAGGTCAAGAACCAGCTCACAATTTTCAGCTAAAAGCGCTGGTTGAATAAGTTTATTGAATTCAATTATATTCTCATTAATTGAGCAGGGAATAATTTTGGGTTTTGAATTATTTATATTTATGAATTTAACAAGTCTATCAAGAATTCCTTTTATATCATAAACTTTCTTTTTAATTATTTCAATATTAGCACCTTGAATATCAGGATAATCATTTTTAATCAAGTCAGCATAAGTCAAAATAACCTGCATAGGCGATGCAATCTCCTCAATACTTCTATAAGTTAATTCCCCTAAAGCAGCAAATCGAAAATCATTTTCCAATTTTGAATGAAGCGAATGAAGATTGGAGTAAACATTATTTAGTTCAGATTTACTCAAATCAAGTAATATTCTTTGAAAAGTTAAGTTCAATATTGTTTGAAGGTATTTAACTTCTTTATTGTTAATTTCTGATTGAGTAAGACGAGTAAATGTAAATAAGATAGCCTTGAATTTAGCTTGAGTATAAAGAGGGACGATTAAGCAATTTTCGTAACCACTATTTAATTCGTTCAAAATAATTTGAGGTTTCCTTGTTTCTGCAATCCAATCAATTATTCCATTAGCATAACATTTTTTTACAAATAAGGTTAATGCAGTATCACAATTTGAATTAAGCGCTAACAAATTGGAAGTTTTTTCATTCATTATAAATATCTCTGGAGAGAAGAAATATTTGAGTGTATTCAATGCAGATTTGAATTCTTTCAAAACGTCTGTGGAATTTTTAAGCGAACTTATCTTTTCAGAGTAATCAAGGATAAAATCTGAATTGATAGATTTATCTTCAGATATTGAAAATATCTTCAAGGAATCACTTTCTGCTTTTTTTTCATTACCTTCATTAATTTGCCTACGGCTTATAGTAGGTAATGAAAGAGTAAAAGGATAATATTCTTGTTTATGTTGTTTAATTACTCTCAATTTAAGAACCTCACAAATTCCATTTGTTCCCAAAACAATGTTTTATAATTTGAAGAAAATTTTTCAGCATCAAGTTCTTTTTCAAATTTAAATTTACTCATAGTTAGCTCATCTAATTTCAATCCTTTATCAAGATATAATTCTCCAATTTTAAGTGCTTCAGTCATAAAGTCTGCAAGGTTGATGATTGAAGACATAGTTGGGCTTGATTGAGATTGTGAAGGCAAATGATGATATAAAATCGGCTCAATAATTTCAATTGGGAAATTCCATTTTTCAAGAAGTATGGCACCAATTTCTTCGTGAGTTATTCCATTTACTTCCAATTCAGCCTCTCGAAGTGTTGGTCTTTGAGATTGCAATAAATCTACAACTTTAATAAAATTTGAATGCATATATCTATGAATGATAGATAAACCGATATCGTGCAAAAAGCCGCAGATAAATGCTTCCCCAGTGTTTTGCATTCCTATGTCTTTCGATATTTTTTTAGCTGCTGAACCAACCAGATAAGAATGTAAGAGGAAATCTTTTTGTGATAAATATTTGTCAGTTTTGTTTCTAAGTGCATCAGAAATTGATATTGCAGCAACTATATTTTTTAACTCTCTAAAGCCAATTACTAAAATCGCAAAATCAATAGTTGTAACCTTTCTTTGTAAACCATACATTGGTGAGTTAGCAACTGTCAATATTTTTGTTACTAATGCCTGGTCGTGACTTACCAATCTATTTAACTCTATAGCATTTGTTCTTGGATTATCTAAAGCTTTTATGATTTCAAAAACAACTTTCGGAATTACATTAAGATTGAAAACATTATTAATAATCTTTAATGTTCTTTCTCTTTTTTGATGTAATGTTAGTTCTGAAGTTATCATAGTTTTTACTAAAAAATTAGTGTATCAAATTGAGCTTGAAAGAGTTCCTTGTAACTATCTAAAAAATTTTCTAAATATTGTAAATCGCCAAGATTCAAAATGTTGATAACACCGATATCTAACATGAAATTCTCATCCCAATCAAAATCGCCAATTAAAAATCTTTGGGTCATACAATCAGCTAAATGAATTATAGCGGCAAGTTCTCTATTTTCTGTTGCTAACGATGGGGAGTGGTGATATAAAATACCATCACCAATACTATCTGGAAGATTCCATTTTTCGGTCAGAAACTTGCCAATTTCCTGATGAGTCATTTTCATTACTTTCTCTTCAGCTGACAGATAACTCATTTTTTGGTTTTCAACTAATGAAACAATTTCGTGGAATTTGTTATTGAAATATTTGTGGATGACAGTAATTCCTAAATCGTGAAGAAGCCCTACAGTAAAGGCTTCTCCAGATTTACGGTAGCCAAGGTCATCAGCAATTCTTTTGGCTGCTACAGCGGTGATAATAGAATGTGCCCAATAAGCTCGCTTATTCCAGTTTTTCTCATCTATAGTTCTAAATGCATCCATCATAGAGAACGCAACGATAATATTTTTTATTTGATCGAAACCTAAAATTACTATTGCAAACTCAAGCGTAGAAACTCTTCGTGGTAAGCCATATAATGGAGAATTAGCGACAGTTAATATTTTGGCAACCATTGCTTGATCTTTACTGATAACCTTACTTAAGTCAGAGGCACCAACTCTTGGATTTTCAAGCATCTTTGATACCTCAAGCATTAAAAAAGGAATTGGAGGTAAGTTTCTGATTCCTGAGAGAATTTTGTTTCCTAACTCTCTTTTTGCATTTAAATCTGTAATAATTTCACTCATTGTAAACTAATAATTTTGATTTAAGATTTTTTATAATTTTTGTATGTATTTGTGAAACTCTTGAGACTGTAATTTTCAATAGTTCAGCAATTTCTTGATAATTAAGATTTTCATAATAATATAAAGAAATTATTAATCTATCTCTTTCACTTAATTGTTTTAGAGCTTTAACTACTAATTCTTTCATTTCGTTATTCTCAACCTCATCAAGTTGTGATTTTTGTTCTTCAGTAATTACTTCAGATAGCTGATAGCCACCGTCTTCATCTTCAATTTCATTATTTAAAGAAATATTTTGTGGAAAGTGTGAAGTGTTTTCATCAGAATTACTTGATTTTATTCGGGTGTTTAATTTTCTGAGCTCATCTATAATTCTACCTTTAATTCTTTGAATAGCATAAGTTTCAAACTTGGTTCCATAATCCGGGTCAAAACGATCTACAGCTTCACTAAGTCCTTCAATTCCTATCTGAAAGAAATCTCTTTCATCTACTATTTGGTTTGTTGATAGATGGGATTTTTTGATTACATAATGAACAAGATTCAAGTATCTGAGTATTATTTCTCTTTTTAATGCTGGTGTTGGAGAGTTTTTGAATTCTCTCCAGAGTTCTGAGTTACTCATTATTATTCTTACCTAAAATTGTTTCATTCGACTTATTATCAGAATCCTCATTACTCTCCATAGTTTTTACTAAGACATAAGCTCCTACTGATAATGTAATGGTAGTAATGAGAAATATAACGAGCGCTCTAAACAATATTTCAGTTATCGTTAATTGACTTTGACTATAAAATATTATTGAAAAGCAAAAAACTAATAAACCGATATTTAATACTAGCTTATTCATATTTCCTCCATTTTATTTTTTACAAATCATATACCAGCAAAAGGTCATATTAAATCAGAATTTTTATTTGATTTTTATAGTTTTTTTTTAGTTTTATTTTGATTATTGAATTATATCAGTGGTTAATATTGTGCAGTTGAGCAAATTTTAAAGATGTTCAACGAAGCCTTAAAAGTAGTAAGAATATTAGAATTATCGTAAAAAAATCCTAATAAATTATGCTCACTAACATATTCCTTTAAAGAAGGATTTTCTTTGAAAATCGTTAACAAGCTTATTCTGCTTTTAAGAAAACTATTAACTGCTTTCTGCAATTTCTGAAATGCTTCTTGACCTTCTATTTCATCTTTGGAATTATTGATAAGTATTAAGAAGCTTGATGGTGAACAAGCATTTTCGAAAATTTTAATTAGTGCATAAGCATCCATTATAGATGTAGGCTCACTATTGGTTACAATAACTTTGAAGCTGGAATTCTGAAGCAATGTAAGCTTCAATTCATCAATTCCTGCTCCATTATCTATTATAACATAATTATATTTTTTGCTAATAATACCAATTTCTGTAATTAAATTTTTTATGAAAATTTTAGGATTGCGTATAGTTAAAGAATTCTCATTCAGTCCAAAAATAATGTGAAGATTATCATTTAAACAGGTGATTGTATTTTCAATAGATACTTCTTTTAGATAATAATCATCAAGAGACTTTTGAACATTATGATTTAATAAAATGTTAGCATTAGGAAATCCGAGGTCAAGGTCGATTACTAAAACTTTATAACAATTTTCCGATAAACTTAATGCAGTTAATAATGATAAAATTGACTTACCAGTTCCTCCCTTACCAGAAATAAAACAAATTAAATTATCTAAATTATAAGCATTATTTTCTTTTTGAAGTTCACTAAGTTCAATAACTCTTTTAAGTTGACCAGCTATCATAAATTACCATCATAAATCAGATTAGATAAATGTTCTGCATCAGCAACCATAATATCATCAGGAATTACCTGCCCGTTAGTTATAAATGATACAGGAATTCCTGTTTTAGCAATAATATTTACGATGTTGCCTAAAACTGGAGCCTCGTCTGTTTTTGTAAAAATAAATCCAGAATAGTTAAATATTTTAAATTTATTTGCGATATCAGAGATATTTTTAAAGGATGATGTAGCACTAATAACTAAAAAAACTTCATCAATTGTTATTTTATTCAAAAATTCGAGGCTTTGTTTTAATTGGTCTAATCTATTTTGAGACCTTCCTACCGTATCAATAAATATTACATTTTTCTTTGAGAATTTTTTTATCAATGAAGGCATATCATCAGGTGAGTAAGCAACCTGAAGGTCAATTTCGCTAACCTCAGCAAAACTTTGAATTTGGTCTATTGCACCTAATCTAAAAGTATCAACAGAAATTAAACCAACATTTAATTTATTTATTATTTTTGCTATTAGTGCCAGTTTAGCAATAGTTGTTGTTTTGCCAACTCCCGTAGGTCCAACTAAAGCAACAATCTTTTTACGAGATGGATTTACATCAAAATTTTTAGTCAAAATCATACCACTCAAACAACTTTTAACATAATTTTCAATATTATCAGGTTGTAAAAAGTTTTTATATTTTTTCATTTGTTGCATAATTTCAACAATTACATTTCTCTGGACTTCTTTATCTTTTAAATTTTCAACAACTTTTTTTAAAGTTTCGTCAATTGATTTTGAGTAACTTTTTCTTGATTTTAATGCTTCGGTTTGATTATATCTTTCCTGAATTTTTCCTGAATTTATTCTTTCAGTTTTGTTAATTTGTAATTCTTTAGAAATTCTTGTTAGTTCTTCTAGAAATGATATTTTACTTTTATCTAAATTTAAATCTGACTTATTAGATTTTTCTATCGCAGCGGTTAATTCATAAAATTTTCTTTTATCTTTTTCAATAACTTTTGTGCTAAGAATTACTGCATCATTACCTAATTCCTCTTTCATCATTTCAGTAGCCTCTCTTAAGGTAGGAGCTAAATATTTTTTAATTTGCATCTGGTAACTCCAAATTATCAATAAATTCTATTTCAACATTAGATGGTAATTCTGTATAAGATAAAACGACGAAATCAGGAAAAGAACTATTTATGAGTCTGAAGAAATATGGTCTTATGGTAGCAGATGTTATAAGTATAGGCTGATATCCTAATGAATTAAATTTTTCAAAAATATTTTCTAACGAACTTTTTAAATCAGCAAGCATTTTAGGGGTTAAACCTAAAGTTTGAATAACTTCTTTCTGATTTTGTAGTGATTTAGTAATATATTGCTCCAATCCTTGACCAATCGATGCTGCATGTATAATTCCATTTGAATCTTTATAAATATTAGCAATAGTATTACCTAATGAATGTCTTACATATTCCGTAAGCACATCAATGTTTTTAGTTACTTTAGAATAATCTATTAATGACTCTATTATTTGAACTAAATCTTTAATAGGTATTAGCTCTTTTAATAAATTCTGTAGAATTTTTTGAATAGTACCTAACGGTAACTGATCTGGGTTTATTTCTTCAACTACGGCAGGATAATCTTTTTTAAGATTATCAAGTAATTGTTTAACTGCTTGACGAGTTAGGATTTTATCAAAATTTTTCTTAAGAGTTTCTTGCAGATTAGTTGACAATACAGAAATTGCATCAACAACAGTGTAACCTAACATTTCAGCTCTATCCTTTTCTTCAATAGTTATCCAATAACTTTCTAATCCGAAGGCAGGATCTTTTGTTAAAATTCCTTGCAATGCTTCTGTAATTCCACCTGGATTCATAGCAAGAAATCTATCAGGAAATATCTCATCCGTTGAAACGATATTTCCTTTAATTTTAATTAAATATTGATTAGGATTCAATTGAAGATTATCTCTAACTCGAACTGGAGGAATTAAAACTCCATATTCTAATGCAATAAATTTTCTTGTTGCAGCTATTTTTTGGAATAAATTTCCACCTTGATTCTCATCTACAAGTGTTATGAGTCCATATCCTATTTCTATCTCAATAGGATCTACCTGAAGATATTGTTCAACAGTTTCTTCTGGAATAGGTTGCGAAATTTTTTCTTCTGTAATTGTTTCACTTGATTCTTTAGCTTCTTTTCTTTTATAAAAAGAGCTAATTCCTAATGTTATACCAACAACTAAAAAAGGAATAGTAGGCATCCCAGGCAATAAGCCAAATAAACCTATTGTAAAAGCTACAATTGCCAGAACTCTGTAATTAGATAATAGTTGCATCTTAAATTTTGAGTCCAAAGAAACCCCAGAGGCATCTCTTGTTACAACAAAACCTGCAGCGGTTGAGATTAGTAAAGCAGGAATTTGTGATACAAGTCCATCACCAATTGTTAAAATTGTATATTGTTTAAGCGCATCAACTAATGAAAGGTTTCTTTGCCCAACACCAATTATAAATCCTCCTATTATATTTATAGCGGTTATTACAAGACCTGCAATTGCATCCCCTCTAACGAATTTACTTGCGCCATCCATAGCACCGTAAAATTCAGCTTCACGGGCAATTTTTTCTCTTCTATTTCTTGCCTCTTCTTCATTTATCAAGCCTGTATTCAAATCTGCGTCAATTGCCATTTGTTTACCTGGCATTGCATCCAAAGTAAAACGAGCTGCAACCTCTGATATTCTTCCAGAACCTTTAACTATTACTACAAATTGTATTATTACAAGAATTATGAAAACAATAAAACCTACCACATAATCACCTCTAACAACAAATGAACCAAAAGTTTCAATTACTTTTCCTGCGTATCCATCTATAAGGATCAATCTTGTTGAACTAATATTTAATGATAATCTAAACAATGTTGAAATTAGAAGTAATCCAGGGAAAACTGATAAATCAAGGGGCGATTTTATGAAAAGAGAAACAACTAGTATTAAAACCGAAAGAGTAATGCTTAAAGTCAAAAAGAAATCTAATAATGTAGCTGGTAATGGAATTACCATCAGCCCCAGGATTAAAATTAATCCAAAGGCAAGCAACATATCTGTATTTCGATTAAAAATAGTCATTTTAATAATTTCTCTTTTTGTTTTTTTTCAAATTGTAGATATATGCAAGAACCTGTGCAACGGCTCTAAATAGTTGCTGAGGAATTGTATCACCAATATCACACATCTTAAATAATGCTCTGGCCAATTCTCTGTCCTCATAAATTGTAATATTATGTTCTTGAGCAATTTTCTTTATCCTCTGAGCCAATTCATCTACACCTTTAGCAATAACTTCAGGAGCACTATTTTTTAACATATCATATCGTAAGGCAACGGCATAGTGAGTTGGGTTTGTTATTACAACATCAGCTGTTGGTAATTCTTTCATCATTCTATTTCTAGCTGCTTGCAGTTGCATTTTCTTAATTCTTGATTTTACATTTGGATCACCTTCAGTTTGTTTCAACTCTTCTTTAACTTCTTCTTTTGTCATCATCATATCTTTTTTGAATTTAAATCTTTGAAAAGTGAAATCTGCAGCAGCAATAAGTGTGTAGAGCAATCCAAATTTCCATATTAGTGAAAAGGCAGAATCAATCATATAAGAAGTGATTTCCGATATATCACTATTTTCCAATAATGGAACTATCTCTATTAAATCTTTCAATACAAAGTATGTAAAGAGAGAAATTATAATAAATTTTATCAAAGTTTTTATTAGTTCGAATAGTGATCTTGTAGATAATATTCGTTTAAGACCATTGATAGGATTTAATTTATCCAGTTTGAGTTCCAGCGCTTTAGGAGAAAAATTAAAACCAACTTGCGAAACATTTGCTGCTAAAGAAACTAATACAATACTTATTAAGACAGGACCCGCAACTTTAAGAAAAAACTCATATAAATCAATGAATATATACTGAATCATACTAATCTTCTGCGTAGCAATATCAAGTGTTGAGAAAACATTTATTGTAAAATGACTAAAATTATTGCCAATCATTGTTTGAAAAATGAAAATGGTTACAATACCAGCGAAAACAATTAATAGAGAATTTATCTCAATACTTTTAGCAACCATTCCTTTCTGACGCGCATCGGAAAGCTTTTTCGGAGTCGGTTGTTCAGTTTTTTCTTGTCCTTGAAATTCAGCCATCAAGCACCCATAAAATTAATTAAAGAGTATAACTTTTTCTCGTATTCATTAAGCAAATTTTTTATCATAAAAATGTAAAGTGGAACAGTAATTAAAAGTAGAAATATCCCTAAACCAAGTTTAAGTGGTTGCGTAACAAAGAAAACCTGCATTTGTGGAATCATTCTTGAAATAATTCCCTCTGCTATATGAATTAAAAAAAATGAAACTAAAATTGGAGAAGCAATTTTAACAGCGAGAACAAATACACTGCCTACCAATTTTGATAGATAAATATGTAGAGGTTCAGTAATTATAAAACTTCCAATTTTAATTACTTTGAATGAATAATTTAAAGATTGAATAAGATAGTGATGACCATTTATAATGAGAAATATCATCAAAGTACCATAATACAAAAATTCACCAATAATATTGGATTGAATATCTTCATTTGGATTTAGAACTTCAGCCATATTTAACATCATATCAAAGCCAATTAGAGTTCCTGCATAACTAACGGCGAAGAACACAAATTGTAACATAAATCCAATTATCAATCCAACAAGAATTTCTTTGATCGCAAATACAAATAAAGTCCAATTTGCTTGAATCTGTGGTATTGAATTTCTATCAATCATTAAATAAATAATATAACTTACTACAAGTGCAAGAAACAATTTAGGCGTTGCAGGAATTCCTCTACTACCTGAAAATGGTGCAACAACAAAAGTTGATGATATTCTAAGAAAAACAAGAAGAAATACTATGAAATCTGAAACATTAATCTTCATTTAATTAAAGTTATAAACATTGTAAAATATTTTTTAGTAAGAGGTATCATTATATCTAATGCAAAAGGAATTATTAAAATTACGGTTAAAGCTGTTACTAATATTTTTGGTATAAAAGTCAAAGTCATCTCTTGAATTGAAGTCACAGCTTGAAATATTGCTACCAAAATACCCACAACTAACGCTACACCAAGAATTGGAAGTAAAATATAAAATGAGCTATAAAAAGCTTCAGATAAAACATCAATTACGATTTGTTCCGTCATTGAACGATACTCCTAACTACTGAACCAACTATTAAATTCCAACCATCAACAAGTATGAACAATAAAATTTTAAATGGTAAAGAGACAAGCATAGGAGGTAACATCATCATTCCCATCGACATTAAAATACTTGATATTATTAAATCAACCATCAAAAACGGAATAAAAAGAAAAAATCCAATAATAAATCCAGTTCTTAATTCACTTAATGCAAATGCTGGTACTACAATGTATGTAGGTAAATCATTTCTTGAGTTAGGTCTTTCAATATTTGCTAATGAAATAAACAATTCTAAATCTTCATTTCTTACATGTTTGAACATAAAATTTCTAATTGGCTCAATACCTTTGTAGTAAGCTTCCTCTACTGTTATACTCTTATCCATAAGCGGTTTAAGTGCTTGTTGATTTACTTGGTTCCAAGTTGGTGCCATCACAAAAAATGTTATAAATAATGCTATACCAGCTAATAACTGACCAGGAGGCATTTGCTGAGTTCCTAATGCACTCTTCAAAAAATGAAAAACAAGTATTATTCTTAAATAGCAAGTTGTCATAATTATTATTGAAGGTGCAAGTGCTAGAATTGTCATTAGAAGCAAAATCTGTAATGTAATCGCAACGTCCTCTCCACTTTGAGCTGTACCTATATCCACATTTAATTTTGGAACTGGAAAGGTTAATTTTTGATTTGCCTGAGGATAAAAATCATTTGAAGTAATAAATACAGAAAATATTGTTATTGTTAAAAATAATTTTTTCATCTTCTCAAAAAATTTTTTAATTGTTCTCTAAAACTCTCTTGTTCAGTAATATAGTCACTATTCAACTGAAATTCGTTAGCATTGATTTCTTTTATTAGATTTATATTTTGTTCACTAACGCCTAGAACTAAAATTTTATCATTTATTTTAACGAAACTCAAATACTTTTTTGGTATTAGCATCAAAGTGTAAATTATTTTAACATTAGAATGAATTAGTCCAGCACCCTTAAATTGAATTTTTTTAACTAAAAACAATAAACCACCTAACAAAGCAATTATCAGTAAAAGAGGAAAGATAATTTTTAGTATTTCAAACAACCCCATCACATTAATCCTTTTAATGTGGATTTGGGTTCAGTCAATGATACTATTTTTACTCCAAAATGTTTATCAATTACTACTACTTCACCTTCAGCAATTTTTTTATTATTTACATATATATCTACTGGTTCACTTGCCAATTTATCCAATTCAATAACATAACCTCTTTCAAGTTCTAGAATATCTTTAATGGGCATAAAAGTTCTTCCCAATTCAATGTAAACATTCAACTTTAGATCTTTAAGGAAATTGATCTTTTCATCGATTTCAAGATTGGAATTAAATTGATTTTCATCAAATGAAGGAAATTCAGCAGAAGATACTTCTTTCTTGTTTTTATTATCTTGTTGGAATTGACTAAAATTTTGATTTTCATTCTGGATATCCATAAAGTCTCCTTAAAATGAAAGATTAGTTAATAAATTTTTTGTTATTCTAACTGCTTTATGATTATTAACAATGCCCGGATGTGCATAATATGCATGTTTATCATTAACTATGACTTTCAATTCATTATATACTTTATTATCAAGGATAATAATATCACCTACTTTTAAGTCTAAAAGTTCTTGAAATGTTATAGTTGATGTTCCGAGCTCTACTACAACTGGCAACTCAACTTCAGCAAGTTGAAGTTTTATAACCTCTGATGCTGTCATTCCATAATATTTTGAGTTTTTTATGGTAGTTACTTTCTTAGAAGACAACTTTGAAAGAATAGGATCAAATGCAAAAGTTGTAAAACAAAGATTCATTAGATAAGATTGGTCACCAATTGAAATCTCAAATGAAATTAGTAAAACAGATTCGTTTGGTGAAGATAATTGAACAAAGTCAATATCAGTTTCAAAACCATCTAAGTTAAATTCCAAATTATCAATAACCATCCAAGCTTTTTTCAAATCAAAAATTATTTTATCAATTACATTCGCTAAAACTTTTTGTTCAATTTGAGTTATAACTTTTTGAGGCTTAAGACTATTTCCACTTCCACCAAGTAATCTGTCAACTAAGGCAAGAGCAAAATCAATATTTAATTCGAGAACCATTCTAATATCTGTTCCCTTTATTGTGAATGTGTACAAAACTGCAGGGTCAGGAACTGATAAAACATATTCTGAATAATATATTTGATCAAGAGTATTAACTCTTAAATTAACTACTGTTTGAAGAGTAGTCATAAGATAAGAACCGAAACTATCAGCAAAGTTCTCACTGATATTTCTAATAGTTCTTAACTGTGTTTTTGATATTCTATTGGGTAATCTGAAATCATAAGGTTGAATTTCTTTTTTATTTTGTTTAACCTCAGTAAAATCACCTCCACCCTTAAGAATATCATCTATATCTTGTTGAGATAATACTTCTGCCATAGGTTTTATCTATTTATTGAATAATAAACTTACTGAAATAGAGATCTTTAATTTTAACATCTGGTATTTTCGACTCAATACTATTAATAATCTGAACTTTTAATGAATCTCTTTTTACTGCATTGGATAATTCACCAACAGTTTTTCTGGAAATATTACTTATGACAATATCTTTAAGAATTACATTTTTCTGTTCCATAATTTTTTTTGATTGTTCATCATTCATATCGAATCCGAGGCTTGTTAAAACCAGAATTTTACCATTTGATTCAGCTGGGTTACATATAACATCATCAAGAGTAAATAAATAATTTCCTACAGAGTTGCTTGCTGATTTATCATTAGCCTTTTTATCTTTATTTTCATTCTCTGATTTCTCGGTCTCTTCGGATTGATTATCATTTTTTTCAGAAACGGCTTCAGTTTTATTTTCTTTTACCGATGTTTTGCCTTGTGAGATTAAAATATTTGCAGTTATGAAATAAACTATAACAAGTTGAACAATAAATAACGGTAAACCAATAATTAATATTTTTGCTTTCATATTAGTTTAATCTTATCTATTCTTTTGGTATGCTTCAATCTATATGCCACCCAAAAGAACATTTAAGTTCAATAAATAAATAAATTCATTTTACTATCTGGTTATTATTGAACAGTTGGATAAAAATAAAAGGGAGCTCCAATTAGGAGGCTCCCTCTCTGAGGGCTAAGGAAGGAATTATCTGACAAGATTTGTAATCTCTTGTAATAAAGAATCAGAAACTGTCACAACTCGAGCACTTGCTTGAAAACCACGCTGAGATACTATCATTCTCGTAAATTCCTCAGATAGATCAACATTTGATTGCTCTAACGCACCAGATTGAATAGTGGTACCTGTGGATTCACCTGGCTCACCAATAAGAGGGTCGCCAGTATTAGCACTGACAGCAAACAGATTTTCTCCAACACTTACTAATCCATTTAAATTTGGAAATGTTGCTAAAAGAATTTGTGCTAATCGTCTTGATTGTCCATTACTAAAAACTCCTACGATATATCCATACTTATCAATACTTAAATTAGATAATTTAGCAGCAGCAGAGCCATCCTGACTTAAAGCAGATAAAACAGAATTTGAAGCTGTTTGAGTTACTCCACTAAAGTTCTCACCTAAATTAAGAATAATGTTTTGAGCACTTGCACCACCGTTGGGATTAAATGTCAATACAGGAGGATTAGGTGAGACACTATTGATTGAACCATCCGGATTGAATGTAATATTACCTGTATTGCCACTTAAAGACCCAGAGCTTTCTGGAACTGAAGCTGACCATCGCCAACTATTACTATCAATCTTAGTAAATCTTAAGGTTAATATATGTGGATTACCTAATGAATCAAATACAGTGACTGAACCAGTAACTATTGTAGGCTGACGATTTGAATCAACTGTTGATGCTAAAGTTGTTGCTGCATTATTTTGAGTAATTCCAGTCATATTAAAGTTGAAGTTGATCCCTAAAGTTGCATCTTGAATAGAAATATTTGCGGGCGGATTACCATTTACCGTCAAAAGTTGACCTGTAGTTCCGTCAAATACTACTGTTGCTGTTGTTGGACCTAAAACTACATTACCATTAGAATTAAGTAACCTGTACTCCATATTGTAAGTATTATCTGCAGTTTTTGTATAAGTCACCCTGAAAGTGTATCTATTACCATTCTCATCATAAACTGTGTTAGAATCAACAACTGAGTCTCCAACAGCAATAGCCGAATTGATATTTCCAGTTTGCAGATAATTTTCAGTTCTTGTCAACGGAGAAGCGCTATTTAGATTACCACCCCAAGAAATTCTTGAAGTAGCAACTGCTGGTAATCTCATATTTGAATCTATCTTTATATCCTGTAGAAAATTTCCTGGCGGAATTATACCTTCCTGATTAGCAACTTTACCTTGAACAATAGCACCATTTTGAGAATTAACTAATCTTCCATCTGCATCAAAAATAAATGCCCCTGCACGAGTGTAATATCTTTCACCATTACTTTCAAGAATAAATAACCCAGGTCCTTGAAGTGCTAAATCAGTTGTAACCCCTGTGCCTTCAAAAGTACCTTGATTCCAAGTTCTATCAATGGTGTTAATTCTCATTCCTAAGCCAACCTGAAAAGAATTTATTCCACCAGTTCTGTCAGTTGGATTTGAGCCGTAACGAGCAATTCTATTGAAGGTATCGCTAAATGTTACCCTCGAACCCTTATAACCAATAGTATTAACATTAGAAATGTTGTTACTAATAACATCCATCATTGACTGATGGTTTCTCAGACCAGAGACGCCCGAGAAGAGAGAATTTAATAGTGGCATATTGACCTCCATATAATTTATGTTAATAATTAGTTGTTAAAACTTGTCCGATTTCAGTCAGTCCATCGGACTGGGCGTCCTTGAAAGGTCCCGCCCTTTACTTAATTTTTTCAATTATGCAAATACTACTGAATCAATATTTGTAAAAACATTATCACTACTGCGTTCAATAGGCAGAGCAGTAATTATTGTTTTATTTGGAATATTAACGATAAATGCCGTTGAGTTAAACATAACTAACGAGTCTCTCGAACCTTTTTGTTCAGCCTTTTCTACAGCTTCATTAATTTTATTTATATCCTCATCTGTTAATTTAATTTGTCTTTCTTCAAGCCTTTTAACAGCGTGATGAGAGAATTTAACCTTTTCAAGTTCTTGCTGAAAAATTGCTTCAAAACTTTCAGAGGAACTTTTATTGAATATCCTATTCTCTCCGACATTGTTTATCGGAATGAAAGGAACTTTAATTCCATTTATCTCATACATTTAATTACCTCCTTTCTATGGATTAAATATTTCTTTTATATCTCCTAAATTATATTCGACACCATTTACTAATAGTTTAGTGCCAAAATCTGTGAATCTTACTCCATCAATTTTTCCTAACAAAAATGAAGTTACACTTAATAAATTATTTTTATAATCAGTTGCTATTACTTCAAATCGATATTTGCCAGGAGGAACTTTATCACCATTATTATCTGTAAAATCCCAAACCACCTTGTTATCACCTGTATTTCCTGAAGCATTTTCAATTGTTTTAACCAATGTGCCACTTTCATTATAAATTTTAATAGTAACTGATTTAGCATTATTACCTAAATTATATCCTAAAGTTTGTTGTTCTTGTCCAGTGTATCTAAATTCAGCCGTATCAAGTTTAACTTCTTTCCCAATTAATGTAGCTGCTAGAGTATTATTGATTGATTGGGACAACAAGTAATTAGCATCAAGACTGGTTTTCATTGATTCATTCAAATTCATTAATTGCTCAACTGAAGTGAATTGAGCTAGGTGAACAGCAAACTCAGCAGATTCCATAGGATTTAATGGGTCTTGATTACGCATTTGAGCTAACATTAATTTTAAGAAATCATCTTTACCCATTACATTGTTTTTTTTGTTAGAATTACCGCTTGTAGAATTAACACTACTTAAAGAACCTGCTAACATAATTTTAACTCCTAAGCTAAATATTCAATAGTATTGTAACCTAAATTTTTTATCTTTATTTCTTCTTCGTTATTTGCTATAGATGTATTCAATTTTGTATTATAATTTTTTCGTTTATGATTAGTACCATTCTGACTTTTTTGTTCATTGGTATTAAAATAAACACTTAAATTTTGTAAGTTCAGTCCTTCAAATGAAAATGAATCCTTCAACCTTGTTAAGTTTGAAAGAATTAAATTCTTTACCTGTTCTGATTGTACTTCAATCCTAATTGAAATTGAATTTTCTTTGGACTCAAGAAAGATTCTCATTTTTCCAAGTTCTTCTGGATATAACTTTAATTCTACTGAACCATCGTTGAGTAAAGAATCTGATAATTCTGCTTGAATATTATATTCGAGTTTGCTTAATGTCTTAGCAAAATTATTTAGTGATTTTAATAAACTATTATCCAATGAGGATAAATTTTTTCCTAAATTATTTTCTGGTTTATTATTAGAAAACTCAAATTCTGTTTTGAAAGGCGCAGATTGTATTTTTCTTTCACTAAATGATTGTAGATTTAATTCATTATGAATGTCTTGCTTATGGTTTTGATTATTAACACTAACATTAGAATTTTCTTTATGATTGTTTTTCTGGAAAGTTGAGTTTTGGGTATTTGATAAAGCAGTTTTTTTAGTAATATCTGTATTTGTTTCGAATAAAATTTTATTAGAATGTTTATAATCAACTATTTTTTTATCTGACTTATTTTCATTAAAGTTAACAGTAGAATTAGAACTTGTAAGAGAATTTTTATCAGTGTTATTATTATGCTCAATTAATTTCGTATTGACAGTCTTTTCGAAAGTTTCTTTAACCTGAAATTCTTTTGAAATATGCGTTTTATTCAATGGTTCAGATGAAATTATTTCATCATTAACTAATATTTGAGCTGATTTGCTAATATCAATTTTGCTCTGAGGATAATTTGAATTACTTGGTATTTGTTTATTAGTTTCCGAATTATGACTATTGCTAAGAGAGTGATTCTTTAATTGATTGTTTGAATTGTCTTTAATAATTGAATTATTTTCATTGCTTAATTTATTAACGATAAAATTATCATTTTGAAAATCAAAATTTATAGTTGGTGATTTTGAGCTCTGGGCATTATTGTTCGATATAATTTTAGAAATGTAGTTAGAATTTGAGTCTATACGTCTGAAAATATGTTGGATTTGTCTTTCATTATACAATTGATTTTTCAAAAAATCTTCTTTTGTATAAAAAATTTTATCTTCAGTTATTTTACTATTACTTGATCTATATGCAATTTCAATAAGCTCTGAATTCTCAAAGTTAGAAGTTATATTATTTAATTTATTATCATTTTCGCTTTGATTTTTTGATACCGTATCAAAGCTACTAACAAATATTTTCACTGATGTTTGTTGATTCTTGTTATGATTAAAACTATTTTTCTGATAGTTTGATATACCTTTATTTTCTGAAAGTTCTATTGTAGGTTCAATGCTCGGAGTTTTATTAACTAAAGTATTTAATTGATTTGATGTTAATTGATTTTCTGATAGTTCATTATTATAAGTTTTAGTTATGCTCTGGGACTCTTTATGAGTTAAGTATGTATTAATTTCTGTTTTATTTTCATTACTCAATGAAGAATCAGCTTCTATAATTAAATCGTTAGTATTTTCTAATGATGGATTTAATTTGTGTAATGAAACCTCATGCAATTTATTATGATTTTCTTGTGTTACTCTATGATTTGAATTTTTTGATTCTTCATTAGCAAAATCATGAGAACTCATTTCGATACTACTACTTAAAACTCCATCATAATTTGGTAAACTTAAATTTCCTTTTACTGAATCATTCATTCTAATATTTAATGAAGATGATTCAACCTGAGGTAAAATTTCAAAGAGAACTTGTTTGTTTGAGACACTTAAACTTAATGAAAAAATTGTTTCTTTTTCGAAAGTCTCTTTTAATAACTGTTCAACGTCTACTAAAGTTGAGTTATCAACACTATGATTAAATATAAAGTTCTTTGAAAACAACTTAAGACTTACACTTGATATTTCCTTATCGCTTTTTAATATGGTTTTTATCAATTCAGTAAAACTACTTATAAATTGTTGAGGTGAATAAATAATTTTTTCGGTTTCATTTAATGATTTGACATCTAATTCATTTTCAAATAAGGCAGATAGGTTAACAATAGGATCGTTAGAACTTGAAGTTAAATTAAGACTTACATTTGAATCAAAATTGTAGTTAACAAAAACACTTTTATATTCAGAAATATTGCCGCCAACATGTTCTGGTAAAAGATTTATTATTCCTTTCTCATTTTCAACATTCATAATTTCAGAGTAAAGAAAAGCAAATAATTTTTGATTTTCATTATTCTTAATTTCAGTATGATTAGTATTCTGATATTTTGAGATGAATAAGGTATTTATTAGCATTATTGAAACCTAGTTATTTTTTGAACATATTCCGGTTCTAAATAAGAAATAATTTTTGCAGCTTGTTTTTGTCTCATTGTATAAATAATGTCTCTGGCTTGATTATCGGAATAATTTTTCAATAGTTTAGAAGCCTGAGCGGGAGGTAGATTTTCAATCAATTTAACTGTCTTTTTTAACCAAATATTATAATCTTCTTCTCTTTGTCTATCTTTAATTGATAATTCAGAAGTTGATTTATATTCATCTTTACTTTTAGAATTAATGTCAGTAGTTTGGTTTTCAACAAAATTTGTTAATAAATCAGAAGTATCAGTATTCAAAGGTTGTTGAATCGATAATTCATTTAATGCTTTATTTTCATTAACCACAAGTGTATCCTTTTGTTTGAGTGTATCTAAAAAAGCAGTTTGATTATTGTTTCTGGGAGTAAAATCGAACTGAAAAATATTTGTATAAATAGAGTTAAGGTAGACTAATGCACCTGTTACAAAAATGAATGCGAAAACAAAAGGCATAATCAAAATTAAGTTTTTCATAGCTTCTCTCTCAAATATTTTTGAATTGCTAATTCATCAAATGATTTAGCTTCAATTTTGTTTTCCTGTTTAACAAATTCCTGTTTTTTAATCTCTTCGAACTTTTCAATTATCTTTTTCTCTTTAGAATAAATTTTTAATTGATTGATTTTGTTTTCTTTTATTTTTTGAAGTTCTAATATTTCATTTTCAATATTTTTAATTTTAACATTCAGGGTGATTTTATAATTTTGAATGAATTGGATTTCAAAGGCGTTAATTTTATGTAATTTATAATTCCTAAAAGAATCTATTTCTTGAATTAATGCCTCTCTCTCATCTAATTTTTCATTAATTTGTTTTTCGATTACAGAAATTTCACGTTTAACTTTTAATTCAAGGTTTTCTTTTACTTTTTTTACTGGTTCAAGTTCGAATTTAAATTTTGACATACTTTATAGTTGAATGATATTACTTAATCTTTCAATAGTTGATTTGAATTCAGTTTTTTCAAACATATCTTGTTTGATAAAAGATTTTAATTGACCAATTTTTGATAAAGAATGGTCAATTTGCGGATTACTACCTTTAACATAAGCCCCGATATTGATTAAGTCTTCCGCCTCCTTATAAGTAGCTAAAATCTCATTAAAAATTCTAACTCGCTCTCTATGTTCTTGAGAGATTATATCTGGCATAATTCGGCTAATACTTTGTAGAGAATCAACAGCGGGATAAATACCACTATTTGCTAATTTTCTAGATAGAACAATATGACCATCAAGAATAGATCGAACGGCATCAGCAATAGGTTCTGTCATATCATCACCATCAACCAATACCGTATATAAACCGGTAATAGAACCTTGTTTAGAAGTTCCAGCCCTCTCTAATAATTTTGGCAACAAGGCAAAAACACTTGGTGTGTAACCTTTAGTAGTTGGTGGTTCTCCTATCGCTAATCCAATTTCTCTTTGAGCCATTGCAAATCTTGTAACTGAATCCATCATTAACAAAACATCCATTCCAAGATCTCTGAAATATTCTGCAATTGTCGTAGCAATAAAAGCGCCTTTTAATCTCAACAAAGCTGACTTATCACTTGTAGCAACAATAACTACAGACTTACTTAATCCTTCCTCTCCAAGATCGCGTTCAATAAATTCTCTAACTTCTCTGCCCCTTTCACCAATAAGAGCAATTACATTTACATCCGCATTAGTATTTCTTGCTATCATACCTAATAATACACTTTTTCCTACTCCACTTCCAGCAAATATTCCAACTCTTTGACCTTTACCAATTGTTAATAATCCGTCAATTGCACGGACACCAGTTTGTAAAGGAGTATCAATTCTTTTACGAACTAATGGAGATGGAGGTTGTCTGTGTATAGTTCTGTAAGAGGTAAATTTCAAGTCACCTTTACCATCAATTGGATTGCCTAAGCCATCAATAATTCTTCCTAATAATTCTTTACCAACACCAATTGTGAAACTTTTACCCTCTGCAATAATCTCTGATTTTGGGGCAATATTATGAACCTCATCTAAAGCAATTGAAAGAACTTTACCATCTTTAAATCCGACAACTTCTGTTCTACAAACAAGATTACCATCTTTATCAATAATTTTACAAGTTTCACCTAAAGACGCATTTGGACCTATAGAGACGATAATTAATCCAATCACATCAGATACTTTACCAATTAGTTTTATGGTATCAGTATTTTGGATAATCGATTCATATTTTGAGTAAAGTGTATCAAGCATTGTTTTCCTCAAAATAAGATTCAATTTGTCTTCTCAATGTTTCCAATTGAGATTTAATCCTGCCATCAGAATTTCCGATTTCTGTTTCTATTAAGCACCCTCCCTTTTCAATTCTATTATCTGCTTCAAGTCTTACATTATCGATTGATAATTTTTTATTAATCAGTTCAATATTACTTTCAACTAATTTTAGGTCATCAGGATTTAATTTTATTAAAGCTTGATTAGCCGATGTTATTTTTTTCAAAGATTCATCAATCATTTGAAAAATAGGTGATTCTTTATCAATTTCCCTGCGAATAATTTTTTCAGATATTAAAAAGGAAATATTAATAATGAATTCATTTATTCTTTTATATTGGTCTATTAACTGATTATCAATTTTAATCATTATTGATTCTAATAAAGAATAAATTTCTTTAAGTTTTTCTGTGTATTCTTTTTTCAATCGTGAAGAAGCTTCTTTTTGACCTTCATTAAAACCTTTTATAAAATGATTATGTAGCTCTATTTCCATTTGTTTCTGAAGATTTTCATTTTCATCTTCTTTAGGGATGACTTCAAATTCATCATTTAATTTTATTGTTTTGATTTTATGAATTGATTTGTTTAATATAATTTTTTCAGACATACATATCCTCCTTATTTCCGCTACCTAAAGCAATTTCTCCACTTTCTTCTAAATTTTTTATTATATCAATAATTTTATTCTGAGCTGCCTCAACTTCTTTGAGTCTTACCATACCCATATATTGAAGTTCTTCTTTAAGCAAGTCTGCAGCTCTTTCTGACATATTCTTAAAGATTTTATCTTTTAGTTTTTCATCAGCAATTTTGAGAGATAAAGCAAGATCTTTTCTATCAACTTCTTTAAGAATTTTTTGTATATCTCTATCAGCAATATTAATTATATCATCAAACAAGAACATTTGTCTTTTAACATCTTGCGTTACATCGGGATCCCACATTTCGAATTGTTCTAAAATTTCTTTTGTAAGCTTAACATTCATTTTATTCAAGATATTCGCAATACTTTTTGTGCCTCCAATTTTTGTAGTAGATTGATTTAATGAAGTTCCAGCTAATTCATCAACTACTTTTTCAATCTGTTTTAATGTTGAAGGTGCAACCTTTCCTAATGTAGCAATTCTAAAAGCTACATTAGCTCTTAATTCCGAAGGCAATTCTCTTAAAGCTTCAGCAGTTTTGTCAGGACTTAAATGTGATAAAATAAGAGCAATTGTTTGAGGATGTTCTTTACTTAAAAAACTAACTAATTGTGCCGAATCTGCCTTTTTTAGAAAGTCAAATCCTTTCATTGTTGTTAACGATTTGACTTTTTCTATAATTTCTTGAGCTCTTATCGTTCCTAATGATTTTTCTAAAAGCATTTGAGCATATTCAATACCTCCCTCTAAAACATACTCCCTTGCAATAACCATATCGTGAAACTCTTTGACAATATTATCAACAATTTTAGATGGAACATTTTTGATTTTTGCAATTTCAGTAGAAATTCTTTCAACTTGTTCTGAATCTAAAAACTTAATTATTGAAGAAGCAGTCTCTACATCAATTGCAAGAAACAATAAAGCTGCCTTTCTTAAACCACTTATCGATTCTTGTTGAACTATCTCTTTTGAGCTAGATTTATTTAATCTCTCATTCATTTTCGTATAACCAAGTATTTATTAGTTTTGAAGCATCGGCAGGATTTTTCATAATGTAATTTTTAATTCTTTCAATCTGGATTTCTCTGTTCATTGCTTCTGCAGAAATTTCTTCATCAAGGTCAGTTATGTTTAATTGTCCTTGTTTTTTCTTTATCTCTAAAAGGGTAGATTTACCAGAAGCACTTAATTCAGGTGTTGTTTTTTCTTTACCTTCTAATCTGGAAACTGGATTATCAGATTTACCAGTTGTCAGCTTTGGACTTTCAACGGTTCCAATATGAATTCTGTCCGATTTTATTTTTCCTGTAATATTTTTCAAAAGGAAAATTGAGCCTGCTATTGCAATAATGATTAAAATCAAATTGATTATTTCATTTTTATCATCTAACCAAGAGGCTGGTTGATTTATGATTTCATCGTCAAATGTTTTTGTTTCGAAAGGAATATTTACAATCGATACAATATCATTTCTCTCTTCATCAATACCAAGAGCACCTCTTAGAAGTTGCTCAATCTTTCGAATTTGCTCAGGTGGTCTGGGTGTGTATTCAGTCACTTGTTTACCATCTTTTTCCACAATTTTAGGAATATCATTTATAACCGCTGCTACGCTTAATCTTTTGATGTTTCCAGTTTCTTCAATTACTCTTTGAATTGTTTTATTTACCTCATAATTAGTTACAGTATTTTCTGTACTTTGTTGAGTTGTATCACCAACTGAGAAACCGGCATTACTACCAATTGAGGTTTGTTCACTAATTACTACCTGAGATTCGGGGTCATAAATTTCCATAGTTCTCTCAACTTGATTGAAATTTAATTCTGCGTTTACCTGAACCATAGAGTTTCCATACCCTAAAACATTATCTAATAAATTTTGAGCTTTTTGAGCTAAATAAGTTTCTATAGAGTTTTTTATTTCATATTGTTTAGTAGATGCAATAGACAGATTGCCTTCAGAATCTTCTTTCCAAAGTAATCTACCTTTAGTATCGATTAAGGTAATATTATTAGTTGATAAACCCTCTACTGAACTAGCAATGAAGTTAACTATTGCGAAAGCTTTTTCTTTTGGGAGTCTGTAGTTATCCCGGAGATTGACAACGACTGAAGCAGTTGGAGGAATTTGCTCATCTTTGAAAATTGACTTTTCAGGAAAAACTAAATGAACTCTTGCGCCTTCAATACCTTCTTGAACCATAATAGTTCTTGCTAATTCACCTTCCAAAGCTCTTTTGAAATTAAGTTTTTGCATAAAATCACTCATTCCCATCGTTGATTTATCGAACAATTCATATCCTAATGTCCCCGACGAGGGAAGACCTTTACCTGCCAGTTCTAATCGTGTTTCATAAAGCCTATCTTTAGGGACTTTAATTAAAGTTCCATTGTTTTCAATTTGATATGGGATTTTTTGCGCAGAGAGGTGTTCAACAACTTTTGACGCATCTTGTTGTGATAAGTCTGCAAATAAAACTCCATAATTAGGTTCGTTAAAAATTGTCACTAAAAGTAAGATGAGTATAAAAGTAGTAACAACTGATAATCCTATTACAATTTTTTGTTTAAGAGTTAATGTACTTAAAAAATTTTTAATTGATTCTGAGGAAGATTTAGTTTTTGCCATAAAATTATACCGGCATTCTTGTTAATTCTTTATACATATCGATAGTTTTATTTCTTATTTCAACAAGAAGTTCTAAACTTGTTTTAGCTTTTTCTCCAGCAATCATAACCTCATGAATCTCCACATTTTCTCCGCTAATAAAATCTTTAGTAATTTGAGAAGATTTTAATTGATCCTGATTTACGGAACTAATAAATTCACCAAAAATGCTCCCGAATTGAGCTAAATCGTCTTTTGATTTTAAATTTTGAGATGAGATTGGATTTATAATATTAGATATTTTTTCTATTGCCATTTTAATATCTCCTATCAATTAATGAGCCTAATAAATTTGTAGAAACTTTACCATTCCGATTGTAAAAATTATATTCCATAACCTCTACCTTTTTTTCAGGAAACATATTTGCAAAAAACTGTTTTTCTTCTTTATTTAATATTTCGGGAGATAGATTTGTATTAAAATCATAGATTTTTTTTGTTCTATTATTTATTTGATAACCATTGGTAATTAAATTATTTATGTTATTATCAATTCTCATATTAAATCTCCAAAGAATCTTTAATCATTTGTTTTGAAGAGTTCAGTGCAGTTAAATTTGCTTCATAACTACGAGTTGCAGCAATCATATCAATCATTTCAGTGATTGTATTAATGTTTGACATTTCAACATAACCATTTTCATCTGCATTTGGATGTTCTGGCATATAAACTATATCGCCTCTTGATTGATCCTCTTGTACATTCATAATTATATTATCTCGTTGTGGAGTGTTAATTGAATTATTAGGACTTTTAATATGATTTGGATTAGTTGTATTTAAAGATATTGTGTTGGATATGTCTTTGATTTGATTTGAAAATTTATCGTCTTTCAGGACAACATTTAATACTTTTCTTTTTATTGGCTGCCCATCTTCAGTTCTTACGGCATTTCCATTAGCAAGATTTTCCGCAATTATATTCATTTTTTTTCGTTGAATACTAAGTCCTCTGGCGCTAATTTCAAAGCCAAAGAAATTATTATTTATTTTCATATTTTGCTACCTCCACCTTTAATTACATTTTGAATACCTCTGTAATAATCACCAATTTTTTTTGAAGCAAATCTGAAGAGTAAAGTATTTTCAGCTAAATCAGCCATCTCTTTCTCAATATCAACATTATTAACACCAGATGAGTAATCTTTAATTTTTGTGTTTTCAATTTTGAAAGGTTCTTGATCAATTAAATTAGTTTTGATGTGTTTATCTTTAGTTGTTTTAATTTTAGAATTCAATGTCTCATCTAAAACTTTATCAAAAGAAATTTCTTTTCGTCGATAGTTCTCGGTGCCAATATTGGCGATATTATTACTTATAACCTTATTTCGTTCAGCACAATAATCAATAAATTTCTCCAAAAGTTTTATAGTTGAAATACCCATAAAATTCTTCTTTTTGATATTTATTAGCCAAATAAAATACCAGCTTAAAAATTTGAAATTCTAAAAAAATTTAATATTGGTTCGTTAAGAGGTGGCTAATTTTGAACAATTGGGAGATATTAGGCAGAAACTTTAATTAAACTAAAGATACAGCAAAAATTTAATAGAGTATTATCTGATTATCATAGTCAAAATCGAAAAATTTGATTTTATCTAAATTTAATGAAAACTTTTGCTTTGTTCCTTTTTCAATAGAGATAAAACCTCTATGCTCCGCAACAAGTTGATTGCCTTCAAAAGTAAAATAAATTAACATTTGATTTCCTAACGGCTCAATTAAATTAATTTCCACCTCAATCTCAACATTAGCTCCAACCTGATAATCTCCATTTAACCTTAGCATAAAATCTTCTGGTCTGATTCCTAACCAAACTGATTTGTTTTTATATGATGATAGAGATTTGATAAATTTATCAGGGACATTAAATGATAGATTGTTTTGCTTGCTTTGAAAAACAATACGACCAGAGTCAAAAATTTTTCCTTCAATAAAATTCATTGAAGGACTACCGATAAATCCTGCTACAAATTTGTTCGCTGGATTATTATAAAGATTTAAAGGTGTATCAATTTGCTGAACCTTTCCATCTTTCATAACAACAATTTTATCTCCCATCGTCATTGCTTCAACCTGATCGTGAGTAACATAAATCATTGTCGTACCAAGTTCCTTATGTAATCGGGAAATTTCACTTCTCATCTGAACGCGAAGTTTTGCATCAAGATTACTTAGCGGTTCGTCGAAAAGAAACACTTTAGGATTTCTAACGATTGCTCTGCCTACCGCAACTCTTTGCCTTTGCCCACCTGATAAAGCTTTAGGTTTTCTACTTAAGTAATTTTCCAAACCTAAAATTTTAGCAGCTTCTTTAACTCTTTTATCAATCTCACTTTTATCATACTTCCTTAATCTGAGACCAAAAGCCATATTTTCATAAACAGTCATATGAGGATATAAAGCATAGTTCTGAAAGACCATTGCAATATCACGATCTTTGGGAGGAAGATTATTTATTTCTTTTCCATCAATAAGAATTTGACCTTCAGAAATTTCTTCCAATCCGGCAATCATTCTTAGTGTAGTTGTTTTACCACATCCGGAAGGACCAACCAATACCACAAATTCTTTATCTTTAATGATAATATTTAACTTATCAACAGCCTTTGTTTTATCATCATAGATTTTAGAAACATTTTTTAGAATTACTTCAGCCATAATTTGTACCTATGGAATTTCTGATTTTTTATTCAAATAATACCACTCGAAAATTGGAATTGTAATTGGCATCGCTGCAATTTTTCCTCCGAATCCAATTAACTTATATGTGAACATATTAATTTGGCTTAACTCAATCTTATTAAGCAAATTTTCATCTATTTCAACACCGAATTTTTGTGATAAGTAAAAAGTATTTTTATTAATTAACTCATTCACTTTAGAAAGAGTAAGTTTCATTCTTATATAATCCTTAGGTTCATCACTAATCTTAATTATTGAATCAGGAATAACTTTTTTATCAATTAATTGAAAGATAGAATATCCATCTCTTACTTTAATTGGACCATAGATTTCTCCTAAATCTAATTTAGATGCAATTTCTCCGATCTCGCCTGCAGACTTTGCCAGAAAATTTCCCCACTCACCATTACTTGCTTTTGTATAAGCTCTTTGATTGTATTGTTTGGCCAACTCACGAAAATTCTTACCACTTTTTAATTCATCAAGCACACTCATCATATCATCAAGATTATGAGTTAAGATTTCTACGATGTTAATCATCAATTGATTTGAACCATTATCAGATTTCTGGATTATGTAGTTTTCAATTTCAGAGTCACTTACTGTTATTGAATCAGAAAATTTTTGCATCATAATTTCTGATAAATAATAATTCCTCCACATATCAAGTTCTTTTTGAACTGAAGGACTGAAATTTAATTTTCGTTTGTAACCCTCCGAAGTTATAACTTCATCTTCGATAAATTGTTTTACAGCTGAATTAATAACAAGCTTTATACGGTTAGACTTGAGTGAAGGAAAAGAAATTTTCTGATACAATAGATAATAAATAAAATCTTTCAGTGTTAATTCTGTAATATCAAACTTTACAAAGGGTGAATTCAATTTACTTTGTTCAATAAGATTCAATACTTTCATCAAATCTACTGAAGTTAATTCAATGATCTTATTAGAATCTGAAATAGTTTTACTTACTCTTTCATCGAGTACTTGAATTAGTTTATCAGTGAATGTATTAAACAATTCTTTATCTGCCGTTATGGTTCGTCCGCCTAAAAGACTATCTAAAAATCTACCAGCTATATTTTTTCGCTTTCGATCTGTGAGAATTGATATGGCTTTGTTCCTTGCTGTTTCACTGTTATTAAATAAAGAAGAATCAATCGCTTCACTAACGATTTTAAAAAGGTACCATTTGGAATCTGAATTAATCGGAACACTGAATTCATCTAACTTTAAATCAAAAACTAAATCCTCAATCAATTTATTACTAAATGTTCCTAACTTTATTTGAAAAGGTTTTTGTTGTGAATTGTACTCTTGCCTTGTTACCAGAATCGAATCGAAATTCTTCCCTTCAAGTAATAAATTATATATTGAATAAATTTCATTGCTATCCGAGGCAGTTATCATATATATATACAAAGTTCTCGGTACCCTAAGCAGACCTTTTGAGATTTCTTCTGAGGAAAGTTGTATTTTATATTCTACTTCGTTTCGGAATAATTCATCTTTTACAAAAAGTTTCTCGAGCGTTTTTATTGATTGTTTTACGATATCTAAAGTATCTATTCTTTTTTCAAGTGCTTCCAAAGCCCATAATCTTTCGGCTATCAGAGAATACAAAAATTCTTTTTTCAAAGTATCTTTATTATCACTTGAATAATTAAGGTGCGGCATAAATTCATAACGATTTCTAAATTCATCAACTGTTATAAATTGATTACCAACTTTAGCTAATGGCTGCAAATCATCCTGTGCCTTTAAATCTAAAGAAGCTGAAGTGGCTATTATAGTCAAAGTAACAATAAAACTAATGAATTTATATTTTGCACAAGATTTCATATTATTCTTCTGGTAGCATTTGCTGAAAACATTTTATTCTTTAACACTTCCAATCATTAATCCTTTCATATAATACTTTTGAAGAGCCAGAAAGACTATAATCACAGGTAATATTGTTAGTACTGAACCTGCCATCATCAATTCGGGATCTTTTGTATGTTCGAGCATAAGGTTTGCAAGAGCAACCGGTAAAGTATACATTGAGTCATCAGTCATTACGATCAATGGCCAAAGGAAATCATTCCATGTACCAAGAAAATTGAATATTGCTAATGTAGCAAGCACGGGAGTAAGAAGTGGAAGAATAATTTTTCTATAAATTAAAAAATCATTTGCACCATCAATTCTGGCTGCTTCGATTAAACTATCCGGAATAGAAATGCAATATTGTCTTATTAAGAAAATACCAAAAATGTTTGCTAATCCCGGAATTATAATAGCCATATAAGTATTTATAAAACCCATCCATTTTAGCATAAGGAATAACGGAAGCATTGTAACTTGTGCAGGAATTATCATTGAACTTAATAATAGATTAAACAGTTTATCTTTTCCTCTGAATCTGTATTTAGCAAAAGCAAAACCAGCCATTGAATTAAGTGTTAATGAAATTATTGTTACTAGAATTGAAAGAACTAAACTGTTTATAAAATTTCTGGCGATACTTAATCTTTCAAACAATCTTTCATATTGCATCAGAGTAAATTCATCAGGAATAAATCTTGGTGGAAATACACTTGCATGTCCATCATACATAAGTGAAGCTGAGATCATCCAAAGAAAAGGAATTAAAGTGATGACTGCAACAAAAATTAACACAATGTGTAAAATAATTTTTTTCATTTTATTTACTAAGCTTTTGCACTTTGAATTGGATTAAAGTTCCGATAAAAATTATAATAAATAGCACGAATGCAATTGAAGCAGAATAACCCATATTCCACCATCGAAAACCTTCCTGATACATATACTGAACAATGCTTAAAGTTTTATTCAAAGGACCGCCTTGAGTCATAACATAAGGTTCTGCAAACAACTGAAAATAACCGATCATTGTAATTATGCTTACAAAAATTGTTGTGGGTGCAAGCATTGGTAAAGTAATGTGTTTAAATTTTTGGAATGCATTAGCACCTACAATATCTGCTGCTTCATAAAGTTCTTCAGGAATATTTTGAAGTCCTGCAATGAATATTATCATATTATAGCCAAAATTTTTCCATACAGCCAACAAGATTATTGAAGGCATTGCCCAATCAGGATCACCAAGCCAATCAATGGGATTAATTCCAATAAGACCCAAAAAGAAATTTAATATTCCAAAGTTTGGATGATAAATGAATCTCCATACAATTGCTACTGCAACTAATGTCGTAACCACAGGAAGAAAGTATGCTAATCTGAACAGAGATTTAAACTTTACTAATTTTGAGTTGAGCAATAGAGCTGCAGTAAGAGAAACTGCAATTGACAGCGGACCAGCAACAACGACAAAATAAAAAGTATTTCCAAGTGCTGTCCAGAATAAATCATCACTAAATAATTTTACATAGTTATCAAAACCAATTAACCTAAGTGTAGAAAAATTTCCGAGGGTATAAATATCAAAATCTGTGAAGCTAATTATGAAAGCTGCAATTACAGGAATGAAAAAGAATATAAATATTGCACTCAAAGCCGGTGCAAGGAAAAAATAAGCTGTAGTTGTAGTTGTCTTAAAACTCAAAGCTCGTTGTTTTTTCATCATTGCTAAAAATGTTTAGTATTAAATTTTATCTAAAACTTTTTTCATTTCACCATCCCTCGTTTACTCTCAACCAACCACCTTCTTTTTTCTAAGATACGATCAGCATCTTCATTAAGTTTTTTAAGGGCTTCTTCTGTAGTCATAACTCCTCTTGCAGCAAACTCAGCATATTGTTGCAGTTTAGAAAAAACTATTTGTTCCCACTCAGGAATTTTTGGTGCTGATACAACATTTTGTAACTGTTGATAAAATGCCTTCATATAAATATCATTTGAAAGAGAGGTATCTTGCCAGACTTGAATTACTGAAGGAAGATTATTGGTAACTTTATAAACTTTTAATTGTATTTCTGGTTCAGATAAGAATTCAATTAGTTTCCAAACTTCATCTTTATACCTGGAATCTTTAAAGATAACCAAACTTGAACCGCCTGCTAAAGAGACTCCCGGATATTCATTTAGATAACCAGGCATCGGAGCAGTTGCCCATTTATCGGCAAGTTCTCCTGTCATCCATTTTTTAAATTCAGGAATATTCCACGGACCAGAGAAATAAATTGAAATGTATTCCTCTGCCATTGCCTGATAAACATTTGTTACCTGCATCATTCCGAATGGAGTCAGATTTTCTTTGTGAAATCGTATTAGATAATCAAAAGCCTCTTTGAATTCTTTTGAGCTGAAATTACCTCGAGTGTTTTCATCTTTCAATAATTCAGCTCCTGCTTGCAAACCAAATATTATAAATGAATTCCATTCATTTGTTGGAATAAAAATCGGAAATCTATCTTTAGTCTTCTGAGTTTCTTTGATTCTTACACAGAGAGTGTACAACTCGTCCCAATTTTTCGGTGGATCTTTAAATCCTGCTCTTTCAAAAACATCTTTACGATAAAACATCAGTCGTGTATCCACATACCATGGAATACCATATACTTTATTATCAATAATATTTGTTTCCCAAATTCCTGAAAAAAAATTTACTGGTTTTACGATTTCCGATTTGGCTATAAATTTATCCAAACTGATAATTGCATTTAGTGAAGCAAATTGAGGTATCCAGGTATTACCTAGCTGACAAATATCTGGAGTGTTATCGCTTGCAAAGGCTGTGATGAGTTTTTCTTGTGCAGCAGTCCAGGGAATTTGCTGAACTTTAACTTTAATACTTGGATATTTTTTTTCAAACTCCGGTAGGATTTTTGAAACCTGCTCAGCTTCACTTCCCATTGCCCAAAATTTAATTGTCTTTATTTCATCAGAATCCTTTGAGCAAGATGTAATTGTCACAAATGTTACTAATAAGTTTGTAATATATTTTATCAGACATCTTTGCATTTATTTCTTAACTCAATTCTTATTTCATCAGAATCATTTTTCTGTTTTGAATAAAATCTCCTGATTTCAATTGATAAAAATATACGCCTGATGGCAATGAAGAATTTATAATGTATAATGTAGAATGTTTGCCAGCTTCGAAGTAACCATCTACAATTGTATCAATTTCTTCTCCAAGCGAATTATAAAGTTTAATTATTTGCCTACTGCCTACTGGTGACTGCCAACTGATAGTAGTGCCTGGATTAAAAGGATTGGGATAATTTTGATAAAGTTGAAATCCATCTGGCGAATAATTTATATCTTCAACAGTAGTTGTTGTATCAGGAATAAAACCAATCGCATCAAGCATTGGTTGAATTTCGGGATTAGCCATAAACTTATTCCATAAAAGTTGTGAACGATAATTTTCAATCATAACTATAATCGGACCTTGATCAATTGCAAGGTAACTATTTGCAAACCAGTTCGCACCTATGTTAAAAGCATCCTTAAATCCATATTCTCCCCACAGACCAACATAATAAGAACGATAGAAATTTTTTAGAGCAGAGATAGACTCTTGAGGTGTATATGGCATTGAAGAAATAGCTGCAGTTGGAGCAATCGTTCCATTATCGTGAATAAAAGGCTGGTGTGCTAAATAACCCCAAGGACTATCAGAAGCAGTTATACCCCAAGTGTTTTCATTATATCCGAAGTGGTTTAAAGGATTAGCAATACAGTATGCTCTGTTGATTAAAGTATGGTGTCTGTTATTAATAAAATAATTACAATAATTGTCTCGTTTATTTCTTGGATCAAATCCTAAAAAAGAATAGTGTGCAAAGAATAATGGTCCGCCATAAGGCTCTCCAACCCAAAGTTTATAACCATAATAAGTCTGATTGATAAAATATCCAGACGAACTTGCCCAACCATTGTAATACAAATTAGCAGGAACAGAATGTGTAGGAGATGCGATTGCGAGTAGGTAAGTTATCATAGTTTCATTATATCCGATTAACTTAAAATTCATTTGCCAGCCATAGTTCGGTGACCAATGCCAATAAAGATAATTGCTATAAGGAGATCTTCGATACCAATTCCATTCAACCGTTTCCCAAATATTTGTAATAAGATTTCTAATCTGGATCTCCATTGAATCTGTTCCATTAAAGTATTGTCTAGCAGCTAAAAGTCCCTGAATCAAAAATGATGTTTCAACTAAGTCACCTCCATCATCATATTGACTAAAAGGAATGACTTGACCAGTTGTTCCATTCAACCAATGTGGAAAAGCACCTCTAAACCTTTGAGCTTTATTTGTCAGAAAATTTAAAATTTTTAACATTCTTTTCTTTGCAAGTTCGCGACTTGTAAAACCTCTTTCAACACCAACCAATAAAGCCATAATACCAAAACCAGAACCACCAGTTGTAACAGTTTCTCCAGAACCAAGTCTTTCTCTCGCTAATCCGGAAACAGGATGTGCATAGTCCCAGAAATATCTGAAGGTTGCTCTTTGTGTCATATCTAAAAATTCTTCGTCAGTCATTATATGAGTTGTTGCTACGACAGAATCACTTAACGGAGATTCATTTCCACTTGAATCATAAGCACTAACCTTAAATGTTTGCGTATTATTCAAACCAAGATTACTAAGCATTAAATACGATTTTTCTTTGGAAACATTTGTATAAAAATAAAATTGTCCCGACACTTTCCGATAAACTTTGTATCCAGCTAAATCAGATTCTTCATTATTCCACCAGCATAAGTCAATGTGATTCTCGTATCCAAATGCTTTTACATTCTGTGGTGTCAAGGGTGGAATAGTATCAACTTTCGCAAAAGTTTCAAGCGAAATAAATAAATACAGAATTAAAATTATTTTATTGATTATAATTCCGTTTGAAAAAATATTTGCGATTAATTTATTCACGAGATTCTCTTATAATTTTATATGAATATGGATTCAAAGTTACTTTCTTTCCTGACTTGGAGTTTTTATTATTAGAAATAATTTTATAGTAAAA